>Ga0134125_10007679_pt1 | contig 12171 bp, 11 predicted proteins | sample KB31751_FD_96464 | JGI IMG/M metagenome (GOLD analysis project Ga0134125, IMG submission 96464) | Terrestrial soil microbial communities with excess Nitrogen fertilizer from Kellogg Biological Station, Michigan, USA - KB3-175-1 | ecosystem: Environmental > Terrestrial > Soil > Unclassified ... | reverse complement strand
CGCTGGTCGCGCCAGAAAAGGGCTGAGCTTTGCCGTCGATCACCTATCTGCCCTCGGGGACGCGCGTCGCCTGCGCCGCCGGCGAGTCGGTGTTCGAGGTCGCGCGCCGCGCCGGCGTGGAGGTCAGCACGGCCTGCGTCGGCAAGGCCACCTGCGGGCTCTGCCGGGTGAAGGTGGTCGCAGGTGAGCAGCACCTGTCGCCGTTCAACGCCGCCGAGCGCAAGCACCTCGGCAACGTCTACTTCATCAACAAGCTGCGCCTCTCCTGCCAGGCCCGCGTGGGCGGGGGCGCCGGCGACGCCGACGCCGACGTCGTGGTCGAGCTTCCGTCGGCGCCGGCAGGCTGAGCCTTCCGCTCGACCGATCCGGCGCCACCTTCAAGCAGGTGGTGGAGCGCGGCAGCAGGGGCGCCTGGGCGTGGGCGGTGGCGGGGGCCCTGTTGCTCGCGCCCGGCACCGCGCGCGCGGACGGCGCCTTCCCGAACGCGTTCAACATCCTGGCGCCGCCGGATCGCCCGGAGGAGATTCTCCTCGGCACGAACTTCGGGCTGGTCGGCTCGGAGGACGGCGGGCGAACCTGGACCTGGTCGTGCGAGCAGCCGCTCACCAGCTTCGGCCGCCTCTACCAGATGGCGCCGGCGCCCACGCACCGGCTCTACGCCGTCGCGCAGGGGAAGCTGGTCTACTCCGACGACGGGGCGTGCGGCTGGCAGGCGGCGGGCGGCGCGCTCGGCGACGACCTCTGCGAGGACGCCTTCGTCGATCCGAGCGATGCCAGGCGCGTCCTGGCCGCCGGGCTGGCGCAGGGTGGGGGTCTCCTCTATCAGGTCTACGCCTCGAGCGACGGCGGCGCGACGTTCGACGACGTCGTGTACGCGGCCGCCCCCGGCGACCTGGTCACCGGGATCGAGATCGCCGCTTCCGACCCGATGACGATCGACGTCGCGCTGGCGCACGGCCCGGCGGGCGCGCCGACCCTGGCGCGCAGCACCGACGGCGGTGCGACCTGGACGCTGGCCGATCTTTCGGCGGCGCTGGGGGCCGGCCAGCTCCGGATCGTGGCCATCGATCCGACCGACGCCGATCGGGTCTTCCTGCGCTTCCTCGGGCCGTCGGGCGACACGCTGGCGATCGCTACCGGCGGCGGGGCGACGGTGACGGCGCCGTTGACCTTCGACGGCGGCCTGGGCGCCTTCGTGCGCACCTCGGCCGGGACGCTGCTGGCGTTCGGCACCGCCGGGGGGGCGCCGGCGCTGTATCGCTCGCGCGACGGGGGGGCGACGTTCGCAGCGGTCGCCGGGCCGCCGCCCATATTGGCGCTCGCCGAGCGCGGCGGGACCGTCTACGCCGCCACCGACACCATGCTCGGCTCGTTCGCCGAGGCGACCTCCCCCGACGAGGGGAGCACCTGGACGCCCGGGCTGGCCTTCGCCCAGGTGGCGGCCATCGATCCCTGCGTGAAGGGCGCCTGCCAGGCCGACTGCCTCATGCGCGCGCAGCAGCAGCAGTGGCCCGCCACGATCTGCGCGGCCGCCCCGCCCGTCGTCGCTGCCCCCGACGCCGGCCTGGTCGACGCGGGCGCCGCGCGGGACGCCGCAAGCGTCGGCCTGCTGACCGACGCTGCGACGCCCTCCCTGGTGGTCGATGGCGGCGACGTGGCCCGGCCGGCCAGCGGGTGTCACTGCGCGGCGGCGCCGGGTCGCCCGGCCTGGCCTTCGCTGCTCGCGTTCGGGGCGCTCGCTATGGCCGCCGCACGCCGAGGGGCACGCGGGCCTGCTCGTCGTCGGTGACCTTCGTCCCCTGCGCCGCCAGCTGCTTTTGCGCCTCCTGGCTGGCGGCCAGCGCGACCGCGCTCTGCATCATGCCCTGCATCTGCTGAACCGGCGCCGAGCCGCTCATCCCCATGAGATCGATGGGCACCGGGAACACGATCGTCGACGACGCCTCCCCCGACACCTCGACCAATGTTTGGTAGAGGCGCAGCTGCAGCGCGCCCGGCGAGCCCGCGATCATCTGCGCCGCCTGCGCCAGCTTGGAGGCGGCCTGCACCTCGCCCTCGGCGGCGATCACCTTGGCGCGGCGCTCGCGCTCCGCCTCGGCTTGGCGGGCCATCGCCCGCTGCATCTCCTTGGGGAGCTGGATGTCCTTGATCTCCACCGCCGAGATCTCCACCCCCCACTGCTCGGTGCGCGTGTCGAGGATGGTCCGCACCTCGGTGTTGATGGCGTCCCGGTGGGCGAGGATGTCGTCGAGGTCCATCTTGCCCAGCACCGCCCGCAAGGTCGTCGAGGCGAGCTGCAGCGTGGCCGGCAGGTAGTCCTCGACCTCCAGGATGGCGTGCGAGGGCGAGTTCACCGAGGCGTAGACGACCGCGTCGACGCTGATGGTGATGTTGTCGTGCGTGATGATGTCCTGCGGGGTGATTTGGATGGCCCGCGTGCGCGTGTCGACCACCCGGATCCGATCGATCCCGAACGGCAGGAGCAGGTTGAACCCCGGCGTGGCCAGGGCCTTCTTGGCCAGCCCGAACCGGAAGACCACCCCGCGCTCATACTCCTGCAGGATCTTGGTCCCGGTCAGAAGCAGCATGAGCCCAGCCGCGATAGCCGCCCCAAACGCGATGGTGAACATAGGCGAACCTTACCACCGGAACGCGCCGCCAGCCGTGAGCCGCGTCCGGCGGATCGGGCTCAGCCCTGGTCCGACTGCGGCGGCAGGTCGAGCCCGTAGAGCGCGCGCCCGCGCCGGCCGCCGAAGTAGCCCAGCAGCACGAAACAGCAGAGGACGCCCAGCGCCGCCGCCAGGACGGCCGGAATGATCATCAGCTGTGGGAGCTGGGCCGGGGTGAAGCCGGTCGGCTGGCGGCCGCTGTCGATCACCACCTGCGCCAGCACCGGGCCGCCCTGGGCGGCGGCCTGCCTGGCCATCACCACGCCGAGCGGCACGCTGCCGATCTGATAAACGATGCCGACGCACGCGGTGAGCATCGCCAGCCGGCGTCCGAGCGGATCGCGCGAGAGGATGGCGGCCACCGCGTAGAGCGTCAGCAGACCGACGCCCAGCGAGACGAGCGCGCCGGCCCGGATCTGGCCGCGGTGGCGGGCGACGAGCTCTGCGCTGAGCGCCTCCAGCTTCTGCATCGTCTCGGGCGATTCCGTGGGGCGCGCCATGTTGGCGATCGCCATGACCGACATCGCCTTCGGCTGGCGCAGCGTGAGCAGCGCGCCCACCAGCGTGATCCCGCCGTAGACCAGCATGGCGGAGGTGAGCACGGTCAGCCAAGTCGGCCGGTGGGTGGGGGCCTGCGCAGCGCTCATCGGGAGCCGAACCATATGCCGACAAGGGGGGCGTGACAAAGTGGGCCTCTTGGCCCAAAGTCGTCGCTCCCATGCACGCTTTGCTCGACCTCTTCCATAAAATTTACAACGTCCGGGGGATCATCGAGATCGGCGGGCTGGCCGCGATGATGGCCGTGGTCTTCGCCGAGACCGGCCTCCTGGTCGGGTTCTTCCTGCCGGGCGATTCGCTGCTCGTCACGGCGGGCGTCTTTTGCACCAGCGCCACGCCCGGCGAGGTGCCGTTGCTCAACATCGTGACGCTCAACCTGGCGGTGATGGCGGCGGCGATCGTCGGTGACACCGTCGGCTACTGGATCGGGGCCAAGACGGGGCCGAAGATCTTCACCCGCGAGCAGTCCCTGCTCTTCTCGCGCAAGCACCTCCTGCGCACCAAGGCGTTCTACGAGCGCCACGGCGGCAAGACGATCATCATCGCCCGCTTCATGCCTTTCGTCCGCACCTTCGCCCCGGTCGTCGCCGGCGTCGGCCAGATGAACTACCGCCGCTTCCTCTCCTTCAACGTGTTCGGCGGCGTCGGGTGGGCGCTGAGCATGACCATGCTGGGGTTCTCGCTGGGGAAGGTCTACCCGCCGATCACCAAGCAGATCGACAAGGTGGTCATCCTGATCATCTTCGTCTCGCTGATCCCGGGCGCGGTGAGCTGGCTGGCCAACCGCAAGAAGACGCCGCCCAGCGCGTCGCTCGCCGCCTGATGGCCGCCAAGCCCGCGGCCAAACCGGCGCCCAAGTCGAAGGCCAGTCCGGCGCCCAAGCCGAGCCCCGCGCCCAAGGTGGCGTTCCCCAAGAAGTCGACGCCACCGACGGACGCCGAGTTCGGGGCGCGCTTGCCCGCGGCGGTCGGCAAGCGCTTCGAGGCGGTGCGCGCCTATCTGGACAAGCAGGAGGCGACGGAGGAATTTTATTATTACGGCCCGCGCACCGGCTGGGCTTACCGCTACCTGCGCGGCGAGACGTCGCTCTGCTCGATCATGATCTTGAAGGGACGCCTCTACGGGATCATCGCCCTCGACGCGGCGGCGCAGGCGAAGGTCCCCTGGGATACGCTGACCGAGGTGACCAAGCGGGCGCGCAAGCAAGCGCACGGCACGCCGGCGCTGCTCTGGCTCGACGTTCCGCTCGACGGGACCGGCGCGACCGACTTCAAGAGCCTGCTCAAGGCCAAGCTGGTCGGCGTTCCTGCTTAGGGATCGCACGCGCGCGCGTCGAGACAGACGCACGGCGCAAAAATCGCGAGGCGCAGGACGTTTTTCTGCCTGGCGGTGTGCCGGCCGCTCGACCTCCTCCTTGTCCCCACCAACCTCGGGGGCGCGACCCACAGAGGAGGAGCGCATGAAACGACAGATGCGATGGGTAAGTCTCGTCTCCCTGGGCGCTGCGATCGCCGTCGGCGCGATCGGGTGTTTGGGCGACGAATCCGAGGAGACCACCACCACCGTCGGCGCGCTGTCGCTCGGCGCGGCCTTGCCGGGCACGAACGCCTCGCAGTTCGCGGCGGCGCAGGCGAACTTCGGGGCGACGGAGACGCAGGGCGACGGCCTGGGGCCGATCTTCAACGAGCGTGCCTGCGGCGCCTGCCACTCGGTCGGCGCGCTGGGTGGCGCCGGCCAGAACGTCGAGGCGCGCTACGGCACGCTCAACTCGAACGGGACGTTCAACGGGCTCGCCGCGACCGGCGGTTCGCTGCGGCAGCTGTTCGGCATCGGCGGCTTCAACCCCAGCCCGGGGCTCAACTGCCAGTCGGGCACCGACGCCAACCCCGCGCCCGGCGCGACGATCTTCGCGGGCCGCGTGACGACGCCGACCTTCGGCGCCGGTCTGGTCGAGCTGATTCCCGACTCGACGATCCTCGCCATCGCCAGCGCGCAGCCGGCGTCGATCCGGGGCGTGGCGCGCTTCGACACCATCCACCTCACCGACGGGCCTTTCGTGCGCGGTCAGTCGCACGTGGCGCGCTTCGGCTGGAAGGCCGTGCACGCCAGCGTGACCGACTTCGCGGCCGACGCCTACATGAACGAGATGGGCATCACCACCACCAGCTGCGACCATGGCAGCGTCGTCACCGACTTCGCCACCGAGAACCGCGCCAACCGCGCCGGCACCAACGCCATCATCAACGGCTGCCCGGACGACATGGTGCCCGGCGTCGACGACGACCAGGCCAAGGAGGACAACAACTGCGCGGGCGGCGTGACTGACGTGCAGGACGACGTCGCCAACTTCGCGTTCTTCATGCGCCACCTGGCGGCGCCGCCGCGCGCGATCGACAACAGCAACGGCGCCGGCCTGACCGAGTTCAACCGCGAAGGGTGCAACGGCTGCCACGTGACGACCACCTTCACGGTCAACATCAACGGCCAGAACCAGAGCTTCCAGCCGTTCTCCGACTTCCTCACCCACGACATGGGGTCGCTGGGCGACGGGATCGGCGTCAACGACGGCGACTCGCCGACGCAGCAGCGCGCGATGCGCACGGCGCCTCTCTGGGGCCTGCACTTCCGCAACGGGATCCTCCACGACGCCCGCACCTCCAGCCGGACCACCGCCATCCAGGCGCACGCCGGCCAGGGCGCGGCCGCCGCGGCGGCCTTCAACGCCGCGAGCGCGGCGCAGAAGAACAACCTGCTCCTCTTCCTCTCGTCGCTCTAGGATGCGGGATCGACCGGCGCGGCGCCGGACCAGAAGTTCCGGCGCCGCGTCCGGCTTTTCGTACAAGACCGATTCTTTGAATTTTTTCTGCCTGGATTGGCCGGGTCGTTCGACCTCTCTGCTGTCCCGGAAGCGACGGGACCATCGACGGAGGAGGATCGCAATGACGCGACAGGTACGACTGGCCAGTCTCGCTGCGTTCGGAGCGGCGCTGGCGATCGGCGGATTGAGCTGTATGGGCAGCGACGAGCCCGAGACGACCACCGAGGTGGGCGCTCTGCTCGGTGACGCCCTGCCGGGCACCAACGGCACGCAATTCGCTGCCGCGCGGGCCAACTTCATCGCCACCGAGAGCAACCCCGACGGCTTCGGCCCCATCTTCAACGAGCACGCCTGCGGCAACTGCCACCAGAACGGCTCCGTCGGCGGCGCCGGACAGCAGATCGAGCAGCGCTACGGGACGATCACCAACGGGACGTTCAACTCGCTGGCCTCGACCGGCGGGTCGCTGCGCCAGCTGTTCTCGATCGGCGGCTTCAACGTCGGCGGCCTCAACTGCAACTCGGGCACCGACAACAACCCGGCCGCCGGCGCCACCCTGTTCGCGGGGCGCCTGACCACGCCGACGTTCGGGCTCGGCCTGGTCGACTCGCTCCCCGACTCGGCGTTCTCGACGCTGGCCGGCCGCGAGCCGACCGGCATCCGGGGGACGCCGCGCCTGGTGCCGATCGCGCTGCCGAACCCGTTCGACAGCTCGCAGCACGTCGGCGGGCAGCGCGTCGGGCGCTTCGGCTGGAAGGCGAACGTCCCCAGCCTGGCGCAGTTCGCGGCGGACGCCTACCTCAACGAGATGGGCATCACCACCACGCACTGCTCGGCCGGCTCGCCCAACACGGCGTTCGCCACCGAGAACCGCGCCAACCACGCGCCGACCAACGCCCTCATCAACGGCTGCCCCGACGACCAGAAGCCGGGCGTCGACGACGACTTCGCGGGCGAGCACAACAACTGCTCGGGCGGGCTCAACCAGCTCCAGGACGACGTGGCGAACTTCCTCTTCTTCATGGCGCACCTGGCGCCGCCGCCCCAGGTGGCGATCACGGCGGGGTCGTCGCAAGACCGCGGCCGCACGCTGTTCAACTCGTCCACGCTCATGTGCTCGGGCTGCCACCGATCGGACTCGGACGTGTTCGTGTCGACCTCGGCCGGCGGCATTCCGGCGGGGATCCACTTCCAGCCGTTCTCCGACTTCCTGGTCCACGACATGGGGACCGCGGCCGACCAGATCGGTCTCAACGACGGCGACTCGGTGGCCTCGACCCGGCTCATGCGGACGGCGCCGCTGTGGGGGCTGCGGTCGCGGAACCTCAAGTTCCACGACGGGCGGACCACCGACATCGCCACCGCGATCCGGGACCACAACGGCGGCTCGCTGGGGCAGGGGACCGCGGCGGCCAACGCCTTCAACGCGCTCAGCTCATCGCAGCAAAGTGATCTCGTTAACTACTTGAACACCCTCTAGGTCCCCGAGACCCGGCCAAATCCGAGCAACAGCCCCGCGGTGCCGTTTTCTGCGGCATCGCGGGGCTTTTTTTGCGCGCCGCGCGCCGAACGTTGCGTCTATCATTCTGCTTGGCGGCGTCGTCTAACTGTAACGTCGCCGACAGCGACGGCGTACTCGTAGATGGAGCGGCCGTCCGACCGAAGGAGCGCGACGCGACGTTCATGAACGACCACGTAGCCGATCGAGCCGGGTATCTCGCTTCGTTGCCCAAGGGCGATCCCGAGCGGAAGCTGGCGGAGGCGCACGCTCTGCATTGCGTCTCGTGTCGCGAGGCGCTCGACGAAGGGGGGCGCCTGGTGGCGCTGCTTCGCCGGGCGCTGCCGGCCACGAAGCCGGTCACGAAGCGCGAGCCCGTGGCGCGCCCGCTCTCCGCCGGACGCGAAGGGGCGAGCGCGGCGGCGATCGCCCGCCGGCTGGCCTGGGCGACGGTGGGCGCCGTCGTGCTCGCCTGGCTTTTTCAGTTGAGCGTCGGGGGCGGCTTTCGTCTCGACCTCGATTGCGCGCTGGTGTCGGTGGCGGTGCTGGCGGTGGCCCTCGCCTGCGTGACGGTGTTGCGCGGCAATCACCGGCTGGCGGTGGCGACGGTGGTGGTGACCTCGGGCCTGTTCGCCTATCTCTCGGGCTCGGCGGCGGGTTTGGCGGCCGGCGTGGGAATCCGCTGTACATTCCGCGAGCTGTGGGCGGCGGGGCTCACCTGGCTGGTCGTCTGGGCGGTGGGGCGGCGCGCCGGGGTCACCTTCGATCGCGGCAAGACGACCGCCATCGTGGCGGCAGGGGCGCTGGCCGCTCACGCCGGGCAGCACCTCGCTTGCGCCGTTCCCCACTCTGACGCGCACCTGCTGGTGTTCCACTTCGGCGGCGTGCTCCTGGCGACGCTGCTGGCCGCGGTCGGCGCCGGGCGAGCGCCGGCGCCATCGGCGCTCGCCTAGGTCGGCCGCTTCGGCCTGCCTTGCTTCAGCCGCGGCGGCCGAGGAATCCGCGCAGCGACTTTCTCAGCCGCTCGTAGGCCCGGGAGGCGCGCACGCGCACCGCGCCTGGCGAGGTGCCGAGCACCTCGGCGATCTCCTCGAACGTCAGCTCCTCGTGCAGATGCAGATGCAGCACGGCCCGCTGCGATTCCGGCAGCCGGCTCATGGCGGCGCGCACCGCTTCGATCTCGCCGGCGCTCCCCTCCTGGGGAGGCGTCAGCTCGTCCTCGTGGTGCAGCTCGGCCTGCTCGATCTCGAGCTCGCCGACGTGAGGCGGAAGCCGGTAGCGCCGGCGCAGCTCGTCTCGGCGCACGCCGGCCGCGATCGTGAACAGCCAGGGCTTGAGCGGTCGATCGGCGCAGTAGCTGGCGCGCGCGCGGTGGAGCTTGAGGAACGTCGTCTGCGTCAGATCGTCCGCCAGCGCCGGGTCGATGAAGGATCGCAAGAAGAATGCCCGTACCTTCGGCGCCAGCAGCGCAAACAACTGCCGGAAAGCGACCTCGTCGCCCCCGACATATTGGGCCATCAGCCTTTCTTCCGTCGTTGTTGCCGCTTGCGACATGCCAGCCGGCATGAGCCACCTCGCCGGGCGTTCGTTGGAGTTTCTGCTTCGGCCTCCTCCGATTCGACGCTCGTCCCGAGCGCCACTCGATGGGCGATCCAACTCGCCGGGGGACCGCAGCGGCCCACCCGAAGAGCATGCAGGCTAGGCGATAGATCTGGCTCGCGCACGAATTCGTTCGCGAGCGCCGAAATGTTACAGGAAATCGCTGGGGCAAAAGATGAAAACTGTCGCGTAACACCTGCGCCGCGCTCGCGTACTTCCATGAGCTCACGGCGACCGCGGGCTCTGGGTTGCGGGCGTCGAAAGCTCATGCCACCGGAAGGTGCGTGGTTGAGAAGGGGCGATTTCGTCAAGCAAATCGCGCTCTCCCCGGGCGATCCCCATGAATTCGTCGAAGCGCCAACCCCCGAGCGACGACATCCAGGACGTTCGCACCGCCGTGCGGCTGGTGTTGCGCCGCCTGGTCGGGGCTGAGGATCCCGAGTACGAGGATCTCGTCCAGAGCGCGATCGAGCACGTGCTGCTGACGTTCGAGCGTGGGCAGTTTCGCGGTGATTGCCCGAAGGGAGGGTGGGCCGCGGTCATCGCGCGGAACGTGGCCATCGACGCCATCCGCGCGCGCAGCCGCGAGCGCCAGTTGTTCGCGCACGACGACGCCGACGTGACCGAGGCCGGGCCGTCGCCCGGGCACGACCTCAAGCTCGGCCCGGAGCACCTGACCGGCGTCCAGGAGCGGCTCCGCCGGGTGAAGAGCGCGCTCCTCGGCCTCGGGGCTCAGAAGTCCAACGTCGTCTTCCTGCACGACGTGCTGGGGCACGAGCTGCCCGACGTCGCCGGGATCCTGGGGATCAGCGTGGCCGCCGCGCAGTCGCGCCTGGTGCGGGGGCGGCGCGCCATCGTCGCCGAGCTCGACGTGACCCCCGGCCCCATCGGAAGACCCATGTCGGAGAACGTGGGCGAGCCCGCCGGCCGACCGGCGGGGATGAAATCCGGGCCGACGGCCGTTGTCACGAAGACGAGCTAGACGCATCCTTCAGGGTGGGGAAATCAGAGCCGGGAAGTCCCCAGTGGCTATGCTAAGTTAGGCGACATTCCTGGGCCACCTCGACGCATCGGCGCGTTAACGGCCGCGGAGGAGATCTCATGTCGGCATTCGGAACGTTGACGCTGCTCATCGCGCTGGTCGTGGCGACCTATGCCGGCGTGGCCTCTTTAATCGGGGCTCGGCGCAGGAACCAGCGCCTCATCGAGTCGGGACGGGCTGGCGTCTACGCGCTGGCCGCCGTGCTCGGGCTGTCGTCGGTGGCGCTGCTCTACGCCTTCCTGACCCACGACTATTCAATCAAGTACGTCCACCACTACTCGGACGCCTCGTCGCCGCTCTTCTATCAGATCACCGCCTACTGGGGCGGCCTGGACGGCTCGATCCTCTGGTGGGTCTTTCTTCTCTCCGTCTTCTCGGCCGTGGCGGTTTACACCAACCGCGACCGCCACCGCGAGCTCCTGCCGTACGTGGTGACGGTGCTGATGGCGATCGCCGACTTCTTCTTGTACGTCATCGTCTTCCACAAGAACCCCTTCGACAGCTACCTGACCGACATCCCGATCGCCGGGAAGGGGCTGAACCCGCTCTTGCAGAACGCCTACATGGTCACGCACCCCCCGGCGCTCTACACCGGGTTCGTGGGGATGAGCATCCCGTTCGCCTTCGGGATGGCCGCGCTCATCTCGGGGCAGCTCGACGATGCCTGGATCGCTTCGGTCCGCAAGTGGACGCTCGGGGCCTGGTTCTTCCTCTCGATGGGGCTGACGCTGGGGATGCTCTGGGCCTACGAAGAGCTCGGCTGGGGCGGCTTTTGGGGCTGGGACCCGGTCGAGAACGCCGGCTTTCTGCCCTGGCTGACCGCCACCGCCTTCCTGCACTCGATCATGATCCAGGAACGGCGCGGGATGATGAAGATCTGGAACGTCACGCTCATCATCCTGACGTTCTTCCTGACCATCTTCGGGACCTTCATGACCCGCTCGGGGATCGTGCAGTCGGTGCACGCCTTCGGTCAGGACACCAAGCTGGCCTGGATCTTCACGATCTTCATGGCCATCACGCTGATCGTCAGCTTCGGGTTCGTCATCAAACGGATGCCCGAGCTGCGCTCGCGCGCCACCCTCGACTCGTGGCTGTCGCGCGAGGCGGCCTTCACGGTCAACAACTGGATCCTGCTGTTCGCGGCCTTCTTCATCCTGTTCGCCACCATGTTCCCCACGCTGTCGGAGGCGGTGGCGCACGAGCGGATCACCGTCGGGCCGCCCTTCTTCAACAAGTGGATGGTGCCGATCGGGCTGGTGCTGCTTTTCCTCACCGGCGTCGGTCCCCTCATCGCCTGGCGCAAGGCGACGGTCTCGCACTTGCGCTACCAGTTCTTCTGGCCCGTCTTGGCCGCGTCGGTGACGATCGCCGTCGCGCTGGCCTGCGGGCTCGGCGAGTCGCCCGCCGGCGTCATCTGCTTCGGGTTCTGCGCCTTCACGACGGCCACCATCACCCAGGAGTTCGCGCGGGGCGTCTCCGTGCGCAAGCGGAACACCGGCCAGGACGCGGTGTCGTCGCTCATGGGGATGGTCATCCGTGGCAAGCGGCGCTACGGCGGCTACATCGGCCACGTGGGCATCGTGCTGATGTTCATCGGCTTCGCGGGCACCGCCTACAAGAAGGAGATGGACGTCAAGCTGGTCCCAGGGGCCGACGCCACCATCGGGAAGTACAAGGTCCACTTCACGCGCATCGCGCACGAAGAAGATCGGCAGAAGGAGATGGTCACCGCCGAGATCACCGCCTTCAAGGACGGCAAGGAGATCGACCAGCTCCGGCCGGCCAAGTGGTTCTTCCACAACCACGAGAGCGAGCCGACCACCGAGGTGGCGATCCGGCGCGGGCCGGCCGAGGACCTCTACGTGACGCTCGGCAACTACGACCTCGCCGAGGGGAACGTCACCGTCAAGCTGGTGGTGAACCCGGTGGTCGACTGGATCTGGTTCGGGTTCATGCTGCTGGCGATCGGCACCGGGATCGCGCT
>Ga0134125_10007678_pt1 | contig 12171 bp, 12 predicted proteins | sample KB31751_FD_96464 | JGI IMG/M metagenome (GOLD analysis project Ga0134125, IMG submission 96464) | Terrestrial soil microbial communities with excess Nitrogen fertilizer from Kellogg Biological Station, Michigan, USA - KB3-175-1 | ecosystem: Environmental > Terrestrial > Soil > Unclassified ... | reverse complement strand
GTGGGAACTCTCTTGCGAAATCGAATTGGGGGTTTACGCGGCGCCAGCGCAGGCTGCTCCGCCATGAGTTGCACGGTCGCCGGACGCGTGCGATAACCCTGAATGGCCACGCCTTCCCTCAATCTGCGGAGAGCCTCGACGTGGGGAAAGCGTTCAACTTGTGCCCAGTAAGTTCTTGGGTGCTCGAACTTCGGGTCAGTCAACCGGTGTTGCGTTGCACCGTCATCAGTGAGTAACAGCAAACCCTCACTGTCGTGATCAAGGCGGCCTACGGGATAGATGCTCTTGAGTGGAATGAAATCGCGCAAGGTTTGGCGCTCGCCGGAGAACTGGCTCAGCACACCGTACGGCTTGTTGAAGATCACATAGCGAAAGCCCACGTATTGAGATTAACTGAAGGCGATCTCAGGAATGCAAGCAGCGGTGGGTGCGGAAACAGAATGGAGATGACCCGGTTGGGACTGCGCAGCCCTTCCGGGTTTAACTGCAACCTGCACCCACACGCTTCTTCCTGGCCGAATGCTCGTATATACATGGTCATGAATGTGTCCTCTCTTCCAATTCCAATGCTGCGTACATCGGAAGCGAAATTGAAAGACCAACATGCATGCCCTAACTCCATGAATGCGAAATCCAGCCGGGAACTTCAGAACCTGCATCAGACAAACCACATAACCATGAATGACGAAACTGCTACTTGTTGCGAGCAAAAAGCGGCAAGGAAATACGAAAATGATCTAAGCCGCAATTTCTTTCTGGATCAAACATAATGAGTTTGTCTGGTCAGATTGCCTCAAGCGCAAACGGAAATTTACGCAAACAGAAATTCTTTCCACCTGTGAAATTGGGGCACGCAGGATGCCAAAGAAGCACTGCATGTAACTGATTGATTTGAGACAACGAGTATGCTGGCGATTGCCAGGTCAATCGTTACCGGTGTTCGTTTCCGACCGTAACTGCTCGTTTATGAACAAATCGTGAAAAGAGTCGTTCAGTTCCCAAGTTGAAAAAGAATTTTCTAATATGCACGCCCTCACACCGGCCACAGTAGAATCGGTATGGTGACCCGAACTCAACTTCAGGCGGGGAATGCTCCTGGTCCCGGCATCAAGTCATTTTTCACCGAAGGTCGTAAGTTCCGCCAGGATCCTCTCAACAGCTTTCTGCGTTATACGCTCAAATTTGGTGATGTCGTACGCTATCGCGGCTTATGGATTACCCACCAGATCACTCATCCGGAACACATTTTGCGCGTACTGCAGACTAATGCCGCCAATTATCGCAAGGGCCGTGATTATCGCATCCTGAAACTTTCATTGGGCGAAGGCCTGCTTACCAGTGAAGGAAAGCTGTGGGAACGTCAGCGCAAAATGACGCAGGCAGCATTCCACAGTCAGCAGATTGCCGGATTTCTACGCATCATGGAGGAGCAGACGTCGGCCATGTTGGCGGAGTGGGAGCATCGTGCGAAGAGCTCTGAGCCATTCGACCTGGTTCCAGAGCTGATGCGTCTTACTCTGAGTGTCGTCAGTCGCGCTCTGTTCACGAGCAGCCTCGACGCCGATCTTGACCGGATTCAGCATGCGCTTATGGTGGGCCGCGATTATTCGGTTGAACGTGCGTGGTCGGTAATACGTCTTCCACAGTGGATGCCCACGCCCAACAACCGCCGCTATCGAACTTCTCTGGCGGGTTTTCATTCAGTGATTGACCGGATGATTTCTGACCGGCAAAACGCGCCCCAACCCGTAAACGACCTGCTGAATATCCTGATGAGTGCACGTGACGACCACGGCTCTTCTATGGATGACAGGCAGCTGCGTGATGAAGTGGCCACGTTGCTTACCGCCGGACACGAAACAACAACCCTGGTGTTGGCTTGGACTGTGTTTCTGCTTTCCACACATCCTGAAGAGTTGGAAACCGTTATGTGTGAACTCGGTTTTCTAAATGGGCGTGCGCCAGCATATGAAGAACTCGCGCGGCTGCGCTACACCAGGATGGCGGTTGAAGAAGCCATGCGGCTTTATCCTCCGGTATGGGTAATCTCACGGAGCGCGATAAACAAGGATGTGATGGGAGAATACGAGATCCCCGCAGGGTCTGAAATATTGATTTTTCCGTATGTGACTCATCGCCATCCCCGGTGGTGGCAAGATCCGGACAGATTCTGGCCGGAGCGCTTTCTCCCGCAGAACTCATCTGGCAGACCGCGCGGCGCGTACCTTCCTTTTGGCGCTGGGCCGCGCACCTGCATTGGCCTGAATTTCGCCATGACGGAGATTCTGATCGTGCTTGCCATGATGCTGCAGCGCTTCCACATTGAATTGGCAGTTGCCGCCGATAAGGTAAAGATAGAAGCCTCAGTAACCCTGCGTCCTAATCCCGGTATCTTCGTGCGGCTCCGCCGCCGTTGAATATGCCTATGCAACTTCCGAAGCTTCTGGAATTTCACGTCAAAGATGTGTCATTCTGTTTCTATGAAAAACAAAAACCAGCGGGAACTTGAAAAATATTGGGCGGAACAAGCCGCCAAAAAGGCTAAGTTGGCGAAGAAGAAGGAGCCGCAAGAAGAACCGAGTACAACAACGCGCGAGAGTGCCACGAAGCCTGCAGGCAAGAACAAGGACGATACCTCCGCCATGTAACTTCTGCCGAACCGTTCGACCTTTTCCCCCAATCCCCTTATACTTTGTGCCGCTATGAAATCACCCTTGCGGGTAGTGTTTGGAATTTGGATTGCGGCCTCAGCTCTCGCATTTTCACAAACTCCGCTGACTGTCGGCAACGCAACGGCTGTGCCTGGGCAGAAATCACTTGGAACAATAGAGGTTCCAGCACACGGCGATGCTGCAGCTTCCATTCCGGTCGCGGTGATGGAAGGAACAAAACCCGGCCCCGTGCTGGCTCTGGTTTCGGGACTTCACGGTACCGAATACACGTCGATCATTGCGCTCGAAAAACTGATTCAGTCTCTTGATCCGGCTCAGATTTCCGGGACCGTGATCATTGTTCCGCTGGTCAATATTCCATCGTTCGAGCAGAAAGTCCCGCACGTAAATCCGGTGGACGGCAAGAGCATGAATCGCTTTTATCCCGGCAATCCGGAAGGATCGCAGACGGAGCGGGTCTCATGGCAGATCACCAAACAGGTAGTGGAGCACTGTGACTATCTCATTGACTATCACGGCGGTGATCTCGATGAGAGCCTTCGGCCCTATGCGTACTGGCCCAAGTCGGGCGACGGAAAACGTGATGCGATTACCCGTGACATGGTGCTTGCGTTTGGCCTCGACCACGTCATTGTCTGGAGCGACCGGCCGAAAGATCCGAACGCCTCTCGTTATCTCGATAACACGGCGAACACCCGCGGGAAGCCAGCCATCGCCGTTGAGGCAGGCTACTCCGGCACGGTAAAACCTGAAGATGTGCAGTTGCTCGTGGACGGTACCTTGAACGTAATGCGTTATCTCAAAATGCTCCCGGGTACGGCGACTGTTGCACAGCACCCTGTCTGGATTGGAAAGATCGATACCGTCGAGAGCACTCAGCCCGGCGTTTTCTATCCCCGGGTGCAGCGTGGAACCTATGTGGCGCAAGGAATGAAGATTGGATATGTAACAGATTTCTACGGGCGGACGATTTATGAGGCCGTCGCGCCGGCTGCGGGGGTTGTGCTTTATATATGTGGCGTTCCTTCCATGAAGAAGGGAGATACCATCGCCAACATTGGCGAGGTCACCACAAATCCGTAACCCCGCGCCGAACTTCATCCGTTTTATTTACGTTTGATCTTCCACGCGCCCACTGAGAGACGCCCTCCAGTGAAGGGGAGCGGGAACCGGATGTTGCCGAAGCGCGTCACAAAATAGGCGATCCAGAAAAGCACCGCGAAAACAATGAAGACGCTGCCGGCGATAGCGTTACCGCTGAACGCAATCCAGACAATCTTGTGGTCCTGGATCCGAAACAGCAACGGCATCAAACTGTAAAAAACTGCCAGCCACAGATAGACGGTGCGCTGCGGTAACGGACCGCGGGATTTCCGCATGCGGAAGTAGCCAAACCAGAAAAATACCGCCAGAGACGCAAAGATCACTCCCACCGTGGGCTTTTCTTCAAACATGATAAAAACCGGCCTGTGATCGCGAACCTTAAACAGCAGCAGCAGGACGGTATAGCAGACAGCTATCCAGAAGAAGGAGGTGCGGGTCTGCAAGGTCTCACGTGAGCGTTCCAGCGCTGCCTTTTCCTGCTCCTCTTTCGGAGCGGCGGGCGGCACTTTCAGTACGTCAAGTGCTCCCCCCGTTCCGCGCGCGGTCCGTTCGAAATCAGGGTTTTGGCGGAAGTACTCTTCTACCAGGGCGCGCGTTGCGGGACTGGCTTCACCGGAAAAATAAACTGGCAACAAATCTATGATGACTTCGCGCTCCAGCTTCATGAACGCACCTCCTCAAAGGCTTCTCTCACCTGCATCAGTTTCAGCCTTGCTCGATGGACTTTAACTTTCACGGTTGTCAGCGGTATCTGCAATGCCTGGGCAATCTCTTCATAAGGCATCTCTTCCTGTGCGCGCATCAGCAGCGCCGCTCGATCTACTTCCGGAAGTTGCCGCAAAGCTGCCAGTACCGCAGCCAGTTCAGCTTTGTGTTCCGTGCGTGTAGCCAGGGCGGGAGCCGAGTCGGGAATGGATTCTTCCAGTTCCGTGTTGCGGCGGTTACGGCGCAGGTGGTCTCGATACAGATTGCGCGCGATTGTGAACAGGTAGGCTTTAACCGTAGCTTCCTGGATCTTGCCTCGTGCTGTCCAGGCGCGCACGAATGTCTCAGATGTTATGTCATCGGCCAGTGACGAATCGCCACAAAGGAACAACGCGAATCGATGCACCTGGGGCGCATAGCTCTCATACAGACTGTGGAAGTCCGTCATGGCCATCTGGATCGTAATAGATACGGCCGAAGGAGGTAAAAGTTACCTTGCAGGGCTCTTCAACGACTAGGCTCAAAATTCCCTTACTGGCTTTGCCTGCTCGAGGCCAACGCTCCCGGCCTCAATTTCAGCACGAAAGTAGTTCTCACCTTTTATGGGGCACCCAGCCATTCTGCGCAGCATGTTGATCTGGCCAGTGTGCGTTAGAGCATCGGCTATGGGACCCTGAAACAGCTTCTCGAGCGAATCCCCGAGAGGCGCATCAGAGGCCAGGTAATCGTCAAAGTGTTTGACTGCCCCGAAGAATCGTTCAATCTCTTTGCTCCATGGCAGGGGCTTGGAGTCATGCCAGGTCTGCGCGCCTTTACAGATTGAGAGCGCCCAGTCAAAGAGGTCGCCCATATGCGCCAGGATCTGGGCCGGTGTGCGGCCTTTCGGCCCGCTGGAGAAATCAGCGAAGGATTCCGGAGCGTCGCGCACTGTTTTCGCTGCTCGGTATGCCAGCGTTGCCAGGGTATGACGCAGTAACTGCCGCGCCGAATCCGTGATTTGTGTTTGAGCGGCAGGCTCCATGTTCCCTCCCGGTTGCGCTCCAGGGAATTAGAGTAGCATTTTCAAAAGTGCATTGTGGGAGGGGATTAAGCTGCGCTACTCGGAGGGCAGCAGGGCATCAACGTTCCAGGGAAGCCGGCTTTTCAGGGACTCCTGCAGCTTCTTTCGCTGCTGGCTGGAAATTCTGTTGAATCGCACGCCGCTCTTGCCGGTAGCATCGGACCAGATGATGGTCCCGATTACATTGAGCATCTCATCACTGCCCGGAAGGGCAAAGTTCACGCTCACAACGCCTCCCTGGGGCAGAGGTTCCGGACCCGTGAGGCAGAGCCCGGTCTGGCTGAGATTGGTAATGGACGTGTAGCTGAGTGCACGCTGAAAGCCGCGATATTCGAGTGTTCCCGCCAGGGGCTTCAATGCCAGCGTGTGCCGGAATGCGGCAAAGCGCTGCCTTGCCATGGCGGTGTAAGAAGCTCTCAACCCCTTGGCCAGCAGATCTGGGCTGAACGGTTTGGCCACAGTGAAATGAACCCTTTTGCCCTTGATATCGCGGGTTTGTTGTCCACCCACGATGACCATGGAAATGCCGCGCCACCTGGTGTCGGGTTGAAGGCAGGCGAGTTGAGCCGCGCCGGGTGCATCGTAATCGCAAAGGATCAGATCGAGCCTGCGCCCACGCACCCACTGGTCAACTTCAGCAGCCGTTTGCGCGCGATGAAGCTGTACTCCGTATTCTTCAAATAGCTTCCTGATTCCGTCCAGAGCCAACGGACTCTTTGTCAGAAACAGCGCGGAAAAAAGTCTGCTCACAGCCATAACCTCATGCCTGTTATCAGATGGCTCAGGGAAGCCCATTGGAATGATTTTTTTGGCAGTTGCTTCCCGCAAGATCAATTCTCCACGAATCAGAAAATGTGCGCGATGAGCGCAGTCACATTTGAAACGTGATTGCCATCACGCGCCATAAGGCAAAAGCCCACAAGGAAGTACCGGCAAATCACTGAAGGACGGCGCAGGCGATGTTCTTAATCCTCTGGCGAGAAAATCGGCAGATTGCTTCCAAAAACGAGCCCGATGGGCGCCCTGCTCTCGCGCGGGTGGTATGCCTAGAGTAACTCCGGCGTCAATACCAGCTGTGCTAACCTTTTGACAGCTATAGGGTTTGACGCCCTGACGCGTTTGTCACGATCTGGAATTTCCGTCAGGCGACTTTCAGGAGAAAAGTCTAATTTTGCGAGCGTTCGAGAAAGCGCCACCTGATGTTCAAGAGATTCTGACCAAGCCCATTCGCGACCTCGGGCTCCGGCTGGAAGGCTCTCCTCTGGAGCGTTTTGTCCAGCAGCTTTATCGCGAGCTCGATCGCAAAGGGCTGAAGAAATTTCATCCTAAGTGCTATCTGAGCGACGAATGGGGCTGCCCCTCGGGTGAGCCCGTCATCGGCATACCGTTTTATCTGGCTGATCCCAAATTGGCTCGCCTTGAAAAAGAAATGAATGATCTTGAGGATTCTCGCCAGATCATGATGTATCTGCGGCATGAGGCCGGCCACGCCATCAACTACGCATATCAACTTTATAAGACGCCGGAATGGAAAGTGCTTTTTGGGCCGTACCGCAAGCCTTACCGGGATGCATACCGTCCCATTCCGTTCTCACGGAGATTTGTCCGCCACATGGAAGGCTGGTACGCGCAAAAACATCCGGATGAAGACTTCGCTGAAACTTTCGCTGTGTGGCTTACGCCGGGTTCGCGCTGGCGCAAGCGCTACCTGGGATGGCCGGCCATGGACAAGCTTTTATATGTGAATAGGATGGCCAGGCAGTTCGGGAAAACCGACCCGCTCAGGCCACGCGGGCGGACCGACATCACCGTGGAGGAAATGGAAACCACGGTAAAGGATTTCTACGAGATGGCGATGAGCCAGGAGCCGTCGCCTGGCGATTTACCACTCGATACGGACCTGGAAGATATCTTTAAGGTCGGTCCGCGGCGCAAGAATGGGGTTCGCCCTGCAGCCGACCTGCTGCATGAGAACCGTAAGTCTCTGATAGACAAACTGACTTACTGGACCGGCGTACAAAGACCTTTGATCAGGAAACTGGTGGAATCGATCGAAGCGCGCGTGACTGAACTGAATCTGCGCGCCGATGTGAAGCAAGAGAAGGAGTACCTGACAGAAATCACAGTGTACGCCACCGCATTGGCCATGAACTACGTGACTCGCGGAAAGTTTGTGCAGAGCTAGTGTGAAATTGACATTTGCAATTTTGGAGCGGAGCGACAGGAATTTTGAGGCAACAATGCCGGACGAAGCCGAGCACGCGCTGAGTCCGGCTGCAACAGGAGCATAGCAGCTCGAAGCCCAGGCTATTGACGTTGGCGGTTTTGGAGCAAAGCGACAGAGGTTAGTTGAGGGAATCATGCCGGACGAAGCCGAGCACGCGCTGAGTCCGGCTGCAACAGGAGCATAGCAGCTCGAAGCCCAGGCTATTGACGTTGGCGGTTTTGGAGCAAAGCGACAGGAATTAACGCATGGACAAAATGAAGGTCGGTGTTCTTTTCGAGACCTGGGGACATGACGAGGCTCCTCAGGAGCCGGAAAAGAAGAAACGGCGTCCCGGAAAACAGCGCAAGAAAAGAGAGAAGCACGACTACGAGGAGATCTTTGAGGCCCTCGAGAAGCTGGGCCATGAGCCCAGCTACGTAACGCTGGACGGCGAAGACAAGACACTCACGGCCTTAGCGCGCAGCGAGGTCGATATCTTCTTCAACCTGGTAGAGTCCTACGCCGGAGACGACACCAAAGAGATGCAGGTGGCCGGCTATCTCGATCTGCTGGGACGGATGTACACAGGGGCTGGTCCGCAGGGACTTTATCTTGCACAAGATAAGGGTTTGGCGAAGAAGTTGTTTGCGTTCCACGGAATTCGCACGCCGTATTTCGCCACCTGTTATCAGGGCACATTGGATCATGCTCATGACATCAAGTTCCCGCTGATCGTAAAGCCCACGTCGGAAGATGGGTCTTTGGGCATCGATCAGGGCTCCGTTGTTGACAGCGTCAAGGAATTGATGGAGCGCATTCATTACATTCAGGAAGAGTTTGACTCCCCGTCACTGATCGAAGAATACATCGAAGGCCGCGAGATTTATGCCGGCATTCTGGGCAACCAGCGTCCTGAAGCTCTGCCGCTGATTGAACTCGATCTTTCCAAGCTTCCCGCAGGAATGCCCAAGGTCGCGGGAACAGAAGTGAAGTGGGAGAAGGACAGTGAAGCCTACAAGGTCACAAAATCCTCGCCTGCCGACGATCTTGACGAGAAAACCACGGAAATGCTGACCAAGACGGCCCTTTCCGCGTTTCAAATTTTAAAGCTGCGTGATTACGGCCGTATCGACATGCGGCTCACGCCGAAAGGCGAAGCCTACGTCATCGAGGCGAACCCGAATCCGTGGCTTTCCAGCGACTCGGAGTTTTTCATGTCGGCTAAAAAGTCAGGGCGCTCATATTCTGACTTGATCGCGGAAATCCTGGAGCTTGCGCGTTCAGACCGCCGCCATCGCAATCGCCCAAGGATGGCCTGAGCGGATCAGTCAAAATCACTCGTCGCGGGTTTTGCTTTATTCGCGTACTCGAGCATTGCTTCGATGGCCTTGGCTATACGGCGTGCCTGTGACTCAGGGTTGCGATAGTAAGAGATGGCGAGTAGATGAGAACGGCGATGTCCGGGCGGCATGCGTTCCCATCCGGCTCGAGCTCTCGGATTATGAGCGAGCGCAACCTTAAGTACCGGCGGTAACTCCTGCTCCGCTTCCATCGTCAGCATCAATCGTTCCGCCATTTGTTCCGCGCGACGCACTCTGGTTTCGCTGTGTTTGGCTTCTCCAATCCAGCTGCAGATGTAGCGCCGCATGGAAAAACTGAAGGATTCGTAGTACTTCTTGAGCTGCTTCGATTCTGCCAGGACACGCGTCAGCTCAGGCGGCACTGCAACCTGGCGCTTTTCTGTATCCGGTTCAATGCGAAACTTTGCTTTCATGCCCGGCACAACTTTGGCTCCGCTCTGCATCTTTTTGTTGACGATCATCACGTGGGAGCCCTTGCCATCGGGGAAGAGCGAGGTTCGAAAAGCAAAACCGTTGATCTCGCCTTTGACTTTCAGCTGCCCGCGCGTGCCCCACAACTTTGCCGCGTCAAACGGCAGACGGATGACCGTCCAGTTCAGCCGGTCACCCGTCCGGTACAAAAGACCGTCAAAGGTTTTGGCGGCTTTGCGCGAACCAGGCATGAGCACAGTGTAAGGCATGTGCATGTCTTCCATATTCAGTTGTCAAAGATCAAACCCGCAACCCTGCGGCGCCTCCTGGGAGGCATAGCTGTCGAACTGAAATGACGCAGTGATCCCAAATTACTCGACTACCCGATCGATGAATTACCCGATAAGTCGCTCCTTCGTTGCGTCCTTTGCGCCCGTTGCGGTAAATCGGGGTTGCATTTCCGATGACGGCGATGACGTGCGATCACGCGCGATGTCGGCGATTGGCTGCTCCCCACCCATCCCTTCATCCCCGAAATCATTGGACTTATCCAATTCATCCCCGGCGGTGATTTTTTTCATCCCACCGACTGCGGCGCGATCCACGCTCGCCTCTGCAACCGACTCCTCTTGCCCTTCTTCCTCTAAAACCTCCTCGCCCTCATCCTCCTCATACTCCTCTTCATCGCTGATCGCATCGCCCTCAATCAACGGCGTTGCCCGTAACTCCTGCTCGTCGTCTTCCTCAGCCGCTTCCAGCACTACATGGTCCGGATTCGTCTCCTTGAACGTCACCTTGGGCAGCACAGACGCTCCGGTCTGCGTGCTGTAGAACAACAGACCTGCCTCTTTAGCCGTTATCGTTCCCTCCAGCAGCGCGCTCTGCAACGTGGCAATGTTCAGGATCACGCAGTTCGCATCTTCCATCACCAGCAGGCCCAGTTTTTTTGGCCTCACCTGCTTCATGCGCTCATGCGCGTAGCACCACCGCCCCTTCTTCGTCCTCGGACACCCGCACCTCGTCCCGTCGGCGTAAATGTGTTCGCAGCGCGGCGCCGCATTCGCCTTCTCCAGCAGCGCCAGTTGCCGCTTGTAAAAGGCAATCTTGTCTTCCTTCGGCCTCCAGTCGTCCGGCACGCCAATTTTCTGGCGCAAATCGCGCTCCATCGCCCACCGGATATCCGTCGTATGATGGTTTCTCTTGCTGTATTCGGTCACCGTCTCAAACGGCAGAAAATCCTTGTCGACAATTCCCAGGGCCGAATTGCGCAGTCTCTCTTCCAGCGTCTTCTTCGGTCCCTCGAACTTGCCCTCGGCCCGGGCCATGTCTTCCGCCATCTCCCGCCGTGCCGCCAGCTCCTGAAACGCGTTCGACGCCTCCATAAGCCGCAGATATGCCTGAAATTCTTCCTGGCTGATATTCGTCATCTCACACCTCTCCCTTTCCAAAACTCGTGTGGCACAGCCGCCCCGGCTGTGAGAATCAGGAACCTTTGACTGGCATTCCCTCGTTTCGCGCCTGGCGTTTTCCTTCGCGCTCAAAAAATCGTCATCCTGACGGCCGTTAAGCGAGCGAGCGCTTTCTTCAGATCGCTCGTAGGCCGGGAGGGACCTCGCGTTTCTTTCTTCTGAAACAATCAACTCGTGCAGGAATAGAGGGGATTCAAAAGGGAGGCAAATGGGGATTTACCACTAAAAGCATTATATCGCCGCTTTTTCTTCGCTGTCAAGACATTTCCGCCGCCGGCGCCTCAGAAAATAGGACAGTGAGGGTAGGACACTTGACAGCCCTGCCCAAATAAAAAGCACGGTCGTTCGGTTAGCGTTTCCGTGGGCGGACCTGTCCGGAAGCGGGTTTCAACAACATACAGGCGTACGCAAGGCCCTATTTAACGCGTGAAAAGCAGTGCAAGTCAGTTGTGAATGGATCGCAAATGTATCGCAGGAATCGATGGTTTCGCTGTGTAGGCTTGGGGTTGACAAATTTATCAACCCAGCCTAAACTTTTTACATGAGGTTTGGTCAGGTACTCAGGCAGCTTCGCGCTGAACGTGGCCTTGGCATCAAGAAACTGGCCCCTGAATTGGGCGTGAGTTACAGTTATCTCAGCAAATTAGAAAACAGTGAAGTCGGTCCGTCGGAAGAGATGGTAACAAAAGTTGCTCGGTACTTCGATTACGACTGTAACCGCCTGTTACTCTCGGCCGGAAAAGTGCCTGCCGATGTACTCAAGATTCTACAAAATAATCCGGACGAGGCAGTTGAGTTCCTGAAGCGCCGCTTTGGACGCGCAAAATGACTGCCGACCCTAACCGCTCGCAATTCCTCGTCATCATAGAGGGACAAGCCAAAATCGGCGATCGGTTCATTGCCATGAAACGGTTAGGGTCAAACGGCGGCGGTGGCAGCTTCTCATTACTTTTCGAGGCTGAGGACGAGCATCAAGGGAACAAAAAGGTCGCTCTGAAATTTCTTTATCCGTTCGAGCGTGACCCTTACCGTCGTGAGTGTTTTGAGCGAGAATCTTCCGTATTGGAACGGTTGAGGGGACAACGTGACATCATCCAATTGGTTGCGCCACGTGCTGAATTTACTCATACGCTACAGCCGCACGGGTTTGTGATTCCGCTCTCATATTATGTTGTCGAGATCG
>Ga0134125_10007675_pt1 | contig 12174 bp, 9 predicted proteins | sample KB31751_FD_96464 | JGI IMG/M metagenome (GOLD analysis project Ga0134125, IMG submission 96464) | Terrestrial soil microbial communities with excess Nitrogen fertilizer from Kellogg Biological Station, Michigan, USA - KB3-175-1 | ecosystem: Environmental > Terrestrial > Soil > Unclassified ... | reverse complement strand
GAAATCCCGCTCGGACTGACGTTCGACGACGTGCTTTTGCAGCCGCTCGAATCGTCGGTGCTTCCGAGCCAGGCGGACACGCGCACCTTCCTCACCCGAGACATCCCGCTCAACATCCCCATTCTTTCCTCCGCGATGGACACGGTGACCGAGGCCGACATGGCGATTGCATTGGCGCAGCTCGGCGGGATCGGCGTTCTTCACCGCAACCTCACCGTCGAGGAACAAGCCGCCGCGGTTCGACAGGTCAAAAGGTTTGAGAGCGGCATGGTCGTCAACCCGATCACTATGGCTCCTGATCAGACTCTGCGCGAAGCGCTGGAGCTGATGAAAACCAACCGCATCGGTGGAATTCCGATCGTGGAGAAAACGGGCAAGCTCGCAGGTATTCTCACCAACCGCGATGTCCGCTTTGCCGAGAACCTGAAGCAACCAGTCAGCGAACTGATGACCAGGGACAATCTCGCAACCATAAGGATCGGCACCGACCAGGCGGAAGCGCGCCGTATCCTCCACCAGCGCCGGATCGAGAAGCTGCTGGTGGTCGATGCCGAAAACCACTGCGTGGGGCTGATCACCGTCAAGGACATTGAAAAGTCAGTTGCCGCGCCGTTTGCGACCAAGGATGCGGAGGGGCGGTTGCGAGTCGCTGCGGCCACGACGGTTGGAGACGCCGGATTCGCGCGATCCGAGGCGCTGATCGATGCTGGTTGCGACTGCGTTGTGATCGATACTGCCCACGGCCATAACCGCGATGTCGCTGCGGCCGTCGAGCGGGTGAAGACGATCTCCAATTCGGTCCAGGTCGTTGCCGGGAACGTCGCCACGGCCGACGCGGCGAAAGCATTGGTCGATGCCGGGGCGGATGCGGTCAAGGTCGGGATCGGTCCGGGCTCGATCTGCACGACGCGCATCGTCGCGGGAGTTGGGGTTCCTCAACTGACCGCGGTGATGGACGCTGCGCGGGCGACGAATGGAGTCCCGGTGATTGCCGATGGCGGAATCCGCACCAGTGGGGACATGGCGAAGGCGCTCGCCGCGGGCGCGTCGACTGTCATGGTGGGATCGCTGCTTGCCGGTACCGAGGAGGCACCAGGCGAATCCTTCCTCTACCAGGGGCGGAGCTACAAATCCTATCGCGGCATGGGGTCGGTCGGTGCAATGGCTCGGGGCTCGGCCGACCGTTACTTTCAGCAGGACATCAAGGATCATCTAAAGCTGGTGCCTGAGGGAATCGAGGGCCAGGTGCCTTACAAGGGACCCGTCCGCGAGATCATCCATCAGCTGGTCGGCGGAGTGAAGGCGGCGATGGGCTACACGGGCTCGACCACGATCGCAGACCTCCAGAAACGCGCAAAGTTCGTCCGGATCACCAATGCGGGTCTGTCCGAAAGCCACGTCCACGACGTCGCAATCACGCGCGAGGCGCCCAATTATCCGACTCGGTGACGTGAGGGCGATCGATCGCGAAGCTTGCTCCCTGATCGGGGAGGTTAGAGTAAGAGCGAGTTCATCGCCCGCGCAAACGTCGATCCGGCATCACCCCGCCGAAACCCCTCCCAGTCGGCTGGAGGGGTTTAAAAGATGACCCCCGCAGCCCGCCTCCAGGCGGCGATCGAGGTCCTCGACGAGGTGATCAGCTCGGCGCGAGACGGCGGGCCGCCCGCAGACTCGATCGTGACCCGCTATTTCAAGCATCGGCGTTACGCCGGGTCAAAGGACCGCCGTGCGGTCCGCGAGCTGGTGTTCCGCGCAATCCGTCAATCGGCCGAACGGCCGGAGAGCGGGCGGGCAGCCGTTCTGGGCCTCGCAGCGGACGAGCCGCAATTGCTGGAGCTATTCGGTCAAGCACGAGGGCCAGACCGACTGGGCGATCACGAGCAAGTGGCCGCTGCCGGCCTCGTACCGGAATGGCTGGAAAGCGAGTTGCCGCTGTTCGTGCAAGAGAGCGAGTGGCCGGCATTGCTGGAGCGGGCACCGCTCGACTTGCGAATCAATATAGCGCGGACAATGCGCGACGAGCTGCTGAGCCAATTTCCACAAGGGAAGCCGACGCCGCTTAGCCCGTGGGGAATCCGCCTCCCGTCAGACAGCCGTGTCGATGATCATCCCGAGTTCGAGGCAGGCCTTGTCGAGATTCAGGACGAGGGCAGTCAGCTGGTCGCGCTTGCCTGTGAAGCTAAGGACGGGGAACGCATTCTCGACCTCTGCGCTGGGGCGGGAGGTAAGGCGCTGGCGCTGGCCGCGGCCGCTCCCGGGGCGGCCATTCTCGCCACTGACAGCAACCGCGCGCGCCTGTCGAAGCTTGCTCCACGAAGGGAGCGAGCGGGAGCAGCGATCGAAACGCGCCTGCTCAGTCCACCTGGCGAGCTCGACCAACTCGCGGATTGGCGAGAAGCCGCCGACCTCGTCCTCGTCGATGCACCCTGCTCGGGAAGCGGCACCTGGCGGCGCAATCCTGAAGGGCGCTGGCGCCTCACGCCGCAACGGCTCGACCGCCTCATCGCAGCCCAGAAGCACCTGCTAGACATCGCCGCGGAAACGGTGAGGCCCGGTGGGCGTCTAGTCTACGCTGGCTGCTCGCTATTGTCCCGCGAAGGGGCAGGCCAGATGAAGGGCTTTCTCGAGCGCCATTCATCGTGGATTAGTGAGGAAGCGCCCATCGCCGGAGGGCGTTCGGATGGTGTTGGCCGGTTGTTGACGCCGGGACACGACCAAACCGACGGCTTTTTCGTCGCGCGGCTTCGCCGTCCATGCTAATCCGGGGCGACGAGTGGAGAAATCGATGCGGTTCTTGCCTAGTCTTCTGCTGATCGGATTTGCCGGCTTGGCACTCGCGGCTCCGGTCGCGAGCCAGCGTCCTGACGACCAGATTGCGCCCAAATCCCTCCAGCTTCAGCACCAGGCGCGCGATTTGATCGCGGCCGGCAAGTTGGAGCAGGCCGAGGACCTGCTCGAGACCGCGCTGGCTGTTGATCCGCACAACCGCAGCGCCTTCGTCGATATGGCCAGGGTCGCGGAAAAGCAGCGCCTTTTCGGCAAGGCGGTCCGCATGACCAATAAAGCACTATTGATGGAGCCGAATGACCCGGACGCGATCGCCGTTCAGGGTGAGGCGATGGTCGAGATGGGCGCGGTGCCGCGAGCGCAGGCAAATCTTCAGAAGCTCCAGCAGATCTGCGGCGCGAAGAGCTGCCCGCAGGTCGCCGAGCTGACCGCCGCGATTGGACGCGGGCCGACTGTCGCTTCCGCGAAGGCGCCCGAGACTCCGAAGAAGGACTGACTTGTCTGCGTTTCTACCTTCAAGGAAGAGATTGAGGGTTGGTTCTGATTGAAGCGGCCCGATGCCGCTTAAGGGGCCTTCCCACGAGCGTTGAGCCGTTCGTCAGCGCCCGCCCCATGCACTTTTCTTTCAGCGACGGGTGAGTGATCGCGCCAGCTTCACCCATTCCTCGACGCTCAGCGTTTCGGGGCGCCGCTGAGTGTCAATTCCCATTGCCTCTGCCGCATCGAGTGCAGCCGGCATTTGCTTCAGGCTCGAACGAAGCATCTTGCGGCGTTGACCGAACGCCGTCTCAGTGAGCCGCTCGATCACTTCGGAGTCGACTCCAGCAGGCTGCTCCTTCGGCTCGATATTGACCACCGCCGAGGTGACCTTCGGCGGCGGCACGAAAGCCGAGCGGTTGACCGTCATCGCAATCCGCGGCCTTGAGCGCCATTGTGCAGCGACTGATAGGCGGCCGTAAGCGTCGCTTCCGCGCGCGGCGACAATCCGCTCGGCGACCTCCTTCTGGAACATCAAGGTAAGCGATCGCCACCAGGGCGGCCAATCGACCGTCAGCCATTTGAGAAGGAGCGCGGTTCCGATGTTGTACGGCAGGTTGGCGATGACATGCGCACCTTCACCGACGAGGCTTGGCTCGTCCAGTTGCAGGGCATCGCCTTGGATAAGCTCCAGGCGGGGGCCGAACTCCAGTCGCAGCTCTTCAAGAGCAGGCAGGCAGCGGCGGTCTCGCTCGACGGCGAGCACGCAGGCGCCCGCATCAAGCAATGAGCGGGTGAGCCCGCCCGGACCGGCGCCCACCTCATAGACCCGGCTTCCTTCAAGCGATCCAGGAATCGCCGCAATGCGGTCGAGCAGCTGCCTATCGAGGATGAAATTCTGACCCAGCGCCTTGCTCGCGCTCAGGCGATGGCGGGCGATGACCTGCCGCAGCGGCTCGGTCTTGTCGCTCAAGCGTTTTCTAGCCGCGCGAGCGCGTTCGCGGCGGCCATTCGGATCGCCGCGGCCATGGGCCTCGGATCGGCGAGGTCCTGACCTGCAATATCGAAGGCAGTGCCGTGGTCGGGTGCGGTGCGGACGATCGGCAGGCCGAGCGTGACGTTGACTGCTTCCTCGAAGTGCAACGCCTTGATCGGGATCAGCGCCTGGTCATGGTACATGCAAAGAGCCGCGTCGTAATTGGCCCGCGCGCGATCATGGAACATGGTGTCCGCTGGGTGAGGGCCTGTCACCCGCCAACCTTCGGCGGCGAGAGCAGCGATCGCTGGTTCGATCAACTCAATCTCCTCGCGCCCGAGCTGTCCTCCTTCGCCGGAGTGAGGGTTGAGGCCGGAAACCGCGAGACGGGGATCGGCGATTCCGAAGTTGCGCTGCAAACCACGCAGCGCTGCACGGCCACGCGATTCAATCAGCGCGGCGCTGAGGTTTTCCGGAACCTCGCTCAACGGCAGGTGTGTCGTTACGGGAACGGTTCGAAGGGTCGGACCGGCAAGCATCATCACCACGTTCGACGACGCTACTCCGCAGCGCTCGGCAACGAACTCGGTCTGCCCCGGGTGCTGGAATCCGATCGCGTAGAGCTGCTCCTTCGCAACCGGGCCCGTGACGACTGCCGAGGCGGAGCCAGACCGGGCGAGGCCGACGGCGATCTCGAGCGAATCGAGAGAGGTATGCGCTCCCGCGACGCTGGGGTGACCCGGCAAGTCTGCCCGTGGTGCGTTCAGCTGGATCAGCGGCAAGCCAAAGTCGAATGCCGCGTCGGCCTGGCGCGGGTCTTCGACCAGCTCGATCGGACCGTCCCAGATCGCCGCGAGCGAACGCGGATCGCCGATGGCGACGAACGGCGGCAGCGCGAAGCTGTCACGATTGTCCCAGCATTTGGCGATCACCTCCGGACCGATTCCGGCGGGGTCGCCGAGCGATACCGCCAGGGGAGCGAAGCCCAGGAACGCCATCAGCCGCGGCTCCTTGTCGAAGACTCGCCGATCAGCGGAATTCGATCACCGCGTCGCGCCTGAGGTCGCGCAGGTAACGCTGCGAGCGCGAGTTGATCCGCTCTTCGTTGAGCTGGTTGTAGATGTCGTCATAGCTCGGCGCTGACGGAGAAACCTCGTCGCGGCCGCAAATGACGAGCGTGCGAACGCCTTCCTCGAGCGACCCGAACGGCTGCGTCGCCTGTCCAACCTGCATTGGGATTATGAGGTTTTGCAGGGCGACCGGCAGGTCCCGCATCTTGACCTGGTCGCTGGTCACGACGTCGCCATGGAATTCGGCGGCAATCTTCTCCGCGCCGCCGCAACCGCCGATGTTCTTCACAGCATCGGCGAACTTGGCAACAATAGGTTCAGCGGCCTCCCGACTTGTCCCCTTGGGGAAGGTGATCGACACCTGCTTCAGGCTGAGGACTGCGTCTCGCGGATCAGCGGTCAGGATCTTGCGGGTATCCTGAACGGCGATGATCGAGAAGCCGCCAGCGACCGGAATCGGATCGCTGATCGAGCCGGGCTGCATCTGCTGCAGCGCAGCTGCGAGGGGAGCGGGCAGCTGCTCGGGACGCACCCAGCCAAGGTCTCCGCCGACGGCAGCGGTGGATGCCTGCGAATATTCACGCGCATAGCCGGGAAACGACGCACCCTGCTTCAGCTGCGCGAGGATCTTGTTGGCGCTCTCGAGGGTCTGGGCCTGGGTTGCCGGAGTAGCCGACAGATAGATTTCGCCGACTCGATATTCCTCGGTTCCCTTGGACGCGTTGAGCTTGTCGAGGACTGCCTTGACCTCGTCGTCGCCGACGCTGACCCCATCTTCGATCTTGTCCTGTTGAAGCCGCCGCCAGGCGATCTCACCCTCGATCTGACGCCGCAGCGACTTGATGTTAGACCCATTGGCCTGAAGGAAAGTGGCAAGCTCTTCCGGCGTCTTTTTCACATTCTGGGCGACCCGGGCGACGGTCTTGTCGATGTCCGCCTGCTTGACCTCGATCTTGTCGTCCTTCGCTGCCTGGATCTCGAGCGTTTCGTCGATGAGGTTTCTTAGCACCTGTTCGCTCAGAGGCTGGATTTGATCCGCTGGGATCTGGCCTCCATTGGCGATGGCGAGGAGTGCGAGACGTTGCTGAATGTCGGTCTGTGTGATCACGGCGCCGTTGACGATCGCGGTTGCCTTGACCACGGAAGGCATCGCATTGCCGAACAGCTGCGGATGTTCCGGCAGCTTCAGCGATTCGGAACTGTTGACCTGTGGCTGGCCGTCCGCCTGGCCAGCATCTTGAGCGATTGCCCCGCTTGCCGCCAGCAGCGCCAGCGCGCCTCCCGTGATCAACACGCGCGGCCGATACACTCGTAAAACTGCTGCCACTTTCGGAATTTCCTTAAAGTTTCCCAATGATTGCAATGCTTGAGGCCCGCTGAACGCAGGCTTAGCGGCTTACCCCTTTGAGCGCCAAATGGAGCGAGAACGTGTTTCCCTTCCGGAAGCCGCCAATCGTCTCATAGTCGCGCCGCCACGTCACGCCAAGCTGCAGGCAATCGTCCTCATATTCGATGCCCAGCCGGTTTCGAACCGGCTCGAACCCGTCGGCGACGGAAAGCGGGTCCTCATTCTTGCCGGTGAGGTCGACGACGCTCGCGCCGAAGATCGACCAATATTTGCTGAACAGGATTCGTCCCGCGACCCGCAATTCCTGAACGTCGCGAAGGTCCTCGACCGTGGGATCGATGTTTCGATTCAGCCTCAGATATCCGACCTGGGCATAGGTCTGCCTGGTTCCGACGGTGAGATCGATTTCGTTTCGCCGCACCGCGAACGTGTCTTTGTCGATACGAAAGCGGTGGGTGATGTCGATGAGCCGGCCGTAGCGAATATCGGTTCGCCCGACGATGTCGGATATTCGGCCGGTGAGGCCGGTCCCCTGCGGAAAAATATCGGCAAGCCGGCCTAACCTGTAGCTCTGCCCGACGTTGCTTTCGATCGAGAGGTTCTTGCGATCAAGCGACCAGTCGAGGCCGTAAGTGACCCGCGAAGCATCCTCCCAACGATCGTAACCCGGAAAGCGATTCAGGGCGAACAAATTGCTGTCCTCAAGGTCGATCGCGCGCGCGTCCTCGTTGGGAATGTCCAAGTTGGGAGTGCGCGGCGTCAGCACGACCTGGACTCGGGGAACAAGGCGCTGAATGCCGCCGAACAGCGGACCGATGAACGGCCATTTGATGTCGGCGGCGAGCGCGCCGATCGCTCGCGCGTGCCACCCGTCGGTGCCGCGATAAATGGCAACGGACGTGGCTTGGGCATCGTCGGTGTGGTAGACGTCGCCGCGCCCGTAGGCGGTCAGAGTTATCTCCTGCCCCAAGGGTGTAATACGTCTCAGGTCCCATTGTGCGCTGAGAAAGGCGCGCTGGGTATCCTGGCCCTCGATCCTCGTGATCGCGAGGCTGTTGCCCTCGACCTGGAAATTGCCCCCGGCGACATTGTCCATCCTGAACCGGGCGTCGATCGCCGGAAGAGCGATCGGAATTTGCTTCTGATTGTCATCGATGCGCAGTCCCTGGAAAGCCCAGCCGGCGACCGAAATGTAACTGTCGGGCGTAATCCGCTCGACGCTAATGACATTGCGAAGGCGATCGTCATTCGTAATGTCGTAACGCCGGGTCACTGTCTTGTCGGTTGCAAATCGGAGCGATTCGGTGATGCTCCATTCGGGCGAGAGCTGCCAACGGCCGTTGCTGTCGAAATAGCCGCGGAACGCGCGATTGTCGGCCGTTGAGTTCGGGTCGAGATTGTCGATCCGTCCGTAAGTCAGAAAGCCGCTGATCTGAAATGCGCCGAGGTTGTTGAGTTCGCGATACTTGGCTTCGATTGCCGGAAGCACCGCGGTGTAGACGTGTGGAGTTAAGGTAAGATCGCGATTAGGCGCGATTTGCCAATGGTAGGGCTCCCCAATCGAAAATCCATTGCGGCTGGAGATGGAGAATGCCGGCACGAGCCATCCGCTCGTTCCGTTTGTTCCTCGCGCGACCTGGACGACCGGGAGCAGGGGGATGTTCAGTCCGAACAACTGTAACCTGCCACCTTCGAAGCGTATGCGTGTGCTTCTCGGGTCATCGATCACTCGGACGGCGGTGATCGACCAGCTCGGGGTTTTCGGACAGCCGCTGTCACTCGTGACGGGGCAGGGGGTGTAGATCGCGTTGTACAGCGTGAACACGCCATTGACCCGCGTTCCTCGCGTCGCGGCGACGCGGCCGCCGCTTGCGAGCACGACCATGAGATTATCGACCGTGGCGTCCTTCAGCGTGTCGGTGAGCTGGACTGTGTCGCCTACGGCCTTGTCGCCCTCAGGAGTGACGATAACGACGTTGCCCTTTGCATAGACCTGTCCGGATTTGCGGTTCCAGATGACCTGGTCGGCGGCGAGATAATTGCCCTCCCGGTTCATGCGGACCTCACCGGTCGCGGTCACGACGTCGGTATCGCTGTCGAAGCTTACGGTGTCGGCGCTGAAACCGACGATCTGGTTCTCGTCCGGGACGGTGGTGGCAGCCGGTGTCGACGGGGGGGATGCGGTTCTCTGTGCGGCCGCGGCCGCACCAGCCGTCAGAAGCAAGGGGAGCGCCGACCACCAGACAAATTTCGTCCGCAATGCTCGCCGCCCGCCTTTGAATATCCTTGACTAGAGCCGGCCTATCGCACCTCGCGCATGGCGGCAATCGCTCCGCAGGTGCCATTCGGCGCGCCTTTGCCAAGCTTTGACTTGGACCCTAAAGGCCTAGCGAACGTTCGCCTGTACAGGATTGCCGAAAATGAGAATTCGTTTTGCCGACAGCCGGCCCGAGGGGGACTTTGCGCTTGTTCTGCCGGTTGCAGGCAAGGACCGTTCGTCCGTCCGCGCACTCGGCTCCTCTCAGCAAGCCGTTGCAACAGCGCTCGACCGCCAGCGGTTCGAAGGTGAGGCTTCCGGCGTTTCCGAGCAGTTTATCGATCACAATGGCACCACTAGGCGCTTGTTGGTGGTCGGCACGGGAGCCGGACCGATCTCCGGCGATGCCGCGGAGAAACTCGGGGGAACGACGGCCGCACGGTTGCAGACTTCGGGCGAGAAGAGCGCCGTCATTGATCTTGGCGGTCTCGGCTTCGACGCCGATGCGGCGGCGCGCGTCGGCCTCGGCGCGGCGCTCCGGTCGTGGCGCTACGATCGCTACAGGACCAAGCTCAAGGACAACCAGAAGCCGACGCTCGAGGAAATCGTCATCGTCGGCGGCGGAAGCAGTGCCGGCGAGAGATACCAGCAGCGCTGGGTACCGGTGGTCGAAGGCGTGTCGCTGACCCGCGAGCTGGTGACCGAGCCCGCCAACATAATCTACCCGGAAAGCTTCGTCGAACGGGTGCAGGGTTCGATCAAGGGCAGCGGCCTGGAAGTTGACGTGCTCGATCGCGCTGCGATGCAGAAGCTCGGCATGGGCGCTCTGCTTGGCGTAGCCCAGGGCTCCGCGCGCGAAGCCCGTCTGATGATCCTGAAGTGGAGTGGCGGTGGCAAGGGCGGCCAGTCGACTGCCTTCGTCGGCAAGGGCGTCACGTTCGACACGGGCGGAATCTCGATCAAGCCCGCGGCGGGCATGGAGGCGATGAAATGGGATATGGGCGGCGCCGGCGCGGTCGCCGGAGCGCTCAAGGCGCTTGCCCTGCGCAAAGCCAAGGCGAACATCGTCGGCATCTGCGGTCTGGTCGAAAACATGCCCGGGGGCAACGCCCAGCGGCCGGGCGATGTGGTCACGACCATGTCGGGCCAGACGGTTGAAGTAATCAACACTGACGCAGAAGGCCGCCTCGTGCTTTCGGACGCGCTTTGCTACGTCCAGCGTAACTTCAAGCCGTCGAGGGTGATCGACCTTGCGACACTGACAGGCGCGATTATCGTCAGCCTCGGCCACGAATGGGCCGGTCTTTTCTCGAACAACGAGGAGCTGGCCGGCAACCTGCTCAAAGCCGCGGACGAATCCGGGGACAAGCTGTGGCGGATGCCGCTTGCGGAGCCGTTCGATCGGCTGATCGATTCGCCGATCGCCGACATGAAGAACGTGGGTCCGCGCGAAGGTGGTTCGATCACGGCCGCGCAATTCATCCAGCGATTCATCGAGAGCGGCACCAAATGGGCGCATATCGACATGGCGGGCAAGGCCTGGGCCGACAAGGCGGGCCCGACCTATGGCAAGGGTGCGACCGGCTTCGGCGTTCGGCTGCTCGACCAATATGTCGCGGACGTGCTTGAACACTGACGTGGTTGCGAGCGGAGCGAAGCAAACCAGCGGCGATGACCGGATTGCTTCGGTGTTTCACTCATCGCAATGACGCCTTATGCAGGTCGACTTCTACCAGCTCTCGGGCACTCCGGTCGAGCAAGTGATCGCAACCCTGTCGGAAAAAATTCTTGAAAGCGACGGCCGCTTGCTGATCATCGCCGACGACGAGGGCTTCCTGGCGCGACTGGATCGTCTGCTTTGGGATCAGGGTGGCCCCAGCTTTCTTCCGCATGGGCTGGCTGGCGGCGCGGACGACTCGCGGCAGCCGATCCTGCTTTCGGAGAGTCCTGATGCGCCCAATCAGGCGCGCAACCTGTTGATTGCCGACGGCGCCTGGAGAGAGGCGGCACTAACCTACGACCGCAGCTTCTATTTGTTCGATGACAGCACGCTCGAGGGGGCACGGCTCGCCTGGAAGCTGCTCGCGGGGAGGGAAGGGGTCGAACGGCGGTACTGGGCCCGCGAAGGCGGCAAGTGGGTTAAGAAGGGCTGAGGCTTGCCGCCCCGTCGCGGCATCGCTAGGCGGCGCTCCAAATTCAACCAGTTCAAATATAGGAGACCGCCCGGTCATGGCCGTGACGCGCACCTTTTCGATCATCAAGCCCGATGCTACCCGTCGCAACCTCACGGGTGCGGTCACCAAGATGCTGGAGGACGCTGGCCTGCGCGTCGTCGCATCAAAGCGCATCCGGATGAGCCACGACCAGGCGGAGGGTTTTTACGCCGTCCACAAGGAGCGGCCATTCTTCAATGCTCTTTGCACGTTCATGACCTCCGGGCCGGTGGTGGTCCAGGTGCTCGAGGGCGAGGATGCGGTGAAGCGGAACCGTGAGGTCATGGGCGCGACCAACCCGGCCGACGCCGCCGAAGGCACGATCCGCAAGGCCTATGCCGAATCGATCGAGGCCAACTCAGTCCACGGCTCCGACAGCGACGAGAACGCGAAGGTCGAGATCGACTTCTTCTTCAAGCCGGACGAGATCGTCGGCTGATCACGCCCACGGCCGCGCGCGCATGACGCACGTGGAAAAGCGCTTTTAAAGGATGGGTCCATAATAGAGCCACGACGCCTGATTGCGCGGTCCGAGGTTGCGGAGCAGTGATAACGGTCGCCAACGGCCTCTCCACGTCAGCTGCGTAGCGGAGCAACGCCATCGCTATCGTGCAATTTCGGGAAGCGCGAGATCAGAGCATCGGGCTGAGCGTCGCGAGCAGATTCTGCCAGAGGCGCAGCGCGATGCCATAACGATCGACGTCTTCACGCGTGACACGATCGCACTGGGCAAGATATTCGTCTTGGCGCCGACGAACGGAGGCAGCGAACGCTTTATCCTCGAACAAGATGTTGTTCTCGAAATTGAGCTCGAAGCTGCGCCTATCGAGGTTGGCGCTTCCGATCAGGCCGGTTCGACGGTCGACGATCATCGTTTTTGAGTGGAGGAGACCGGGCCGAAACTCGTAAACTTCCGCACCGGCGTCGATCAGGTCCTTGTAGTAGCTTCGACTCGCCCCGGCGACGATCCAATTGTCGTTCCGTTTGGGGAAAAGCATGAGGGTGCGAACGCCTCGACGAGCTGCGGACGTCAGCGCGAACAGGAG
>Ga0134125_10007674_pt1 | contig 12176 bp, 5 predicted proteins | sample KB31751_FD_96464 | JGI IMG/M metagenome (GOLD analysis project Ga0134125, IMG submission 96464) | Terrestrial soil microbial communities with excess Nitrogen fertilizer from Kellogg Biological Station, Michigan, USA - KB3-175-1 | ecosystem: Environmental > Terrestrial > Soil > Unclassified ... | reverse complement strand
CCTACAAATTATAACCGTTGCAGACACCCCATGCAACACAAAACAAAAAAAATGGGAACAATGCTACTAAAAACAAAAAGGCTCTTAATTTTTTTTCTTGCCTTTACTTGCTTTGCCGTAATAGCGCAAACCAACACAACAGAAAAAACAAAACAAAAAAAACAAGATGAGCAGGGGGCGGCATTAAAAAAGTGGTTTGATGGTGGAACCATAATTGTTGACGCAACTGCGGAAATAGCCGTTGATAAGTACGGAAATAGCGCCTGTATAAAAATGAAAGTAAATAGAGTTTTAAAAGGAAATTTTAAAACAGGTTATTTTAATTTAAAAGTAGATTTTGCTCGTGTAGCTGAATATGAAGGGATAAAAATTATAGAGTATATGAGTGGGGTACATAATCTTATTCAGCTAAAATACCGTTATCTAATTAAAATTAAAAAAACAGATATAACTCAGGAAGGTTATATTACTGAAAACAACGGAGTGTATGAGAAAGATGGTGATGCTAAGATTATTAACACCAATGAAGTTGAGTTGTATCAGCAATTACAGGATTATTGCGGAGTAAAAACAGAGGGCTTGGAAAAAAAAAGCTCAAACATCACGAAACAACAAATAGATAATGCTTTATTATATCAACATAGAGTAAAAAAGCATATAGAACTAAAACAATTTGCACAAAACCAAGCACAAAAAAACAAACTGCTTAACAGCACCTCAAGCACAACACAATGTGTTGATTTGTTCATCTCAGAACAATTAGACGGACAATCTTCAAATAATGCGGTTGAGATTTATAACCCAACAGCCTCGGCAATCAGCCTTTCAAATTACAAGCTCTTACTTTATCATAACGCTTCTCTTACGCCCACAAGTATAGCCCTTACAGGCACAATTTCTGCTTATGGAACACACGTTGTTGCAGAACAAGGCGCAAGCGCAGCTATTTTAGCACATGCTAACCAAACAAGTAATAATCTTAATTTTAATGGCAACGTATGTACTGTTTTAAGTAAAGGCAGTGTACATATAGATAAAATAGGCGAAATTGGTTTGGCTAACGCTGCCGGAAACTGGACGCTTACACCAAGCGGCGGGACTAATAACAGCGATATACGTAGAATTTATGCCGTTGGCGCAGGTGATACAAGTTGGACAAACTGTAAATCTGAATGGAATGTTTTTCCAATGGATAGTATTTCAAACATAGGGCATCATCAAAACCATTGCGCTGTTGACCCCGATTTGAATGTAGGTTTAGCTAATGCTTACAGCGTAGATAGTAGTAACGGTAAATCTTACTTCGAGTTTGATATTATTGTAAATTCAGCAGGTACAGCAAACACCTATTTAGATTTTACGGAAGTTGATTTAACGTATGATACTGCCGCACTTGGCCCAAATGTAGTTGCTAACAATAAAATTACGGTAGTGCGTGGCCCGCTATTTAATTCCAATACTTATGCCGACCCACAGTCAAATTTAGCGGGTGGTGTAGATAGTATCAGTATTATTTTTAGTTCTAACCATTCCGCAGGTTCATGGAATAGAACAGCCGTAACAACAAGCACGGTAAGGTTAATGCGTGTATTTATTGAAGTTGGCAATAGATGTAATCATAATGTAAATGTTGACTTTTTTAATACGTTTATTAGCGGCTTTGAAACTTGGTTTGATAACGGTGCAGGCGACGACCCTAACAATAGTGCTAATAATATATCGTATGATAACGTGTATTATATTGGTAATCCGTTGAACTATACAAAACCTTGTACGGGGGGCGTTCAAATAACAAGCATGAGTCCAGACTCCGTTATTGCAGGTGCTTGGTACACAGGAATTGTAAATAATGAAGCAGAGCTAACAATTAACGGAAGTGGTTTTGGTGGCACAGCTAAACCAACGGTATTAATGCGTAATGCAGTAAACAATAGTGCGCCGTTCTACATTGCACTTGACGATTATGATATAACCTCATGGAGCAATACACAAATTGTTATAAACGTACCTTCTGTATTTTTTCCAAGTAATCCTTTTTACTCAAATGCAGGTTACCCGGGTACTGGCTTAATAAAAGTTATTCCAAATGGTACAACCGATACCGCAGTTTCTTCAAGTCCTGTTTACATTCCTTATGCTTTGAGAAATGTTACAAATGGTGTGAGTAAACGTAGAGTAGGTTTTGCATATCATCTTATTGCAGATTCATTGGCATTTCATCCTGATACAGCTGCTTATGATTTTAGGTTTGATGCAAGCACAATCGGAAACCCAAGTGTAACAAATGCTAATTGCCGTCCTTTATTAAAACAAGCAATTCACGATTGGCAATGCGGACTTCCTATTCGTTACCGTATTGGAAGAGATACAACATTTAATGATACTCTTGGCAATGGTATTAGTTATATTACGTTTAAACCTACATTATCTAATGCAAATTTTGCAGCAGAAACAGGCTTAAAAGTATTGCAATGTACAAGCACTATTACATATTTTTCCAACGAGGCTGATATTAGTTTTAAAACAAATCCTGGTTTTCCGTGGCAATATGAAAATCCTTCAAATGTACCAACAGGCTCGCCAACTCCATCGTTACCAAGTAGCGGCCCTGATTTTTTTAGTGTTGCATTACATGAATTAGGACATGCAACACTTATGCTTCACGTAAACCAAACTTCAGATTTAATGTATTATAAAGTTCCTGCTTCAGGAGTTGGGCCTTATATTTCGTATGATGACAAAAATGGTGGGCTTGATAATAAAAATTGGTCTAAAACATTTAATTTTTCTACTTGTTACTCTACAACTGGAGCAATTACAGTACCAGCAGCAGGGGCAGAAATATGTGTTGACCCTTCTACGGGAGAAGTTGGTATTGAGGACATTAATGCTACTCAATTACAACTAACCGTTTATCCTAATCCTGCGGGCAGTTACTTAAACGTAACATTTAAAAAAGATAAAGAAAGTAGCAATACAGTTAAACTAACTAACACGTTAGGGCAAACTATTTTTTACCGTAACATAGGTAAAAATGAGGGAGCAAATGAAGTAATTAATTTAGCTGGATTTGCTAAAGGAATTTACATTTTAATTGTTACCGACAATCAAAATACTATTACTAAAAAAATAATTGTAGAATAGTTTAACCCTATAAACTAAATACAAATAAAAGGAGGGGTATATACCCTCCTTTTATTTATTTCTGCACCATAAAGGATTTATTGAATTAATAAATAATTTTAAATTAATGGTTACAAAATCGGACAAATACAAAAAGCAAACAAAACTTTTAATTGAAAAGGTGTATGAAATCCTGAACAAAAAAGAGGTTATTTGGGATAAACACGATGAAGAATTATACTCTCTTTTAGAAAGTGTAATATTTTCAAAAGTCCGTGAAACTTCTTTCAAAGATTTTTTTGATAACATGGAAAATGTAATTGAAGCAGCTTCACGTTTAGATTTTTCTAAACGTGTACCTATGTTTGATACTTCAGTTGACAAAAGAAATATTTTCAATTATGCTGTTACGGTATTAAATATTATAGTAGAAAAAATGGAAACATCTGTTGTTTCCATGAAGGCTATAAATACAATGCTATCAACAATACCCGAAACTATTATGATAGTAACGGATAACAAAGGCATTATTCGTTTTGTAAATGATTTAGGTGAAAAAACATTAGGATTAAATAAGAATGAATATTTAGGTAAATCCGTATATCTATTGATTAACGACCATGATAAAATCAGCAAAGAGTTTTCAAATGCAGGGGAGTTAGTTAACAGGCGCGTTAACTTAATTGTTCCAATAAAAGAAAAAAACATAATACCAGTTTTTCTTACTATACCAAAACCATATAAAGATAAAACGGAAATTGAAGAAATTGTATATTCAATTACATTAAACGATACCAAGCAAAAATCACAAATTAAAGTGTTTGATTTATCACAGGAAATGCACGATAAGGTTGCCCCGTTAAATTCAATACTTGCGGCTGCCAGTGTATTAAAAAAAACAAATAATAAAGGAACCGAAAAATTATTAGTTGATGCAATAGTTATATCAGCACAAAAACTTAAAACGCATACAACAGATGCACTAAACGCTTTAAATTCAAATTACGATAATTTTTCTAAGCAATCTTTTATAAGTATAAGCGAAGTAATTGAAGAAATTATTTATTCTTTAACTTTTAATGAAGGGTTTAACGAAATTAAATTTGATGTGAATGTTACTTACAAAAAAGATTTTTTCACAAGCCCTAAATTATTACATTCTATTTTCCAAAATTTAATTTCAAATGCAATTAAGTACCGTAGCAAAAACAAACCGTTTATAAAAATTTCTGTTATTGAAAATCCAGATAAAGATTTATTGATAACTGTAAATGATAACGGTATAGGCATTAGTACGGCAGACCAAAAAAAGCTATTTGATAAAGCATTTCAGGTTAAAGAAAGTAATGTTGGGCATGGTATAGGTCTTTATTTAGTAAAGGAAAGCGTTGAGCGCCTAAATGGTACTATAAAAGTTCAAAGCCAGTTAGGTAAAGGCACTTCTTTTATTATACAAATTCCGTTTATTGAAAAAACAGGCGCAAATTAATTTACGCCTGTTTATCAAAAATTATATAAGTTATCTATTTGCAATCATAGATATAAGCTGAGAATTGAAGTTATCTTTTATTTGTACATATGCCATGTTTTTAAGCACTTTTGCTCCAAACTTACGTTTGTTCTGTGATGCGGTATAACCCAAAAATAGTAGTTTAGATTTGTGATAATTGGCACGAAGAATTGTTTGCCACATTGTTTGCGGATAAACATTATTTTCTATTGCAAACTCATAATCTATGCCCGCTACTAATCCACAATAATTATCTTGTGTACGATAAGCAATAACTATTCCTACTGCCTCACGTTGTTGTCTGCTATCATATTCAGGTTTTAATTTGAGTTCGATTAATTCCCAATTCGGGTTCTTAATAATATTCTCGAAAAATTTTATATTTACATCAAATACGGATAACTCTTTATTTTTTGCACTAACATTTTTATATAGCTGATAATAATGTTCAATTTCATTTACCGTGGCATTATCAACTATTCTTATTTCAAATCTGTTTTCATATTCTAATACTTTCCTTTTAATGTATTTGCGTTTATCCGTTGTAAGCTGCAATAAAAATTCATCCGCATTATGCCAATTTAGATTATCTATAATATGCCCTTCGGGAATATCCAAAGGAATAAAACTTTGCTCTAAAAAATAATCTTGTAATTCTTTATCACTGGCATTAAAATCACGTAAACTTAAAACACCTGCGTTTTGTCGGTCTTGCTCTTTCCAAACTTCATTTAATAAAAGGCTCATAACATCCCTCCAATCTTTTCGGCTTCTATTTATATATAAATGTTCGCCTATTGAAAGCATACAACCCATTGTAAAAATGGTAGATGTCAAATAGTACGGATTATCTTTTCGTTCCTGTTCCACCTGTTTTGATACGGCAGCAGGTGAAAACATATCATCTTTTGCAAGCGTTACGGTAAAGTAAGTAGCTAATACAGGGGTATTATCCTTATCACGGATTATATAATAATGAAAACCCCAATTGTCTTCAGCTTTTATATTGCCTGAAAATGTTTGTTCAAAGAATTTCATTTGCTGCCAGTCATTCACACCGATTTTTCCGATTAACTCATTCCACAAACCTTTATCTATTTGCTCAATACTTGTTTCGTGCTGAATGGTATAACTGTTTTCAACTGTTTTAATTTCTTCCGTATCCATAGGTAACTCATTAAAGGTGGCAACCTTTCTGAACGCACGTTGCAGGTCGGCAAAGGTTCTGCCTTCTTCTTTCAAGGCTTTTGGCAAATGATAAGCTAATTTAGCTACCAATTTATCTATATCCTCCTTCGTATGGTGCAGGGTAATGGTAAAGCGAACACCGGTGCAAATATCAGGTACGGCGGGAAACATAGCAAGGTTAACATAGAAGCCGTCATTAATCATTCTCTTAACCATATTGATACCAACTTTTGTCAGCCCACAGCCGACAAAATTAATAGGCGCATCCCTGTTTGATACAACGGGTAGTTTATATTTTAAAAGTAAATCGTGCGTATAATGTAATTTTTCTTTTAACTCAATTTGGCGTTTACCTATTTCATCCGATAAATGTATTTTAGCAGAAGCGATACCCGCCCCAATAGTTGCGTTTGCAATCGCACCCGAAAAGATTAAAGCACCCCCGCAATTCATAACCTTTTTACAAAGTTCCTCATCAGGAAATACAAAAACACCGCCACCCCCTGCCGCAAACCCTTTATTTAATGATGTTGCAAGAACCATTTTTTTATGTAACCCTATTTGACTTAATACAACCCCACGCCCATGAAGGCCTGCAATACTCATACCGTGTGCATCATCCACGTAAAGGTGGAATTGTTTATACTTCTCCATTAGTGCAACAATTTCTTGTAACGGCGGATAGTCGCCATACATAGAGTAGATGCCATCTATCATATACCATACTTTATCATGCTTAACAATAAGCTCAATAATTTTGGCTTCTAATTCTTCAAGGTTGCTATGTCTTATTTTTGTTACAGGTACGCCTCTTAATTCCATCCGTAGGGCTGCTTCCTGAATACTGGCGTGTACTTGTTGGTCGAGAATTATGGCGTTGCCTTCTTCTACTACAACGGGTATAACGGCATGGTGTCCAAGTGAAGTAGTCGTTGTTAAAATGATTGGCGCACCAAATAACTGGCGCATTAATTTTTCATATTCTAAATGCGGTGTTGAAGATATATAAGTACGGGACGATGAAGAATGAATGCCGTATTTTCTAATGGCTTCCATAGCACCCTCCTTAATTCTATTATCTATGTCTAAGCCTAAGTAGCTACAAGAACCAAAGTGAAGAAGGTCTTTACCCTTAATTCTGATCGTGCGACCGTTATATAGCTCATCTTCTGCGTAAAGATGCAAAACCCCCTTTTCCCTGCCGAAATTTATCATATCGTTAATTGTTTCAATCACGCTCCCAGCCTTCGTTTTCTTTTCCATTTTTTGATTAAATTTGTTTAATTGTTAATAGTTATAAATTGACCTTGCTTTTTAGGGTAAATTATAACAATTTAAGCAGAAAGAAATGAAAGATAGATATTTAGAGAACGATTTTGCTGAAATATGGTTTGAAGACGGGATAGTACATATAGTTTATAAAGAGGGTTGTATTTTAAACATCAATAATATTAAACCAATTGTTCAAGACAGGATTAAAGTTTCTAACGGAGTAATAAGCCCGATATTAATTGATTTAAGAAATTTGGTTTCATCGGATAATGCAACAAGAGCTTATTTAGCAACTCCCGAAGCCGAGAAATTTTTATACGCAGGTGCAATGCTAATTAATAATGAAATTCAAAAATTATTAATGAACCTATATCTAAAAATTGATGTGCCAAAACTACCTGCAAAAGTTTTTACGAATAAAGAAAAAGCATTTGAGTGGTTAAACCAATTCAAATTTTCTAACTAACATTAATACGAAAGATATTTCCACTCAATACTGTTCGGCTTTTTATTATCTTTATAATAGAAACTATCCTATGAAAAAATCACTTTCAATAATATTAGTAGTTGTAACGATTGGAATACTTTCATTTACAGCTTGCAAAAAAGATGTGCAAACTAATCCTCCAGTAATAACTAAACCTATTGAAGTTATACCTCCACCACCAATTACGGACAACATATACCCAAACCCATGCAACGGTACTTTTACCATACAAACAAATTCTACCGACAGTCAAACAGTTGTAATGTATAGTTTGATTGGCCAAACTGTTTTTAACTTAATAATAAACGGCACGACAGCCATAGTTAATAACACATTAACTCATGGTGTTTATATTGTAGTAATAACAAACCACACAGGGGTCGTAAAAAAGAAGTTAATTGTTCAATAGCAATTAAGTAGATAAAATTTAGAAGAAAAATAATTGTAAAATAGTTTAACCCTATAAGCTAAGTACAATAAAAAAGGAGGCTTTTAATTTGCCTCCTTTTTTATTGCCTTTGGTTTTGTTTTTTGAGATTGTATATCTCAAATATATTAAATGTTTTTTTAGCTTTCAAATATATCCATCTCGCCGCCCTGATTAAACCTGCCGTTTTGAACTGCCTTACCTTTTTCGGGAATTTCAATTACAATATCTACATCGTGCATAAAATGTTGGCTTCCTCTGAATGCGCCGCTTTTGGTAGATTGAAAAACGTAAATAAAAGATACGCTTGGATTACTTGCTTTTAAACGCTCCAAATCATCAGGCTCTAATTGCATTTTATTAACGCTATCAATAAATACAAAATCATACCCCGATAAATCAGTAATCATATCATCACTTACAAATAAGTTAGCGTGTTGCGCCTGCATATCATTTAGTTTCTTTTGCAAAGTAGCATCCAGTCTTTCCTCTTTAGCAATGTATAATACTTTGCCATGATTGCGAGCTAAGTAACCTGCAAAATTCATACACAAATAACTCTTACCCATTTTCGGTCTACCAAATACCATAGCAGTAAAAGGTTTACAAGGGTCGCCCATAAAGTCTAACCATTTACCTGTGAAACCAATCGACTTAAATTGCATCTTAGCAAAATCTACGCTATTCATTACACTACTTTTTTTCGGCACATGATTAACTGGCTTTTGTTCGTTGCCCTCTTCATCATCTATGCCCGACAAATTACAACCACAACCATTTAAAACACCCATTAAGCCATTTAGTTCATGTTTGCTTATATCTATGGCATCATGTTTTTTCGGGTTCTCTAAAAACTCGGCGATGTTTTTGTACATAGCGTTTACTCGGTCGGCATATTTATCTGCTTTTGTAAGCACGCCGTTTTTTACCGCCTTTTTTAAATCATCAAAAAGTTTTTTGATTTTGTCTTTTACATCCGCTTTACCCTGTAAGCGCACATAGCGTTTCATAAAGTTGATAGAGGGCATAACTTTTTCGCTTTTAACGAACTCAGTCATTTGTTTCATGGTTTCAGGTTTTAAGTGAATGGTCATAGAGCCATTCATGTTATTATACAATTGCACAAGCTTTTCCTGAATAGTTTTTATCTCAGCGGCATAACGTGAGGTTTTGCGGATGCGCCTTTCTATGATGGCTTTCTGTAAGCCGTTCAGGAAGTTTAAAATTTGTTCAGGGCTTTTGGTTTTACCATCCATTAAAACAAAACGCTTGATAAATTTTAGCTCATCTTCGATAGCCTCAACACCTATGGCCGTATCCTCTTTTTTAGGCTTAACGGCTTTTTCTTTTTTAGTTGCCGTTGTTTTTACCTGCGTTTTTGCCGCCGTTTTTTTTGCTGCCGGTTCGTGATTTGTTTTTGGCTGTTTGGCTACATATTCATTCAGCTTTGTAAAATATAAATCGACTACGCCTTTAATAGTGGCATTATGCTGATAGGTTTCCCAACTTGCACCTTCCTGTGTGATTTTATTTACAAGTTCATGGCTCTTTAAAAGTGTTGGCGGTAAATGGTTTATATCTACGTGGCTGATTTGGTTGTAATAATTGTTTGAGGTTATCATAGGTTTATTTGTTTATTGGTTAAAATTCCATTAGTTCTAATTCCAGTTCAAGGGCAAGGGCTTCCAGTTCCCATTCGGCTGTTGGTTCTACATCTTCTTCTATTATTATTTCAGCTTTTGGTAAAGGCTTTTTGCTTCTTACACCTTGCGTATTCAAATCCTTTTTAATCATATCAAACTGCGAAGCACTTAGAATGATACTTGAGCCGTGTTTATCCTGTAAAATATTTACGAATGCTTTAGTGTGTTTGGTATCAAGCGTAGCAACCATTTTATCGGAAGTCATTTCAAATTTGTGGTTGTCCACCAATTTTAAAATATCCTCATCTAAATAAATAGCCCCTGCCGCTTTGCGTGAAGCTGCCGTAATGATTTTGTAATTGTCCGACATTCTACCAATCGTGATACCGTTATTGGTAGAGATTGATGCGCCTTGAGTTAATGAGGCAACCACTTTAAAGGCTTTGCCGATGGGTACATTTACTTTGCCTTTGGTAGCTTCCGATGGCTGCCAGTTTTCAGGCATAAGAATACCTTTTTTTGTTCCTCCATTAAGTAAAGTATAGCTAACCAATTTGCCTTTATTATCGGCAAAGGCTTGTAATAAATTGCCAGTAATGATGTGGCGCATATTTCTATCTACCGTACCTGCTTTAATTGCTTTCTCCCATTTGTGAAGTATATCCGTTAATGGCATTTCAGAAACATCTGCACTTTCTCCTTTTACCGCCATTACATCCTTGTTATAACTGGCAGGTATGGCAATGTATTTATTGGCATTTGATAAAGCAAAACGCAATTTCATAGAACTTGGCGCATAGGGATTTTTCTTTTTCTTATCAATAACAAAACCGATAAATACCGCCATGACTGCCTCATGCCCACCTGTAAATGTTTGTACAGGGTATAAAAGTTCTTTACCTGTATAAAAGAATTTTAATAAACTATCTATGTATTGCTTGCGGTTAGTGGTCGCTTTTTCATTATTAACCTGTGCAGCAATTTTAGCGGCGTTTAATTCTTTTTCCCTTTCACGAATAGTAAACTCATATTGCGGAGAGCCGACTAATTTTTGTATTTTCTTTTCAAGCGGTATGTTTTTTATAAGTATTGCGTACTTTTCTTCGTTGGCTTTTGCTTCCTCTTTTAGTTTTTCAATTACATATTTATCATATTCGGCAGTAAAATTATTTTGCAAGGTGTGTGCATCTTTACCTGCTAATACTTCATTTAAAATATTCTCCAGTTCAACCTTTGTAAAGGGCTTCTTTAATACGTTAGCTTGTACCGTTTCTAAAATACTGTCCTCGCCAAAAGCACTTTCGCCGCCTTTACCTACTTTAATAATAGAAGTTTCGATTGTTTCTGCTTGCAAGTTCATATCCTCTACTTCTAAGTCATATTCGCCTGCCTGTTTTAAATAATCTACATAATCTGTATAACGCTCGGCTATTTCCACATAAAAGTCTTGTTGCATCTTGGTAGAGAGTACAGCCACACGCCCTGATACTTTATGTGCTGCATTCTCTAAGGAATTCTCGTCCTCGTTATCGGGTTTAGCAATCTTCAACGGATCATTCAATAGTTCATTTATGTCGGGGTTCTCTGAAAGATATTCGGTAACTATTTTATCGCCGTATTTATTTAAGAAGTCAGGCACATCTAAAATCTTGGTGCTTTGCTTTTGGTTTGAAGTGGTATTGGCATCTAATGATTTTAGTTTCTTTTGTAACATCATCATTAAACGCTTTTCGGCAGGTATGGCAGAATTTACATAATCGTAAATCGGTTTTAGTATTTGTCCGGTGCGGTTAATCCGACCACGCTTTTGAACTTCGGTATTTATGTCAAGTTCAGCTTGCAATACAATCATTACACGCTGCTTTACTTCTTCTTTGGTAACTTTAGGAGTTACGATAGCGTGAGCCGATGCGCCTGTACTTCCTGATTGGTTAATCATAAGTACATCTACTTCGTTGTTGTTATACTTGCGAAAGGCATCGTTTGTATTTATCTTTTTTCTACCCAATACAAGTGCCATGTTGTTTTTCCAGTTGTACTGTAATTGGTATTTTCTGCCAGTTACTTCGGCAACACTATAACCTGCCTTTTCTAATTTTTCTATTATTACATCAATGGGGGATATGGTAATACCTGTGCTTACTTTTTTTATTTGCGTACTGATACGTAGATATTCTGTTTGTGCTTCAGGCGATAATTCTGTAATAGCAAATTGTTTATAGTCGCTTTTTCCATCTACATCTTTTATAGTGTAACGCAAAATACCATCAAGCCCACGCATTAATACTTCGCTAAAATCTGCGTTAATGGTGCTGCCATCGGTAACAGGCATTCCGTGTTCATCTTCCATTTGCTCAATAAAGCTGCCCATTGTAGAGGCAAAAGCAATTACAGGTTTCTTACCTTCTTTTAATCTTGCAATGGCTCTTTCGGCAACGGCTTCGGCTTTAATGCTGAACAGCATTTGATTGATAACATTAAATACTTTAGAGAAGTAAGGTTGGTTAACAACACCTGCTTCGGATG
>Ga0134125_10007673_pt1 | contig 12178 bp, 12 predicted proteins | sample KB31751_FD_96464 | JGI IMG/M metagenome (GOLD analysis project Ga0134125, IMG submission 96464) | Terrestrial soil microbial communities with excess Nitrogen fertilizer from Kellogg Biological Station, Michigan, USA - KB3-175-1 | ecosystem: Environmental > Terrestrial > Soil > Unclassified ... | reverse complement strand
CGGCCTGCCCGACGCATTCGCGTGCCCGGCCGGGCTGATGAAATCTCCGGAAGACTTTCCCGTGGCGTCATTCCGGCGCAAGCCGGAATCCAGGGGATTTCCGCAGAAGGTCAAAATGGATTCCGGCCCTCGCCGGAATGACGAGCGAGGCAGCGGCTTTCCCCGGGTTCGTGGCGACCTGATTGTGCAAGAAAGGCTGGATTCCGGCCTTCGCCGGAATGACGAGGGATGCAGCGGCATCACGTGCTCTCTCACCATTCGGATTGTCGCGTTCGGAGCAACAGGGCGGTCATGCGTGCGCGTCTACCACCCACCCGCGAGCGCATCGAAGATGACTGCGCTTCTCCCTGTGGCAACGAAGACGACGGGTGCCAGGTCGTCGAGGCGGCTGTAACGGGTCGTGCACTTTCCACCCGTTCGTGCACGGGACAACCCACGTTGGCGCGGCGTCCCCGCGGAGTACCAATCAGCCACACGACGACGCCATGGCCGGGAAGCACCTTCCCCTTCGCGCGGATGGTCCCGCCCTGATCATCCGCGCGGCTCACCCGTTGGCTGGACCCTATGCATGGCCGATGACACGTCCATCGTTCGCGAACGGCCCGATCGGGTGAAATCCGGTGTCCGGCGAAAAGCCTCGGCTTCGGCATGGATGGCGATATCGATCGCGGCGTTGTTCTTCCTGTACGAGTTCATGACGCGCATCGAGCCGAGCCTCGCGGCGCAGTCGATCGAAAGCTTCTATCACCTTTCCGACGCGCGCTTCGGCACGTTGTCGAGCCTGTTCTTCTGGGTCTACGCGCCGATGCAGATCGTGGTCGGCCTGTTGCTCGATCGTTACGGCGCGCGGCGCTTCGTCCTGCTCGGGATCCTGCTTTGCGCTGGCGGTGTGCTGTTGTTTGCCTTGACCGATCAGGCGGCGGTGGCCGCTGCGGGACGCCTGATGACCGGCTTCGGCGCGTCCTTTGCGTTCGTCGCGGCGCTGTGGCTGGTCAATCACTGGTTTCCGCCGACGCGCTTTGCGTTCCTTTCCAGCAGTGTCACGGCAGTCGGCATGCTGGGCACGGCCATCGGCGGCGTCGCGTTGTCGCAGGTGATCGCCATGCATGGATGGCGCGAGGTTTTCCTTGCCACCTCCGCGGGTGGCGCCGGGTTGTTCGTGGCGGCGCAGCTGTTGCTGCGCGAACCCGCATCGCCCGCATCGGCATCGACTTCCCATTTCACCTCGCACGTGCGCCGCAATCTCGCCGCCATCGTCGGCAACCCGCGCACGTGGATCATCGCGATCATCGGCTTGCTGTACTACGTGCCGGTCAATGTGTACGCGGGCCTGTGGGGCACCACGGAACTGGTCAAGGACCACCACCTGTCACACGTGGCCGCCGAAAGCCTGGTCGCCCTGATCTTCTGGGGCTTGACCGTTGGCAGCGTGCTCGGCGGATGGCTCTCGGATCGGCTGGGTCATCGCAAATACCTCGTGTTTTTCGGCGCCGCACTGACGGCCCTTGCCTATCTCGCAGCGCTCACGTTCGATGGACCAACTTGGATGGAAGCGGCCCTGTTGTTCGCGGGCGGTTTTTTTGGCGGCCCGCAGATGCTGGTGTTCGCGATGGCCAAGGAGGGCCAGCCGAACGCACGCGCGGGCACCACCATCGCCTTCGTCAACATGATCGGGATCGGCGGCGCGCTGGTGATGCAGCCGCTGGTGGGCTGGCTCGCCGACTTGCCCGGCGGCGGCTTCCAGTTTGCGCTGATGGTCATGCCGTTGAGCAGCACCGTGGCAGCCGCTCTCGTCCTGCTGCTGCCGGAGTATCGCCACCCCGACCACCGCATCGGGACATCGCGTCACGCATCGAATTGCCCCCTGCCGGTTCGCTGACCGCCGGGCTGCCGTTTGCTGGTTGGACATGCGGACCGCCGCATTGGAGCGGTGCCATTCGCGAGGTCATGTATCCATGTCCACGCAGTGATTGTTTCCGGACAGTCAATGCATCGCCGTTCGCCGCGGGTCTTCTGGCAATCGATGCCAATGCCTACGCTGTGACTGCCACGCGCTGCCGCGACTAATGCGTGCACATTCCGTCAGCACTTCAATCACCAAGCTTTGGAGAGAAATCGTGAACACGAATACGACCGATACATCCAATCCCCAAATCAGCTCCTGGCCCGACCGGACGAATCTGGTACTCGGTGCACTTCTCTGCGTGTCGCCGTGGCTTGCATGGGGCGGCAGTACGGCGATCACCTGGAACGCGGTGATCCTCGGTGCTGCCATCGCCATTGCCGCCATCGTTGCAATCGCGAAGCCGGCCGTTGCTCCGGAATGGACCAATGTCGGCCTCGGTGCGTGGCTGTTGATCGCCCCATGGGTCCTGGGTTTTTCGGACAACGCCGGAGCCGGATGGATGAGCGTGCTCGTCGGCATTCTCGTCGCCTATTTCGCCGGGATGCAGCTCACGCTCATGAAGCGTCCGGCGGCTTCGCGGCGTTCCTTCCGGGCGCGATGAAGCATCGCCACAGACGCCATAGCCGTGCAAGACGCTCTCACCCGAATCAAATCGGAAACCACAGATCAACGACCAGGAGTCCCATCATGAATGCCGAGCAATGTGCCATCGTGCAAAGGCTGATATCCGACCTCGATGACACCCACTTCCTGTACCTGAGGTTCAAACCGCTGCTGAGCCACGCACACGTGCGGTTTCTCGTGTCGCAGATGATCGATCTGCACTCGGCGATCGCAGACGACCTGGCGCGACAAATGCGGCTGACCGGAGGGCTTGCTGCACGTCGTAACGTGGGCGCCTTGGCCCGCTTCTGTGCGCGAGCAGTGTGCTGGATGGCGCTCGGCAGCGCGGACAGCGAAATGACCTGCCTGAAGCAAATCGTCCGTCGCGAAGACCGGGTGGCACAAAAGTTTCAGGCGGCGATGGTGCAGGTCGACGACCTGCACCGGAACCTGCACGACCAGCTGCTCGCACTGGAGCGCACCGGCTACCGAATCGAATCGCTGGTACGGCTGATGGACGCTTCATCGCCGGATGCGTCGCAACCGGCGACAGTCGTTGCACACATGCCCGAACGCGGACGGCCTAGGAGATGAACGCCGGGTTACGGCCGGGCGCGCGCCGTTCGATAAGCCACATCGCACATTTCCAGCGTATCGACGAACACGTGGAAGGCACGGACTCGTTGACGGGCGCAAGGCCTTCTTCGCATTCCGCAATTGTTTCCGGAAACGCAACGTACTGGGACCCTTGCCGACTCTACCGGCGACGCGCGGTGCTGCCTACGCTGCAACAACGCACGAGATGCTTTCGCCACATTCGGGAACAGGAGCGCAGCCAGCATGGGTACGTACGCGCAATCGCAGGCGGTCTTCACGGTACAGGCAACGCCGCAGCAAGCGAGGGAAGGACGCCGTGACCGGCGCCGACCCCATGGCGTTCCGGTTTCGCGCGGGCTCGTCGCGCGGTGCCGGCTATGCATCGGCGCCCTGTTGTGCACGCTTGCGCTGGCCGGCTGCACCGTCGGGCCCAACTTCGTCAAGCCGAAAAGCGGATTGGATGCGGCGGTCCTGTCGCCACGACAGGATCGCCCCGGCACCGTCCCGACTTCCGATGCCACGGTTCCCGCGCAGTGGTGGTCGCTATTCCACGACCCTGTCCTGTCGGGCCTGGAACAACAGGCACAGGCGGACAACCTCGGCCTGCAGATGGCCTTCGAACGCATCGAAGCGAGTCGCGCAGTGCTGGGCATCACATCCTCGCAATTGCTGCCGAGCGTCGCTGCCGGCGCAAGCTACGCGCGCAGCGCACTCAGCAAGAACGGCAAGTTCGCCGCGCTGGGTGCACCCACGCGTCCGACCAATTTCTGGCAGCTCGGATTCGACTTCAGTTGGGAGATCGACCTGTGGGGCCGCGCGAGGCGTGCGCGCGAAGGCGCGGCTGCGGCGCTGGAGGCGACGGAGTACGACCGCGAAGCGGTGCGGGTGGCACTCACCGCCGCAGTGGCGAGCACTTATCTGAAACTGCGCGGCACGCAAGCCCAGTTGGACATCGCGCAGCAGAATCTCGACATCGCGCGACATGTCCTCGACCTGGTCCAGAGCCGCGTGCGCAACGGCGTTGCCACCGACTTCGAAACGGCCTCGGCCCGCGCGCAATTGGCGGAGGTGCAGGCCTCGATCCCGGAGATCGTCCAGCAACGCAACCTCCTGATGAATGCACTGGCGCTGTTGTTGTCGGAAAAACCGCGTGCGCTCGACGCCAAATTGATCACGGCCATGCCGTTGCCTTCGCTGCCGACCAGCGTACCCGTGGGCGTCTCTTCCGAATTGGCACGCAGGCGCCCCGACATCCAGCGCGCCGCGGCACGCTTGCATGCGGCCACCGCCGCCATCGGCGTGGCCACTGCGGATTTCTATCCGCGCATCGGCCTGAAGGCACAGGTCGGCGTGGAGGCGTTCGAGAGCGAAGATCTTCTCGATTGGGACTCGCACTTCTTCTCCGTGGGTCCCTCGGTGTACTTGCCGATTTTCCAGGGTGACCGACTGAAGCGGCGCCTGGAATTGACCCAGGCCCGACAAAAAGAGGCCGCGCTTGCGTATCGCCAAACCGTATTGCAGGCCTGGCATGAAGTGGACAATGCGCTCGATGCCTGCAGTGCCCAGCAAAGCCGGCACCAGGAATTGCTGGTTGCCTATCAGCAGGATCAACAGGCATTGCGGGCTGCGCAGCGAGGCTACCAGCAAGGCGTCGCCGACTATCTGCGGGTATTGACGGCGCAGCGCGGTTTGCTTGCCAGCCAGATCACGCTCAACGCGAGTGCGACCAACACCGCAATCGCCGTGGTCGAGTTGTACAAATCACTGGGCGGCGGCTGGAACCCGGCTGCATTCAGTGCTGCATCACGAAGCGGCAAGACGGTCGCTAAGCAACGCGGTGCCATCCATTCGATCGCGACATCGTCGCCCTCACCGCAGGCGAACCCATGAGCGACGGGACCCTGGCCACTGCGCTGGTTGCGGAGCGCCCCGAGCGGTCCGCTGCCAACCCGCTTGTCCGTCCGATGGTGGGGCTCGCCGGCATTTTCATCGCGGCCATGATGGCGGGGTTGAACAACCGGCTGGGTTCATTGGGCTTGGCCGACGTCCGCGGGGCGCTCGGATTCGGTTTCGATGGTGCGTCGTGGATTGCCACGGCGTACAGCGCCGGGGAACTGATCGCGATGCCGTTCTCGGCCTGGTTCGGCATCACCCTCTCGATCCGCCGCTTCGTGTTGTGGATGCTGGCCTTCAGCACGGCGGTTGCTTTCGTTCTGCCCTTCGTCTCGAATCTCGACCTGCTGGTGATCCTGCGCTTCCTGCAAGGCATCGCCACCGGATCGATGATTCCGCTGCTGATGATGGCGGCTCTCAAGTTCCTGCCCCTTCCGATCAGGCTGCACGGACTGGCGCTGTATGCGATGACGGCGACGTTCGCACCCAATCTCGGTTTCTGGCTCGAAGGCTGCTGGACCGACCTGCTGTCCGACTGGCGCTGGGTGTACTGGCAGTTGATTCCGCTGGCACTCGTTTCCGGCGCGATGGTCGCGTGGGGCATGCCACGCATGCCGATTCGCACCGAACAGTTCCGCCGCGCCAATTGGCTCGGCATGGCCAGCGGAGCGACGGCACTGGGTCTGGTCACCGTCGCGTTCGGCCAGGGCGTGCGGCTGGACTGGTTCCACTCCTCGCTGATCGCCGGATCCATGCTGTCCGGGCTGGCCCTGCTTGTCATCTATCTGATGACCGAATGGGACCACCTGTCGCCGTTCATCAAGTTGCAGATACTGGGACGCCGGAACCTGGCGTTCGGTTTCACATTGTTCCTGTTGCTGTTGGTCGTGCTGATGTCGAGCTCGCTGCTGCCGGCGACGTACCTCGGATCTATCCAGGGCTATCGGCCACTGCAGATGGCGTCGATCGGATTGATCGTGGCACTGCCGCAACTGGTGTTGGGATCGCTGGTGGCCGTCCTGCTGTACCAGAAATGGGCGGACGCGCGCATCGTGCTGGCAGGTGGCCTTCTGCTGATCGCCGTCGCCTGCTTTGCCGGTGCGCACCTGACCGCCGCGTGGAACCGCGACCAGTTCGTGGTTGCGCAGGCCTTGCAGGCGATCGGCCAACCGATGGCCATCGTGTCGATGCTGTTCCTGTGCACCAGCGTCATCGATCCGGAGGAAGGACCGTTCGTATCCGGCACCATCAATACGCTGCGCGGTCTCGGCTTGTTGATCGGTCCGGCGATCGTGGGCCAGCTTGTCGTCGTGCGCCAGCGCTTCCACTCGGACATGCTGCTCGATCACGCGGCGCTTGCGGGCAATGTCTTTCCGCGCGCGCCCGATCCTGCACAGCTCGCGCAAGTCGTCGGCCAGCAATCCACGGTGCTGGCGATCGCGGACGGTTATCGCGCACTGGGCGTGCTTGCGCTGCTGCTGATTCCGCTCGCCCTGTGCATGGCGCATATCCCCGCTCCGGACACCCGTGCCGCCTCGCCACGCGCAGTCATTCCATCCACTTCCGAGGGATAACCCACCATGGCCATTTCGAAGAAAACCAAGCTCGCCAGCGCGGCTGCACTGCTCATCGTGGCGGCCGTCGGCCTGGTGGGCCTCAGCCGTCCCGAATCCAGCGCGTCGACCCAGTCCACCAATGATGCCTACGTCGAAGCCGACTTCACGCTGGTGTCGCCACGCGTGGCGGGAACCATCGACGACGTCCTGGTCAATGAGAACCAGCACGTCAAGAAGGGGCAATTGCTCGCCACCATCGATGATCGCGACTTCGTGGTCGCCGTGAAGGCGGCCAACGCCGCGGTCGCAGGTGCGCGCGCAAACATCCTCAGTTTGAAGTCACACCTGGATCAACAGCAAAGCGTCATTCGCCAGGCAAAGACCGCCGCCGTGGCAGCGGATGCCGCGCTCAGGCTGGCGCGGGACAACCAGAAGCGGTATCGCAACCTGGCAAAGGACGGCTCGGGAACCGTGCAGGCGATGCAACAGGCACAAGAGCAGCTGAGGATCCAGCAGGCAGACAAGGAAAAGAGCACCGCCGGCGTGGAGGCCGCCAGACAACAGGTGGCGATCCTCAAAGCCGATCTGGATAAGGCCTGGGCCGCGCTCGCGCAGGCGAAAGCCGCGCAGGACGCCGCCGACCTTCGGCTTTCCTACACGCGCATCACGGCGCCGATCAGCGGCACCGTGGGCAAGAAGTCCGTGCGCATCGGGGCGTTCGTGAATGTCGGCAATCCATTGTTGGCCATCGTTCCGCTCGACGCGGTCTACATCACCGCCGACTATCGCGAAACGCAACTTGCACGGGTACGACCAGGACAGGCCGTGGATATCACGGTTGACGCGTTGCCGGGCAATACACTGAAAGGAACGGTCGAAAGCCTGGGCCCCGCCAGCGGCGTCAGCTACTCCGCGGTTGCGCCCCACAACGCCACGGGCAACTTCACCAAGATCGTGCAGCGACTCCCTGTCCGTATCCGCGTCAATCCCGGACAGGCCATGGCGTCGAGATTGCGCGTGGGAATGTCGGTCACGCCGAAGATCCGCGTCGACGATTGATGCACCCGCGCGAGGGCGATGGCATCCATGCATCGTCGATTCGGCAATTGTTGCGCACCACACAACGCGACGCGTACATCGACAGGTCTACCTGCACGCGCGGAACGGACTTAGCTTTGCACAAGGCAAGCCGTTCCGAGCGATCACGTCCAAAGCAGGAGACCACCATGTACAAGCTGATTTCGAGAATGCGGATTCCAGCATCCAGTGGAAGCGCGATGTTGCGAACGAGCGAAGATCATGGCATCGCCGTTCCGCGCCTCGCCGACGGCGAATCCATCGAGATCGACGCCAACGGCTCTCCGGTGACGCTGGAAGCCGCGGAGTGGCTGGTGTGCTTCGTGCCGGGTTTGCGCAAGCAATGGTGGCACGCGCTGGTCAATGCGAAACACAAACATGTGTTTGCGATGCGCATGGTGGATGAAAACACCTGGCTGATCATGGAGCCATGGTGGACGCGGAATATGATCAACGTCCTGAGTTTCGACCAGGCGGTGAAGTATCTCCACTGGGCCGCGGCCGGAGACATCATCAAGGTACGCGAAGCGGTTCCCGGTCGTGGCAGCCAGATGCGTGGCTGGTCCAATTGCGCCGTGATGGTCTCTTTCCTGTTGGGACGCCGCTATCGAACCTGGTCGCCGCACGGCCTATACAAACGACTGAAGGCCGAACAGGGCGCACAGATCGTCGACGTTCCACGCCTGCTCGTCGATCACTGCGCGACCGTTGCGACCAGGGCCGTCGGAGCCGTGCTGGGTGCTTTTCCGAGGCGGCAGGATGAACCCCTGGAGAGCGTCCTGTCGCGCATCGGCCAGGGCATGGTGCGGGTCATGCTGACGCCCGCGGTGATCGGCATCCACAAGGCCGCCGCGTCCGGCAGCCGCATCTTCACGAAGGCCGCCGAGGCGTATCGGGCGAATGGCCCGGATCGCGTGAGCGAGCAGATTCGCAGGCTCCTCGATGAAGCAGATCGTCGCGGCGAAATCCGCATGGCGGACAGCGCACTCGCCGCTCGCCGCTTCATTTCGATGCTTCGCGGCGACCTGCACGTTGCCGCGGGTGTTCGAGCCGATGCGCTGCCGGAAATGAAAATCAGCGACTACGTGAATGCCGTGGTCGCCGCGTTCCTGAGTGGAACCCACGGCACCATAGTACGCGAGGGACTCGAAGCGCCGCTGCAGAAGGAACTTGCGTACTGAAGTTCAGCACACGCCATTGGCAAATGCACGAACGAAAGTCGGGGAAGCCCATGGGAACGGGAAGGTTGACAGGATTCAGCGATGGCGTCATCGCCATTGCCATCACCGTCATGGTGCTGGAACTGCGATTGCCGGCAGGCAGTGACTCGACAAGTTTGCTGGCTCGGCTTCCGGTATTTTTCAGCTACGTGCTGAGTTTCATCTATCTCGGGATTTACTGGAGCAACCACCACAACCTCTTTCAGGCGGTCGAGCGGGTAAACGGCGCCGTGCTTTGGGCGAACTTGCACCTTCTGTTCTGGCTCACGTTGGTGCCATTCACCACCGCATGGGTCGGCGAAAACCATCTCGCGGCATGGCCGACGGCGGTATACGGAATCGTCCTGCTGCTCGCGGGAGTCGCCTACTACATTCTCGCCCGCGCCCTGGTTGCACTGCATGGCAGGACTTCCGGCCTGGCGCGAGCGCTCGGTCACCAGTCCAAGGACAAGCTGTCCGTGCTGCTGTATGCAGTCGCCATCCCGCTGGCATTCGCGTACCCGTGGGCTGCCGATGCGTTGTACGTGGCGGTTGCAGTCATGTGGCTGATTCCCGATCGTCGCATCGAGAAGACCATTGTCCAGTGAGCATCCAGCATCGATTTCGGTCCGCTGACCCTCATGCGACAGGTTTTATAGAGGCTGGATGAAACCCTTTGGATCAGGAATTACTTGAATGGGCGAAGTGCCTCTTTGCAATGGCCGCATCAAGTCACGAAGCGGACGCTGGAGCACCCAGCGGCAAGTTCCGCTTCTGGCCGGACTTCGCCCGTTCCGTCGGCTGGTCCACGTACAATCGCGTGTCCTTGTTGACTCCTGCAAAGCTGGATGCCTCCCCCATCGTCCAACCCTCTTCGCCTCATGGCGCCGCTCCTGGACGAAGAAATCGACGAGCTGGACAAGTTCCTGCTCTCCGACGCCACTTCGGACGAGACCATGGCCATGAGCGGCCTCGATGGATACCTCACGGCCATCGTCATCGGGCCCCAGACGGTGATGCCAAGCCTCTGGCTGCCGCAAGTCTGGGGATCCACGTCGGACGACGCTCCCGAATTTGAATCGGCCGAGCAGGCCGAGCACATCCTGACGCTGATCATGCGGCACATGAACGGCATCGTCTGGAGTCTTCAGCACGATCCGGACGCCTTCGACCCAATGTTCGATTCCTTCACGTATCCCGGCGACGAGCACGAATATGTCGACGGCGAATGTTGGGCCTATGGGTTCATGCAAGGCGTTGCACTTACCCGCGAGGATTGGCAGCCGCTGTTTGATGATCAAGCGACGGTCGAGGCGCTGCAATCCATCCACCTGCTCGGCTCGGACGACGTCACCGACGAAGAGGAGGCCTTGACCCTGACGCCAGCACAACGCGAGAAGATCACGGAAGCCATCTCCGCGGGAGTGGCCGAAATTTACAGGTTCTGGCGATCGCGCCGCGTGGTATCCAATCCGGATCGTGTCGCCGGAGCAAATGCACGCCGGAGCCACAAAACGGGGCGCAACGAGCCTTGTCCATGCGGTAGCGGCCGGAAATTCAAGAAGTGTTGTGGCGCCGCTCGAACGGTGCACTGATTGCATGCGTTGGAGTCAGCACGCCCCGTGATCACAGGGGAAGTGCCGGCGCCACAACCGCCGCTTCCATTCCGCTGCGTTTCCACCCGTACCGAAATTCTGCCGCAGCGACATTTTCATTTTCAAACTTCCGTCTGTTCCGCCATCTCCAGGGCATCATCGACCTCGATGCCGAGGTACCGGACGGTGCTCTCGAGCTTGGTGTGTCCAAGCAGCAACTGCACCGCCCGCAGGTTCTTGGTGCGCCGGTAGATAAGGGAGGCCTTCGTACGCCGCATCGTGTGCGTACCATACGCGGCGCCGTCCAAACCAATCTCTGCAACCCAGCGATGCACGATTCGCGCGTATTGGCGCGTGGAGAGATGCGGGGAAATGCTGACTCGGCTCGGAAAGAGGAAAGCCCCCGGGCGCAGGTGCGCGATTTCGATCCAGTCGCGCAGCGACTGCCGCGTCAGTTCAGTAATCTCGAATTGGACCGGATGATGGGTCTTTTGTTGCATCACCATGGCTCGGGCAGCTACTTGGCCGCCGTGCGCAATATCGAGCACGCGAAGCTTGACCAAATCGCAGGCACCGAGCTTTGAGTCGATCGCGGTGTTGAACAGCGCAAGATCACGGGTGCGGTGCCGCAGTTGCAGGCGAATGCGGATTGCCCAGATGTCGCGCAGTTTCAGGGGTGCTTTCTGGCCGACGAGCTTGCCTTTGTTCCAGGGTTGTTGGCGGGATTGGCTTTCCATCGCAGTCTCCAGTCGGGACTTCGATAGTGATCCCTGGAGGGTCGATGGATTGTTGGGGTCGAGCGTTTTGCGGAGGTGTACCTAAATAGGTACACTAGAACCGTGCCACCACTCTCTCCTGTCTTGGAAGTCCGCTTCTACGCTACGGATCAAGGTCGCGAGCCCGTCCGGGACTGGCTGAAATCGCTACCGCCTGATGCGCGCAAAGCGATTGGCGAGGATCTCAAGACTGTTCAGTTCGGCTGGCCGCTAGGTATGCCGCTGGTGCGGAAAATGGAACCGGGTCTTTGGGAAGTGCGCAGCACGATCGACGCAGGCATTGCCCGCGTTCTGTTCACCACGGTCGGGCCGGTCATGGTGCTGTTGCATGGCTTCGCCAAGAAGACCGGCAAGACGCCGACAGACGACCTGAAGCTGGCTCTGCGACGCATGAAGGAGGTACACCATGGCTAAGCGCAATATCTCCCACATCGGAAGCACCATGGACGATTTTTTGTCCCAAGAGGGGGTGCTTGAAGAAGTATCGGCGCGCGCGATCAAGCGCGTCATCGCCTGGCAATTGGCAGAAGCAATGAAGACCCAAGGGGTGACCAAAACCGCGATGGCCGAGCGGATGCACACCAGCCGCTCGATGCTTGATCGGCTGCTCGACGAAACCGATACCGCCCTGACGATCGAGACGTTGAGCCGGGCAGCTCAAGCACTGGGTTACCGAGTCAAGGTCGAACTGGCGGCAGCGTAGCAAAGGGTGATGCGGGCTCCAGCGAACGGGCGCAGTACGACCCGAAGCCGTCCTTCACGACCGGCAGCTTACGGTCAGCCATAGGTGGGGTGGAGGCGATTCCACTAGGAGTTGCCCGTGCGCTCCCAATGCGCGGGCGCCTCAAACGGCATAGACTCCGCCGCAGTGGAGGCCGGCCTGTCGCCGGCGGGGAATCCTTCCCTAACGTGGCGCCTGATAACCTTGGTTTCATCGAGGCACTGAAGCGCCGCCACGTGTGGCGCATCGCGGTGG
>Ga0134125_10007670_pt1 | contig 12178 bp, 11 predicted proteins | sample KB31751_FD_96464 | JGI IMG/M metagenome (GOLD analysis project Ga0134125, IMG submission 96464) | Terrestrial soil microbial communities with excess Nitrogen fertilizer from Kellogg Biological Station, Michigan, USA - KB3-175-1 | ecosystem: Environmental > Terrestrial > Soil > Unclassified ... | reverse complement strand
TGGCCCGGGGTCTTCGAGTGAAGCTGCCGGAAGCGCTTCAGCTCCTCGATGTCCATGCCAGGCACGCCGGTGAGGTAGAGCAGTGAATAGAGCAGCATCGAGCCGTGCCCTGCCGAGAGCACGAAGCGGTCACGGTCGGGCCAATCCGGGTGCGCGGCATCGAACTTCAGGAAGCGCGTGAACAGAACCGTGGCCACGTCTGCCATGCCCATCGGCATGCCGGGATGGCCTGAATCGGCCTTCTGCACCGCGTCCATGGCGAGCGCGCGGATGGCGTTAGCCATGTCCTGGTGGGTCGCCTCGGGTAATGCTTCACCCTGCTGCAAAGCTTCAGCCATCTCGATGTCTCGGCTCCAAGAACGCTAATAGGCCCGAACGCCCATCGCCGCCTTGACGGCGTGGTAGCCGACGAGAAGCTGCGTCAGCGCAAGCGGGTGGCTCCGCGGCGAGCCCTTGGCGACGTCGATCCGTCCAACCTGGTCGCGCAAATGCCCCGCCTCCGGGATGAGGTTCCATAGCAGATCTTCGATGCGCTCGGCATGCTGGTCGGAGATATTGCCGTTGATTTCAAGCACGTCGACCGGCTTGCCGTCGCGGTCGCGGGCAAGCTCAAGCCGCAAGCCGGCATTGCTCGAACCGTCGAACAGAGGCCCGAAATCGGGATGCGGCAAGGTCGGGCGCAGGATGTGACGCACATCGAGCTGCGTGTCTGAGCCGTTGGCGCCTTGCGTCGTCTGGAAGCGGATGACGATGTCGGCGAAGGTGCGCTGCGGGTGCATGTATTTCGGAGCGTCTTCCCGCCGCTTCTCAAGCGAGGCCAGGACCTCGTCGCGGGTGTAGCCGCGCTTGGTCGTGTCACGATGCATCTTCCATTTGACGCGAAGGTCCTCGTCCGGATCGAGATAGATCTTCACGTCATAGCAATCGCGCATGGTCCTGGTGGTATAGCCGAGCAGGCCTTCGGCGATGACGAACTCCTTCGGCTTGACATATTTCGGCCGGCCGAAGGTTCCGTTCCGATGGTCATAGATCGGCTTCAGGATCGGGTCGCCTTCACGCAGATGGCGGAGGGCCTGCTCCATGATGTCGAGATAGTTGGCGCGCGGGTCGATCGCCGACAGTCCCTTCTCGCCGCGTTCGCGGCGGTCGTAGCGGTGGTAGTCGTCGGTGCAGAGCACGGTGCAGCGCTCCTCGCCCAGAATCTGGGCGACGCCCGCCGACAGCGTCGTCTTGCCCGACGCCGAATCGCCGACGATTCCCAAAATGATCGGGTGCTCAACCCGCTTCGGCATTTCCTACTCCCGAGGCTTACGTGTTTTTATTTAGGCAACACTTTATGCAACGTCACGCGCGGCACTTTGTGACTGTCCTGTTCGCTCACGCGGCAAATAACTGGTGATGATTTGACGTTCGCCTGTCGCTCCGATCACCATCATGGTCTGGACCTTGTAGTGGGTCCGGGTACGCTCCACCCCATCCACCATCAGGCCAGTGGTGATGCCCGTGGCACAGAAGAACACGTCGTCTGAGGCAATGAGCTCGTCGCGGACGTACCAGCGCGAGGTGCTGAGGCCAGCCTCTCTCACCGCCTTCGCCTCGGTATGAAGCTGGGGATCGATGCGGGCGAGAAACTCTCCACCAAGGCCGCGCACGGCGCAGGCGGACATGACGCCCTCCGGCGTGCCGCCGGTTCCCATCAGGGCGTCGATGCCCGACCCCGGGATGGCGGCGAGCAGCGCGCCGGCAACGTCGCCGGCTGGATAAAGGGCGACGCGGGCACCGGCCCTGATGATGTCGTCGATCAGCTCGCGATGACGCGGCTTTTCCAGCACGTAGATGGTGAGTTGCGAGACGTCTTTGTTCAGCACCTCGGCGAGCACCCTGAGCTTGCGCCCGGTGGTCCAGTGCGGGTCGATCTTGCCGCGGGCCGGCGCCGGCGCCACGAACTTCTCCATGTAGAAAGCGGGCGCCGGGTTCATCATCGTCCCGCGCGGGGCGACCGCGAGCACGGCGAGCGCATTGGTCTGGCCTCTCGCGAGATAGCTCGTGCCTTCCACCGGATCCATGGCGATGTCGGCCTTGAAGGCCGAGCTTGGGCGCCCGAGACGCTCGCCGCGTGCCGGCTGCGGCGCCTCGCCCTTGCCGGCCTCGCCGATCACCACCACGGCGTCGATGTCGACCTCGGCAAGCGCCGAGAGCATGGCGTCGAGCGCCGCCCGGCCGCCATCCATGCCGTCGCCGCGCCCGATCCAGTCGAAGGCGGCAAGGGCCGCGCTCTCGCTCACGCGGCGGAGCGCGTAGATGAGCTCAGGGCTGGAGCCGCTCGAAATGGTCATGACGCCTCCGAGTGGGAATGGACCAAACCACTACACTGCATGGGCGGAATATGCCCGAAAATCAAAGGCTCCCCGGCCGGGAAAGGCCGGGGCGCCGCTCCAACTGTCATGGGGCCGATCGGCGCTCTTGTCCATAAGGTTTGGGCAAGCCTCCACCGGTCAGCTTGGGGTCAGGCGCGGGTCGAGGGCGTCGCGGAGGGTATCGCCGAGCACGTTGACCGCGACCAGCACGCCGACCAGGGTCAGGCCGGGGAGCACGGTCACCCACCAGATGCCGGCAAAGATCAGATCGTAGCCTGAGCGGATCAAGGTGCCGAGGGAGGGCTGAGTGATGGGCAGCCCCAGCCCGAGGAAGGACAGCGCCGCCTCGGCCATGATGGCACCGGCAATCTGGGTGGTGGCCACCACGATCAGAGGCGACAGGATGTTGGGCAGGATATGCCGGCGGATGACGCCCGCATTGCTCGCGCCTAGGGCCTTCGCGGCCCGGACATGGTCCTTGGACGCCTCGACCAGCGTGGCGGCGCGAGCGGTGCGGGCGAAAGTGGGCCATTCGGCGAGCCCGATCACCAGGACGAGCAATGGCACGGCGAGGCGGCCAAGCGTCTCGCCGCCGAGGCTAGCGCGCACCAGGGCGAGTGCAATGATGGCGAGGATGAGGGTCGAGAGCGAGAGCTGCACGTCGGCAACCCTGGCAATGAGGCTGTCCACCCTGCCCCCGACGTAGCCGGCGATGAGGCCGAGGGGGATGCCGATGGCAGCTTGGATGGCGACGGCGAGCACGCCGACGGTAAGCGAGATCCGCGTGCCGTAAAGAATGGCACTCAGGAGATCGCGGCCTTGCGAGTCGGTGCCAAGGAGGAAGCGCGGGTCGCTGCCGGCAAGCCATCGCGGCGGCAGGTCGGCGTCGAGCACGTCAAAGCTCGCGAGGTCGAATGGGTTCTGCGGCGCGATCAGCGGCGCGACAAGCGCCGCGAGCGCGATGAGCCCCAGCAGAACCGCCGCGACCATGCTGCCCGGCCGGTCGAGCATGAAGGACCGCAACGAAGCCGTAGCGCTACGTGTGCCCTCCCCGCTCATCGTCGGCCCTCGAGGCTGATGCGCGGGTCGAGCCACAGGCTCACGACGTCGGCAAGGGTGTTGGTGACGACGAACAGAAACCCGACAGCAACGAGATAGGTAGTGATCAACGGCACGTCGGCGCGGGTCACGGCTTCCAGAAACAGAAAGCCCATGCCCGGCCATTGGAACACGGTCTCGGTGAGAAGCGTGAAGGCGAGCATGTTGCCGATCTGCAAGCCGCCGATGGCCACGAGCGGAAGCAGAGCGTTGCGCAGCGCGTGGTGCAACCACACCCGCAGGCGCGACGCCCCCTTGGCCCGCGCCGTGCGCACATAGTCGGTGCCGAGCTGATCGAGCATGGCGCCACGCACGAGCCTGAGGAACAGCGGCAGCATGATCGACGACAGCGTGACCGCCGGCAGAAGCAGATGCTTGAGCCCGTCAAGGGTGAGAAGCCCGGTCTCCCATAACCCGATGCGCACCGTCTCGCCGCGCCCAAAGGCGGGAAGCCAGCCGAGCCATACCGAGAAGATCGAGATCAGAATGATGCCGGTGAGAAACACCGGCACCGAAATGCCGAGCACGCTAAGCCCGAGTATCAATCTTGCGCCGAGAGAGCGCGGCTTCACCGCGCAATAGATCCCGGCAGGGAGCGAGATAAAGAGCACGATCAGGCTCGCGGCGAGCACGAGCTCGAAGCTCGCCGGGAATTTGGCGAGCACCACGTCGAGCGTCGAGCGCTTGTAGATATAGGACTGGCCGAGGTCGCCTTGCGCCGCGTGGCCAAGGTAGCGGGCAAGCTGCGTCGGCCACGGCGCATCGAGGCCGAGCTGATGGCGAAGCTCGGCGCGCTGGGCTTCCGGCACCGCCTCGCCCATGATCTCGCGCAAAGGATCGCCGAGCGCTCCCTTCACGGCAAAGGCGATTACCGCTATGGCCAGCATGACGAGAATGGCTTCGGCCGCGCGCTTCGCGATGAAGGCCAAGGGTGCGCCACGCGCCTGCAGTCGATTGCCTGGCCACCGCGACCGATCTTCGCTCACGATGGGGAGGATCCAGGATCGATGCCGAGCCCTCTCATTCGCGCTAGACTGGGCTCACGCCGCGTGGTCCGAACCAGACTTTGGGGAAAGGGAGTGCGGAAATGAAATATTTTGCGGTGATCGGTGCGCTTTTCATCGGCCTCATCTTGGCACCGCTCGCCGTCGCCCAGCAAGAACTCTACAGGCCTCCGCTCGGCGACATCATGGGCAAAATCCAGCTGCGGCATATCAAGCTATGGTTCGCCGGTAAGGCCAGGAACTGGGAGCTCTCGACCTACGAGGTCAATGAGATCAAGGCAAGCCTCGAGACCGCGGCAGACCTCTATCGGGGCATTCCGGTGGAGCTCGTGACCAACACGGCCGATCCGATCCATGCGATCGTTGCCGCGATAGAGGCAAAGGACAGCGCGGCCTTCGCCAAGGGCTATAGCGAGCTGACCCTTGCGTGCAACGCCTGCCACCAGGGAATCGGCCGGAGCTTCATCATCATACAAATGCCGACCGCCTCGCCCTTTACCGATCAGTCGTTTTCGCCGCCCAAGCGGTAGAGGGCTGCTAGGGCACAGCCTTTGAACGGCCTCATCTTGGCATGACCGTTGCAGCTTCAATCCGGGGGTGAACCCCCTGGCCGGAGCCCCGGCCGATGGTTTTTCAAGGACGGTTCCACTAAACATCAGCCAAGATGACGATAACTATCCGCACCGGCTACGCAATTTCCTACGACTGCCCACAACCAACGCCAATGATCCTGACATTGAGCGTCCATCCGAGCCGGCGGCGTGACCTCATCACACCGGATCGGATGCAGCTTGAGCCTTCCGTTCCCGCAAAGGAATATTGCGACGGCTTCGGCAATATTTGCCACGTGATCCAGGCACCGGCTGGGCGGCTGACACTTACGTCGGACTTTCTTGTACGGGATAGCGGCGATGCTGACGACGTGGCGCCTGACGCGGTGCAAAGCCCCCTTGAGACTTTGCCGGTCGAGACGCTGGTCTACCTCCTCGGCAGCCGTTACTGCGAGACCGACCAATTGTCGGAATTTGCCTGGTCCGAATTCGGCAAGGTGCCAAAGGGCTGGCCATTGGTTCAGGCCATCTGTGACTTCGTCCACGACCACATCACCTTCGGCTACGAGCACGCCAATCCCACCAAGACCGCGTGCCGGGTCCTCAAAGACGGGCAAGGCGTCTGCCGCGACTTCGCGCATCTTGCCATCACGCTGTGCCGCTGCATGAACGTGCCCGCGCGCTATTGCACCGGCTATCTCGGCGACATCGGAATCCCGCCCGATCCAGCACCTATGGATTTCAGTGCCTGGTTCGAGGTCTATCTCGGTGATCGCTGGTACACGTTTGACGCCCGCCACAACACGCCGCGCATCGGCCGCATCTTGATCGCCCGCGGACGCGACGCAACCGACGTGGCGATCACCACGTCGTATGGTCTCCACCAGCTTGCAGAGTTCAAGGTCTTTACCGACGAGGTCGCCTCGGGTGAGGCCGCCGCCGTGGTCAATTCCTGACGCCGCCGGAGTTAGGGCTTAGGTTTGCAAACCGGCTCTGGCGGAGGGCCGTCGAAGTCGAAGGCGTTGGTCAGGTCCTTGGACTTCTTGTCGCGGTCTCCCAAACACTCGAGCCCGAAGCGCAACTCGATAAGCTTCAGGATCGCGGTCGAATCGTAAATCGTGCGGTCGATAAAGCCCTTTTTGGCGAAGGGCGAGATCATCACGGTGGGGACGTGCGTGCTGGGGCCCCAGCGGTCGATCACGGGCGGCGGGACGTGGTCCCAATACCCGCCGTTCTCGTCGAAGGTGACGATGACGATCGATTTCGGCCAGATCGGACTTTGCCCGATCAAGCGCAGCACTTGGTCAAGATGCTCATCGCCTTCGAGCACGTTGGCGTAGCCAGGGTGCTCGTTGAGGTCAGGCGCTGGCTTATAGAACACCACCTGCGGAACCTTGTCCTCAAGCAAGTCCCAGGCGAAGTCCTTGGCGTCCTTCATGTGATCGCGCCGTCCGTCGGTATTGGCAGCGTATTTGGCGAAATAGGTGAAGGGCTGGTGGTGGAACTGGAAATTGCCGAACCGGCCGGCAAGGGCGTCGTCCCAGCCGCCGGCGTACCAGGCCCAGGTCACTCCCTTCTCGGAGAGCGCATCGCCGATCGTGCGCATGGTCTGGAGCGGCAATGTCGGCTCGTCCCGGTGCGGCGGGTCGAAGGGCTGCAGCGTGTTCACGGCGTAGCCGTCTGAGGTGACCTTGTCCGGCCGCTTGAGGAGCTCGGTCAGGTTGCTTGCGTCGTCATAGGCCCCGTCGGGCTCGGCGACGAGGCTGCGTGGTGCTTCGGGAAACACCGGCGTGCAAGCGCAGATCAGCCAGAAATGGTTGAGGAACGAGCCGCCGAAGGCAGCCTGGAAGAAATGGTCGGCGAGCGTGTAGCGCTTGGCGTAGTCCCACAGCTTGGTGGCGCTGCCGTCGTAGAAGCCCATCGGCAGGGCGCCCATGTTGGTATAGGCGACGAACTTGTCCATGCGGCCGCCGTCGATCTGCGCCTTCTGGTGGAAGAAGCGATGGATCGGGTCGCCGGTCGCTTCGCCAATCGGAACGTAGGCGTCGATGCTGAACGGCTGGTTGGGCAGGTCCTTCGGGAAGCGGTCGTCGACGGCGCCTGCCGCCTTGTCTACCTGCGGCAGGAACACGTAAGGCTTGCCGTCGGCGTCAACCTGGATCTTGGTCGCGCCTGCGGCCGCAATGCCATCGGCGTTTGGGAAGAATCCGAACAGATTGTCGAAGCTGCGGTTCTCCAGATAAATGACGATGATGTGCTCAACGTCGCCTAGCTGCGCTGCTGAGCAGGTTGAAGGGAAGCCGCCTGCAGATGCGGCAAACAGAGCGGCGGCGAGCACAAACCGGCAAGACATTCAGAGCTTTCCCATAGGCACGATCAGACCTCGCAACCCAAGCTAACCTGTCTAGATGACAATTCGAAGTGAGGGTGAACCCCGTCTGCGGAGATGCGGGATCAGGATCCTACGCTCTGCCAGGTCAGGCCAAAGGCAACCGCAGCGGCGACCGCGGCCTGCCAGGGTACGAACAGCAGGCCGATGGCGTCGAGCAAAGCCGCTGGGTAGAGCAGCAACCCGGCAATCGCGCCGACGACCACGACCGGCATCCATGCCTCAGGCCGCCTGATGGCGGTGGCCGCGATGCCGGTGCCGAACGCCGTCAATCCTGCGCCGACGGCGCCGGCCAGCAATCCCCCGACGAGCCAGCCCAGCATCTCGCGATAGACCTTGGCGCCCGCGATGGTGCCGAACAGTGAAGAGGCTTGGATGGTGTTGATCACGTCGTTTGCCGTGTTCACCGCGGCAAGCCAACCAGCGAGCGTCAGCATCATGGCGAGAAAGCATTTGGCCGGATCGCGATTGACCCACAGCCACAGGACACCAGCCACCATCGCGCTAAAGGCAAGGCCGGCGTGGAGCGGCACCGCCCGCGCGTTGATCAGAATGTCGGGGTCGCTCAAACGGATGTCGGGGAGAGGCGACGGCAGGCTCGAGATCAGCGCGCTGCCCACCCCGAGCGCTGCCATGATCGCCATGGCCCGGCCGCGAGACGGCAGCGTCGGCCGAGCGTCAATGTGCAAATATTGCAAATAAGCGGGAGTCATGGTCGCCCCCAAGGATCCAGAGGATACCGCGAGAGACCCTCCAACTCCACCAGCCTCAAGGGTCAGCTGCCGAATCCTGGCCTGCCCGGCTGGTCGGCAAATCCCGCAACTTTCTGAAAATTTGAGAGATTATTCCATCACCAGATCGCCGAGATAGGGAAACTCGATAATGTTGAGCACCGGCGCGATATGGACGGTTTTTGCCGCTGCCCAAGACAGATGCTGCCAATGGAGCGGCACGAGCGCCGCGTCGTCGTAGAGAATGCGCTCGATCTTTCTCAGCACCTCGGCGCGCGCCTTGGGGTCGGTCATCGACTGGGTCTGAAGCGTCAGCCGGTCGACCTCGGGGTTCGAATAGTTGCCGGCGTTGTATTGGCCGTAGCCGGTCTTGGCGTCCGGCGTCATCACCAAGAACTCGTAGAAGTTCGCCGAGTCCTGCGTGTCGGACTGCCAGCCGATCATCATGATGTCGGCGGCGCGCTCATCGAAGCGCTGCCAATATTGTGCCTTGGGCATGGTCTCAAGATCGACCTTGATGTTGATCTTGGCGAGCATGGCGGCGACGGCCTGTGCAATGCGCTGATCCTCGATGTAGCGGTTGTTGGGCGCCATCATGGTCACCGAGAAGCCGCCGGCGTAGCCGGCCTCGGCCATCAGGGCCTTCGCCTTGTCGAGGTCGAAGCGCGGCTGAAGCGCGGGATCATAGCCGGCATAGCCCGGCAAACTGAGCTCGCCCGCCGGCGTGCCGAAGCCGCGCATGATCTTGTCGACGATCCCCTGCCGGTTGATGGCGTAGTTGATGGCGAGGCGCACCCGCGGATCCTTGAAGGCCGCAACGCGGGCTTGGTTCAGCTCGAAGGTGAGGATGCGCGTGGAGAGCATGGTGACCAGCTGGCAGCAGGGGTCGTTCTTGATCCGGTCGAAATCGGTGGGCGGCACGGGCGAGATGAAGTCGACATCGCCGGCGAGAAGCGCCGCGACGCGGGTGGCAGGCTCCTTGATGGGGGTGAAGATGATGTGGTCGACATTGCCGGGCGAGGCCTTGTCCCAATAATCGGCGAAGCGCTTGAATTCGAGCTTCACCCCCTGCTCTCGTACGGTGACGATGAACGGTCCGGTGCCGGAGACATGGTTCGAGGCGAAGGAGGCGCCGTGCTTGACGATCTCGTCCTTCGGCCGGCCGCGCTCGTCAGTGCCGGTGTAGAATCCGCCATCCATGGGGAAGATGTAGGTGGCAAGGTTGAGCACCAGCGGATAAGGGCCCTTGGTGACCAAATCGACGGTGAGATCGTCGACGGCCTTCGCTTCAATGAAGGGTTCGAACAGGGCCTTGAAGTCTGGGCTCTGCTTCAGCCGATTGAACGTCCACACCACGTCCTCAGCCGACAGCGTGCGGGCCGAATGGAAGTGCACCCCTTCCCGCAGATGAAAGCGCGTGGTGCGCTCGTCGATCTTCTCCCAGCTTTTGGCAAGCCGAGGCTCGAGCGAGAAGTCTTGGCGGAAGCGGAGCAAGGGATCGAAGGTGAGGTGGGAGAACTGGAGGGTGGCGCTCGCCAGCTGCTCATGCGGATCGAGCGAGGTTGGATCGGCGTCATAGGCCATGCGCAGCGTCTTGGCCTCGGCGGCGGCGAAAAGTCCGCTGAAGGCGAGGAGTGCGGTGAGCAGCACGAGCCGTCGAAGCATGGGATGACTTTAACCTTGTGCTATTAGGTCACCGTTCAACCCTGCACCCCTACCCTGGATCAACCGCTTTGCAAGGCTTTTTCGTCACAGGCACCGATACTGATGTCGGCAAGACGCTGGTCTCGGCCTGGCTGATGACCCATCTCGATGCCGATTATTGGAAGCCGGTACAGGCTGGGGCCGAGCCCGAGACAGACTCCGTGACCGTGCGCAGGCTCGCCGATATCCCTGCCGGCCGTATCCTGCCCGAGGCCTATGTACTGCCCGAGGCGGTGGCGCCGCACGAGGCGGCGCGGCGCGCGGGCATCACCATCGACATGGCGAAGCTGGAGGCGCCGGAGACTGACCGGCTGCTGATCGTGGAAGGCGCCGGCGGCCTGCTCGTGCCCTTGACCGGCACCGACTACGTCATCGACCTTGCGGCGGAATTGCACCTGCCAGTGATCCTCGTCGCCCGCTCCACCCTCGGCACCATCAACCATACTCTCCTCTCGATCGAAGCCTTGCGCCGCCGTGGCCTGCCGCTTGCCGGCGTGGTGATCAACGGGCCCGAGACGCCGCACAATCGCGTGGCCATTGAGCGCTATGGCGAGGTGAATGTGATCGCCGAGATCCCCTGGCTTCCGGAGCTGACGCGTGCGAGTTTGCTGGAAATCGAGCCTGAGCTCGATCTTGAGAAGCTTGCGCGGGCCGAGATGTGAACGACGCAGCCGACAGGGAGGAATGCGAGACTGATCGCGCGGCGCAAGAGGCGCTCGCCCGCGATATTCTTGCGCGCGACCGGCGCCATATCTGGCATCCCTTCACGCAGCACGGCACCGAAGCCGAGCCCATCCTGATCGCAGCCGCGCGCGGCGCCTCGCTCTACGACGCCGAGGGGCGCGAGATCCTCGACCTGATCTCGTCGTGGTGGACCTGCACCCACGGCCACTCGCACCCCGCGCTCAACGAGGCGCTCGCCCAGCAGGCTGCTCGCTTCGAGCATGTGATGTTCGCCGGCTTCACCCATCAGCCCGCGGTAGATCTCGCGAGCGCGCTCGCGCAGCTCCTTCCCGGCGATCTCGCCCGGGTGTTCTTCTCCGACGACGGCTCGACCTCGGTCGAGGTCGCGCTCAAGATTGCCTATCAATACTGGGCCAATCGCGGCGAGGCGCGCCGGCGCGTGTTCATCTCCTTCGACGGCGGCTACCACGGCGACACGCTCGGCGCCATGTCGGTCGGGCGCGGCTCGGGCTTCTTCAACCTGTTTCGCAACATGATGTGCCAGGTCGCGGTGCTGCCCTTCCCCTACACCTTCGAGGGCGACGAGGCCGCGGAGGACCGCGAGAAGGGCGCGCTGATTGCGCTCGAAGATCGCCTGTGGAACGGCACGCATGACATCGCGGCGTTGATCATCGAGCCGTTGCTGCAAGGCGCCGGCGGCATGCGCATGTGCCGTCCTGAGTTCCTCGCCCGGCTCGTGGAGATGGCGCAATCGGCCGGTGTCCTCGTCATCTTCGATGAGGTGGCGACGGGCTTCGGGCGGACGGGAACGCTGTTCGCCATGCAACCGGCCGGCGTCGTGCCGGACCTCGTGTGCCTCTCCAAGGGCCTGACCTCGGGCTATATGCCGATGGCGGTGACGGTCGCCCGCGACAGAGTATTCGAGGCTTTTCTCGGGGAGGATTTCGACCGCGCGCTGCCGCACGGTCATTCCTTCACCGCCAACCCGCTTGCCTGCGCCGTGGCCCTCCGCTCCCTGATGCTGTTCGCCGAGGAGGACACGCTTGGCCGCATTTTGCGGATCGCGGCGCGGCACCGCGTCATGCTCGGCGAGTTGCGCGCCCGCGAGGATGTGGTGCGGCCTCGCCTGCTCGGCTCGATCCTTGCCTTCGATCTAAAGGGTGCGGCCAGCTACCAGTCGGCGCAGAGCCACGCGCTCAAGGCCTGGTTCCTGAGCCGCGGCCTGAACATCAGGCCACTCGGCTCGACGGTCTATCTGATGCCGCCTTATTGCATCACCGATGAAGAGCTCGCCCGCGCCTATGCCGGGCTGATCGAAGGGCTCGACTGGCTCGCCGCCAACCGGCCATAGACGATATGCCAGGTGATGCGCCCTCCGTGCGTCTCGTCGGCCGCGCGGACGGCGCGGCGAAGCGCACCGGCAGCAAGCGGCGCGTAGCCCTCGCGTGGGGTCAATCCGCCGATCGCCTTCATGCGGCGCAGAAAGCCGAGCGCGTCTGCATCGACGATCAGCTTCTCCTCATCGACGATGCCGGGAAGATCGGGGATGTCGAGGAGGCCGACGGGCAGGCCTTGCGTGGCGAGCGCGTCCCGCCACTCGGGGAAGCTCTCGCCGCCGATCGTGGCGAAGACCAGCACGCCGTTCGGAGCGAGACGCTTG
>Ga0134125_10007668_pt1 | contig 12179 bp, 10 predicted proteins | sample KB31751_FD_96464 | JGI IMG/M metagenome (GOLD analysis project Ga0134125, IMG submission 96464) | Terrestrial soil microbial communities with excess Nitrogen fertilizer from Kellogg Biological Station, Michigan, USA - KB3-175-1 | ecosystem: Environmental > Terrestrial > Soil > Unclassified ... | reverse complement strand
CGGCGTCGAGCTCGCGCGGCTGGTGCGCGACCGCTACCCCGAGCTGCCGATCGTGCTCGCCACCGGTTACGCCGAGCTGCCCGCCGGCGTCGGCGCCGATCTCGAGCTGCCGAGGCTCGCCAAGCCGTTCCTGCAGCGCGACCTCGCCCACGTGATCGCCCAGCAGCGCCGCCCCATGCGCCGCCGCCAGGGCGCGCGCGTCGGCAACTGAAGGCGCCGCTGGACCCGCTCGAGTTGAGACGCGGTCAGCACGCCGTTCCGCCGCTTCCGGGGGAAGGTGGCGCGCGCCGCGCTATGCCGCCGACGGCCTCGCGGGCTGCGGCTGGCGGCCGGGGGAGAGTTCGGTGAGGCGCTTGGCCGAGCGATGCTCGACCATGTCGGCGTGGCCGCGGGTGACTTCCCAGCGCGTCGCATCGTCCTCGCGCCAGAGCCTGAGGTCGACGGTCGCATCGCCGATGCGCAGATCGATCAGCTCCAGATCCTGCATCCAGCCGGGCAGCATCGGATCGAGGTAGAGCCGGCCGTTCGGGGCGTCTGGCTGGAAGCCGAGGATCGCCTGCAGCAGGCTGAAGCAGGAGCCGGCGGCCCAGGCCTGCGGCGCGTTGGCGCCCTTGTAGAGCACCGGGAAGCTGGTCTCGTCGCGCTGCAGGCCGGCGTAGAGCTCCGGCACCCGGTGGCGCGCGAAATAGCCGGCCGCGCCGCTCAGCTGCCGCGCCACCTGCATCGCCTCGTCGTTGAACCCGTAGCGGCGCATGCCGAGCACGATGAAGCCGTTGTCGTGCGGCCAGACCGAGCCGTTCTGGTAGGAGTGGGCGTTGTAGGCCGGATGCTCCGACGAGAGGGTGCGGATGCCCCAGCCGCTCAGCATGTCGGGCGCCATCAGGCGCGCGACGACGCGGCCGGCGCGCTCGGGCGGCACGATGCCCGACCACAGGCAATGGCCAGGGTTCGAGGCGACGCTCATCACCTTCTTCTTGTCGCCGTCGAGACAGAAGGCATAGAAGCCCGCCTCTTCGTCCCAGAACGCCTCGTTGAAGCGATCGAACAGCTGCCCCGCCTTCACGCGCAGCCGACGCGCCCTGGCCGCATCGCCGAGCGCCTCGTAGATCTCTGCCATCCGAAGCCAGGCGTCGTAGACGTAGCCCTGCAGCTCCACGAGCGCCTTCGGCCCCTTCACCAGCGAGCCATCCGGATAGACCAGCGCCTCGCCGGCGTCCTTCCAGCCCTGGTTCTCGTAGCCGTCCGGCGAGCGTGTCTGGTACTCCTGGAAGCCGTCGCCATCGCGATCGCCGTACTTGTCGATCCACTCCAGGCAACGCTCCGCCGTCGGCAGATGCTGCTTCACCAGCTCCAGGTCGCCGGTGCAGCGCCAGGCCGCGTGCAGCACGATCAGATAGAGCGGCGTGGCGTCGGCGGTGCCGTAATAGGGCGTGTGCGGAATAAGCCTGAAGAAGGCGAGCTCGCCGGTGCGCAGCTCGTGCATGATCTTGCCGGGCTCGGCGTCGCGGTAGTCGTCGCGCTCGCTCGCCTGCCAGCGGCCCAGCACGTCGAGAGCGCCGCGAGTGAAGCCCGGATAGACCATGGCGTTCTGCAGGGCGGCGATCAGACTGTCGCGGCCGAACAGGCCGACGAACCACGGCACCCCGGCGGCGGGCACGAACTCCAGGTGGCCGGTGCCCTGGATCGGCAGCCTGAGCGCCCCGATGTCCTCCAGCGACTGGCGGTAGAACCGGTAGAACTCCTCGTTGCTCGTGCGGATCTTCAGCGACTTCGATTGCCACTCCGCCAGTCGCTTGGCGGCCCCCGACTTCAGCGCCTCGCCGATGCAGACTTTCGGCGACGGCACCCGCTGGCGGCCGTCGTAGACGTCGTAGAGCAGGCAAGCGTGCCAGGTCTCGCCCGGCTCGAGGATGACCTCGAAACTGATCCGCCCGTTGGCGTAGACCGGCTTGGAGCCGGCGCGGTGGACCGAGATGGTCAGCCCACGCTCGAACCCGTCGTTCTCGTAGGTGACCTTCAGGCTGTGGCTGCGCGATGACCAGTTGCTGTTGATCCGCCCACGTCGGACGATGTGGTTCGACTTCACCTCGAAGATGTCGGCGAAGTCGCTGCGGGCGGCGATCTCGAGGTTGAACTGCACGGTCTCCTCGCCGCTGTTGCAGAGGTCGAGGTCCTCGTGCAGGCCGCCGACCAGCGATCGGCTGATGACCAAGCTGACGACGCCTTGCGGGATGTCGCCGCGCTCGCTCGCCATCGCGCGGTTGGTCAGGTAGATGCGCGCCGCGTAGTAGGCGATGTTGCCGGCGTTCAGCAGGTCCCATTTCTCGCCGTTGGCGTAGATCCGCCAGCTGGAGAGCAGCCGCGTGTCGGCATAGTAGAAGCCCTGGTCGGTCGGCCAGGCGACCTCGCCGTTCTGCTCGCTGACGATGAACGAATGGCCCTGGTTGAGAACCAGGCGCTGCGGACCGACGGCGATCTCAGTGGGCATGCTGAAGTCCTCTGCGGGAAGTCGGGCGCGGACGCCGCATGGCGAACGGCCCCGCTGGGCGCTGGTTCCTTGACTTCAGTACCGGAAGCGCGGCCCGATGGTTGCACCGCACCGCAGGTTTCGAACAACACAGCCCAAGATGAGCACCGCCGTCTCGACCTTCAGCCCCGTCTCGGCCACCTGGACCTTCTTCGAAGGGGCCTGGCGCGAGGGCAATGTCGCCATCATGGGGCCGCGCACCCAGGCCGCCTGGCTGGGGTCGGTGGTGTTCGACGGCGCCAGGTCGTACGAGGGCGGCGCGCCGGACCTCGACCTGCACATGGCGCGCATCAACGAGTCGGCGCGGCGCTTCAACCTGAAGCCGGTGGTCTCGCACGAGACCTGGATGGAACTGGCGCGCGAAGGCATCGGCCGCTTCCCGTCCGACGCGGCGCTCTACATCCGGCCGATGTACTGGGCCGACGCGGGCATGGCCGGCGGCGGGGTGATGTTCAATCCGGAGTCGACCCGCTGGTGCCTCTGCCTCTACGAGGCGCCGATGCCGGGCGAGCGGCCGATCGGCATCACGCTGTCGCCGTTTCGGCGCCCGACCATCGAGACCGCGCCGGTCGACGCCAAGGCCGGCTGCCTCTATCCCAACAACGCGCGCGCGCTCTTCGAGGCCGCCGGCCGCGGGTTCGAGAACTGCATTCTCGCCGACATGCTGGGCAACGTCGCCGAGTTCGCCAACTCCAACGTCTTCATGGTCAAGGACGGAGTGGTGCTGACGCCGGCGCCGAACGGGACCTTTCTCGACGGGATCACCCGCCGGCGCACGATCCAGCTGCTGCGGGAGGCCGGCGAGACGGTGGTCGAGACGACGCTGCGCTACGCCGACTTCCAGAACGCCGACGAGATCTTCTCGTCCGGCAATTTCGCCAAGCTCTCCGCCGTCACCCGCATCGACGATCGGCCCCTGCAGCCCGGCCCGCTGTTCCGCAAGGCCAGCCAGCTCTACCGCGCGTTCGCGCTCTCTTCGAAGCTGTGACGGCTATTCGAGAGCGGTTGGCTGCATCCGCCGGCCACGGGAGCGCGCGCAGATTGGGCGAGGCGTTTCCACCCCCAAAACGCCGTCATGGCCGCGCGAAAGTCGCGGCCATCCAAGGACACTCAGCGAGCCGTGGCCGCGCGGCCGCGCGGCCATCCTGGCCGATGGTGTGCATGGGTCGCCGGCGCTCTCGGCCGGCAATGACGGCAGGAGGCGGCCTGTGCCGACTGAAGACCAGCCCTACCGCTTCAGCGCGGCGGCCCGGATGGCGCTGAGGGTCTGGGTCGGGGAGATGCCGTCGGGGTCGAACCTCACGTGCAGGATGGCGGGCTGGCCGGAGGCGAGCGCCGCCTCGAAGGCCGGCGCGAAGTCCGCCGTGCGGGTGACCGTCGCGCCGAAGCCGCCGAAGGCGCGCGCGTAGGCGGCGAAGTCCGGGTTGTTCAGGTCGGTGCCGATGACGCGCCCCGGATAGTCGCGCTCCTGGTGCATGCGGATCGTGCCGTAGGCGCCGTTGTCGAACACCAGCACGACGATCGGCAGCGCGTACTGCACGGCGGTCGCGAACTCCTGGCCGTTCATCAGGAAGTCGCCGTCGCCGCTCACCGCGACCACGCGGCGGCCGGGATGCAGCCGCTGCATGGCGACCGCCGCCGGCACGCCGTAGCCCATCGAGCCGGAGTTGGGGCCGAGGTGCCCGCCGAAGCGGCGCACGCGATAGAACCGGTTGACCCAGGCCGCGAAATTGCCGGCGCCGTTGGTGAGGATCGCATCGGCCGGCAGGTGTTCGCGCAGCCAGATGATGATCTCGGCGAGGTTGACGTCGCCCGGCTGCGGCGTCGGGGCGTCGGACCAGCCGCGGTACTCGGCATGCGCCGCGGCGGCCGAGCCGCGCCAGGCGAGGCTGGCCGGCGCCGGCAGCGCATCGAGGGCGGCGGCGAAGCGCCGAGGGCTGGCGGCGATGGCCAGCTGCGGGCGCCAGACCCGGCCGAGCTCGGCCGGGTCTGGATGGACGTGGACCAGCCTGGCGCGCGGCTCCGGGATGTCGAACAGCGTGTAGGCCTGCGTCGTCACCTCGCCGAGCGGCTCGCCGATCGCGAGAACCAGGTCGGCGGCCTTCGCCCTGGCCACCAGCGCCGGGTTGGCGCCGAGGCCAAGGTCGCCGGCGTAGTTGGCATGCAGCGGATCGAACAGCGGCAGGCGGCGGAAGCCGGTGGCGACCGGCAGCTCGAAGCGCTCGGCGAACCGCATGACAGCCTCGCGTGCGGCCGCATCCCAGCCGCTGCCGCCCAGCAGCACCAGCGGCGAAGCCGCTTCGCCCAGCAGCGCCTGCAGCCGCGCCATTTCGTCCGCGGCCGGCGCGGGCTCGGCCGCCTGCGCGTAGCCGCCGTCCGCCGCATCGGTCGCGTCGAGCAGCATGTCGTGCGGAAGCGCCAGCACCACCGGGCCGGGCTGGCCGCTCATCGCGACGTGGAACGCGCGCGAGACCATCTCGGGGATGCGGTCCGCGTCGTCGATCTCGGCCGCCCACTTGGCCATCGAGCCGAACACCGCGGGGTAGTCGAGCTCCTGCCAGGCTTCGCGGCCGCGCACGCCCCGGTCCACCTGGCCGGCGAACAGGATCATCGGGCTGGCGCTCTGGCGGGCGATGTGGACGCCGTGCGCGGCGTTGGTCGCGCCGGGCCCGCGAGTGACGAAGCAGACGCCTGGCCGGCCGGTCTGCTTGCCGACGGCCTCGGCCATGATCGCCGCCCCGCCCTCCTGCCGGCAAACGGTAAGCTCGATCTCGCTGCCGACCAGCGCGTCCAGCACCGGCAGGTAGCTCTCGCCGGGCACGCAGAAGATCTGGCGGACGCCCTGGATGACCAGCTGGTCGACCAGGGCGTGGGCGGCGGTGCGGGTCATGGCGGGCTCCCTTATGGCCCGAACACCACCATTTCGGTAAACGCAAGATCGTTCTGGCGCGGACGCTCGGGCCCCTTGAAGAAGCGCGCCCCGCGTTTCCTGAAAAGCAGGCCCGGCACGCCGGCGATGCGCGCCTCGGCGTCGCAGATCACCAGCGGCGCTCCGCGCCGCGCCAGGAAGCGGCCGAGCGGTGCGGCGCAGGCCGCGAAGCTTCCGGTGGAGCGCGCGTAGATCAGCTGCGCGGCCGGCAACACGCCCTTTCCGATGCGGCGGCGCAGGAACACGAACGGGACGGCGCCGGCTTGCGTGTCGCACACCAGCACCTCGCAGCCCGCCTCGGCGTGGGCGCGCAGGAGCTCGTACTCCGGCAGCAGCCGGTCGGACGGCGCGTGCGACAGCCGCCGCGCCCTGCCGCGGCCGCCCCCCAGCACGGCGAGCGCCAGGAACTGTCCGGCCGAGTAGCGCATGTAGCCCTGCGCCTCCAGGATCGGCCAGGTGTGCGGCGCCGGCGAGGTGTTCACGTAGGTGACGTGCTTCAGGCGGCTCGCCATCGCCGCCAGGATCGCGGCGTGCGCCCGGTGCTCCGGCGCGACGTACCAGCTCGACAGATTGCAGCGCAGCTTGCCGTCGCGCTCGCTGAAGATCAGCAGCAGCGCGCCCACGATGTCCGCATCCGCCTCCAGCAGGTAGCCGAACCGCGGGGCGCCTTCCGGCGCGCGGCGCGCGCCCAGCCGCGCCAGCGCCGTGGTCCAATACTTGCGAGGCTTGGCCGGAAACCCTCGCGCCAACAGCTCCGCCACGGCCTCCAGATCGGCAGGCCCGATCTGGCGGCAACGGACCTGAGGGGGCGGCGAGACTGGAGAAGAAGACATGACCCTGATCGATGTGACGCCGGCTCTGCAGGCGCACGAGCAAGAAACGTGCGAGCTGGAGCTGAAGACGACGCTGCGCGCGCTGATCGCGGCGAAGTTCGAGAGCGTCGCAGCCGCGCAACGCAAGCCGCTCGCCGGTCCGCTGGCCGACGAACTGGTGCTGCTGGAGTCGGGGCTGGATTCGCTCTGCTTCGCGATTATCGTGGCTACGCTCGAGGACGAGCTCGGGTTCGACCCTTTCACCGAGGCCGAGGATGTCTACTTTCCGGTCACCTTCGGCGACTTCGTCCGATTCTATGAGCGCGCCCGCTGACGCGATGTCCCTGCGCGGGACGCTGCGGCGATCGGAGCGGCTCGCGGAGCGGCGCATCCACGGCTGGGCAGGCGAGGTCTCGCTCGCCGACCTGGCGAGGGGGACGGCGCTCGGCGGAGCGGCGGCGGCGCTGGCCGGCCGCTCGGTGCTGCTGCGCGTCGCCGACCCGCTCTACGCGGCGATCGCGCTCGTCGAGTTCGACGGCGTCGCCAGCCGCATCGTGCTCAGCCCGCCGGATCTGCAGGACGAGGCGCTGCCGGGCGTCGTCCTGCAGGCGGGCATCGAGGCGGCGGTCACCGATGGCGCCGAACCGATCGCCGGCCTGCCGACGCATCGCCTCGCCCTGCCCGTCCAGTTGCAGGACAGCCCGCCCGCCGCCATCGCCAGCGAGTGGGTGATGTTCACGTCCGGCACATCCGGGCCGCCGAAGATGGTGATCCACACGCTGGCGGCGCTCACCGGCGCGATCAAGCCGGCGGCGGCCGGCGCGCCGCCGCCGGTCTGGGGCACGTTCTACGACATCCGCCGCTACGGGGGCTTGCAGATCCTGCTGCGCGCCCTCTTCGGCGAAGGCTCGCTGGCGATCACCGCGCCCGACGAGCCGATGCCCGATTTCCTGACCCGGGTGGCCGCCGTCGGCGTCACCCACCTGACCGGCACGCCCTCGCACTGGCGCCGCGTGCTGATGACCCCGCAATCGCGGGCGCTGTCGCCGGCCTACGTGCGGCTCTCGGGCGAGATCGCCGACCAGGCGGTGCTCGATGCGCTGAAGGCTCGCTTCCCCGGCGCGCCGATCGGCCACGCCTACGCCTCGACCGAGGCGGGCGTCGGCTTCGAGGTCAACGACGGCCTCGCCGGATTCCCCGCCGACTATGTCGGCCGCGCCGGCGACGTGGCGCTGCGGGTCGTAGACGGCGCGCTGCAGGTGAAGTCGGCGCGCGCCTCCAGCGGCTACGTCGACGGGCGGACGCTGGCGGGCGACGACGGCTTCGTTGACACCGGCGACATGGTGGAGCTGCGGGGCGAGCGCTATCACTTCGTCGGTCGGCGCGGCGGCGTCATCAACGTCGGCGGCCTCAAAGCGCATCCCGAGGAGATCGAGGCGGTGATCAACGCGCATCCGGCCGTGCGGATGTCGCGCGTCAGCGGCCGGCGGAGCCCCATCACCGGCGCCATCGTCGCCGCCGAAGTGGTGCTGCACGATCCTGGCGCCGACGAGGCGGCGGCGCGCGAGGGCATCCTGGCCGCCTGTCGCGAGCGGCTGGCGCCGTTCAAGGTCCCCGCCATGCTGCGCTTCACGCCGTCGCTGCCGATGACCGCCGGCGGCAAGCTGGAGCGCGCGGTTGGCTAACGTGCTCGTCACCGGCGCGAGCCGCGGTATCGGCCTCGCCATCGCCAGCCGCCTCGCGACGGCCGGCTACGACGTCACCGCGCTCGCCCGCAAGCGCGGGCCGGCGCTGGACGCGGCGATCGACGCGTCGGGCGGCCGGATCCGCTTCGTCGGCTTCGACCTTTCCGAGATCGACGCGATCCCGGAGATGGTCCGCAGGGTGAAGGCCGAGCACGGGCCGCTCTGGGCGCTGGTCAACAACGCCGGCATCAGCGTCGAAGGCCTGCTCGCCAACACCCACAACGGCCAGATCGAAGCGGTCGTCAGACTCAACGTCACCGCCCCGATCGTGCTCACCAAGTACGTGGTGCGAGGCATGCTGGCGGGCGGCGGCGGCCGCGTCGTCAACCTCGCCTCGATCATCGGCTCGACCGGCTATGCGGGCCTGTCGGTCTACGGCGCCAGCAAGGCGGCGATGATCGGCTTCACCAAGTCGCTGGCCCGCGAGGTCGGCGGCCAGCAGATCACCGTCAACGCCCTCGCGCCGGGCTTCATCGAAACGGACATGACCGGCGGCCTCGGCGAAGAGGGCAAGGCGCAGGTGAAGCGCCGCAGCGCGCTGCGCCGCCTCGCCGAGGTCGACGATGTCGCTGCCATGGTCGAGTTCCTGCTTGGCGAGGGCGGCCGCAACATCACCGGCGCCGTCCTGACCATCGACGCCGGGAACACGGCCTAGCCTCCATGGGGAGGGACGGTCAGAGCCGCAGCGCCTCGCGCACGCTGGCGGGCCAGGTCTCCACGTCCAGCCCGTGGGTGGCGAACATCGCCACGGCCAGGCGGTCCATGCCGAAGGCGACGCAGCCGGTGTGGGCCGGCTCGCCGTTCTTCAGGCGCAGGTTCCACGTCGTCCCGAAGTGGTCCTGGTGGTAGTTGAAGCTCATGCACGCCGTGGGGTCGTCGACCGAACGGATCGGCGCCAGCAGCTCGAACTTCAGCGCCTGCTCGCGCTGCGAGATCGCCGCGATCTGGCCGCCGCGGCCGAAGAACGGGTCGCTGGCGAGCTCGATGCGGTAGCTGAGGCCCAGCATGTCGGCGATGCCGGTGGCGCATTCCACCCACTCGCCGCGGAAGCCCTGGATCTGCGCCTCCGTGCCGATGCGCACGTATTCGCGCATGCGGAACGACTGCAGCCGGTCGACGTCTGTCGAAGGCTCGCGCCGGAAGCAGTCGGCGGCGACGTCGAAGGTGAGGCCGCTCGCCGGAACCGCGCCGCGCGCCGCGGCGAGCGGATAGACCGGGTAGCAGGCGGCCGGCGCCAGCACCAGGTCGGCCGGCTCGAGCGCCTCGGTCCACGGCTCGCCGTCCTCCACGAAGCGATGCACGATCCCGCGGATGTGGCGCTCGTCGCCGCAGAGGCAGGAGACCGCGCCCAGCAGGTTCGGGAAGCTCTTCAAATAGCCGTGCCGCTCGATCTGCGCGCGGCTCATCACCGGCGGGAAGCGCAGCACCTCGGCGCCCACCGGCCGGTAGGTCGAGATGAGGCCGGTCAGCGCCTCGACCACGCTCTCGTAGAGACCGGTGCGGGCGTAGACCCCGTCCACACCGGTCTCCAGAAAGAGCGCTTCTTTCAGCGCCTGCCCCGCGTCCCCCCGGACGAACTTCGACTGAACCCCCATGAAACTAGCCCCTGATGCCTGCGGGAACCTCGGTCAGCAGCGCCGAGCCGGCGACGTTGGCGAGGATGCGGTCGTTGTTGATCATGATCGGCGCCGAGAGCACGTCGCGCAGGTGGCGGCCGATGGAGATGTCGCTGTCGTTGCGATAGCTGGAGAGCCCGCCGCAGCGCAGCGCCGCGGTCACCGCCGCGACCGCCAGCTCGGAGGCGTCGACCTTCAGGAGGTTGATCTCCGCCTGGAAGCCAGGCGCCTCCAGCGCGTCGGCGTCGGCCTCGATCGCCTCGTAGCGCTCCAGGCTCGACTGCACGAGCGCGCGCAGCTGGCGCAGGGTCGCGTTGGCGCGGGTGAAGTAGTGGGCGCTCGGCGGCAGTTCGCGGGCCGGCCCGCGCGACTTGCGCAGGTAGCGCCGCGCCTTGTCGACCGCGGCGGCGGCGATGCCGGCCCAGGCGCTCGACCACAGGATATGCGCGGCCGGCACCATGCTCTGGGCATGGATGTGCTCGTAGGCGACCGGCAGTATCTGCGCCGCCTCGCCGGAGGCCCGCAGCGTGAAGCCCGCGCTGCAGGTGCCGCGCATGCCGAGCGTGTCCCAGCTGAGCGTGCGCTCGAGGCTGTAATCGGCGCGCGGGAACACCGTCAGCACCTGGTCGGAGGCCGCGGCGTCCGCGGCCCGGCGCGCGGTGGTGACCACCGCGTCGGCCTCGGCGCCGTAGGAGATGACGCTGGCGGCGCGCTCCAGCTGGATGCGGCCGCCCTTCAGGCGTTCGATCGGCGCTTCGCTGGAGCGGACGTTGCCGCCGCCCTGCCCCTCGGTGGTCGAGGAGGCCAGCAGCAGCTGGTCGCGCACCAGCCGGCGGATGAAGGCCTCGTGCCAGCGGCTGCCGACGCCATGTCGGACGACGCAGGCGACCTTCACCTGGTGCATCGCGTAGATCATCGCCGTGGAGGCGCAGGCGCGGCCGAGCGCGTAGCAGACGTCGGCGATCCCGCCGGGGCCGACGCCCTCGCCGCCGAGCTCGTAAGGCGCCATGAGGCCCATCAGCCCGAGCGCCTTGGCGGCGTTGATCGCCTCGCGCGGGAAGCGGCCGTCGCGGTCCACCTCGTCGGCGTGCAGCGCGGCGACCTTGGCCACGCGCGCCGTGCGCTCGGCGATGTCGTCGGCAACGGACCCGGGCGAGCCGCGCAGCGCCTCCGGCGTCAGTTCGACTTGCTGCTCTGTCAGGCGCATCAGGTTGTGCACGGTCATCGCTCGGCTCGCTGGCTCTCGAGGGGCCCAGCTGAATCCGAGACGATCCTCGGTGCGGCGGACCCCTGCCAGCAGCCTGCAGCAACGGTCGTGCCAGGAGCGGCGAGAGTATTCGTATGGTGTACGATGTCTTTACACTGCAACTTAACGTGGATTAACTTGTCCAGAAATCAGTAGTGAACTCGACCACTTACGCACGGCTCGCGTGCCGCGCCGGCTGGCATGGCGCCTGCAATCTTCCGGTCGCGACGGGCTGCCGGCCGATCCGGCGCCCCTAATTGAGACCCGCGGACCTGTCCCTCGCTGGGTCGGTCCAAAAGAGAACGGAGACCGGGATGGGCGAGGGCGCCGCCTCTGCACGAGAACAGATCACCACGATCGTCGAAGCGATGCTGGCCAAGCGCGCCGGCCCGGGCGCCGTCACGGCCGAGCAGAACCTCAGCGAGGCCGGGCTGACCTCGCTCGACATGGTCAACCTGATGCTGGCGATTGAGGACGAGTTCGGCATCGAGATCCCGCAGCGCCGGATGACGCCGGCCAACTTCCGCAGCATCGCCGCGATCGAAGCGATGGTGTGCGGCCTGGCGCTGGCCGCCTGACGGCCGCCATGCCGCTCGACCGCCGCGCGGCGAGGCTGCTGGCGATGCTGGCCGCCACGCGCGGCGAGGCGCCCGCGTCCGGCTCGCCGGCGGTGCGTCGCGACGCGCTGCGGGCGCTGGCGGAGATGGCCGACGACGCGTCGGCCCCGGCGCTCGCCAGCGACCTGGAGATCGACGCACCGGCCGGCGCGATCCCGGCCCGGCTCTATGCGCCCCTCGATGCGGGCGAGGCGGTGCTGCCCGCACTGGTGTTCTTCCACGGCGGGGGCTGGGTCGCCGGCGATCTCGAGACCCACGACGGCCTTTGCCGGCGGCTCTGCGCGGCGTCCGGCTGGCGGGTGGCCGCCGTCGACTATCGCCGCGAGCCCGAGCACCCGTTTCCCGCAGCGCTCGACGACTGCCTGGCCGCGACGCGATGGGTAGGCGCCAACGGCGCCGACCTCGGGATCGACCCCGCGCGCCTGGCCGTGGGCGGCGACTCGGTGGGCGGCGGGCTAGCCGCCGCGGTGGCGCAGGCGGCGCTGCGCGAGGGCGGTCCGCGGCTCGCCCTGCAGCTGCTGATCTGCCCGATCCTCGACGTGGCGGGAGCGGAGGGCTCGCGCGCGGCGTTCGCAGACGGCTATTTCATCAGCCGCGAGGCGTTCGCGCGCGACCTCGCCGACTACGCGGCCGGCGTCGCCACCGACGATGCGCGGCTCTCGCCGTTGGCGGCGGCCAGCCTCGCTG
>Ga0134125_10007667_pt1 | contig 12179 bp, 9 predicted proteins | sample KB31751_FD_96464 | JGI IMG/M metagenome (GOLD analysis project Ga0134125, IMG submission 96464) | Terrestrial soil microbial communities with excess Nitrogen fertilizer from Kellogg Biological Station, Michigan, USA - KB3-175-1 | ecosystem: Environmental > Terrestrial > Soil > Unclassified ... | reverse complement strand
GCCGGTGCCGTGGCCGCCCTGCGGTGGGCCGAGGAACTGAAGAAGCTGGCCGATGCCCTCCTGGGGCAGGCGGCTTCGGACGCGCATGCGGCCGGGCTGAGTTGGCAGGACATCGGCAACCAGCTGGGCATCTCCCGGCAGGCGGCCTTCCAGCGCTTCTCCGCCGGCTCCGGCTCCCGCCCCGGGGCCCGCCGGGGCGAGCGGCAGCTGCTGGACGTGGCACGCGGCATCTTCGACGCGCTGGCCGCCGGCCGGTTCGCGGAGGTCTCCGCCACCTTCACCGACCGGATGGCCGGCCGGGTCTCCGGGGCGGACCTGGTGTCTGTCTGGAGCGGGTGCCTCGCCTCGTTCGGCGCCTACGAGCGCATGACCGCCGCCACCGTCCGGCACAACGGGACCCTGCGCGTGGTGCACTGCTCGCTGGTGTTCGCCGACGGGATCCTCGACGGGCGGATCGCCCTGGACCGTTCCCGGCGGATCGACGGCCTGCTCATCACCGATCCCGGCTTCGAGCCGCCGGTCGGTTCCGGCTCGGGCTCCGGTTCCCGCTCCTGAGCGCCGGGAAGTGCTAGACGTCGGTGAAGTCGACCGTGGAGTTGACCAGATCGGCGATGACCTCCGGGTCGTAGGCGCGGCGCAGCGACTCCCGGAAGGCCTGCTTCGACAGGCTGCGGGCCAACGTCGCCAGGACCTGCAGGTGCAGCGAATAGCTGCCGGCGGGCGTGGCCAGCAGCAGGACCACGGTGGCCGGGCCGTCGGCCGCCCCGAAGTCGAGCGAGTGCCCGAACGCTGTGATCCCCACGGCGATGGAGACCACCTGGGCGTGGGTGGTGCGGGCGTGCGGCATGCCGATCCCGCCGGGCAGTCCGGTGGCCAGCTGGTGCTCGCGCGCGTTCACCTCCGCGATGAAGCCCTCGAGGTCGTCGATCCGGCCGGCATCGGCCAAGCGGCCCGCCAGCAGGCGCACGGCCTCCTGGCGGTCGGCCGCCTCCATCTCGAGGACGACCAGCCCGGGGGTCGTCAGCTCCGGTTCGGGCTCAGGCGCGGACAGGGACAATGTCTTCGACGTTCAGGCGGGTCTCGTCGGCCGACTCGTCGTCGGGCTGTTCCTGGCTGGCGCGCTCGGCGGCCACCCGCGCCTGGTAGAAGGCGACCTCGCGCTGGGTCTGGGCCGGGCTCCAGCCCAGCAGCGGGGCCATGAGCCCGGCGGCCACCGGGGCCGCCGCCACGCCGCGGTCCCAGGACTCGATGGAGATCCGGGTGCGGCGGGTCAAGACGTCCTCCAGGTGGCGGGCGCCCTCGTGGGTGGTCGCGTAGACGACCTCGGCCGCCAGGTAGTCCTCGGCCCCGGGCAGCGGCCGGGCCAGCTCCGGGTCCGCCGCGACCAGGGCCAGCACCTCCGGGACGAGGGACCCGTAGCGGCCGAGCAGGTGCTCGATGCGCGCGACGTGCAGGCCGGAGGACCTGGCCATGCGGTGCCGGGTGTTCCACGCGGCCCGGTAGCCCTCGGCGCCGAGCAGCGGGATCGTCTCGGTGCAGGAGGCCGGGGCGTTCTGGTCCATCGAGCGCACGGCCTCGTCCACCGCGTCCCGGGCCATGACGCGGTAGGTCGTGTACTTGCCGCCGGCGACGACGACCAGGCCGGGGACCGGGTGCGCCACGACGTGTTCGCGGGAGAGCTTGGCGGTCGAATCGCTTTCGCCGGCCAGCAGGGGGCGCAGTCCGGCGTAGACGCCTTCGACGTCCTCGCGGGTCAGCGGGCGCTTGAGGACCTGGTTGACGTGGTCGAGGATGTAGTCGATGTCCTCGCTCGAGGCCGCCGGGTGGGCCTTGTCCAGCGTCCAGGCGGTGTCGGTGGTGCCGATGATCCAGTGCCGGCCCCAGGGGATGACGAACAGCACGGACTTCTCCGTGCGGAGGATCAGCCCGACCGTGGACTGGAAGCGGTCCCGGGGCACGACCAGGTGCACGCCCTTGGAGGCCCTGACGCGCAACTGCCCCCGTTCGGTGACCAGGTCCTGGGTTTCGTCGGTCCACGCGCCGGTGGCGTTGACGATCTGCTGGGCGCGGACCTCGAAGGCGTCGCCCGTTTCCTGGTCCTCCAGGCGGGCGCCGACAACCCGCTCGCCCTCACGCGCGAAGTCGACGACCTTGACCCGGTTGGCTGCCGCGGCCCCGTAGTGCGCCGCCGTGCGGACCAGGTCCAGGACCAGCCGGGCGTCGTCGACCTGGGCGTCGTAGTACCGGATCGACCCCACGAAGGCGTCGTCCTTGAGGCTGGGCGCGCTGTGCAGGGTCCCCTTCCGGCTCAGGTGCCGGTGGAACGGCACCCCGCGGCTGTTGCCGGAGGCCATCGACATCCCGTCGTAGAGCGCAATGCCGGCCCCGACGTAGGGGCGTTCGACGAAGCGCCTGGTCAGCGGGTAGAGGAAGGGCACCGGCCGGACCAGATGCGGTGCGATGCGGTCGATCAGCAGGCCGCGCTCCTGCAGGGCCTCGCGGACCAGGGCGAAGTCGAGCATCTCCAGGTAGCGCAAGCCGCCGTGGATCAGCTTGGACGAGCGCGAGGAGGTCCCCGCGGCCCAGTCCCGGGCCTCGACGATGCCGACCTTCAGGCCGCGCGTGGCAGCGTCCAGTGCCGCGCCGGCACCGACAACGCCGCCGCCGATGATCAGCAGGTCGAGTTCGGCCCCGGGGTCGGTTCCGGAGCGGCGCAGGCAGTCCAGTGCCGCGGTCCGGGAGTCGGGGTCGAGCACCCCAGGCGTCGCGGGTGCCCCGGTTCCGTCCTGCTGCGCGCATTGCGTCATGTCATCCAGCCTCATATGGCGAGACGACGACGTCAACGCGTTGGAACTCCTTGAGCTCGGAGTAGCCGGTCGTTGCCATCGCCCGGCGCAGGGCGCCGACGAGGTTGGAGGTGCCGTTGGTGTGGCGCGAGGGGCCGTAGAGGACCTCCTCGAGCGGGCCGACGGTACCGACCCGGACCCGGTCGCCGCGGGGGCTGTTGCCGTGGTGTGCCTCGACGCCCCAGTGCCAACCGCGGCCCGGGGCCTCCTCGGCGCGGGCCAGGGCGCTGCCGAGCATCACGGCGTCGGCCCCCATGGCGATGGCCTTGACGATGTCGCCGCTGGTGCCCAGCCCGCCATCGGCGATGACGTGCACGTACCGGCCGCCGGATTCGTCGAGGTAGTCGCGGCGGGCCGCCGCCACATCGGAGATCGCGGTGGCCATCGGCGCCTGGATGCCCAGCGCGCGGCGCGTGGTGGCCGCGGCGCCGCCGCCGAAGCCGACCAGGACGCCGGCTGCACCGGTGCGCATCAGGTGCAGGGCCGGGGTGTAGCCGGCGGCGCCGCCGACAATGACCGGGACGTCGAGTTCGTAGATGAACTGTTTGAGGTTCAGCGGTTCCTGGTTCTGCGAGACGTGCTCCGCGGAGACCGTGGTGCCGCGGATGACGAAGATGTCCACGCCGGCGTCCAGGACCGTGCGGTAGTACTCCTGCGTGCGCTGCGGGGTCAGCGATCCGGCGACGGTGACCCCGGCGTCCCGGATCTCGGCCAGGCGCGAGGTGATCAGCTCCGGTTGGATCGGCGCCTGGTAGAGCTCCTGCAGACGCGCCGTAACCGCGGGGCTGACGTGGGCACCCAGGGTCCGGTCGGAGGCGCGCTCGGTCTCCAGCGAGGTGATCTCCTCGAGGATCGGTGCCGGGTCCTCGTAGCGCGTCCAGAGGCCTTCGAGGTTCAGCACGCCCAGGCTGCCCAGTCGGCCAAGCGCGATGGCAGTGGACGGGCTCATGACCGAGTCCATCGGCGCGCCGATGATCGGGCTGGAGAACTGGTAGGCATCAATCTGCCAGTTCACCGACACGTCCTGCGGATCCCGGGTGCGGCGGTGGGGAACGACGGCCACGTCGTCGAGCGAATAGGCGCGCACGCCGCGTTTTCCGCGGCCGATCTCAATCTCGTAAGTCACCTGGCCAGCCTATCAGCGCGGTCCGATGGCCACGGTGGCACCCGGACCGCGGGCAGCGTGGAATGGTGGGCAGGGCCACCGTCCGCGGCAACCACCCCGGTCGCCGGCCGGTGCCCGTCCGCGACATAATGGATGGTGCCGTTCGGCCGGCCTGCCGTCCCCTGCCCGGGGCGAAGCCCCCCGCGCCGGCAACGGGGCCCCGAACCACGGCGCCCCGGAACCCCCGAGAGTGAGGTCGTCCCTTCCCGTGCCTGTGGTCCGCCAGACTGCCCCCGCCATCCCGGCTGCCACGCATTGTGCCGGCGGTGCCGCATGACAGCCTCGAACCGGAAGCCGACGGCCCCCGCGGGCAACGAGCTCAAGCGTGGCCTGAGCAGCCGCCACCTGCAGATGATCGCGATCGGCGGTTCCATCGGCACCGGGTTGTTCGTCGCCTCCGGCGGCACGATCGCCCAGGCCGGGCCCGGCGGCGCCCTGGTCGCCTATGCGGCCGTCGGGCTGATGGTGTTCCTGCTCATGCAGTCCCTGGGCGAGATGTCGGCCAAGATCCCGGTCGCCGGATCGTTCCAGACCTACGCGGCCCGGTTCGTTTCCCCCTCGTTCGGCTTCGCCATCGGCTGGAACTACTGGTTCAACTGGGCCATCACCGTGGCGGCCGAGCTCGTCGCCGCCGGGATCATCATGGACTTCTGGCTTCCCGGGGTGCCGGGATGGGTCTGGGCCGGGGTGTTCCTGGTGCTCCTCACGGGACTGAACGCCCTCTCGTCCCGGGCCTTCGGTGAGGGCGAATTCTGGCTGGCCCTGATCAAGGTGCTCGCCGTCGTCGTCTTCCTCATCGCCGGGTCCCTGATGATCTTCGGCATCATGGGCGGCAACTCCCCCGGCTTCAGCAACTGGCAGGACCACGGCGACGTCTTCCACGGCGGCTGGATCTCCATCATCTCGGTCTTCATGATCGCCGGGTTCTCCTTCCAGGGCACCGAGCTGGTCGGCGTGGCCGCGGGCGAGGCCAGGAACCCGCGCCGCGAGGTCCCCCGGGCGATCCGCTCGGTCTTCTGGCGCATCATGCTCTTCTACATCGGCGCGATCTTCATCATCGGCTGCCTCATCCCGTTCAGCGATCCCAGCCTGCTGGCCTCCGGCGAGGCCGATGTGGCCGCCTCCCCGTTCACCCTGGTCTTCGAGCACGCCGGCATCGCGTTCGCCGCGGCCCTGATGAACGCGGTCATCCTCACCGCGATCCTTTCCGCCGGGAACTCCGGGCTCTACGCCTCCACCCGCATGCTCTACGCCATGGCCCACGACGGCAAGGCACCCGCCGTCTTCGGGCGGACGAACCGGCGCGGGGTGCCGATGCAGGCCCTGCTGGCCACCGCGGCCGTGGGGCTGTTCGGGTTCCTCAGCGCCATCGTCGGACGAGGTGCGGCCTATGCCTGGTTGCTGAACGTCTCGGGGTTGTGCGGCTTCATCGTCTGGGCGGGGATCGCGATCTCGCACTACCGCTTCCGGCGCGGGTTCCTCGCCCAGGGGCACACGGTGGCGGAGCTGCCCTACCGGGCCGCCTTCTTCCCGGTCGGCCCGCTGGTGGCGTTCGTGGTGCTCATCCTGGTGATCGCCGGGCAGAACTACCAGGCGGTGCTGGCCGGCCGGGGCATGGAAGTGCTCTCCTCGTACATCGGCGTGCCGATCTTCCTGGGACTCTGGCTGGTCCACCGGGTGGCGACCGGGTCGAGGATCGTGCCGCTGTGGGCAATGGACCTGGAGGGTCCGGACGACGTTCCGGCGCCGGAACCGGTGCGGCAGGACTGACCCACCCCGACCGGGTCCGCCGTCCCCGGCCCACGCGGGCCGGGGACGGGCAGTACCCCCAGTGGGACTCGAACCCACAACACAGAGATTTTAAGTCTCCTGCCTCTGCCAATTGGGCCATGGGGGCCCGGGGATAAATCCTACAAGACCCCGCCCCCGCCGCGTCCCACCACCCGGCGCTCCGGCACAGCACGAAGCCGCGCCAACCAGGCTGGCCTGGCGGGCGCGGCTTCGGGACAGTGTGCTGCTACTTGGCGCCGGCTTCCTGCTTGTCGCCGGACTTCTCCGAGCCCTCCGAGGACTTCTCGGCAGGCTTGGGCTTTGGCGTGGCCGCCTCGACAAACTGGCGGCGCGGATCCTGCAGGTCGCGGATCTGCGTCGTGTCGCGGCGGAAGAGCAGGCTGGCGACCCAGTCGCTGACCACGCGGTACTTGCGCTCGAAGGTCGGCATGGCCATGCCGTGGTAGCCGCGGTGCGCGGCCCAGGCCGGGAAGCCGCGCAGCTGCACGCCCATGATCTTGGCGACGCCCTTGCCGGTGCCGAAACCGGCGACGGCGCCCAGGTTCTTGTGCTCGTAGTCGCGGACCTGCCCCACGCCGTAGCGGGTGGCGTAGAGGTTCGAGGCCAGCAGCTTCGCCTGCCGGACGGCGTGCTGGGCGTTCGGCACGCAGGTGCCGTCCGGCAGCCCGCCGGTGACGTCGGGGACAGCGGCGATGTCGCCGGCTGCCCAGGCCCCCTCGATGGGGCCGTCGTCCCCGGTGATGCGCAGGTCGGTGCCGGTGCGCACGCGGCCGCGCTGCTCGATCGGGAAGTCCGTGGAGCGGATCATCGGGTTGGCCTGGACGCCGGCGGTCCAGACGAGGGTGTCGGACTCGAAGCTCTCGCCCGGGGTCTTGTCGGGCATGTTCATCAGCTCGAGCTTGCCGCCCTCGGCATTGGCCAGGGAGGTATTGAGCAGGACCTCGATGCCGCGCGAGCGCATGTGCTCCACGACCCAGCGCGCCTGCTCCTCGGTGACCTCGGGCATGATGCGGCCCATGGCCTCGACCATGACGAAGCGGACCTCGTCCTGCTCGATGCGGCTGGTCTTCGCCACGGCGGCGCGGGCCAGGTCCTCCATCTCGGTGATGGTCTCGATGCCGGCAAAGCCGCCGCCGACGACGACGAAGGTCAGCGCGCGGCGGCGCTCGGCCGGGTCGCTCATCATCGAGGCGCTCTCGATGCGCTCGAGGACCTTGTTGCGCAGGGCGACGGCTTCCTCGATGGTCTTCAGGCCGATGCCCTGTTCGGCCAGGCCCGGGATCGGGAAGGTCTTGGTGATGGCGCCGGCGGCCATGACCACGTCGCGGTAGCCGAGCTCGAAGGGCTCGCCGTCGGTCGGGACGATGACGGCCTTGCGGTTCGCGTGGTCCACCGAGGTCACGCGTCCGGTGATCAGCTCGGCGTTGTCCAGGTGGGTGCGGTGCGAGACGATCGCGTGGCGCGGTTCGATCTGGCCGGCCGCCACCTCCGGCAAGAACGGCTGGTAGGTCATGTACGGCAGCGGGTCCACCACCGTGACGACCCCGCCGTGGGCCTTGACCTTGTTCTGCAGCTTCAGTGCAACGTACAAGCCGACGTAGCCACCGCCGACGACGAGGATGCGCGGGCGATCGGACAGTTCAGGGGTATTTGCCATGTGCCCATCGTAACGCCCCGTCATCTTATGTGAAAGTCTTCACTATCTGCTTTCGGGAAGATCGTCGAAGGGGTCCCGGTCACCGTGCCCGGCGGTCCATTCCCCGGCGGCGATGGTACCCGCGGAGGCGGCCTGGACGGCCCGGTTCCGCCGCCGCACCAGGGCCACGTGAACGGCTCCGCAGGCAACGACAAGCAGCGCCAGCGAACCGAATCCGATGACCAAGACCGCCGGCAACGCCCCGCCCGGATCGGCCGGTGCCACGGCGTGGGGCGCAGCGACCGGCGGCACGGTCGACTTCGCCTCCGGGGTGGCCCGCGGGGTCGTGGCGCTCGGTGCCGCCGCCTCGCCACGGCGGTGCACGCGGATCCATTCGTCGATGGTCCCCAGCGGATTCGCCTCCACCGGAGCGACATCGGCCGTCAGGGCGGCGCCGGCGTCGAGCAACCCGTACCCGTAGAGGTTGTCGACGCCCGGCTTGCCGGCGTCCTTCGCGGTGGCGAGGATCCGCTGGATGACATCCGCTGCGGAGAGGTCGGGGTACTTCGCGCGGATCAGCGCGGCCACGCCCGAGACCAGCGGGGCGGCGCCCGAGGTCCCCGACCAGTCGGCATACCCGCCGTCGGGGAGTCCGCCGACCAGCGGGTCCGCCGGGGCGGCCACGCCGATGCTGATCCCCTGCGTGGAGGAGTCCCAACTGGCCTTGCCGTTCTTGTCGACCCCGGCGACGGTGAGCACGCCGGGAATGGTCGCCGGTGCACCAACCTGCTGCATGCCCCCGGCGCGGTTGCCGGCGGCGGCGACGATGACCACGTCGTGGTCCTCCGCATACCGGAAGGCCTCATCCCAGGTGGTCGGCCAGCTCGGGGTGGTGGAGCCGAGCGACATGTTGATCACCTGGGCGCCCTGGTCGACGGCCCACTTCACGGCGCGCGGGACCTGCTGGCTGACCGGCACGCCGCCGGGGTTCTCCGAGCCCAGCCAGAGCGAGCCGGAGATCAGTTCTGCCTTCGGCGCGACGCCGATGACCCCGTCGGGCCCGGGGCCGGGCTTGGGGATCTCGACCGGTTCGGGTTTCTCCGGCGGGTCCTCGTCGGCCTTCTTGGCATCCTTGACGGCCCGTTTCCAGGCGATCTCCTGCTGTTCGGCCTCTGCCTTGGCCTTGGCGATCGCCTCCTTGTTGTTCCCATGCCCGGCCAGCAGCGTGCCGACCAGCGTCCCGTGTTCGGGCAGTGCGCCGATCGGTTCGGTCCCGTTGGCGTTGCCGGCCCCGGAGAAGTCCTGGCCCCCCACGACCGTCCCGACGAGGTCGGGGTGCGAGGAGGCCACGCCGGTGTCGATGACCGCGACCTTGACGCCCTCGCCCTTGGAGACCTTCCAGGCCTGCTTGATGCCGTAGTCGTCCAGCCAGTATTCGCTGTCGCGGATGTGGTCGGCGTGGGCGGCGGGGGCGGCAACCAGCAGCGAGCCGGCCGCCACCAGGACGGCGGACGCGGCGGCAGCGGCATTGAGGACACGTGGCCTCACGGGCGGTTCCTTCCGGGGGTACGACGGCGGTGGGCCGCTGGGGTGGCGGGAGTCAGTGCCGCGCCAGCCCAAGGGCAATGCCGTCAAGAATATCGTGCTCGCTGGCCACCGCGGTGCGCACCCGGTTCCCGGTGGCCTCGGCGACCCGCAGCAGGATGGTCCGGTAGACCAGCGCTCCGGCGGCGATCACATCGACCCGGCCGGGGTGCATGTAGGGCAGTTGTTCCCTGCGCTGACGGGAGAAGCCCAGGAACTCACTGGCCGCGGCTTCGACGACGCCGATGGGCAGCTCGGTGCCGTCGATGGCCTCCGGCTGGTAGCTGTGCAGGTCCAGGACGTGGGCGGTGACGGTGGTGATCGTCCCGGCCACGCCGACGACGCGGTCCACGTCGCGGATCGGCAGCGCGTCCAGGACGGCGTCGATCTGGCGATTGGCCTCGGCCTCCGCGGCAGCTACCTGCGCGTCGGTGGGCGGGTCGTCGGTGAGGAAGCGCTCGCTGTAGCGAACGCACCCCATGTCGATGCTGACGGCACCGCGGACACCGGCGGCATTGCCGACCACGAACTCCGTGGAGCCGCCGCCCAGGTCGACCACCAGGATGTCCTCGTCGTCGGCCGGCGGACGAACCGACACCGCCCCGGCGAAGCTCAGCTCCGCCTCCTCGGACCCCTCGATCACCTCGGGGGCGACGCCGAGGCGGGCCCGGACGCCGTCCATGAACTCCTGGCGGTTGCCGGCGTCGCGGGTCGCGGAGGTGGCCACGAAGCGGACGGCCTGTGCGCCGTGCGCTCCGATGAGCGCCGCGTACTCGTCCAGGGCGGCGAATGTGCGCTCCAGCGCCTCGGGGGCGAGCATGCCCGTGGCGTCGACCCCTTGGCCGAGGCGGACGATGCGCATCTGGCGGGTGACGTCGAGCAGGCGCCGGGTGCCCTCGTCGTCGTCGATGACGTCGGCGACCAGCAGGCGGATGGAGTTGGTGCCGCAGTCGATGGCCGCAACCCTCATGGCCGGCCTCCCGTGGTCGTGCTGCCCGGTTCGCCGGCCGCCTCCTGCTGCTCGCGGGCTTGCCGGGCCGCGGCACGCCGGGCCTTCTTGGCCGCAGGGTCCTCGGCCTGCGTCCTGACGTGGCGGCTGCGGTCGCGGTCGGGCACGGGGGCCTCGGTGTCCCAGGCGCCGCCGCAGTGGCAGGTGTCGGCGCTCCACCACTCGGCGATGCCGGCAATGGCCTCGTCCCCGAGCGGGTTCACGCCCGGCCCGGCGGCCAGCGAGTGGCCGACCAGCACGTGCAGGCACTTCACGCGGCTGGGCATCCCACCGGCCGAGACACCGTCGATCTCCGGGACAGGACCCACGCCGGTGCGGGCACCGATGTCCTGGCGTGCGGCCAGGTAGTCGTGGTGGGCGGCCAGGTAGGCGGCGGCCAGTTCCTCGTCGTGGCCCAGCCGCCCGGTCATCTCGGCCATCACCCCGGCCGCCTCGAGGCGGGAAACCGCCGAGGTGATGACGGGGTGGGTGAGGTAGAACGTGGTGGGGAACGGGATGCCGGAGGCCAACCGCGGGGCGGTGGTCGCCACCAGCGGGTTGCCGCAGATGCAGCGCGCGCCGATCTCCACCACGTCGCGGGCCGGACGTCCGAGCTGGCGGCTCAACGTGTCCAGGTCGGCGGGGGTGGGGACCCGTTGTTCGGCGTCCAGTGCCTCATGGCGCGGGGCGGGGTGCTCCACGGGTGCTCCTTCGGGGTGGATGGTCAGTCGGTGGCCGAGCGTACAACGGTGTCCCAGAGCGAGTCGACCCAGGGCAGGTCGGTGCGGACGTCGCCCACGCTCTGCGGTCCGACGGCGGAATCGTCGCCGGTCGCGCCGATCACCATGTACTTCTTCTCGCCCGGCATGACGAGGTTGATGCGGTTGCGGGCCTGCGCCTTGACGTAGGCCGGATCGTCCCACCGGGCGATCTGGGTCTTCAGGTCGGCCTGTTGCTGCTGCTTCTCGGCGATGGAGGCCTGCAGCTGGGCGATTTCGGCCCGCTGGTCCATGTAGGTCCCGACGCTGGGCAGCAACAGGACGGTGACCACGGCGAGGATGACCGCCAGGGCGAGCATGCGCCCGGAAAACGCGCGGGCCGGGACCGGGGGGGAATCCCCCGTGTCCACGCGTGGTGGTTCGGCGGTGCCGTGTCCGGAACCTGTTCCCGGGCCGGTCCCCGAACGGATGGCCCCCGAGAGCTCGGCGCGTTCGCGCAGCCGTTTCTCCTGCGCGCCTCCCGGGCGCTTGCCGGGGCGCTTGACGGCGGGCCCCCGGGTGGCCGGGGCGCTGGTGGCCGATGCCGTGGCAGCGGAATTCCCCGCACCGGACTTGCCGGCGGCTGCCTTCGCGGCCGCGGCCTTAGCGGAAGCGGCCTTGGCGGAAGTGGGCTTCGGCGTCCCGGGTTTCGGGGAGGCCTTCCCGCTCGGGGCCGATGTGGCCCGCCCCGTGCGGGAGGTGCCTGTCGCGTCCGGGGTGGATGCGTCGTCGTACCCCGGGGCTGCCCCGAGTGGGACCACCTTGCTGCGGTTCACGGCGGTGGGCCGGGTCCCCCGCATCCCGGAGGATGCCCCGGGGGATGCAGCGGCGGGTGCTCCGTTCGACGCGGTGCCGGTCACGGCGCGGCCGCCCTCCCGCGCCCCGCGGTCCGGTGGCGTGGCGGCGTTCGGGCCCGACGCGTTCCCGGCCGGTCGGACTCGTGGCATGTTGGGGCGTCGGGTGGCCATGGAGCTCCTGCCGGTCTGCTCGGGTGGACGGATGGGCCGGGCGGTGCCCGGGCGGCCGCGGACGGCCTGGGGGAACCACCGGTGTCCGGCGGCTCCCCCAGAACCTTACGCGCTGCGGTGTGCCCTTACGCGGTGAAACGCGGGAACGTCGACTTTCCGGCGTAGACCGCGGCGTCGCCGAGCTCCTCCTCGATGCGCAGCAGCTGGTTGTACTTCGCCACGCGCTCGGAGCGGGCCGGGGCCCCGGTCTTGATCTGCCCGGCGTTGGTGGCCACGGCGATGTCGGCGATCGTGGTGTCCTCGGTCTCGCCGGAGCGGTGCGAGGTGATCGTGGTGTAGCCGCTGCGCTGGGCCAGCGAGACGGCGTCCAGGGTCTCGGTCAGCGAGCCGATCTGGTTGACCTTGACGAGCAGAGCGTTGGCGGCGCCGTCCTCGATACCGCG
>Ga0134125_10007666_pt1 | contig 12179 bp, 14 predicted proteins | sample KB31751_FD_96464 | JGI IMG/M metagenome (GOLD analysis project Ga0134125, IMG submission 96464) | Terrestrial soil microbial communities with excess Nitrogen fertilizer from Kellogg Biological Station, Michigan, USA - KB3-175-1 | ecosystem: Environmental > Terrestrial > Soil > Unclassified ... | reverse complement strand
TCGACTTCGTCGACGATGGCGTAGACGTGGCCGCGCTGGACCATGTCCTCCATCCGGTACTTCATGTTGTCGCGCAGATAGTCGAAGCCGAGCTCGTTGTTGGTGCCGTAGGTGATGTCGCAGTCGTAAGCCTTCTTGCGCGCCTCGTCGTCGATGCCGTGGACGATGATGCCGGTGGTGAGGCCGAGGAAGCCGTAGACCTGGTCCATCCACTCGGCGTCGCGCTTGGCGAGGTAGTCGTTGACGGTGACGACGTGCACGCCGCGACCGGTGAGGGCGTTGAGATACACCGGCAAGGTCGCGACCAGGGTCTTGCCTTCGCCGGTCTTCATTTCGGCGATCTTGCCTTCGTGCAGAATCATGCCGCCGATCAACTGCACGTCGAAGTGGCGCTGGCCGAGGGCACGGCGGGCCGCCTCGCGCACGGTGGCGAACGCCGGCACCAGGAGATCGTCGAGCGAGGTGCCTTCCTCGATCTGCTTCTTGAAGGCGGCGGTACGGGCCTTGAGCGCTTCGTCGGTCAGCGCCTTGACCTCGGCTTCCAGCGCGTTGATGGCGGCGACCCGCGGCAGATAACTGCGGATCCGCCTCTCGTTGGCAGAGCCGAACAGTTTGCGGGCGACGGCGCCGATCATGGTTTCAAGCTCCTCAACGTGGTAGCCGGGCGCCCTATCAAGCCAGTACGGCCGGATTTTGGTTCCGGCACTCCGGAAATCGGGCTCTTGTGGGCAAATTCGGCGCCAAAGGCGCGGGTACGAGCGCTCTCAGCCAAGTCACGCGACAGATAGGAGGGGGTCGGATTGATGTCAATTGCCTGCGATGAAAGGGGTTTACGGCCTCCGGTCACGGCTTCGTCAGGATCGCCACCGCCGCCGCCATTGCAAAGCCATGGTTGTTGGGTGACAAGTCCGCCGCCGTCCGCGCCGGAATGCGGACACCCAACTCCCAAGGATCGCTCATGACCCCCCTCTTTTCCGCCGGCAGTCAGGCCATCGTGCGCCGGTCCGCCGCCCTCGTCGCCGGGCTGGCCCTGCTGATCGCGGCCGCGGCGCCCTCCTTCGCACAGGACAAGGACCCCGTCGTCGCCAAGGTCAACGGCACCGAGATCCACCAGAGCGACCTGGCCGTCGCCGAAGAAGAGGCCGGCCAACTGCCGCCGATGTCGCCGGATGCCAAGAAGGACTACCTGGTCCAGTTCATCGCCGACATGATGGTCGTGTCGAAGGCGGCCGAAGACAAGAAGATGGGCGACACGCCGAACTTCAAGGCCAAGCTCGAATTCGCCCGCAAGAAGCTCCTGATGGAGACGATCCTGCAGTCGACCGCCAAGGAGGCGATGACCGACGCCGCGATGCACAAGGTCTATGACGACGCGGTCAAGACCATGAGCAACGAGCAGGAGGTGCACGCGCGCCACATCCTGATCCGCGCGCCGGCCGGCGACGACAAGGCGAGCAAGGAGGCCGAGGACAAGATCAAGGCGATCATCGTCAGGCTCAACAAGGGCGAGGATTTCGCCAAGGTCGCGAGCGAGGCGACCGAAGACCCGTCCGGCAAGGCCAATGGCGGCGACCTCGGCTACTTCACCAAGGAACAGATGGTGCCGGAATTCGCCGACGTCGCTTTCAAGCTCGACAAGGGCCAGATTTCCGCCCCGGTCCACACGCAGTTCGGCTGGCACGTCATCAAGGTCGAGGACAAGCGCATGAAGCCGGCGCCGAGCTTCGATGAGGTGAAACCGCAGCTCGAGCAGTACGTCACGCGCAAGGCGCAGGCCGAGCTCGTCACCAAGCTGCGCGCCGAGGCCAAGATCGAGAAGATGTACACGGTCGCGCCGCCGGCTGCGCCTGCCGCTCCGGCTGCTCCGGCGGAGCCGAAGAAGTAAGGCTGTCTGGCGGCCAATGACGCAAATGCCCGGCCTCGTGCCGGGCATTTGTTTTTGTGACGCAAGCATCAATAGTTCTCGTCATGGCCGGGCTTGTCCCAACCATCGCCGTACCTTAATCCTGCGTCTCCCTTGGCCCGCGCTTCGTTCCACGCCGTCACCCTGAGGTGCGAGCGAAGCGAGCCTCGAAGGGCGACGGCGTGTCGTCCTCCTTCGAGGCTCGGCCTTCGGCCGAGCGCCTCAGGATGACGGTGATAGGTCCATGTCCTCTTCCATTTCCCCCCTCGCTCCGAAGTCCGTACCCGACATGCCGGCGATCGCCGGCGTCCGTCTCGCCACCGCACAGGCCGGCATCCGCTACAAGGGCCGCACCGACGTGCTGCTGGCGCTGTTCGACGAGGGCACCACGACGGCCGGCGTGTTCACGCGCTCGAAGTGCCCGTCGGCGCCGGTCGAATGGTGCCGCGCCAACCTCAAGCCGGGCAAATCTGCAAAGAATTTGGCACGGGCGCTGGTGGTCAACTCCGGAAACGCCAACGCCTTCACCGGCAAGAGCGGCCGCGCCGCGACCAGGCTCACCGCGCAGATCGCCGCCAAGACGGCGGGCTGCAAGATCGGTGAGGTATTCCTCGCCTCGACCGGCGTGATCGGCGAGCCGCTCGATGCCACCAAGTTCGCGCCGGTGATGGACGACCTGGCCAGCCGCGCCCGCGCCGGCGATTTCCTCGACGCCGCCAAGGCGATCATGACCACCGATACCTTCCCCAAGGTCGCCACGGCGACGGCGAAGATCGGCAAGGCCAGGGTCACCATCTGCGGTATCGCCAAGGGCGCCGGCATGATCGCGCCGGACATGGCGACGATGCTGTCCTTCGTCTTCACCGACGCAGCGATCGCCGCGCCGGCGTTGCAGGCGATGCTCAAGGACGGCGTCGGCGACACCTTCAACGCCGTGACCATCGACGGCGACACCTCGACCTCCGACACGCTGATGATGTTCGCCACCGGCAAGGCCAAGGACTGCCCGCGCATCGCCCGCGCCGCCGACCCCCGGCTCAAGGCTTTCAAGAAGGCGCTCCACGCAGTGCTGGCCGACCTCGCCGAGCAGGTGGCGCGCGACGGCGAAGGCGCACGCAAGCTGGTCGAGATCGTCGTCGAGGGCGCGGCGTCGAACGCCTCGGCCCGCAGGATCGCCATGGCCATCGCCAATTCGCCCCTGGTAAAGACGGCAATCGCCGGCGAGGATGCCAATTGGGGCCGCGTCGTCATGGCCGTCGGCAAGGCGGGCGAGCCGGCCGACCGCGACAAGCTCTCCATCTGGTTCGGCGGCATCCGCGTCGCGCACAAGGGCGCGCGCGATCCCGGCTACGACGAGGCCACGGTCTCCGTCGAGATGAAGAAGCCGGAGATCTTCCTGAAGGTCGCGCTCGGATTGGGCAAGGGGCGCGACCGTGTGCTCACCTGCGACCTCACCAAGGAATACGTCGCCATCAACGGCGACTATCGCTCTTAACCTCTCGTTAACCCGCCGGCAAAGGGTTACCGGCGCGCCGATTTAATTGAGCGGCGCTTAACCAAGCCGCGCCTATCTTCAGGATTGTCGGGCCGTGAATACGAGACTGGTCCTTGTCGCCGCCTGCGCCCTTGTCGATGCCGACGGTCGCGTGCTTCTCGCGCGACGGCCGCCCGGCAAACCGATGGCGGGCCTGTGGGAATTCCCCGGCGGCAAGGTCGAGCAGGGTGAGCGGCCCGAGGAGACACTGATCCGCGAACTGAAGGAGGAACTGGGCATCGACGTTCGTGAGCCGTGTCTCGCACCGCTCACCTTCGCCAGCCATGCTTATCCCGACTTCCATCTCCTGATGCCGCTGTATGTCTGCCGGCGCTGGGAGGGGACGGTGTCGCCGCAGGAAGGCCAAGAGCTCGCCTGGGTGAGACCGAACAAATTGCGGGATTACGAGATGCCGCCGGCCGACGTGCCGCTGGTATCACACCTGATGGCGCTGCTCTGATCCTCCGGCAACAAGGGTGCAAGCGATGAGCGCGTTCCGAAGGCTGACCGCTCACCTCCGCGGAGCGGTCGAGGACAAAAGCGGCGCCACAGCGATCGAATACGCGCTGATGGCGTCCGGCATTGCGCTCGCCATCATGTCGACGATCTGGACGCTCGGCGATAGCGTCAAGACGAATCTCTACGACAAGCTCGGCTCGATGTTCAATTGAGCGCCGCGCGCTCTAGCGTCCGGCTTTCTCGCCCGCAGGCAATTCCTTCGCTCCCAACGCATCGGCCAGCCGCCGCGCCGCCGAGCCCGGCTTGAGCGGCTTCTGCTGGCTCTCATGCGGCGACCAGCCGGTCAGCCAGGCAATTTCGAACGTCGCACGTACGCGGCCGTCGGCATCGGCGAAGCGTTCCGCATAGACATCCGCCATGCGCAGCAGCGTCGCGCGCTTGAGCGGCGTGCGCCGCCGCTCGGCCAGCACGTTGGTCGCGCCCATCGCCCGCAGGTCGCGCATCAGCGCGAAGGCCGAGTCGTAGCGTACGGTGAGCCTGTCGGAATCGACCACCGGCAAGGCGAAGCCGGCCCGCTGCAGCAGCGCGCCGAGCTCACGCAGGTCGGCGAAGGGCGCGACGCGCGGTGAGACGCCGCCCTCGATCTCGCTCTCGGCGGCGGCGAAGGCTTCGCGCAATTCGGACAGGCTGTCGCCGCCGAGCATGGCCGCCAGCAGCAGGCCGTCCGGCTTCAAGGCGCGGCGAATCTGCACCAGTGTGCCGGGCAGATCGTTGACCCATTGCAGGGCCAGCGCCGAGACGACGAGATCGAGCGCGCCGTCGGCGAAGGGCAGCGCCTCCTCGTCGGCGGCGACGCGCGGAAACCGGGCATCGAGCGCGGCCGCCGCCGGGTCGGCCGCAATCACGGTCGCAATCTTGCCGCCGGCCGCCAAATCTCGCCGCAGCGAGTCGGTCGGCGTGCCGAGATCGACGGCGACATCGAACGCGCGCAGCACCGCAGCGAGCCGCTCGGCAAGTTCTGCGGCGACATGATCGATCAGGAACGTCGCCGGCCCCCGCATGCGGGCGCGCCGCTGGCGCAGGCGGAGCAGGTCTCGATCGAAAATCCTCGGTCCGGTCATCGGTGCTCGTTGGTGACGTCCCCTCCCCGCCCGCGGGGGAGGAACAGGGAGGGCGTAACACAAATGCCGTGCTCACGAGCAGCCCCCTCCTCAACCCTGCCCCGCAAAGTTGGGAGGGTGCGCGTCGCGCTCATGGCCGCGTTGTGGCAACGCCCTCCCCGCGCTACCGTTGAGCCATGCAATTTGAAAGTTCAGAGCGATCCGGCCTGTCGCGCCTCGCCGCGCCGCTGCGCCATGTCTTCCGCTTCGCGCTGGACGTCGCGCTGCCGCCGTTGTGCCCATCCTGCCGCGAGCCGCTCGGCGACGGCCATGGTCTGTGCGCCGGCTGCTGGGCGAAGCTGTCGTTCATCGAGCCGCCGTTCTGCGCCCGGCTGGGCATTCCCTTCGTCTACGATCCGGGCCCGGGCCTCTTGTCGATGGAAGCGATCGCCAATCCGCCGGCTTACGACCGCGCCCGCGCTGCGGTCCGTTACGACGATGTCGCCCGCGCTTTGGTGCACCGGTTCAAATACGGCGACCGGCTCGATCTGACGCCGATGCTGGGGCAATGGATGGCGCGGGCCGGGCGCGAACTGACGCGCGAGGCCGACGCGCTGGTGCCGGTGCCGCTGCACTGGCGGCGGCTGTGGGCCCGGCGCTTCAACCAGTCGGCGGCGCTCGCCTTCGCCGTCGGCCGCGCCGCCGGCGTGCCGGTGCTGGCCGAAAGCCTCAAGCGCGTGAAGGCAACGCCGCAGCAGGTCGGCCTCGACAAGACCGAGCGCGCCCACAATGTGCAGGGCGCCTTCAGGGTGCCGCCGGAGCGCAAGGCGGACGTCGCCGGACGGCGGCTGATCCTGGTCGACGACGTGCTCACCTCCGGCGCCACGGTCGACGCCTGCGCCCGCGCCCTGCTCCGGGCCGGGGCCGCCCATGTCGACGTGCTGGTTTTCGCCCGGGTTGTCGCGGGGGCCCGCGCCACCATATAAGTTCCTCCAGGAACTGCGGAAACTCGTAATGCCCACGGTCGAAATCTACACCACGCGCTTCTGTCCCTATTGCCATGCCGCCAAGGCCTTGCTCAAACGCAAGGGCGTCGACTTCAAGGAGATCGACGTCGGCAGCGACTACGCGCTGCGCAGCAAGATGACCGAGCGGGCGCAGGGCCGCTACACCGTGCCGCAGATCTTCATCGGCAGCGTGCATGTCGGCGGCTGCGACGACCTGCACGACCTCGACCGCGCGGGCAGGCTCGATCCGCTGCTGGCCGGCGAAGGACAAGGCGCATGAGCGCGAAGACGGCGACTTTCAAGGCGGCGATGATCCAGATGCGCTCGGGGCTGGTCCCCGCCGCAAACATCGACGCCGCGTCGCGATTGATCGCCGAGGCCAAGGCCGAAGGCGCCGACTACGTTCAGACGCCGGAGATGACCAACCTGCTCGCCGCCAATCGCGAGCAACTGTTCGCGACCGTCGTCGAGGAGAAGGCAGACCCCTCGCTCGCCGCGTTCCGCGACCTGGCGCGCAAGCATGCCTTGACGATTCACGTCGGCTCGCTGGCGATGAAGCATACGGGCGATCGCGCGGTGAACCGCGGCTTCGTCATCGACCCGCAAGGCGAGATCGCCGCGCGCTACGACAAGATCCATATGTTCGACGTCGATCTCGGCCATGGCGAGAGCTATCGCGAGTCGAACAATTACGCGCCTGGCGAAAGCGGCGTTTTGACCGACCTGCCCTGGGGCCGGCTCGGCGTCACCATTTGCTATGACGTGCGCTTCCCCGCGCTCTACCGCGCGCTGGCGGAAGCCGGCGCGACGATGCTGACCGTGCCGTCGGCCTTCACCAGGCAGACCGGCGAAGCGCACTGGCACATCCTCAACCGCGCCCGCGCCATCGAGAATGGCTGCTTTGTCTTCGCCGCGGCGCAGGGCGGCAAGCACGAGAACGGCCGCGAGACCTTCGGCCATTCGTTGATCGTCGATCCGTGGGGCCGCGTGCTCGCCGAGGGCGGCATCGAGCCGGGCATCGTCATGGCAGAGATCGATCCGGCCGCGGTCGCAACCGCGCGCGGCCGTATTCCTTCGCTGCAGCACGGCCGCCGCTTCGAGGTGGTCGAGCCTTTGGCCGAGCCGGCGCGACTGCATGTCGTGCGAGGCTCCGAATGATCAAATACGCTCTCGTCTGCGACAAGAAGCACGCGTTCGAAAGCTGGTTCGCCGATGGCGCCGCCTTCGACAAGCAGGCCAAGCGCAAGCTCATTGCCTGCCCGGTGTGCGATTCATCGAAGGTGGAGAAGGCGATCATGGCGCCGCGCGTGGTCGCCAAGAAGGGGCTCAAGCCGACGATCGAGTTGCCGGGGCCGTCCGCCGAGGCGGCCGCGTCCGCGCCACCCGCCTTGCCCACACCTGTGGCGATGATCTCGCCGCAGGAACAGGAGTTCCGCGCCAAGCTCAAGGAACTGCGCGACCACCTCGTCAAGAACGCCGACGACGTCGGCGGCAGATTTCCCGAAGAAGCGCGCAAGATGCACTACGGCGAGACCGAGCATCGCTCGATCTACGGCGTCGCCTCGCCTGACGAGGCCAAGGAACTGCTCGAGGAAGGCATCGAATGCCATCCGCTGCCGGTGCTGCCCGACGAACGGAATTGATTTGAGTTGCGGCGCGCGAACGCGCAAGGTCACGCGCGCTCTCGTCGACGCGAAAGAAACGCCGGCCAGAGGGTGAGCAACGATCGCGCTCCGAGACCGACGCCGGCAATGTCGTCCCGCAACCGTAAATCGACGCACCAGCCGGAACTATCGACGGCGGTGGCACTTTATCAGCCATCGGGAAATGAGGCTTCACTCTGGCACGCATATTAGTCGTCGAGGATGACGAGCAGGTGCGCTTCCTGGCGGAGTCGATCCTCCAAGAGGAGGGGCACCAAACCCTGTCGGCGAGCACCCCCGAACAGGCGATAGCCCTTCTGGAAGCCGAGGAACACATCGACCTGCTTTTCACCGATCTCGAATTGCAGACCGATCTTCAGGCGGGACTTAAGCTCGCCCAAGAGGCAAAGAAGCGCGTTCCCGACCTGCCGGTTCTTTATACGAGCGGCCAAGGCATTACAGACGGAATGAAGGCCCTGTTTGTGGAACCGTCCGACTTTCTCGCCAAACCCTACACGGGCGACCAACTCACCACCGCAGTCGCAAACCTCGCCAAGCACAAACCCGTTTAGCGCAGGCGCGGCCGATTAGGGCGTGACATTCGTGGCCCGGTCAAAGCGCGAGCCGGTCCTTGCCCATTCGCAAGGTCACGACCAGGCCCTCGTCGGCCCAGTCGAACGCGATGGTACCGCCGAGTTGAGCGGCCATGCTCCGGTGGACCAATTTGCTGCCGAAGCCTTGGACCGCTACGGGCGCCACGACCGGCGGGCCGCCGCGTTCCGTCCACATGACGACGACTTCATCGCCATGAGCATTGCAGGACACATCCAATGTCCCGCTTGCGACCGAGAGCGCGCCGTACTTCGCCGAGTTCGTTGCCAATTCATGGATGACGAGGGCCAGCGTCGTGCTGGACGCTTCACCCACTTTCATCTTGGGCACAGACACGCGAATGCGGACACTGGCTTCCTTCTCGTCGTACGGAGCCAGCAAAACAGAAATGAGGTCCCCAAGCAGGGTTCCCTCGTTCTTTCGACCCGGTGCAGGACGAACCAGCTCCTGCGCGCGTCCCAGGGCCATGAGTCGATTTGTCAGCTCTCGTGCCATATCCTCTTTCGTGGCGGCGGAGCGCGATGTGATCTGTGTAAGCGCAGTCGCGATGTGCAACAGATTCATCACGCGATGGCTCATTTCGCCTGCGAGCAATTCGTTGGCTTCCTCGGCCTGCTTGCGTTGCGTGACGTCCAGAAAGACGCCGAACATAATTCGATCCGCTATGTCAGCGTCGTCGCCCTGGCCCCGGGCGGAAATCCATCGAATGTCATTCTCGAACAGGATGCGAAAATCAATTTCATACGAGCCAACGACAGCGCGTGTGGCGGCGAATGCCGACCGCACGCGTTCTAGATCGGCAGGATGAATATTCTTGGACAATATCTCAAAAGTGATCTTGGCCTGATCCTTCGAAATACCCCACAATTCGTACGCGCGCTCATCAAGGATGATTGCGTCGGTATCGACGTTCCAGGACCATAACGCGACCCCGGCGGCACGGGTTGCAGCCCGCAAGTGCTTCTCGCTCCAGATCGGCATCTTTGCGGTCGGCATCGTGATCGCCCTCTGAGCTGAAGAAACGGCCAACCGGGAAAAGTACCGCGGCCTAGCCCGGATAGCCAATGCTCTTGCGGCTTTGGCGTTGCGGCTCGCGCCGCATCCCTGGACCCAAAGGTGTTCGGCTTGGGAGGCTCCGAACGGGCGATGGCTGTCGTGGCCTGAATAGCACGTCACGGCGCGCGCCTCTTGAGTGGCGAATGCTCACTGTGAGCGGCAGTCGTAGCCCTCACCCGCCCCGCGTCGCCACCCAGATGAAATGCTGTGCCCGGCCCTGCGGCCCCTTGGCCCGCACGGCATTCTCGCTCACGTCGAAGCCGCTGCGGCGCAATCGCGCGGTGAACTTCGCGTCGTCCGCCGACGACCACACCGCCAGCACGCCGCCCCGACTCAGCGCCTGGTGCGCGGCGGCGAGCCCGTTGACATCGTAGAGCCGGTCGTTGGCCTTGCGCACGATGCCGTTCGGGCCGTTGTCGACGTCGAGCAGGATGGCGTCGTAATCGGCGCGCGCGGCGCGGATCAGATCGACCACGTCGGTTTCGCGAATGGCGACACGCGGATCGGTCAGGCTGTCGCCGAACAGCTCCGCCATCGGCCCGCGCGCCCAGGCGACCACCGCCGGCACCAGCTCGGCGACCTCGATCTTGGCCAATGGCCCCAGCACGGTCAGCGCCGCGCGCAACGTGAAGCCCATCCCCAAGCCGCCGATCAGGATCGTCGGCGCGGTGCGCGTCTTGATCCTGTCGCAGGCGAGCGTCGCCAGCGCCTGCTCGGTCGCGGTGAGCCGGCTGTTCATCAGCTCGTTCGAGCCAAGCTTGATGGCGAATTCGCTGCCGCGCCGCATCAAACGCAGTTCACCACCGCCGGGAATGTGCGCCGCGTCGAGCCGCTGCCATGGAATCATCGGTCTAATACGCCCACACCAGCAGCAGCACGCCGAGCACCACGAGCACGACGCCGCCCAGCTCGCGGTTCGTCGTCGGCTGCTTGAACACGAAATGCGTCACGCCGAGCGCAAACAGCACCTCGACGAGGCCGAGCGTGCGCACATTGGCGGCGCTGGTGATGGCAAAGCCAAGGAACCAGAACTCCGAGGCGAAGGCGCCCATGAAGCCGGCGAACAGCGACGGCTTCCAGGCGGCGGCGATGTCGCGCAGCACCTTCGGCTCGCGCACGACCAGATAGGCGGTGAGCAACGCCGCCTGCATCACCAGCCCGACCGCCAGCGTGAAGGTCGCGGCCATGACGAAGTGCGGCAGCGCGAGCGACAGGATGGCGCCGCGATAGCCGATGGCCGACAACGCGAACAGCGCGCCGGAGACAACGCCGATGACGGTCGAGCGTCTGGTGCTCACCTGGCTGGCGCCGGGCTTGAGCGAGATGACGATGACGCCGATGGTGGCGATGACGATCGCAGCGGCCGTGAGCGGTGTCACGTGATCGCCGAGGAAGATGAGACCGAACAACGCCACCTGCACCGGCTCGGTCTTGATGTAGGCGTAGGCGACGACGAACGAGCGCTCGCCCATGACCGACAGCATGGTCGCGGTGGCGGCGATCTGCGCCATCGCGCCGGCGATCACCCACGGCCAGAAGATCGCCGGCGGGCTTGGCAGGCCGTAGCCGGAAAAGATCATCACGCCGGGCAGGAACACGAACAGCGCAAAGGGAAAGCCGAACAGGAAGCGCACATGCGTGGCGCCGACGGTGCCAAGCGTCGCCGTCAATTCGCGCTGCATGGCGTTGCGCGCGGTCTGCGCCGCCGCGGCAATCAGCGTGAAAATCGCCCAGAGCATTGCATCTCACCGACAACGTCATGCCCGGCTTCATGCCGGGCATCCACGTCTTGCTGCTTGGTTGTTTGTAACGGCGTGGATGGCCGGGGCAAGCCCAGCCATGACGCATCTGTTATGCCGCGGCCGATTTGATCTCAGCCGCCTCCGGAAACTCGCTGACCTTGCCGTGCTCGTTGTCGATGAGCAGGAACAGGTCGAAATAGCGGATGGTCGGCGCCGCACCGGTGCGCTTGATGATCGACTGTCGCCAGCCCTCGTCATGCGCCTTCTTCGCCGCTTCGACCGACGGCCAGATATAGACGCCGGCGCCGGTCTTGCCGTTGAGCTCGAGCAGGAAGTGTTTGCGCAGCAGCTCCTTGTTCGCCTGCCATTTGGGAATGACGCCACGGGCCTCTTCGGCGACCTGCGCACGCGTCCAGCCCTTGGGCGAATTGAACTCGACCAGTTCCAAAATCATGTTGCCGCTCCTTCGATGTCCTTGCGCGCGATCTTGTCCGAGAACCGGTGTCCGCTATTCGCCGTCACGCGCCGCCGCCAGCATGTAGTTGACGTCCATGTCCGACGACAATTGCCAGCGGTCGGCGAGCGGATTGTAGATGACGCCGCGCTCGCCGATGACCCTGAGGTCCGCTTCCTCGATCGCCGTCTCCAGCTCTTCCGGCTTGACGAATTTGTCCCACTGGTGCGTGCCGCGCGGCAGCCAGCGCAGGATGTATTCGGCGCCGACGATCGCCAGCGCGAAGCTCTTCAGCGTGCGGTTGAGCGTCGCCATGACGAGCAGGCCGCCGGGCTTGACCATCCCCGCGCAGGTGGCGACGAAGGCCGGCACGTCGACGACGTGCTCGACCACTTCCATCGCCAGCACCACGTCGAAACGCTCGCCGGCCTCGGCCAGGGTTTCGGCGGTGGTGGCGCGATAGTCGACCGCAACGCCGCCGTCGGCCGCGTGCAGACGCGCCGCCTCAATGTTCTCCGCCGCCGGGTCAATGCCGACCAAGTCGGCGCCGAGGCGGGCCAGGGGCTCCGACAGGATGCCGGCGCCGCAGCCAATATCGAGCATGCGCAGGCCCTTGAGGCAGCCGAGGAGCTTGGGATCGCGGCCGAACCGCTCGGCCGCCCGGTCGCG
>Ga0134125_10007665_pt1 | contig 12181 bp, 12 predicted proteins | sample KB31751_FD_96464 | JGI IMG/M metagenome (GOLD analysis project Ga0134125, IMG submission 96464) | Terrestrial soil microbial communities with excess Nitrogen fertilizer from Kellogg Biological Station, Michigan, USA - KB3-175-1 | ecosystem: Environmental > Terrestrial > Soil > Unclassified ... | reverse complement strand
TCGTTCGCGATCCTCCTCTTCGGTCTGGCGCGAGCGGTGCAGACACTGATCAGAAATCAGGTGCCGTTCGCGCAGCCGCCTCGGCAGCGGGCGCCCGCGACGAGGCCGGCGGCCATGTACCCGGCGGTCGCCAGCGAGACCGACGCTTCGCACAAGCTCTGAGCGGGCACACCGCACCGCGGAACCAGCTTGGCTCTATCGCCGGTACGGGGCAGCCAGGACTCGAACCTGGAATCGCCGGTTTTGGAGACCGGTGCCTTGCCAATTTGGCCACTGCCCCAGGGCGAGCGATTGTAGGCGACCTAGAATCCCGCGAGTCCGCGGCTGTGGCGGAATTGGTAGACGCGCCGGCCTTAGGAGCCGGTGGGTTCGCCCGTGGGGGTTCGAGTCCCTCCAGCCGCATTCAGCGCGTCGTCGGGATTTGGGTAATGGACCATCTCGACGACCTTGCCGTGACTGAAGGTGGCGAGGTTCGCGACCGGCGGGCCTGACGGCGGCCGGAGAATCACGACCACCATGTCGTCGCCCGCGGCGACCACGTCGATGAGCTCGACCTTCCCGCCGCGGAGCGCCTCCGATCGCCGCATGAAGGCGAGTGCCTGCTCGCGCGCGATGCATCCGCTCGCCGGGTCTCCGCCGTGCCACTTCACCTCGGGATCGAGCAGCTCCTCGATCGCGTCGAAGTCGCCACGAAGAGCCGCCTCGAAACCGCGCCGCGCCGCTTCCACGTTCGATTCGGGCATGAGGCAATTGTCGCGCGTCGTCGGCTGCCCAGGTACATTTCGGCACATGGGAGGGGCGTCGTACGTCGCGATCCGGCATCCGAACCGGGAGAAGGCGGAGTCCAAGGCCACCAAGGCCGCCGTCGTAATGCTGCTGCTCGCCAGCGCGGGGCTCATTGCGATCATCACCTTCGGCGGCTGGTCCGCCCTCCAGGGCGCGCAGCCGTTCGCGATCGCGTTCGTCCTCGTTGATCTGCTGATGGCCTATTACGTCGCGCGCTGGAACCGCGGCGTGCTGACGGTGGCTGCCGCGCTCGCCGTGCTCGTGGCGGTGCTGGCCGCGATCGCCGCCCCGGCCTGGTTCGACCGCGACAAGTCCGGCTTCCACAACCCGGCGCTCGAGCCGAGCCTGATCGGATTGCTCTGCATCGTGCTCATCCCCGTGTCGCTGCTCCTCGTCGCTTTCGCGATGCGCGGCTTCCAGCAGGCGTGGAACGTCGAAGTCGAAGAGCAGGACGACCAGGGCTAGCATCCGCCGTGCCCGCCCGGGTGGTGGAACGGTAGACACGGGGGACTCAAAATCCCCTGCCTGCAAGGGCGTGCGAGTTCGAATCTCGCCCCGGGTACCTTGACGGACCGGCTTCTCAGCAGGGGGGTCGACCCTGAGCGGGAGATCCAGGAGCTCGTCGCGTTCGAGGGGCGCGGTCCCGGCACCGATGCCGAGCGGCGCGCTGCCGTCCACCTCAAGCAGAAGCTCGAGCGGCTGGGCCGGCGCGCGGAGCTCGAGCCGATTCAGGTGCGGCCGAACTACCCGGCGGTCTTCCTCGTGCTCGCGATCGCCGGGATCGCCGGGAGCGTTCTGTCCGTGCGCTCCGCCCTCGGCGGCTTCGTGCTCCTCGCCGCCGCCACGCTGCTCGCTCTCGGGGAGCTGACCGGGACCATCTCGCCGCTGCGCCGGCTCACGCCGATGCGCGCGTCGCAGAACGTGGTGTCGGGCGTGCAGTCGGACAAGGAGGGCCTGCTCGTGCTGATGGCCCACTACGACGCGGGCCGCTCCGGCTGGCTCTACGACCTGCGTCTCCCCCGCGGCATCGGCGCGTTCCAGCTCTTCTTCTGGTCGCTGTTCGTGATCTTCGTCTGCACGCTGGCCAGGCTGATCGGCATCGACAACCTGCCGCTCACCGTCGTCCAGTTCATCCCGACCGTGCTCCTGATCGCGTCGATTCCGCTGTTCGGCGACATCGCGCTCGCGGGCATCCTGCCGGGGGCGAACGACAACGCGTCGGGCGTCGCCACCGTCCTGCGGCTCGCCGACCGCTACGGCGGCGCACTCCAGAACTTCGACCTCTGGGTGCTGTTCACCGGAGCCGAGGAGGGGTTGCTGCTCGGCTCGCGCGACTGGATCAAGCGCCACGGCAAGGAGCTCGATCCCGCGACGACCGTGTTCGTGAACGTCGACACCGTCGGCGCGGGCCCGATCCGGCACGTGACCAAGGAGGGGCTCGTGGTGCGCTCGGCGTTCCACCCGCGGCTGATCGAGCTGGCCGAAACGGAGGGCTTCGAGAGCCACGCCGTGACCGACGCCTACGCCATCCGGTCCGCGGGCTTCCCCGCGATCTCGATCGTCGGGTTCGACGGTGAGGTCGAGACGGCGGCTCTGGAAGACGCCTTCGCCGCCTGCTGTCAGCTCGTCGAGGCGATCGACGAGCGCGCCCTAGCCGGCTAGGGCCGAGCGGATCGAGTCGAGGGCCTGGGGGTTCTCGGCGCTCGACATGTCGCCGGGGTCGTCCCCGACCGCGATCGCGCGCACCGCTCGGCGCAGGATCTTCGCCGAGCGGGTCTTCGGGAGAGCGTCCACGATCACCACGCGCGAGGGCTTGAACGGGCGGCCCAATTCCTGCGCCACGAGGTCGGCCAGCTCAGCTTCGATGCCGGTCTTCTGCGTGACCACGAAGCACCACACGGCCTCGCCCTTGGTCTCGTCGGGGACTCCGACCACCGCGGCCTCGGAGACCGCCGGGTGCGCCACCAGCACCGACTCCACCTCGGCGGGCCCCAGGCGCTTGCCCGCCACGTTGATCGTGTCGTCCGAGCGGCCGAACAGGAACCACTCGCCGTCCTCGTCGATCTTCGCCCAGTCGCCGTGGCGCCAGACGCCGGGGAAGGTGGACCAGTAGGTCTCGATGTAGCGGTCGGGGTCGTTCCAGATCCCGCGCGTCATCGCCGGCCAGGGCTGCTTGCAGACGAGCTCGCCAACCTCGCCGCGGACGGGCTGACCCTCCGAGTTGAACACGTCCACGTCCATCCCCAGCGACGCCGCGCCCAGCGAGCACGACTTGAGCGGCTCGACCGGATACGGCGACAGGAAGCACGCCCCCACCTCGGTGCCGCCGGAGATGTTCATGATCGGCACCTCGCCGTTCCGGCCGGCCACGCGACGCAGCCACATGTACGGCTCGGGGTTCCAGGGCTCGCCGGTCGAGCCGAGTATCCGCAGCGAGGACAGGTCGTGCTTCTCCGGCCATTCGTCCCCGTGCGGCTTCAGCGCGCGGATCAGCGTGGGCGACACGCCGAGCATGTTCACCCGCTGGCGCTCGACGCTCGCCCACAGCCGGCCGGGATTGGGGAAGTCGGGCGCGCCCTCGTACAGCATCATCGTGCCGCCGATCGCGTGCGAGCCGACCATCGACAGCGGGCCCATGATCCAGCCCATGTCGGTGAACCAGAAGAAGATCTCGCCGGGGTGCAGGTCGAGCTGGTAGGCGACCTCGGACGCGATCTTCACGAGGAAGCCGCCGTGCACGTGCACCGCGCCCTTCGGGTTGCCGGTGGTGCCCGAGGTGTAGGCGATCATGAACGGGTCCTCGGACTCGGTGTCCTCGGGCTCGAGGTGCGCACCGATGTGCGGCGAGGAGAAGTCGTGCCAGGTCACGTCGCGGCTTTCGTCCCAGGGCATGTCGACGCCCAGGTTCGGCAGCACGATCACGCGCTCGACCGAGGGCGTCTCGGCCACCGCCTCGTCCGCGCAGTCCTTCATCAGGCCGTGCTTGCCGCGGCGCCAGGTGCCGTCGGCTGTGAACAGCGCCTTGGCCTTGCAGTCGTTCAGCCGAGCGGCCACGGCGTGCGGCGCGAACCCGCTGAAGATCGGCATGTAGATCGCGCCGACCTTGGCGATCGCGTACGCGGCCACCACCGCCTCGGGACGCATCGGCATGAAGACGCCCACCGCGTCGCCCTTCCCCACGCCCATCTCGAGCAAGCCGGCTGCCACGCGGTCCACGTCCTTGTGCAGCTCCTTGAAGGTGAGGCCGCGAACGTCGCCGGTCTCCGACTCGCTGATCACCGCCGGCCGGTCCTTCACGTGCTCGGTGTGGGCCCAGCGATCGACGCAGTTCCAGGTGATGTTCACGTGACCCCCGGTGAACCAGGTGGCCCAGGGCACCCCATTCGAGGTGTCGAGCACCTTCTCGTACGGAGTCGTGAAGTCGAGCTCGAGATCCTTGACGACCGCGTCCCAGTACCACTCGACGTCCTCCACCGAGCGCCGCCGCAACTCCTCGATCGAGCCGATCCCGTGCGCGCGCATCAGGCGCGTGACGTTTGCCCGCTCCGTGTACTCGGCGTGCGGCTCCCAGGCCAGCTCTTCGCCGACGGTGCTCACGGCAGACGCTCCATCGCGCGCCCGGGCGGCGGTGGCGGCGGCTGGCCGTGGCTGCGAATCGCGTCCGCGAGGTCGAGCATCGCCCACACGAACGCGCTACCCAGTCCGGCGGCAACTCGCACGTACTCCGGCGTCTGGTGGGCGACGCGCGCCGTGTTGTGCGCGCCAGCGAGCGCCTTGGCCACCTGCTCGTCGTACTTGCCCACGTCCGTCTCCTCGTGTCGTTGAAGCTCGCCGGGGAAGCTAGCGCGCGGGGCGGCGGGGGGCGAGACACGCGCGCCGCGTCCTTAGAGGAGACATGAGTGTCTGGTCCTTTCTCAAAGCGTGCTCCGACGAGCTGATGAACGCCCAGCCCGAGGGAGGGGTGTGGCTTCGGATGGGCAGCACCCCCTGGGGTCCGCGCGAGGTGTGCTGGCTCGCGTCCGAGCGTTGTACAAACTCTCAGGAACCCTTGACGGGCACTTGTCATCGGAAGGCGACCATTGACGCATGGATGCGAACGGGGTTGTGATCGTCGGTGGCGGACTCGCCGGGCAGCGCTGCTGCGAGCGGCTGCGTCGCCGCGGCTACGAGGGGCGCGTCCGCATGGTCTGCGCCGAGCCGATCCGCCCCTACGACCGTCCGCCCCTGTCCAAAGAGCTGCTCGCCGGTGACGACCGGGCCATCTCCTTCCGCGACGAGGCCTGGTATCGCGACAACGAGGTGGAGCTGCTGCTCGGTACCCGCGCCGAGCAGCTGGAGCCCACCGACCGCACGGTGGTCGCCGCCACCGGCGAGCGCATCCGGTACGACAAGCTGCTGATCGCGACCGGCGCGGCGCCACGCACCCTCCCGGCGGCCGAGCGCTTCGCGAACGTCCACATGCTGCGCACGGTTGCCGACGCACACGCGCTGCGCGACGCCCTCCATCCCGGCTCCCACCTCGTGGTGATCGGAGCCGGCTTCATCGGACTCGAGGTGGCCTCCACCGCCCGCAGGCTCGGCGTGCAGGTGACGCTCGTCGAGGCGGCCGCGACCCCGCTCGAGACCGTGCTGGGCGCCGGGGTCGGCGGCTGGTTCGCCGGCGTTCACAGCGAGGAGGGCGTGCGCCTGGAGCTCTCCACCGCGATCGAGGATTTCCGCGGCAACGGCCGCGTGGAGGAGTTGCGGCTGCGCGACGGCCGGACGATCGAGTGCAATTCCGTGCTCGTAGCCATCGGCGTCGCGCCCGCGCTCGACTGGACCGGCTTGGACACGGTGGGCGACCTCCCCGACGTGCACGTGGCGGGCGACGCCGCGGGCGGGCAGCATTGGGAAGCGGCGGCTCAACAGGGCGCGGCGGCCGCCGATGCAATGCTCGGGCTCGACCCGCCGCGCGCACAGCTTCCGAGCTTCTGGAGCGACCAGTACGGCACGCGCATCCAGTACCTCGGCGACGCGCGACGCGCCGACTCCCTCGAGGTCGACGGCTCGCCCACCGACCGCGACTTCACCGCCCTCTTCACCTGCGCGGGCAGGCCCGTGGCAGCGCTGGTGGTCGGCCGCCCCCGCGCTCTCCCCGCAATGAGACGACTGATTGGAGCGAGCAATGGCACTCAGGATTGAGATAGACGAGGCGGCCTGCGCCGCCCACGGCGACTGCGAGCACGTGGCGCCGGAGGTGTTCCGCGTGGATGACGTGGCCGTGGTGATCGGCAGCGCGCCACCGGACCGGCTGATCGAGGCCGCCGCGGCGTGCCCGAGCACGGCGATCACCGTCATCGACGACGAGACCGGCGAGCAGGTCTACCCCTAGACCGGCGTGACCGGGTTGTTCTTCGCCGGCCACTGCCGCTGCTTGCCGGCGCACAGGTCGAGCCGGCGGACCAGCTCGCTGCGCAGGTCCTCGGGCTGGATCACCGCGTCGACCACCAGCTCGGACGCGAGGTGGAGCACGTCGATCTCCTCTGAGAACTCGCGGCGCAGCTTCTCGACGAACTCGGTGCGCTCCTGCTCGTCCTCGATCGCCTGGACCTGGTTGTAATAGACCGCGTTGATCGCGGCCTGCGGCCCCATCACCGCGATCTTCGCGCCGGGCAGGGCGATGCAGGCGTCGGGGTCGAAGGCGGGGCCGGCCATCGCGTAGAGGCCCGCGCCGTAGGCCTTGCGGACGATCACCGAGAACTTCGGCACGGTCGCCTCCGACACCGCGCTCACCATCTTCGCCCCCGCGCGGATGATGCCCTGGCGCTCGACCTGGGTGCCGATCATGAAGCCCGGAACGTCGGCCAGGAACAGCAACGGAATGTTGAACGCGTTGCACGTCCAGATGAATCGCGCCGCCTTGTCCGACGAGTCGACGAACAGCACTCCCCCACGCTGCTTCGGCTGATTCGCCACGATCCCGACGACCCGGCCCTCGAGCCGCGCGTAACCGACGATCAGCTCCTTCGCCCAGCGCTTGTGGACCTCCAGGAAGGAGTCCGCGTCCACCAGTGAGTCGAGCAGCTCGAGCATGTCGAACGGCTTGTTCTCGTCGGCGGGGATGAGGTCGCGAATGGGCGTGTCGCTGCCCGGCTCGGCCGGCGGCGCGGTCGGCGCCTCCGACTTCCAGTTCACCGGGAAGTACGACAGGTAGCGCTTCGCGAGGTCGATCGCCTCCTCGTCCGTCTTCACGAGGAAGTGCCCGACGCCCGACACGCCGGTGTGCATCCGCGCGCCGCCCATCTCCTCGAGCGACACCTTCTCGCCGATCACCATCTCCGCCATCCGCGGCGAGCCGAGGTACATCGAGGCGTTGCCGTCGCGCATGATCACCACGTCGCAGAAGGCGGGGATGTAGGCGCCGCCGGCGGCGCTCGGGCCGAACAGCAGGCACACCTGAGGGACGAGGCCGGACATCTTCACCTCGGTGTGGAAGATGCGGCCGGCGCCGCGGCGGCCGGGGAACATCTGCACCTGGTCGGTGATGCGGGCGCCGGCGGAGTCGACGAGGTAGATCATCGGCAGCAGGTGGTCGAGCGCCCGCTCCTGGATGCGGATGATCTTCTCGACGGTCTTGGGACCCCAGGAGCCGGCCTTCACGGTCGGGTCGTTCGCCATCACGCAGACCGGCCGGCCGCCCATGCGAGCCATGCCGGTGACCACGCCGTCGGCGCCGAAGCCGTCCTGCTCCCAGTTCGCGAGCAGCGCCTCCTCGGTGAACGAGCTCTCGTCCACGAGCCGCGCGATGCGCTCACGGACGGGGAGCTTGCCCTGCTGCTCCGACTTCTCGTGATGGCGCTCAGGGCCACCCGCCCGCGCGCGCTCTATCGCTTGCTTAAGATCGTTCACGTCAATCCTCGAGCGCCAGGAGCGTACATTGGGACTCGTCGAGCTGGAGGACCGCGGGCCGGTCCGGCATGTGGTGATGAACAGGGCGGAGAAGCGCAACGCCCTCAACGACGAGCTCTGCCAGGCGCTCGGCGACGCGTTCGAGGCCGCCTGTCACGACGAGTCCGTGCGCGTGGTCGTGCTCCGCGGGGATGGGCCGATGTTCTCCTCGGGCATGGACCTGAGCGGACTGCGGCGCCTCGCGGAGAACCCCGACTCGCTGCGCCCGCATCGCTCCGAGCTGATCCGCTGGTGGAACCTGCTCGAGGAGATGCCGAAGGCGACGATCGCGCAGATCCACGGCGGGGCGATCGGCGGCGCGATGGAGCTGGCGCTGGCGTGCGACATGCGGGTGATGGCCGAGGACGCGATCACCGGCCTGGTCGAGGCCCGCATCGGGCTCATCCCGGACGTGGGCGGGTCGTCACGGCTCCCTTCGATCGTCGGGCTCGGCAACGCCAAGGAGCTGATCATGACCGGCAAGCTCATCGACGGGAACGAGGCGTACCGGATCGGGTTCGCGAACCGGATCGCGCCGGCCGACGAGCTGGGCGCGGCCACCGATCAGCTCGTGAACGAGCTGCTGGCGTGCGCGCCGCGGGCGGTCGCGCTGGCGAAGCGGGTGCTGGACGCCGCTGCGAAGCCGATGCTCGAGGACTCGCTGCTGCGCGAGGTCGACGCCCAGGAGCAGCTCGCCGGCTCCGAGGACTTCGCCGAGGGCACGCGCGCCTTCCTCGACAAGCGTCAGCCGGAGTTCGCCGGGCGCTGAAAGATCGCGTAGCTGCCGATGGCGGTGACCATCAGGCGGCCGTCCTCGTGGTGCACCTCACTGCGCATCACGGCGGTTGTGCGGTTACGGCGGTCGAGCACGGTCTTGCAGACGATCTCACCCTCCGTCGCCGTCTGGATGTAGTTGATCGCGATGTTGATCGTCGCGATCCCCTCTTGCTCGGTCGTCTCGGCCCAGAGCGTCGAGCCCATCACGTAGTCGACCAGGGCATACGTGACCACGCCCGACAACAGACCGCCCGCATTGATCAATTCCGGTCGGATCGTGAGGCGACCCGTGTTCGGGTCGTCCCAGCGGATGCCCATGAAGCCGGACACGCCGTCGATCGAGCCGATCGGGCGTGGCATCAGACGAGGCGGAAGCGGATCGTGCTCGCCCTGGAGGTGTTCCCGGCGCTGTCCTTCGAGGTCACGCTGAGACGGTACTTGCCCGGCTTCAGCTTGGTCCTGCGGGTCAGGCGTCCGGCGAACCTGAGCTTGTGGGGGCCGGGCGCCGTCGTGTAGACGAGGCTCGGGCGCGCGGGCACGTAGCGGGTGCAGCGCCTGCGCTTCGCACGGCGCTTCGTCGGCGCGAGGCAGCGCTTGCCCACGCGCCTGCCGGTGGTCACGCGCTCGAACTTGAAGGTCGTCTTGGACGCCTCACTGACCGTGAAGCTGAGCGTGGTGCCCACCGGAGGGACTCGCGCGCTCAGGTGCGGGAGCGCGCGGCCAAGCCGGAAGGTCTTGCGGCTGATGCGCAGAGCGGTGATTTTCGGTGCGGTCTTGTCGCTGCCGCCGGGGCCGCCACCGCCGCCCCCGGCCGGCTTCGTGAGGTTCACGACCGCCGCCACGATGGCGACAGAGGCCGCCCCTTGGGCAAAGCCAACGCCCACGTTTCCGGCGGCGCTGCTCGCGGCCTCGAGTCCGCCGGTACCGATCTGTCCGAGGCTGTCGCGGGACAGCGTCTGCTGCGCCGCCGGCGCGCCGCCCACGTACTGGCGCGCAACGACCTTCGTCGCCGCCGCACCACCCGTGGTGTCGATCCAGGCGAACAGGCCGCTGCCTGAGTCCGAGATGGCGGCAACCGGGAACGAGGCGCCGGTCGGTGTTCCCGAGTCGATCTGGACTCCGGTCGACCAGCTGCCGGCTGTGAGCGTCGATGCGAAGGTTTCGTGGCCCATCTGGCGTGGCGACACCCCGAGGCCCTGGCCCGCGGCGTTCACGTCGATGCGCGGGAACTCCGCCCCCTCCGTGGGGGTTTCGACCGGCAACCCATCGATCACCTGGGCCGTGCTCAGGGCGCCGCCCACGAGCTGGCGCGCGAGATCGCGTGGCCGGTTGTTCCCACCGCTGTACGCGAACAACTCACGGAAGACAACCCAGGGGCTGGCGCTGCCGCCGCCGTCCATGTCCACGTGATTGGCGCTCAGCGCCGAATCGGCGTGACCGTCCAACGTGGGAATGGTCGCCTCGACCGCCGTTGCGTCCGCGGTGGTACCGGTGATGCGCCGGACGTAGACGTGGGGCTTCGTCGTCGCGTCCAGCTCCGGCCACGCCGCCACAGCATTCCCGGACGTGTCGACCGCGACCCGCGCGCCGTTGTCGCGCCCTGTCCCGGCTGCGTCGTCGGCCTGCACGTTGTCGAGCACCGTCGCGACGGGCGTCCAAGTCGTGCCCGACAGCCGGGCAGCGTGCACGTCGCCACCCATGTTCGCCACGGTGAAGACGACATAGGCCACGCCGCTGACCGGGTCCATCGCCAGGTCCGAGTCGGAGACCTTCGTATCGGTGGTCGCGTCGGGCGACGCGATGGCGAATGGGCTCCCAGCACCGGTGGCAAGAGCGGCGCGGAGGTTGCCGAAGCCCATCACCGGCTTGTTCACGAACGTGACGAGCACGCGGCCGCCGTTGCCGACCGCGACGTGCGGGAACGTCGATGCGTCCGCCAGCCCGGTGTCGGCCTGCTCGGGTGACTGCCAGGCGCCGTTCAGGTAGCGCGACACGAACACGTGGTCCACGCCTGCCACCGCCTTGACGTAGGCCAGCGCGCCGGTCCCGTCGGGCGCCATGTCGAGGCCCCCGAAGGACTTGATCTCGGCCGCGGGCCCGTCGACGATCTGCCCCGGCACGATGTCCGCGTGGGCTGCGGCGGGCGATGCGAGTGCCAGTGCTGCTACGAGGGCCAGTCGTGCGCGGCGCACGCGCCTGACCCTACCGGCTAGCCGCGGTGCCAGTCCACCGGGCCGGCCGTCAGCAGGTGGCCGGTGAGCGGCCGGCCGAGCACGGTCTGCACCGCGCGGCTGGCGTCGAGCAGCTTCTCCAGGTCGATTCCGGTCTCGTAGCCCATCTCGTGCAGCATCGACACGAGGTCCTCGGTGGCGATGTTGCCCGTCGCGCCCTTCGGCACCGGGCAGCCGCCCAGCTCGCCGAACGAGGATTCGAACGAGCGGACGCCGCTGTCCAGCGCCGCCACCACGTTGGCCAGCCCCTGCCCGCGCGTGTTGTGGAAGTGCGCGGTGAGCTCTGCATCCAACTGTCGCGCGTCCTCGAAGAACTCCCGCACCTGCCGCGGGTTCGCCATGCCGGTGGTGTCGCCGAACGCGATCTCCTCACAGCCTGCGTCGACCAGCCGCCGGGCGATCGCGAACACCCGCTCGCGCGGCACGTCTCCCTCGTAGGGGCAGCCGAAGGCCACGGAGATGACGCCCTCACAGCGGAGCCCCTCTTCCCGCGCGCGCGAGACGACGCGCTCGAGCCCCGACAGCGACTCCTCGACCGAGCGGTTCACGTTCGCCTGGTTGTGGCTCTCGCTGGCGGAGAGGAAGAGGTTCACCTCCTGGAAGCGGTCGCGCAGCTCGAGGGCGTTCTCGAGCCCCTTCTCGTTGGGGATGAGAACGGTGACCGACACGTCGTCGGGGATGTCGACTGCGCGCAGCACCTCGCGCGCGTCGGACAGCTGCGGGATCACGTCGGGCCGCACGAAGCTCGTCACCTCGAGGCGCCGCAGACCCGTGCGCGCGAGCATGTCGATCAGCCGCACCTTGTCCTCGGTGGCGACGATCTCGGGCTCGTTCTGGAAGCCGTCCCGGGGCCCGACCTCCCGGATCAGCACCTGCTCGGCCATGGATCAGATCATGGCAAGGCCGCCGGAGACCCCGAGGGCCTGACCGGTGACGAACGAGGCGTCGTCCGAGGCGAGGAAGGTGATCGCCGCGGCCACCTCGTCGGGCTGCCCGAGCCGGCGCAGCACGGTGGAGCCGACCATCGTCTCCACGAGCTTCTTGCCGATGTCCCCGAGCGCCTCGGGCGCCGCCATCAGCAGCGGCGTCTCGATGGGGCCCGGAGCGACGGCGTTGCAGGTGATCCCGTAGCGCGCACCCTCGCGCGCCACCGCCTTGGTGAAGCCGATCACGCCGCCCTTCGCGGCCGAGTACACCGCGGACCCCGACGAGCCGACCCGGCCGGCCTCGGACGCAACGTTCACGATCCGCCCGCGGCGGCGCTCCTGCATCCCGGGCAGCACCGCGTGCGTCACAGCGATCACCCCGCGCAGGTTCACGCCCAGCACGCGGTCCCACATCGGCTCCTCGGTCTTCACGAAGAAGCCGAACTCGTCGTAGCCCGCGTTGTTGATCAGGATGTCGACCGGCCCGAGCTGCTCCTCCACCGCGCTGACCGCCGCGCCGATCGAGTCGGTGGA
>Ga0134125_10007663_pt1 | contig 12184 bp, 8 predicted proteins | sample KB31751_FD_96464 | JGI IMG/M metagenome (GOLD analysis project Ga0134125, IMG submission 96464) | Terrestrial soil microbial communities with excess Nitrogen fertilizer from Kellogg Biological Station, Michigan, USA - KB3-175-1 | ecosystem: Environmental > Terrestrial > Soil > Unclassified ... | reverse complement strand
GGAAACACCATTGTGCTGAAGGTTGATTCCGGACAGGACGTCAACGTAACCGTCGAAGAAGGTGCACGCATTCTGCGCGTAACGCCGGGACAAACAGATTTGAAATCCGCCGTTCCCATGGCGATCAGCGACATTCAGACAGGTGACCGCCTCCTGGTGCGTGGAAAAGCAAGCGACAATGCTGGTTCGCTGACTGCATCCTCCGTCATTGTCATGCGGCAAGCCGATGTTGCCGAGAAGCAGCAGAAAGACCGTCAGGACTGGGCGCGGCGCGGCACGGGCGGCATCGTCAGCGCGGTTGATCCAGGCGCGGGCACAATCACAGTGGCGGTTACCCCGACACAGAATGTCCTTGTCAAAACCCGTAAAGACACGGGATTTCTTCGCTACGCACCGAATTCCGTCAAGTTTGAGGAAGCACAGAAGAGCAGCTTTTCCGAAATCAAGGTCGGCGATCAGCTGCGTGCACGGGGAGCCAAGAATGAGGATGGCACCCAACTGACTGCCGATGAGGTAATTTCCGGCACATTTCGCAACATAGCCGGAACAATCTCGGCGATCAACGCTGAAGCTTCCGCCGTCACTGTAAAAGACGTGATTGGGAAAAAGACTGTCACAGTTAAGCTGACGCCTGACTCGCAGATGCGCAATCTGCCGGCGCCTCTGGCACAAAGAATCGCGTTTTTCCTTAAGTCGCCGGAAGCTGCGCGCGCTGCGGCTGCGGCTCGGCCACAGGGAGCAGCCGTGCCCGGAGGCGGACGTGCCGGCGGCGCACCGGATTTTCAGCAGGTGATCAGCCGACTTCCTGCGGTCACGCTGGCCGATCTCAAAAAAGAGGAAGCCGTAATGATTGTTTCCACTACCGGCAGCGGCAATTCAGATGTAACTGCCATCACGCTATTGAGCGGTGTGGAACCAATTCTTACCTCTGATGCCACGGGAGCAGCGGCGCTCCTCAGCGGCTGGAACCTGTCGGCGCCTGCCGGAGATGCAGGCCCGCAGTAATGCAACTATTTGGGAGAAATATGACTGCATGGTTCGTCAATGCGCTGCGGCTGGGATCCGCGCGCATCTTCATTGCAATCCTTCTATTTTTTACTCTCTCCGCAGCTTTGGCGGCGCAATCGCAACCTGGCGGATTGCGTGGACAGGTGCTTGACCCCACCGGTGCGGTCATACCCAATGCCGACATTACACTCAAGGGCGAATCAGGCCAGACCATCTCGGTGAAGTCGGACGGAATCGGCAGCTACGCCATCAAGAACCTGCCCGCCGGTAAGTACACGATGACGGTGCAGGAAAAAGGCTTCCGCCCCAATGTGCAGGATCTGCAGGTGGCAGCGGGCCAGGAGCAAAAGCTCAATATCACGCTTGAAGTTTATGTCGAAGAAGAGCATGTCGACGTGCAGAGCGATGCCGCCAAGATCAGCGTGGATCCAGAAAACAATGCCAGCTCTCTTGTCATCAGCGGCAAGGATCTGGATGCTTTGTCGGACGATCCTGACGAACTGCAATCAGAGCTTCAGGCGCTCGCGGGCCCCTCTGCGGGACCGAACGGTGGACAGATCTATATTGACGGCTTTACCGGCGGGCAACTTCCTCCCAAGGCATCGATACGCGAGGTCCGAATCAACCAGAACCCGTTCTCGGCTGAATATGATCGCATGGGCTACGGACGGATTGAGGTCTTCACCAAACCTGGCACCGATAAAATCCACGGGCAGTTTTTTTATAACGATAATCACTCGATTTTCGACACGCTCAATCCCTTTGGAGCAATTGAGCCGGATTTCAGCACGGAGATGTTCAACGGCAATGTGAGCGGTCCAATCAACAAGAAGGCGTCCTATTTCTTCAACGTCGAGCGAAGGAACATTAATGATGCGGCCGTAATCAGCCCAGTCGCATTCTCGAATGCCGGCATAGCTGCCGTTGGGGTTCTAAATCCGCGGATAAGGACGAATTTCAGCAGCAGGATTGACTACCAGCTCTCGTCCTCCAATACCCTGACTGCGCGCTATCAATTTACACATGACACTGAGGACAATAATGGGGTAGGCCAATTGGCACTGCCTTCCCAGGCCTACAACCAGGCGAGCACGGAACACACGATTCAAATCAGTGACACACAGATCCTGAGTGCGCGAACGGTGAATGAGACCCGCTTTGAATGGCAACGCGACAGCCTGGGTCAGAATTCGCTGAATTTCACGCCTTCCATCAATGTACTTGGATCATTCAGCGAAGGCGGAAACCCGCTCGGCATCAGTCAGGTCGACACCAATCACTATGAATTGCAGAACTATACATCGATGAACCTGGGCACTCATTTTTGGCGCTTCGGTGGCAGACTGCGGGTCACCAACGAAGAAAACAGTTCTACCCAGAATTTCAATGGAACTTTTACGTTCTCCTCAAACGAAGATTTTCAGGCCGGCACACCCAATCAACTGATCATCGCAACAGGTGTTCCTCTGGTATCCAATACTTACGTCGACGCCGGTCTCTACGGGGAAGATGACTGGAAAATCCGGCCGAACATGACACTGAGCTACGGACTGCGCTATGAAACGCAGAACGGAATCCAGGACCACGGCGATTGGGCGCCCCGAATCGGATTTGCCTGGGGACTGGGTGCAAAAAAGAACACGGCGCCGAAAACGGTTATTCGCACCGGATTCGGAATTTTCTATGACAGGTTTAGTCAGGACCTGATCATGAACGCCGAGCGGCTCAACGGAGTCAACCAGAGGCAGTTCACCTTGAACAACAACACGGCCGCAAACCAGAGCTTACTAAATGCTCTTTTTTCGCAATTGCCCACCATCCCCTCCGCCGCGGGACTTACGGCGGTTCCAAGTACCACGTATACAGTCAGCCCTGAACTGACCGCCCCTTACACGGTGCAGGCAGCAGCTTCAGTCGAGAGACAGGTCACCAAGACGGCCACCGCCACAGTCACGTACCTGCACTCCCAGGGTGTCCATCAGCTCTTTTCCATCAATTCCAATGCGCTGACTCCTGGAGCACCGCCGGCCTATCAATATGTGTCTGAAGGCCAGTTCAATCAGAATGAGATGATCGCGAATTTTGTGGTTCGGGCGGGCACGAAACTCACGTTGTTCAGCTACTACGTACTGAACTACGCCAACTCTGACTCGAACGGGGCGGGGACATTTCCATCAAACCCGGCTCTGGGAATCACAGCTGATTACGGCCGAGCTGTGTTCGATGTTCGTAACCGAGCCTTTTTCGGCGGCAGTGTAGCGCTGCCCAGCGGCTTTCGTATTTTCCCTTTCATGGTGGTAAACAGTGGCGCTCCATTCAACATCACCACGGGAACGGACCTGAATGGCGATTCCATCTTCAACGACAGACCAGCCTTTGCGACGGGCGCTTCTTCTGTAGATCCAGCGTCGCCACAGCTGGCGGATTTCAACGCCAATCCCAGCCCCAACGATCCTCGCATCCCGATTAATTTCGGGCAGAGTCCCGGGCAATTCACGTTCAATATGCGGTTGAGCAAGACGTTTGGACTGGGCCCCAAGGTCGAGGGAGGAGGGAATAACCCGGGCCAGTCCGGCGGGCGTGGTCCAGGCACCTTTGGTGGGGCAGGTCGAGGGCCCAGAGGCGGCGGTGGTGGGCGCGGTCCGGGCGGACCATTTGGTGAAAGATCCAATCAGCGCTACAGCCTGACATTCAGCGCGAATGCGCGAAACATCTTCAACAATGTCAATCCTGGTCCGCCGATTGGGAACCTGAGTGCGGAGAAGGAATTTGGTACATCGACGGCACTGGCAGGCGGACCATTCAACACTCAATCGGCCAACAGGAGAATCGATTTTCAGGTGATGTTTGCGTTTTAGGAGTGGAATTCGCAGACTCTATTTGCCGGAAAGCAACCGCCTGCTAGGCCACATTGGGCTCGAGGTTGGCAGTTAAAGCGTGCGCCTTGTTCGGGCCGGATGAGCGGGCGATCTCAAGCGCAGCTTCCACGCGATTGATGACCTCGGTGACGATATCGACGCCTTCGAACGTTTCCTGCATAACCGCTTCGGCGATGCCCGCGCTCATGGCCAGCGGACGATCGGAGCCGGGAATTTTGACCGCGGAGAGCACCTTGCGCATCTTTTCGACCACGAGAAAAGCGTTCTTCTCGCCGGTATCAGAGAGGACAAGCGCAATCGTAGTGAGGTCATAACGAACGGCAACATCATTCTGGCGGATGTGAGAAGCCAGTGACTGGCCGATCTGCTGCATCAGGTTCTCAACCTGGGCTTGTCCGATCTCCTTGACCAGGGCTGAAGCCTTGCCGAAGTGCAGCAGCAACAGCGTCAATGGTATCTGCTGCTGCAACGAGCGCGTGACTTCAGAAAGCAGGACATCAAGGTATGAAGATCGCTTGAGCAGGCCGGATTTTTCATCGGTGACGGCAAGGGTCTTCATCAAAGTCCGCAACCGGGCATTGGCTACGGCTTGAACTACCTGTTCGGCAATGGTGGTGAGGAGTTCGAGTTCCGTTGGCCGCCATTGCCGTGGGCCCGTCTGCTCCAGAATGAGGATGCCGGATTGCTCTCCGGAGTCGAGCAATGGAACCGCCGCCATGGATTCAATGTTGAGCGCCTGGATGTGTTCGCGTGCAGGATCAAGCTCTTTCGCTTTTGCCGCATTGGGGATCGTCACGGCCCCATTCACAGCCAGCTGCTGGCTCACCGCAATCAGCTTCACAATCGACAGCACGTCAGACTGACGTACACCGGGAGCGCAAAACTCGAGTGCTGCAGATGGAGGCTTCCCGGGCGTACAGAGCCCGGCCACGCACCGGCTCGCGTTGAAATGGCGCCCAATTTCATTCACGGCAGTAAAAAGCACCCCTTTCACGTTGGCCTGCCGGTAAATGTTGCGGGTAATGTCAGTGATACGGGTGAAATGATCTACCGAGTTCTCGCTGGCAGAAGCAGTCGCGGCAGCTGCCGGGTGTGGAGTCGCTCCAGAAGAAGGGGCCGGCGGCCACGGCTTGGGCGGACTCCCTGCATACACCGGGGTGAAGCCTGCACTCAGGTAGAGGTGCCGGAGCTTCTCATTCTTTTCCTCTTCGCGAGGAAAGAGCTTGTTGATCTTTTCAATGCGCTCCAGGGCCTTTGACTTCATGCCGTACTGAAGGTACAGCTCGGCTTGAAGTATGTTGTCCTCCAGCACCTGGGGTTCAGCCTGCGCTGGCCCTGCCGATGCTGCCGTACTTTGAACCGGCGCGGGCGAGGCTGCCACCGGAGAAGCCGGTTGGTTCTTGGGCGACTTAGCAAGCTTTTGAAAGCGGTTGCCGACACGGTTATACAGATTGTCGTCAATTTTGCCGCGCAGCATCTCCAGCCGCTTGGCATGGCCCGATTCGTAGGGATCAAGTTCCGCGGCACGGTCGAGTATTTCGGCGGCCTCCCGAAAACGTGCTGCCTCGGTGTAAAGCTGGAAGAGCTTCAGGAGAATGCGGCTGTATTCCTGTTCGCGGCCGGCGTTGCTGAAGAGCTTCTCCATGTATTCGGAAAACTGCAGGGCTGCAAGCCGCCGGTCTGACATTTCAAACATTGCAGTAAGAAACTCACGGCGTCGTCCCGCGCGCGTTTCATGGTCTTCGACTTTGCGAGCCAGATCGACCGCACCCGGGGTGTCGCCCACGTCGAGAAAAACTCCGACCAGCGAGGCGATTTCTTCCAACTGCTACGGATCCTTGACAAAGAGTTCCCACAAATGCGGCTCGGCTTCGGCGGGGCGTCTGGCTGCCATCAGACAATGCGCGTATAGCTCGCGGAGCTCCGGTGTGCTCTGGAATCGCGTGACGACTGGCGTAAGCACATCAATGCATTCGGGCAAATGGTTCTTCGAAAACAATCCACGGCTGTAGAGGAACACAGCCTTATGATTCATGGGATCGAGGTTATAAGCGCGTTCGTACCACTGGAAGCCAGACCCAGGCGAGCCTTCGTCGCGAAGCTGGCCAAGCTGCACGAAGTTCGCAGCAGCCATCCGGCCATCACCCATCAAAGCCGCCTTCTCACCGGTACGCTGGTGGTTCTCCGCGGTCGGGGACAGCTCCACGATGCGCTTGGCAGCAGCCAGTGCCTGGCTGTTTTTTCGCTGCTTTTCAAAGCCAGCCAGGGCAGATTCGTAGGCTTCCAGGGCTTCGCGTTTATCCTTGCGCTCCAGGAGCCGCGCGTAATGGAAGGTCTGCACCGGAGTGGGCACAGCGATTTTGAACAGTTTCTTGTAGGTAACTATGCCTTTGGCTGCATCGCCGCTCTCGACTTCCTGCTCGAACATGGAACTCAGCAGGGTTGCGGCTTCTGATCCCCTGCCAAGCGCGAGACAGAGGTCTGCGGCTGTCTGGCGGACCTGCTCGTTCCGAGGCTCGTCCTGCAGAATGGACAGATATTCCTCGAGAGCGGCTTCAGCCTTCCCTCTTTGAAGATACTTTTCCGCTTTGTCGAGTCGTTTGGAGATGTCCGCCATTGGACCAGTTTCCCTCAACTTCCCGGATAGGCAGACCAAGATGAGCTGAGGACAAAGTATGTTCATTTTATGCGGAATCGTCTGGATGCTCAATGATTGCTGGTAAACCGTTGGTGAGTGCCCTCCCGAAAAGTAAATTCTGGTAATCCTGAGAGTCGAGCATGTATAAAAGCGCGAATGCCTGATCAGGAACACGGACTCAAACATGAACTAAGCGCCCGGCAGATGGCGATGGTCGCAGTGGGCGGTTCCATCGGAACAGGACTACTGCTAGGTTCCGGCGCAGCGATTCAGGTGGCAGGACCGGCTGTGGTGGTGAGCTACATAGCCAGTGCGGCGATCTCGTGGACGGTCGCCGTGGCCCTGGGTGAAATGTCAGCGGTGCATCCGGCCGCCGGATCTTTTGGCGTTTATGCCGAACTTTATCTCAATCGCTGGGCAGGGTTCGTGGCCCGCTACGGATACTGGTTCTCGGTGGTGATGGCGATCGGTTCGGAACTGGTAGCCGCGGGGACATACATGCGAACCTGGTTTCCCAGCATTCCGGTTGTCTTGTGGATGGTACTGTTCGCAGCTTTCCTGCTGGGGATCAACCTCTTTTCAGTCGGGCATTACGGCGCCTTCGAATATTGGTTTGCCCTGATCAAAGTGGTCACGATCTTTGTGTTTGTCCTGATGGGTGCTGCTCTTCTCTTTGGAGGAAAAGTGCAGCCACAATACATCGCGAACGGCGGCTTTGCCGCGCGTGGGTGGCCGGCTTCATTGCTGGCGATCTCTTTCGGACTCTACAGCTTCCTTGGCCTTGAGATGGTGGCTGTCTCGTCGGGCGAAGCGCGGTCGGCAAAAGAAGTTGCTCGCGCTACCCGGATTGCGTTTGCCACCCTGGCTTTTGTTTATGTGGGCGCCATGGCAGTGCTGGTGGGAGTAATGCCCTGGCAACATGCAGGAGTCACGGAAAGCCCGTTTGTCACTGTTTTCAAAGTGGCCGGAATTCCAGCGGCGAGTTTCATCATGAATGCTGTGGTGCTTTCAGCCGCGCTCTCCGGCGCCAACGCCAGCCTCTATGTCACTTCGCGCATGCTGTTTTCTCTTGCACGCTCGCGGTACGCGCCGGCAAAAATGGGCGATCTCAACCAGCACGGAGTCCCCATGGGAGCTTTGCTGGCTTCGATGCTGGGAATTGTTGCCGCCATTTTTCTGCAGCTCCGTACGGAACACGCTTTTCTCTATTTGATCAACGCGGCGCTGGTGGGCGGCATGATTGCCTGGCTGATCTCGTTGGCGGCTCATGTGCGCTTTCGTCGAACGCTGGATCGTGAAAGTCTCGAAAGACTCGGTTTGCGGTCGCCGCTCGGCGCGACTGGATCAGTTCTGGGTTTTGTTGCCATCATTGCTGCGGTCGCCTGCACATGGTGGGTGCAGCAATCCAGCGTTGCAGCGAAAAGCGCGCTGTTCTATCTCCTGATCCTGAGCGCTGCCTATTGGTTCGTTCGTAACAAGAAACCCGAACCGCGGAAGAGCAGCAGCGCAATGGACTGACATGCCTTCAGTCCGCAGTCGCTGCCTGCGGCACCGGCTTCGCGCGTCCGGCGATGAAGTAGTACAAAATCCCCAAAGCCATCAGCGAAGCGCCGAATGTAAGTGTGCTGATGCTTCCGAACGAGCCTACCTGCAGATGCTCAGAACGGTTTCTAACCAACGCGATGGCCAGCAGCGCAATAGGGCCGACAGCCACCAGCACTGCCCCCGGCAAGCCACCGGGCACGCGAAACGGACGCGGCAGGTCCGGCTCACGCAACCTCAGCAGGATGAGAGCGAGAAACTCCAGTACGAGACTTGCTCCATATAAGAGGATATCGAGCATGACGAGCCGGTCAAAGTTCAATCCAAGGGAGAGCCCCCATGCAACACCCAGCACCAGGATAGAAACCCACGGCGCACCATTCTTCAGCTTGCGTCTGAAGATCGGGGGGAGATGCCCGTCTTCGGCCATCGCCACAGGCAGGTGGCAGTAGGACATTACCAGTGAGTTAAAGGCTCCAAATTCAGCCACCATGGCCGTAGCTACCAGTACAACACCAAGCCACGGGCCAACAATGACAACCGCAATCGTCGCCCAACTGCCGTTGTTCCATACCTCCTGCGGCAGATGCGCGGAACGCACGGCGAGCACCGGAACAACATAGGAAAGGAAAATGATTCCGAGGGTCAGCAACATGACGCGAGGATAGTTCTTCTGCGGATTCCTGACTTCGTTGGCAACGGTCGCGGCGTTGTCCCAGCCCATGTAATTCCACATGGCCACGAGCAATCCGGTGAGCAAGTCACCCTTCAGGGCGGGAGCGGAAACGGGCATCACGTGGTGGACTAAAGCAACGCCTGTGAGGACAGCGAATGGAATCAGCAGCAGCACACCTGACATGACGGAGCTTTCGCCGACGGCTTTAGCTCCAAACAAGTTCCATAGAATTCCGACCAGGACCACACCGGCCGCAATGACGATGCCGCGATGGCCCTGCGTGGCTGCGGGAAAGAGCTGGCCAAAGTAGGCGACGAAGAGGCTTGGATAGATAGCCATGTCAAAGATGCTGGCCACCAGTGAGAGCCACGCTTCCTGAAAACCCCAGAATGGCCCCATTGCTCGGCGCACCCAGATATAGAAGCCGCCTTCCTGCGGCAGAGCTGCGGAGAGTTCACCCACCATGAGCCCGGTAGGCAGCGCCCAAATCAACGGCGTGAGGCATATCGCGAGCAGAGCGAGCTTGTAGCCGGAATCCTGGATCAACTCTTCCAGGCCGAACGGGCCGCCGGAAACCATGAAATACGTTGCCGCAGCCAGCGAAAGCAGGCCAAGCTTGCCGCTGGTGAGAGTCTGGGATTTGTTCATTGTGGGTATTGGGACTATAGCAAAAGTTGAGATTGCCGGCGGAAAACGATTTTTCCGAAATCTTAAAGAGTCCGCGTCGCTCAAAGCAGCTATGGCGATTCCATCCTCTATGACTACCGGGCTTTTCAGTTAAACTTTACCTGCAATGACTCCTGCCACAACAGATCCGCTTCTCCGCTTCCGTCCAGAGTTTCCAATTCTTGAGCGCACCACCTACATGATCAGCAATTCCCTCGGTGCCATGCCGCGCCGCGTGTATGACTCCGTTAAGGAGTATTGCGACGTTTGGGCTACACGCGGCGTACGGGCCTGGGAAGAACAATGGTGGATGATGGCTCGCGAGGTCGGCGATGCCATTGGCGTGATCATGAACGCGCCTTCGGGATCCGTCAGCATGCATTTGAATGTGACCAGTTGCCAGGCTGTGGTGGCCAGTTGTTTCGATTTCAGCGGCAAACGCAACAAGATCGTTTACAGCGACATGAATTTCCCCTCGGTGATGTATTTCTGGGAGGGGCAGCGCTCGCGCGGAGCGCGCGTGAACATGGTGCGGACCGATGACGGAGTCCACGTTCCGACGGAGCGCATTCTTGACGCCATTGATGAAGAGACGCTGCTGGTGCCAATCTCGCACGTCGTCTTTCGCAGTTCTTATATCAAGGACGTGAAAGCCATCATCGAAAAGGCGCACCGGGTGGGAGCGCACGTTGTGCTGGATGCGTTCCAGTCGCTGGGCAATGTTCCGCTTGATGTTCAGGCGTTGAACGTGGACTTCGCCGTGGGAGGCGTTCTTAAATGGTTGTGCGGCGGCCCAGGGACTTCATATCTGTATGTGCGTCCGGATCTGGGGAAGAAACTGCAGCCCGGTTTTACGGGATGGTTCGCGCACGAACATCCATTTGAATTTCAGATTGGCCCGACCCACTATGGAGAGTCCCCGTTTCGCTTTATGCAGGGCACAACAAATGTTCCCGGATTTTATACAGCACTGCCTGGACTGAAGATTATTCGCGAGGCGGGAGTAGAAAATATTCGGGCCAAATCCAAAAAGATGACGTCACGTCTCATTGAACTCGCTGATCAGCGGGGCTGGCGTGTCAATGCGCCGCGCGATTCTGAGCACCGCGGCGGCACGGTCGCCATCGATATGCCGAATGCCAAAGAGGTCTGCGCGGAACTTCTGCGCAGGGACGTGCTGGTGGACTTCCGGCCGAATGCGGGAGTACGGTTTTCGCCGCATTTCTACAACACCATGGAAGAAATAGATCGCGCCATCATGACGGTAGACGAAATTCTGAGCAGCATGAAAGCACCGGTCGCCGCGAGGTAGAAAATAGGCGGGTACCAGCTTCGTTATCTTTTCGGCGAACAATCTGCACAATTTCTGTTGACAATTCGCCTTATATTCGGAATACTTTCGCTGTATGGCTATAACCAAGAGACAGCGCGAAGTTTACGACTACATTCACGATTTCATTCAGAAGAACGGCTACTCGCCGTCATTTGAAGAAATCGGCAACGGACTGGGACTGAGTTCTCTCGCCACCGTGCACAAGCATGTGTCCAACCTGGAGAAAAAAGGGTTGGTCAAGCGCGACTACAACCGCAGCCGTTCCATTGATGTTCTCCCTGTGCGTGGCCTGTTCCGGCGGCAGCCGCAAAAGCCCACGGAGGTTGCCCTGCCACTGATGGGCCGCATTGCTGCCGGTCAGCCAATTGAAGCCGTGGAGAACCCTGAGACCATTTCTCTCGGCGATATCACCCGTTCCAAGGATGTTTTCGTGCTCCAGGTGAAGGGCGAGAGCATGAAAGATGAACACATCGTGGACGGTGATTACGTTCTGGTGGAGAAGGTCAACAGCGCCCGCGACGGCGAAATCGTGGTCGCATTGGTGGAAGGAACGGACGCCACGCTCAAGCGCATCTACCGCGAAGGTGAGAAAATCCGTCTTCAGCCTTCGAACGCAACGATGAAGCCGATTATTGTTCCGGCGAAATCAGTTCAATTGCAGGGACGCGTCATTGGCGTGTTGAGGAAGTACTGAGGAATTCATGGACTGCGCTCGCCGGCGAGGGTCGGTTGGCAGAGTTCGCTCAAAAATATAAGCGCCCGGGCGTACCGGGCGCTTTTCGCGTTTAGATTGCTTTTGACGTCGCGCTGACGTGCTTGTTGAGCGCCTTTTCAATCACATCGCGGGCCACATACCCGACGATCTGCTCCTGCACCTGTCCGCCCTTGAAGATCAGCAGCGTGGGAATGCCACGCACTCCGTAACGCTGAGGCGTTGCCGGACTACGGTCCACGTCCATTTTTCCCACTTTGACCTTGCCCTGATAGGCGGCCGCTACTTCGTCAATGATCGGCGCCAGAGCTTTGCACGGGCCGCACCAGGCCGCCCAGAAATCCACGATGACCGGCTGGTCGCTTTTGAGAACCATCTGGTCAAAGTTGCCGTCTGTCACTTCAAGAATGCCGTCGCTTGCCATGAATCCTACCTTCCCCGTTGAGTTTGATTTTATTGCCGTGAGATCAGCTCTTGCGTCCTCAACATCCTAACAAATGATTAGATGTAACTTTCCTTTTCTGGTTTCATTCTGCTAAAACCTGCTATTCCAAGCAGATAAGTCACTTCGATGGAGCGGCCAAGTGGCTGATGCGGGATGAGGGGGTAACGTTACCAAAGTGACGTGGACGAGGGGCCAGTCTGGTTCTAGACTCTCTCTCGGTGGTAAGGCAGTTCTGGGGGAGGGCTGCCTGGCGTCCTGCGATCATTCGCAGGACGCTTGCTTTTT
>Ga0134125_10007662_pt1 | contig 12185 bp, 9 predicted proteins | sample KB31751_FD_96464 | JGI IMG/M metagenome (GOLD analysis project Ga0134125, IMG submission 96464) | Terrestrial soil microbial communities with excess Nitrogen fertilizer from Kellogg Biological Station, Michigan, USA - KB3-175-1 | ecosystem: Environmental > Terrestrial > Soil > Unclassified ... | reverse complement strand
GAACTGGTAGACCATCAGGAGTTACCCGTATTACACCGCCCGTTCCATCAGGTGGTGATCCGTTTTCTAAATTTGCTGCCTGAGTTTGATGCCCGCCGACTTCACCAATAACGGCATACACATTACCATCAGGTCCTATTGCTAATTTACCACCATTATGATCAGGACGACCAGTTGCTCCAGGATTAGCAGGCAATTGCAAAAGGGGTTTTGGATTAATCAATTTACCACTAACCCATTCATACCTATATATCATATTGCCTTTGGCTGGAGGCTTTTGGCTAAATTCATCGCCATCTGTTATCCCACCCGCTTGAGTAAAGAACAAGAAAACATATTTTTTTCCATCTTGTGTTACATTTGGTGCAACAGCAATTCCAAGTAAACCTCTTTCAATCTTGTTTGCAACAGGGAGATCTAGCACCGGTTTTGATAATACACTTCCATTAACTATTCTTTTTACTTTGCCAGAGTTTTTTTCTAAAACTAATATATCATTAGGACCTATAAAGGCCATGCTAGTTGATCCCTTGTTTGTTGCAGGAGTGACTACCTGAGCTTTTAAAGTAGGATCCACAACAGTTGGTCCTGTAGGCGATGAGGGAGCTACAGCGTATTGGGCAAAAGCTTGATAAGTAGGAGATGAATAAATAAAATTAATAGTTTTAAAAAGGTTGTTAGCATGATTTATAGTAATAGACGATAAAGATGATGAAAATAAAATTAATAGGAAAAATACAAAAGAAAATGAAAATAGAAATTGAAAAGATTTAAAAAAAACAAATGACATGGATATTTTGAAGATTTAGATATTTGGTATTTATAGTTTTGCTAATTGAAACAATTTATAAAACATGTATAAAGAATTAAAATTTGTTTATCAAGAAAAAGGGCATTATCAAATTTAAAAATGAAATACAATAGTAAAAAATATTTTTATTTGGTCACTTATATGGTAACGATTTTAATATTGGTAAAAGATTAGTTTTTGCATCATCCAAAGGCTGACTAGTAGAATAAACAATCAAAGTTGTTGGTCCGCTAATATCGGGTTGTTTTGTTACTGCACTTGTAAAATCAAATGTTGAAGCTATTTGGAACCCAGCAGATTGAAATTGTGATCGATATTTTTCCAATGATGGGGTGGGTACATATACAGCGCCAACCACAAGATTACCATTAGATTTAACATTTGAGTCTACTGTAATTGTCCCTTTCATTGGATCATATTTTGAATCTGTGATGGCATAACTCCCAGGAGGAAGAACTTTATTATCTGTTGCTCCAGGGTGTTTTATTGAAGTAGTGGTCCAAACCGGACTATTGGTATTTACATCGGTTATAATTTCAGAATGAACATGATTTGGATCTCCATGTGCAAATGCAACAGCAGTTCCAGAGGGGATTACAAGATCAGAAGGAAGATAATGTGGATTTGCAGGATTTATGATTAAATTGTCAGTATCAGGATGATGAGTCTCATCTGGAAGGGCAATTATAAATCCACTAACAGAAGAAGGCAATACCATTTTTCCAGTATCAGAAACTGATTTAGCATCAGGGAGTAAATTATTATTCGATGCTGCTGCTGTTGTTGTTGTTGTTGTTGCCAATGACGGCGTAGTTCCAGAATTTATATTTACACTAGCCGTATTAGGAGCCCCACCATTATTACCGCTTGATGAAAATACATTCACACCATTTTGAGCTAAAACAGTTTGACTATCTACTGTAAAACTAATAGCAGATATCAAAAAAACAAAAGATACACTAATTAGAACAATTATTAAAAAAATAGACATTTGTTTATTTTGATTTATCGAGGTTATTTCATGTTTTATTTTAACCATTATTAACCTAATTTGTACAGAGATTTATTTATATATATTAAGTATTTTTTTTACATAGTTATATGTTTTCAAATACAATAAAAGAAAACAAACACAGATAAAAGTATCAAAACCACCCGGTTTTTTATAATTTTCTAATGAGATATTGTAATTAAAATACTATTATATATAAAATAATAGATCTCTTGCATAATTGCGGCTAAACAGCTTTATGATTTCTAGTTCATCAATAGCATGTCCTTTCTTTGCTATCATATGAAAAATTATCCAAAAAACCATTACTTTTCAAATCATTCACAGGTCTTACAGTGCAAGAGTTCGATTCCCTGTTTAACAAAAAGATAGCAAAAAGATATGATAAATATGAGATACAGCGATTGTCATGTAAAAGAAAATCCGTTAGAGAAAGAAAAGCAGGCGCAGGCAGGCCTTTCAAACTGGATTTAAAAGATATATTTCTAATGCTTTTAGTTTATTATCGTCTTTACATAACCTATACTCTAGCTGGCTTTCTGTTTAGCCTAGATCAAAGCAACATTTGCCGTAGAGACATTCAAAAGATAGAGCGACGGATTAGAAACTGTTTACCCATTCCACAAAAAATATACAATATCACAAAGAGGCTGAAAACTCCTGATGAGGTTGAGCAATACTTTCCTGGAGGCTTTCTATCTTTCATAGATTGTACAGAACAACAAATTCCAAGGCCCACAGATAATAATAGAAAGACAATTTTCTATTCTGGAAAGAAAAAGAAACATACTGTAAAGACACAGCTTATGGTTAACAATCGGGGGTTTATCATCCATAAGACAGGCCATAAAAAAGGAAGCAGTCATGATTATGACATCTATAAAGAAAATCATCCTGTAACGCCAAAAGAGGTTGTTAATGTCGTTGATTTAGGATACCTTGGAATAAAAAAGGATTTTCTGGAGCAACTATCATCCATACCTCAAAGAAAAAAGAGAAACTTGGAGATATCTGCAGAAGAAATGGAATACAACAAAAGCCATTCTAAAAAGAGAATTGTAATAGAACATACCATTTGTCAATTAAAAAATACAAAATATTTGCAGATGTATTTAGAAACAAATTAAAAAGATATAATCAGATATCGATTATAGTATCTGGTTTGGTAAACTATAGAATAATGAACAATTATTGCTAAAACAGATACAAAATATATGTCGATAGTGTAAATCGTTTCTAATTATGCAAGAGATCTAATGTATATAAAATGCCCAAAGTAAAAATGTCTCAGGGTTTTGCTACTATAACCTGTGCTAATACAAAGTCATGGAGAGATTGGCGACAAATTCTGTGTCTTATTACAGTAAAAGGATTAATTTCAAAAAATTAACACTTTTAGAACAATTAGAGGCATGACCATGTAAAATCGTCTTTTTTAAACTCGATCATCCAAAATCCACTTGCAAATTCCTATGGTTAATCCACAATTTGTAAGAATAATTCAAATTAAATCTCCCGTGGATAAAGAATTACAATTATGCAATAAGAAAATTGCAGACGAATTTGTTAGATTAAATTCAATACTATTAACTAAAAAGAATCTACAATTCCAGAAATGTTGAAAAATAGTTTATAATACTCTTAAGTTAACAGAACCCTTTTTTCCATCTGGCTCTAGAATTCTTTCTTACTTTGATACAAGGCAAGATTCCAATGTACTACAAACATCTAAAAATATCATTGCTGGTATAGGTTTCACCATCAGTAAATATTTTGTATATTGCTGTAATATCAATTGATTTTATAACATTACCAACCAATATTGGTAATGCCTTGATATTATGGACATGCCCATTCGTTACTTTTATCAAAAGTATTTTCTTGCTCTTGATATTTACTGCTATATGTATTTTTTAATATCCTTTCTTGTTGTTGATTGTTACATTTCATTTATCTTGAATCCACTGTCCTATAATGTTGATAACTTTTATACATGTACTATCTATTGCGATGACAATGTATTCCTCCTTCAATTTCTTGTTTTTATCATCTTCTTTTATTTTGATATTCAACTTGTTTATTCTCCTATGTTTTTTGTAGTGGAATGTGGGATTGAAGGTACTTTTCCTTTAGCCTACCCTTGTGTAATTCCCTCAGTTTGTCGATATAAAAGAGGAAAATATACTTTGGCATATCCAAGCAATAGAAGAAGAAAAGTGTTAGAATAGTGAAATGGCTCTCCAACCTTATCTTTATTCATCTCTTTTAACTCTATCCTAGCAGTTGTCAATGACATCAAAATCACTCAGTACTTCCCCACGTCTGACTAAAGATTGGTTGTAGAAAGACCATTTCATACAATTTGTTAGTAGATGTTAGCTAAATGTATCTGGAAATATAGAATCATTCAACAAAGCATACCGTGCATAATAAGCAAGCAAAAATTTATAGTATTTGTCTTTACTTTACAAAGCATCCTGTTCTGTTTATATAATATTAGTTACTTTCCCAAGTCATCGTAAATAATAATTGTCGATTCAATCTTAGATACTACATAGAATTGTTAGTAATAAGCTAATTAAATATTATAGTGTTCTAATAATATTTAATTACTTCAATAAAAGTAATTATTTGATGAGTATTTCAGAGTCAGATGTTAGTGACAAGGATGTTAAGGAAAAGACTGGTGAGTTGAAAACAAAGTATCCGATATTTACTGCTATTTTAGAAAGAATTCCGGACATGGATTTAAAAGAAGTGGTTAGTGTATTGGTGACAGTTGATCCTGTAAGATCAGTATTAAAAGCTCATGCTGCGAGATTGACCTTTATAGAAGAAGACAAGGCTCTTGATAAGGGGGTTGAAGAAAAGATTAATGAGTTGAAAACAAATTACCCCATTATAGCTGGAATATTAGAAAGATTCCATAAAATGGATTTAAGAGAGACCGCATTTGGGTTATTAGGAATTGATGCGATGGAGTCATTGCTAAAGCTTAGAATGCTACTGATTTTAGCATCCTAATCTTTTTTTACCATCATGTCAAGCAGGGTATAGATTTTTAAATTTGCATTAAAATAATAAATTTTCAAATCCATGCGTGTTATTTAATTAGATAAACCTTTGCAGCAAAAAGGAAAGGTTTTGATAGGTATTAGTGTTTTGTTGTATGGTTATTTTTTTCGTCATCTGCTAACGTATTGCTAATAAAGTTTTAATGGAAATAGTCAAATTTTATTTGTTATTGTTATTTATAAATAGCTGTTTTAACTATTTTTCGAATCGTTTAACAAAGCAGTTGTAGCTTATAATAATGATTATACATTAACTTGTACTCAAGAAGACCGTAAAAAAGTGGTTAACAAAAACAATACTTGATAAATGATTAAGGAGTTTATATCAACAATGGATAATTTCATTTACAGGCAATGATAATAGGAAACTAACAACTAAAATTTGGAGTCATCATTGTATTGAATTTCCTTTATATTGTAGAGCATATTATATAATGCATATATCTTTTGGGGAATTGCCATATTTGTGATTTAGAAAATTCTGTGATTTTAATTTGACATTGCATACTTAGAAATACAAAAATTATGAATTACTATGGATACTTTGTAAGATTTATAATAAAATTAATACAAATAAATATAAAATTAAAAATAAAATACAATAACTTAAAAGGTCTATATTACTATATTATACCATGAAACAAAAAGATAGCCATCTTAGACAAGTAAATCAAAACATAAAACCAAAGACACCAAATGGTTGTGAAGAATGTCTGCAGATGGGCTCTGATTGGGTACATTTGCGTTTATGTTTGAGCTGCGGTCATGTAGGTTGTTGTGACTCTTCACCTAATAAGCATGCAACAAAACATTTCAAAGTGACTGAACATCCTATTATAAGATCTTTTGAGCCCGGAGAAGATTGGGAATGGTGTTATGTTGACCAAGTTATGGTACGGTGAAACCAATGGAATACCTAGTCGATATGGTCACCACGGTTCCTAAAAAAACTAGTTCGCTCAAAGTCGATGAAATACGTGCGGCTGAGGCAGTGCGAGCTGCGGAACTCTAGAGAAGGGTATTTGGTCCAACTTTGGCGCCCACCGCTTGGACCGGATGAATGGTGCAGTATTGGATTGTTCAAAGCATCTAGCGAGGCAGATCACAAAATCCTTGACTCTCTTCCTCTTCATATTTGGATGAAGGTCACCATTACTCCGTTGACACCACATCCAAATGATTCAAAAAGTCGTATCAGTCAAGCCATAGATAATTAGCAGGACTAGTGGCGTTGCCAGTAACTTGTTGCTTTAATTTCCAACAAATCTACATTATTATACACTGTGTAATGTTTTTAGATAGGTATTGTTACAAGATTCAAAGGGGGTGGTCGATATCTTTATTCAGACAGTTACTTAAAATAGAAAAACTCGAATTATCTTCATTGAAAAGATTGCTGCCAACTAAAAGAAATAAGATTGAATTTGATAAAGTGTTCGATAATGTTAGAGTGTATACTTCATACTTGGGAAAGGCATTAAATCCTGTTTCCCTTGAATCTGTTTCCTTGGGCATCATCTTCCATAACAATAAACAACTTTTGCAATAACCGCAAAAGAAGCTACTGTCATTGATGAAGATTCTTTAAGAGCAGAAATGATATCATTGTTTGAAACCAAACCTGAAGGCAAAATATTATTTTACAGATTTAGTAAAAAGTGGCTTAGTTTCCTATACTCACTTCTCAAAGAAGATATTGTGCTTGATGAAAATGATTCTAGAGATAGATAGATATAGTAAATAGGTTAATACTGTAATACACATTCAAAACTGTAATCTGCATTTTATTATATTGCTCTTTTGCACCTAAATAATTACATAAAATAAGGTTTTACTATTTTTGTGATAATAATTGCAAACAATACACAATTATTATAAAGATATTTCAAATATGGTACTCATGTTTCACTTATTTAATAATAAAAAGACAAAAAATACCAAATTTTTCAATACGAATTATATTTTTTTGCTGATAATAATTGGAGTTTTAACTACTATTGTGTTTGCAACTAATAGTGGAGAAACAAATGCACAAGAATTGATAAATCCAAACAAAGTTTCCACACTCAATCAAGTTTCTACAGCAAACATTGATGGTGATCCTAGTAATCTTATATACAGTGCTCAAGACTTGGACATAGATAAATTCACTTCTTTGCTAATGTCAAAAGCGGCAGCTGAATCAAGTAATAATACAAACAATACGAGCTCAGCATTACCTGCAGCTGCAATTGGACCTAAAATACCTGCAAAAGGATATCTAGTACAAGAAATTCGCGATGGTCTTTATTGGTTAACTGATGGTGCATATCAGACAATGTTCATGGTTACAGACAAAGGTGTTGTAGCAGTTGATGCTCCTCCAACTATCGGAAATAATTATCTCAAAGCCATATCAGAAGTAACAAATAAACCCGTCACTTATGTGATATATAGCCATGCTCATTTAGATCATATTGGTTCTGCTAATATCTTTCCAAAAAATGCAACTTATATAGCACAAGATGAAACAACTGCTGAATTAATAAGTGCAAAAGATGTAGCTACAAATGCTTCAGCTTTTCCCCCAATTCCTACAATAAGTTTTTCCAAAAATTATACACTCCAAATTGGAAATCAGACACTAAAATTAGATTATTATGGTCCTAACCATTTACCTGGAAATATTTTCATTTATGCTCCAAATCAAAAAGTACTGATGGTAGTTGATATAGTGTTTCCTGGATGGGTTCCATTTCCGTATTTAGCTGTATCTACTAATGTGGGTGGATATATCAGAGCACATGATATTATCCTAAATAACTATGACTTTGATACTTATATTGGCGGTCACCTTACAAAAACTGGAACCAGAAATGATGTAATAGTACAAAAGGAGTTTATATCAGATTTGGAAAAGGCAGCAGCAAAGGCTAATCAAGAGATTACTTTTGGCGGTATTGCTAAGCAAGTAGGTCACTTTGAAAATCCCTGGTACATTTTCAACAAATATCTTGAAGCAATTAATAGTCAATGTGTAAATGATATGTTACCAAAATGGCAAGATAAGCTTGGAGGCGCCCAAGAGTTTATGGGTACACATTGCTTTGCCATGAGTGAAGCTCTTAGAGTTATGCCATATTTAGCAGCATCATTACAAGGAAATATTGTCGTATATAGATAATGATCAATATGAACATACATAATCATAGCTTCAACCCATCTTGAAATCTATGAACTTTAAAGATGCAATAATAGCATGACCATATTATCAGCAATAGAATCCACATCTTCTATGTGCACAGGCATTACAAATTACAATGCTCTTAGAAATAGTGGAACATATGCAGGCGATATGCTTTGGAATGTATTAATTTATCCATCCTTGTAGTTAATGGATCAATTTTTACCTTTGAAGAAAAGGTAGAGGAAAATGCATTTTGTATTTTATCTTATCAAATGGATTTAGTGAAAATAGACTATTTCCATTTATTTGGAGTATAAATACCACTAAACTGAAATACAATGAATACTAATACCAGCAAGAAAAAACAAGTAGCCATAGTTACCGGTGCTTCGAGTGGTATGGGTTTGGGCATTACTCAGGCTCTGTTGCGACACGGTTATCATGTGGTCGCCAATTCACGCAACATCAGCAAATCCAGAGATTTGAAAGATTCATCTGACCTCATTCTAGTAGATGGAGACATCAGCAAAATAGAATCAGCTGTAAAAGTGGTCGATGCTGCTATCAAGCACTTTAACCACATTGATCTCTTGGTCAACAACGTAGGTATCTATATGCCCAAGCCATTCATCAATTATACTCCTGCGGACTTTGAGTTGATGATTGGCACAAACGTTGCAGGTTATTTTTTCATCACTCAAAGAGTGGTCGCTGAAATGCGGAAACAAAAGTCCGGACATATCGTGGGTATCTCAACAGTTTTGGTAGATCAGCCATTGGCCGGAGCGACGATTTCGCTGCCTGTGCTCACCAAGTCCACCATTCCCGCCTTTAACCGCGCATTAGCGATGGAATTTGTAGCTGACGGCATCCGGGCCAACACAATCTCTCCTAGTGTTGTTGACACTTCGATGCATACCAACGATGACCCCGAAATTCTCAAAAAACGACAACCAATTCCACGGTTGGTTCAAATCTCAGAAATCGTAGATGCATTGCTTTATTTACAATCTGCACCCATGGTGAATGGCGAAAACATCCGTATTGATGGAGGCGCTCATGCATGCGCTAAGTGGTAATCAAAGGACACAGCACCTTGTTCCTGTGTTCTGGAGTCTTGTCTCTCTTATTTAATATATATCAAATTAATTTTAGAACAAGAAAAATTATCAGATGCACAGTGTAATATGATAGATAATTCAGTTATAGTCAAAATTTAGAATAAAATAGCTTTGTAATACAACAGAGGGTTTAGATAAAATTCAAAGATAATTTGAATCTCAATAGAATGCATATGGCAAATTAAAGAAAGGGATATCAAGGCTTTAGATTACGAAATTATATAGGCACGGAAAAGAGTGCAAAAACACATTCTATAATTTAATCATTTGATATTCTATTCATTTAAAGACAGCAATTAAAGGTTAATTTGAATTATAAAAAATATGCTTATATAATATTAAAAAGGATGTATTTTTATGTCAATAAAAGACAAATTTCAGAAGTTTGGAATACAATATCCTACATTATTTACTTTAGGCATTGGTCTTACAATTACATTTATTATTGGAATTGCTATCGGCTTGACATTTATAATTACTGCCAACCAAGTTGCTCTCGGTCAGGAAAAGGCGTCACCTCTTAAGGGGATGAATTTCTCAAAGCCTTCAGACGTGTACAGTAATAAGCAAGGAATCTTGAATGTTTCACTTATCGTTGAAGAGAAGCAAGGCTTGGTTGGAAACCAATCAGTCACAGCGCTGCTCTATAATGGGTCGCTCATGGCACCCACGCTACATATCAAACCTGGAGAACGACTGGTGATGAACTATGTTAACAGGTTAGATCAACCTACCAACATACATTTTCATGGTTTCCATGTGTCACCGACAGGCAGCTCGGACAATATCTTTCGTGTAGTGGAACCAGGTGAAACTGCAAGGTATGTGCTAGATATTCCAATTGATCATCCGACAGGAACTTTTTGGTATCATCCGCATCTGCATGGTCTCGCTACTACTCAAGTGGGTGGTGGGATGTCTGGTTTGATCAAGGTCGAAGGTTTAGAGGACTTGTTACCTAATGCGTTGCACAATATCACTCAGCAGACATTTGTCTTGAAGGCTTTTCCATGGAGCTTGAACGGAACTTCAACTAATCCAATATATAAATGGGCAAATTATTTTACCGTCAATGGGCAAATTAATCCTGTTGTAAATATTTCACAAGGCGAGACTCAACTTTGGCGATTAGCAAATATTGATCCTGGAACGTTTTACAATATAACATTACCCGGTCACACTTTCCGTATAATCGCAGAAGATGCTAACCCTGTCTGGAAGGTCTGGGATGCAAAAAACCTTGTGATTCCCGCTGGCAAGAGATTTGATGTGCTAGTTACCGGCGCAGAAAGTGGAACTTATCCTCTTAAATCGCTCCCATACAACCGCTCTGGATTCTCTCCTACCTCTGAAATAACCCTAGCAACCGTTAACGTACAAGGCAAAGCTAGAGCTCAGAGCACAGAAGTCAATGTATCGAGTTTAGTACCAAGACATGATCTAAATAATGCAGAGATAGCAGCTCAACGTACGCTAGTCTTCAATGGCTCACCAGACAACCAAACAGCAAACCGATTTGGCGACGTTGGAACTAACCAGATCAACGGCAAAGTTTTTGATCATAACCGGGTCGACTATATAGTGAAGCTAGGAGATGTAGAGGAGTGGACACTTAAAAATACCGATACCGAAGATCATACATTTCACATTCATGTCAATGACTTTCAGGTTATGTCTGTGAATGGTCAACCATATAATGCACATGGCTTGCAGGATACGGTAGTGATTCCAATGGGTGGTGAAGCGGTGGTTCGTATCCCATTTACGGATTTTGTTGGAAAATTCGTCTTTCATTGTCACATTCTTCCCCATGAGGATACTGGTATGATGGGCGTAGTTGAGGTGATCGATCCATTCACACCACAATAGCGAGTAATAAAGTAGCTTTAGAAATTATGTTGAAAATATAGAATAAAAAAACTGGAGTATCCTTCAACTCTAGCGCCAAACAGATAGTAAAATATTGGGAAAAAGTGTCTTCCACTATCTGAAACTTTGACACGGGTCCAAACACAATTCCACTAAAGGACTTAGAGTGCTAATATACAATTGATAGTTTTTATCAAATATTTATAATTTTTATGGGCAAATATTGTAATTTAAATTCTTATTATGAATTATTAAAATAAGTTACAAGGCAATTTCTATTTAATGGCGAAGATGGGTGAAAATATTTGCATTTCATATCAAAAATCTACAAAATAATTGTGAAAGAACATACTCTATTAATTTCATACTCTATATCATCAATTGAAGAGGGCACGATATAAGCATCAACAGTTTCTCCTGTACCTTGGCTTTAATAATCCAATTATTTAAATATTTTTCGAATACAAGCAAATTTGCTTCTCCCCTTATTTATTGATGGTTTATCCGGACTATTCATAATCAACAATAAAGTCCATTGTAAAGTTAAAGTATCGTCTCGTTATTACAGCACTATTTTATCTTCATTAAATTGTATTTTTAATGTTTAATTCATTCAAAATAAACGAATTGAATATAATTACAATACATTTTATTTAATTTAAAAAATATAACAAAAAATATAGCAAATAATTTTACTTATCTTAATTAGTAAAATAAAAGTATCATAAGAATATCAATCATATTTAATTTGAATAATAATATAATACAATTCAAATGTGATGTAATATAATAAACAATATTTTTTATTTTAATCCAAATGGAATATTGATTATTTAAAAAAATTTAATCTTCTTGATCAGATCTATTTGTATCATCAGGCGCATCCTTCATAAGTATATCTTTTGGTGAATCTCTAACCAAATTATTATGAATTTTATTATCAACAGACAAATGATCTAATATAATTCCAGCATCAGTTGTTTTTGTTATCAGGTTGTTGTAAACCTCGTTGTTAGTTGCATTTGATAAAAATATCCCACTTTCTGCATTCGCTATCTTATTACCATATACCTTGACTTCTGATGTTCCTGCTTTCAAAGATATTGCAGGAGTACTCTTTACATTTAAAATG
>Ga0134125_10007661_pt1 | contig 12185 bp, 12 predicted proteins | sample KB31751_FD_96464 | JGI IMG/M metagenome (GOLD analysis project Ga0134125, IMG submission 96464) | Terrestrial soil microbial communities with excess Nitrogen fertilizer from Kellogg Biological Station, Michigan, USA - KB3-175-1 | ecosystem: Environmental > Terrestrial > Soil > Unclassified ... | reverse complement strand
TACAACTGGGTCCGCCTGCAGCAGGAGTACGATTGCTACTTCTTTATCGCCGACCTGCACGCCCTGACGACCGACTACGCCGACCCCACGCAGGTGCAGGAAAACATCTTTCAGATCACGCTGGATTTCCTGTCCGCCGGGCTCGATCCGGGGCGCTGCGTGATCTTCAAGCAGTCGGATGTTCTGCAGCATGATCGTCTTAACACGCTCTTTGGTATGTTCACGCCGCTGGGCTGGCTAGAACGTGTGCCGAGCTACAAGGACCAGCAACAGCAGCTCAATAACAAAGACCTGAGCACGTACGGTTTCCTCGGGTATCCGCTGCTCCAGTCGGCGGATATTCTGCTGTACAAGCCGGATTTTGTGCCGGTAGGTGCGGACCAGGTGGCGCACGTCGAACTGACCCGCGAGGTAGCGCGGCGGTTCAATCAGCTTTATCCGGGAGAGTTTCTGCTTTCGCCCGATGCTGCTCCGTGGGAGCTTGAGGCGATCAAAGAGAAGGCGCGGAAGCTGGCCGGCGACCCAAAGCTGCAACACTTTTCCGCGCACCAACTTTACGAGGCTGCAGCACAGACCAAGAAGATTACAGGCTTCGGTCGCAGTGAGATTCTGCCCGAGCCGAATGTGCTGCTGACCCCGTCGCCGAAGCTGCCCGGACTCGACGGACGCAAGATGTCGAAGAGTTACGGGAACACCATCAGCATGTCCGAGCCTGAGCCTGAACTGCGGGCGAAGCTGAAGACGATGGTGACCGACCCGGCGCGTGTGCGGCGCGATGACCCGGGAAATCCCGATGTTTGCCCGGTGTTCGATCTGCACAAGGTGTTTTCGGACGAAGAAACACAACTGAAGGCGGCAGACGGCTGCCGTACCGCGAGCATAGGCTGCATCGAATGCAAGAGCTGGGTGGCAGACGGCATCGTGCGCACGATTGCGCCGATCCGCGACCATCGCAATGACCTGGAGAAGCGTCCGGGTGTGATCAAGGACGTGCTGGCGAACGGATCCGTCCGTGCCGCCAAGCGCGCGCAGCAGACGCTGGTGGAAGTACAGCAGGCTATGGGGCTCGCGTAGATATGGCTGAGGAGTTGGAGGAACGGGTTCCCGCAGTGGATGAGGCTGCTGCTTCTGCGCGGGCGGATGCGCCCGCGGAAGTTGATGGATCAGGTTCTGGCGTCGAGTCTGTCGAGGCGGATGTCGTTGAGGCGAAGGAGCCGTTCGCGCTGGAGCCGCAACCAGTGCCCGCGCCTCCGCCGGAGCCGAAGAAGGTGAACGACAAAGACAAGGAAAAGGCCGAGGCTTCGCAATCGCCGTTCTCCATTACGGTCGGCCTGGTGTATGACGGCCCGATGGACCTGCTGCTCGACCTGATCCGGCGGCAGAACATCGACATCTACGACATTCCGATGGCGAAGATTACGGCGCAGTTTCTGGAGTACACCCACCATCTGAAAGAGACCGACGTCGATGCGGCGGGCGAATTTATTTACGTCGCATCTCTGCTGATTCACATCAAGTCGAAGACGCTGCTGCCGCGCGATCCTTCGGATGTTACAGGCGCTGATGCGGAAGACCCGCGTCGCGAGCTCGTCGAGCGGTTGCTGGAGCACGAACGTTTTAAAGCCGCTGCGCAAATGCTCATGCAAAAACAGCTTCTCGAAGACGCCACATGGTCGCAGCCGGGGATGAAGGGCTTTCTCAAAGACGAGGGACTTACGTCGGCTGACGCGGAACGCGAAATCGCGGCGGATGTCCCAGACCTGGTGCGGGTGTTTCAGGATATTTTGAACCGCCTGCGTGAGCGTCCGGTACACAACGTCGACGAGGATTCGGTCACCGTCGGGCAGATGATCGACTTCCTGAAGCGCCGCCTGCTGATGGAAGACAAGCCGATCAGCTTGCGGCGCCTGCTGCACAACACGCGCTCCGAGCGGTCGCTGATCTGCACGTTTCTAGCGATGCTGGAGCTGGTGCGGCTGCAGGCGATCCTGCTGAGGCAACCTGCGCAGTTTAGCGACATCCTGGTGAAGAAGACGGAGCACTTTGAGCAGGTGTTTGCGGACCAGGCAGCGGTGCGGGACGACTGGAGTTAGGCGGCTTGCATCTCGCGATGCTTTTCCGCCCACTGGCGTTCCCAATGAGAATTTCCAAATCGTCCAGCGAGCAGCCCTTCGATCGTAAAGCCATCATCAATGCGTGGGAAGTCGATGCTCCATCCTGCCGGACTGATTTCGATTTCGCTTAGCTGCTCATCCGTAGCATTGGCTAACGCCTGTGCCCGCTCTTTAGGAAAAGATATCGTCATGCCGGTCTTCAATTTGACGTGAATCACGCCTGTCCCGGCGTCGTAATGCGCATCCACAGCATAGAGTCCCTTATCGCGGATTTGGCGGCCGCGTTCCGCTGCGAGGTCATGCTCCTGCTGTGTCACCATGAATTTCCTCCCATGCTTTACATAGAATATCCCTGTTCTCTGCGATGTAGCGAGCCAAAGCGGCTTCCTCAGTGGTTGTTGTGCCGTTACTTGCGCGCAGCACAACAGGCCCTCCCTCGCAGTTCAGCCAGAAAATAGCTTCGACGCCTCTTCCTTTTGCGTGCACATGAGCAGGCGGATGATCTGCAACGTAGAAACCAATCGCAAAGCCGCGAAATCTCAGGATGGTCGGCATGCGTCAAGTGTATAGAACAGCTTTGGCTATCGATTACTTTGCCGCGTCTTCGATCTCTTTCATCTCCGCTTCGGACAGCGAAATCTCCACTGCCTTCATGTTCTCTTCAAGATGCGCGACAGACGACGTACCGGGGATCGGCAGCATCACTGGGCTGCGGTGGAGCAGCCATGCAATGGAGAGTTGCGATACGGAAACTTCGTGGCGCTTCGCCAACTCGTCCAGCTTGCCGCCGGGGCGCGCGAGTTTGCCGGCTGCAACTGGAAACCATGGGATGAAGGCGAGATTGTTCTGCTCGCAATATTCGAGCACGTCTTCGTGCTTGCGCTCACCAACGTTGTACATGTTCTGCACGCTGACGATGTCGATCACTTTGCGCGCCTGATCGATCTCATGCGGCTTCACTTCGCTGAGACCGACGTGACGGATTTTGCCTTCCTTCTGAAGCTTTGCGATAGGAGCGAGCGACTCTTCGACGGGCACTTTAGGGTCGATGCGGTGAAGCTGCCAGAGATCGATCACGTCGGTCTTGAGGTTGCGCAGACTCATCTCCACTTCCTGTTGAAGATACTGCGGCAAGCCGACTTCGATCCACTTGTTGGGGCCGAGGCGGACGAAGCCGCCTTTGGTTGCAACAACCAAATTTTTCGGAAATGGCGCAAGAGCTTCACCGATGAGGCGCTCGCTGACATCGGGGCCGTAGCTGTCGGCGGTGTCGATGAAGTTCACGCCGAGTTCCACCGCGCGCTTGAGGACGCGTTTGCATTCGGCAGGATCTTTTGGCTCTCCCCAGACGCCGTCTCCGGTGATGCGCATGGCGCCGTAGCCAAGACGGTTGACTTCGAGATCTCCGCCAAGTTTAAAAGTCTTCTGGATCGCGCTCATGAGGTCTCCTGCAAATAATTTTGCGTGCAGAAGTGTGATGCGCGGTGATGTGCAGGCGATTCGCGGGTTCAGTCGAGTGCGGGACGCAAGGGCATCGACGAATGCGGTTCGTCGCCGCGGGGCCGCTCGATGTCGGTGTCCAGCGGAACGAGAGGCTCATCCGGCGAGAACTCGTTGTCGCCTTCGGGTGTGGCGATCGTGTCGGGCAGCTCGTCTTCCGGTGGCTGGATCATGACTCCCCCTTTGTCGGTCGTTTACTTTTCCTCTGCTTCTTCGTCTGTCGGCGTGCTGTCGCCGTCGCTTTGCGGCTCGTGAACATCGGCCATAGGTTCGACTTCGTGGGGGTCGGTGTGCTCGTGTTCGTGGCCTTCGGGTGCGACCGATTTGTCGCTCTCGAGGTCTTCCGGTGTTTCGTGGAGCACGGTCGTCGATTCGGGTGCGGCGTTGCGTTCGTCCAGGCTGGATTCTTCGCTGCCGGATTCTTCGCTGGGCGATTCGTCGCCTTCGTCTTCGTGCTGCTGCGGCATGGGGATTTCCTCCTGGACCGGATCGGCGTCGGCGAGTTCGCCGGCCATCTTCTCAAACTCTTCGATGCTGGGCAGCTCGTTGATGTCTTTGAGACCGAAGCGGACAAGGAAATCCTTGGTTGTTTTGTACAGGATCGGGCGGCCGATGACCTGCTTGCGGCCAGCGGTGGTGATGAGCTTGCGGGCGATGAGGCCGCCGAGGACGCCGCCGGAATCGACGCCGCGGATCTCGGAGATTTCGGGCGCCGTGACGGGCTGTTTATAGGCCACGACGGCCAGCGTTTCCAGCGCCTGCAGCGAAAGCTTCAGCGGCGGTTTCAGCGACTTGACGAAGCCGCGGACGGCGTCGTGATACTCGGGCTTGGTGGCGAGGCGGTAGCCGCCGGCAACTTCGCGGATTTCGATACCGCGCCCGTCGCTGGCGTAGTCGGCCATGAGCTCGTCAAGAAGCGAGCGGAAGTGGTCGCGGAGGGCTTTTTCGCGGGCCTTGGTCTCCTGCGCGGCTTCGCGGGCGAGCTTTTTCTCGTCGTCGGCCGGGGTGGATTCGGAGCGCGGGGCTGCGTCGGTTTCCGTCGCCGCCGTATCCGTCGCCGGCTCAACTGGAGCTGCGTTATCGGCAGCCGGGTCAGCCGTTGCTGGCTCGTCGGTGGGGGCGGGTTCCGGGTCATCGCTCAGAAGTTCGGCGTTGAGGGCGTCGGGGTCTCCTGCCTCGGGTTCGGCGGCTTCGTCGAGGTCGAGCAGGGTCTGCTGCGAGCGTTGGGCGTCGAGCTCCGCCTGGCCTTCTTCGCCAAGCAGGCCAACGAGTTGGGCCAGGGTTACCGGCTCTTCGGATGCGTAAATGACGGCTTCGATCTTTGCTTTAAGACTCATAGGTGCAGGGTTGAGTGTATCAATCCCGGTGGTGCGGGACGGTGTGGACAACGGGGTCCCGTGGTGGGTTTTGCGGTTTCGGAGGGTTCTTCCCCTCATTGTGGCGACAGAATGCCTTTATCGGCGCGTGAATAATTTGTAGAAGCTTTAACGCAAAGGTCGGAGAAGGAGCCAAGGTTCGCCACAGCTTCCGTGGCGAACCTTATGTATTTCTTCGCGACCTTTGCGTTAAGGCTTTCTCACGGAGCGCCTCAATACTGAGGGTTTTGGAGAGCTCAGAGCTTTGAGGTTTTGAGCCCAGAGGGCCGACTACCGTAAAAAGATTGGGCAGCCCGTTATGGCGCTGCCCGTTCATTTACTTGTACTTGCTGAGGCCGCTTTAGCTAGCGATCTTGTTGAACAGGAAGAACAACAGGCCGGAAAGCACGGCTGCCGCAGGCAGCGTGAAGACCCAGGCGAGCGCGATGTTGCGGATGGTCGACATCTGCAAACCGCTGCCGTTGGACGCCATTGTGCCTGCCACGCCGGAACTGAGGACGTGGGTTGTACTTACCGGCAGGCCATAGCCGTCGGCCAGGCCGATGGTGATCATGGCGGTGATTTCGGCAGCGGCGCCCTGAGCGTAAGTCAGGTGCGTTTTGCCGATCTTCTCCCCTACCGTGATGACGATGCGTTTCCATCCGATCATCGTGCCGAGGCCAAGCGCCAGAGCCACGGCTACCTTCACCCAGGTGGGGATGAAGCGGGTCGAGCGGTCGAGAAAGCTCTTGTAATTGGCGATCACTTTGACGTCGTTGTCGGCCAGTTTGGGGCCGTACTTCGGGAGCAGGCGGAAGGTCTCACTCGCGAGGTACATCTGGTTGCGGACGTTGGCCTGCATGTCGGGCGGAACGTCGGCGAACGAGCCGTAACCGACCGCCTCGTTGCGGATGTCGTTGACCATCTGGCGCAGGGCGAGCATCGTGGCGGGCTGGTACTTGTGGGTGCTGACAAACTGCTCCAACTCGGGTTGGGTGTCGGCCAGAACGGCGCCTGGGTCGACGTAGTGCTGAAGTGTGTCGGAGACCTGCTGGGAGACCGCGGCGAAGGTCACCACCGATTTCCTGTCGACGGTGTGGTTGAGCGCGTAGGCGGTGGGCACCGTGCCGACGAGGATCAGCATGATGAGTCCCATGCCCTTCTGGCCGTCGTTCGATCCGTGGAAGTAGCTGACACCGGAACAGGTGCCGATCAGCAATGCGCGAATATAAAACGGCGGCGGCGCGGTGCCTTCGGGAGCCTTGGAAAGACGCGGGTCTTTCGCGAGCGCTTTGAAGAGAAGAAATAGAAGAGCGGCGAGTGCGAAACCGACCAGAGGAGAGATAAGAAGTGCTTTAAAGACCTTGATGACCTGGTCCATGTCGACACCGCTGACGCCGGAACGCCCGTTGATCAACTGGTTGGCCACGCCCACGCCAATGACTGAGCCGATCATGGTGTGGGAACTGGAGGCAGGCAAGCCTTTGTACCAGGTGGCGAGGTTCCAAAGAATGGCCGCAACCAGAAGGGCGAAAACCATGGCGAAGCCCGATCCCTTGCTGACTTTGAGGATGAGCTCGACCGGCAGCAGGGCGACGATCGAGAACGCAACCGCACCGGAACTGACCATCACGCCGGCGAAGTTGCAGATGCCAGAAAGCACAACGGCAATGTGCGGGTCGAGCGAATGGGTGTAGATGACGGTGGCCACGGCGTTGGCGGTGTCGTGGAAGCCGTTGACGAACTCGAAGCCGAGCGCGATCATCAGCGCGATGCCCAGCAGGACGAAGGGAAGCACCGAGGCTGAGTGGACGACGGAGAGGTCCGACCCCAGGTGGGTGCCGATGTAGATGAGCCCGACGACCAGCATGACGCCGAAGACGATCGCGCCCCATTTGCCGGCCGGCGAATCCTTGAGTTTCTTATCGAGTAGATGTGTTGAAGAAGTTTCTTCCGCAGGGAGAATGGTTGCTGTGCTGGACATGAGGCGAGCGTAGAGCAGGAGTACGCGAGAGTTTGTGAAATTGCAGTGAACTTTTGGTTGAGTGGGTTCTCACAGGTCGACGAAGGAACGTTCAGCCTGCGGAGCGTTTTGCCTGCTCCCGGACTGCGTAGTCGATGATAGCGTCACCCATCTCGGAGGCGGTCATTTCTCCCGAAAGAGCCTTTGCCTTGAGTGTGGCGTAAAGAGGGTGCGCATGTGCGTCGAGTCCTTCGAGGGCAACGTTTGCTTCGCCCGCCCAAAAAGCCTTTTCCGTTTGTTCGCGACTGGAACTCGTCATGCTGGCCTCACGAAACGCTTGATTTTATTGTGCCGATTTCAGACGCGTTCTACTGCACGATTTTGTTGAACAGCCAGAAGAGGAACGCCGACAGTGCCGCCGCTGTGGGCAGTGTCAGGAACCAGGCGAGGGCGATGTTGCGGATGGTGCGGTATTGCAGGCCGCTGCCGTTGGCGGTCATTGCGCCGGCAATGCCGGAACTGACGACGTGGGTTGTCGAAACCGGCAGGCCGAGGCCTGTGGCGCCCAGGATGGTGAGCATGGAGACGAAGTCCGAGCAGGCGCCCTGGCCGTAAGTGAGGTGTTTGCTGCCGATCTTTTCGCCCACCGTGATGACGATGCGGCGCCAGCCGAACATCGTTCCGAAACCCAGCGCCAGCGCCACGGCGACCTTGACCCATGTGGGGATGTATTTGGTAGAGCGGTCGAGTTTATCGCGATAGTTTTCAAGAATGGGTTCGTCCGCTTTGGCGAGATGCATGCCGCTGGCGGGAGCGAACTTCGGCAGCAGGCCAAGAGTTTCGGAGACCAGGTACATCTGGTTGCGGACGTTGTTTGTTCTGTTGCGGGGACATTTCCGAGCGAACCGGAGAATTGCGCCTCGGCCTGGATTTTAATCACCATGTCGCGCAGTGCGAGTGTGGTGTCGGAACTGTATTGCCGGCTGGATATGAAGTGTTCCAACTCGCGGGCCGATGCGATGGGTGTGCCGCCGGGTCCGGGCAGCGTGGCATTGGGCTGGATGTAGTGGCCCAGCGTGTCCGAAACCTGCTGGGAGACGGCAACGAAGTCGAAGAGCTGATCGGGGCCGACGGTGTGGTTGAGGGCGTAGGCTGTGGGCACAGTGCCGACCAGGATGAGCATGATGAGACCCATGCCCTTTTGTCCGTCGTTCGAGCCGTGCGCGAAGCTGACACCGCCGCAGGTGCAGATGAGAAGACAGCGGATCCAGAAGGGTGGAGGCTGGTCGTTTTCGGGGGCTTGATAAAGCTCAGGGTCGGTGATGACACGCTTCATGATCCAAAGCAGAATGAAGGCCCCGGTGAAGCCGACGACGGGTGAAAAGAAGAGTGCTTTGGCAATCTTGGTGACCTGCGACCAGTCGATGGCGGAGGTGATCGAGCCGGGATGCATGCGCTGGTTGGCGATGGCCACGCCGAGGATGGATCCAATCATGGTGTGCGAACTGGATGCCGGCAGGCCGCGCGCCCAGGTGAGCAGGTTCCACAGGATGGCAGAGACGAGAAGAGCAAAGACCATCGAGAAACCGGAGCCGTGGGAGACTTTGAGAATCAGTTCGATGGGCAGCAGCGCGACAATCGCGAACGCGACGGCGCCAGAGCTGGTGAGAACGCCGATGAAGTTCCAGAATCCGGACCAGACGACGGCCACATGGGGGTCGAGCGAGTGGGTGTAAATGACGCTGGCAACGGCGTTGGCGGTATCGTGAAAGCCGTTGACGAACTCGAAGCCAAGTGCGATGAGGAGGGCGAGGCCCAGCAGAAGATACGGGAAGATGGTCGACGGATGTGTGGTCGACAGGTCGGAGACCAGCTTGGAAAGAACGTAGACAGTGCCGATGATTCCGATGACGGAGAAAGTAACGATGCGTGTACGCCGGTATTTCCGGGACTTCAGCTTGCGGTCGAGTACTGTGCCCGTGGGCTGAGGGAGTGGAGCGATGGTAGCCATAAGTGAATCGTGCGGAATCTTTCGCGGTTGAATTGCGATACAAAAAACGCCTGGGCAGGGAAAGTTGATGTTGCCGAAGCATCGAAGATTGTCGTCGGGTTTGCGCGACTAGCGCGGAGATGTTTGGGGATGTCCCCCGGGAATTGTAACCGTACTGTGATGCTGTATTCACACAGCTACAGGATGTCTGATGCAGGAAGGCGGAAAAGCGTGGCAAAACTCACAGTGATTCGTGGCGATATTACACAGCGTCCTGTGGACGCTATCGTCAATGCTGCCAACAGTTCCCTGCTTGGCGGAGGGGGTGTGGATGGAGCGATCCACAGGGCAGCGGGGCCGGATTTGCTTCATGCTTGCAGAATTCTGGCCGGATGCAGGGTCGGAGACGCAAAAGCAACGCCGGGATTCCGGCTTCCAGCCAGATGGATCTTCCACACTGTCGGGCCGGTGTGGAATGGCGGTGAACGCGGAGAGGCGGAGAAACTTGCCTCGTGCTATCGGCGTTGTTTTGAGCTGGCCTGCGAGCATGAGGTCAAGAGCATAGCGTTTCCGGCGATCTCCACCGGCATCTATCACTTCCCGAAAGGCCCGGCGGCGGAGATCGCGGTGCGGGAGTCTCGCGCTCATGCGGATGAGGCGGGCGTCGAGCTGGTGGAGTTCGTTTGTTTCGATGAGGCAACGGCCGTGGTCTACGAGAGGGTGCTGGGCGAGGCCTAATCCCCTGGGATGTGGCCGGCTGTTGTGTCCCAGTGCGAAACCAGATAGTGCAGCACGGTGCTGCCCGTTAGCCATGCCGACTCCAGAGCCACGCGCGTGCCGATGTACGGGGCGGTGACGGACTCGACGGCGGTGTGCCCTGGCCGCGGCATGCAGAAGTTGCTTCCCGAGCGCAGCACCATGACGCGGCGCGGGTCGACGCGGTGCATATGGCCAAGGCGCTCGATGGCGTTCATGTAGCCGGAGTCTTCCATCTCCGTCATCACGAAGTTGCCTTTGCCGCCGGTCTGGAGCTTTACCCAGTCGTTGGCGAACTGCGTTGAGGATGTGCCGTGCCAGTAATAGTCGGAGGCGAAGGTGTCGCCTTTGAGGACGAAAGGCGGCCGCTGCGCGTTGGGAAAGCCGGTGAAGGTGACGCGATATTGAGCGACGACCGGATCGTCCGCCAGCTTTAGATTGCGCGTCTGCCCGAACGCCCAGTCGACCAGCTTCGAGTTGAGCTCGTACAGGTTCGAGCGCATCCACGGTGCCGGTGGAACTTCGGTCGGGTTGGGTGCGTGGCCGCCGATGGGGAAGAATCCGTAAGGCCAGTCCTTCGGCGCCTCGCGCGGATCGATGTAGCGCGTCACATCGCCGACGACATACGTTGCCCACGCAGCAGAGCCAACCGAGGCATCCGCCGGATCGACACCTGCGATGCCGTTGATCAGGATGTAGGCGTGCGTGAGGTCGAAACGCGGGTCGAGGCCGAGCGCCATCATGGAGGCGGTAGCGTTGACCAAGGTGGTCCCGCTGACCATGCCAAGTACCGTGTGATCGGCGTTGGTGCGGAGGGGCCGTGTGCCGCCGGGAAAGTCGATGCTCTGGTCCAGATGTTCGCGCTCGACCCAGAACTGAAACTCGCCGGGCGTATCGCCGGTGTCATTGCCAATCTCGAAAGTGGTGACGATGACAGCGCGAATCGGCCAGGGCTTTTCCTGTGCGTGCGCCACGGTGCCGAGAAGCAGAGCGGCAAAAATGCAGATCGAGCGCATGCGAGTCTCCTGAGGCTGATGCGCGCTCAGGGTACCGCAGAAGGGGTTGTGCGTTGTTAGTTCTCAGTTGTTAGTAAAAGCGGAAGCCGCGAGGAAGAACCAACAACTAACAACTCACAACTAAAAACCAAACCCGTTTCTCTACTGCTGCGGATTTTGAGGTGGCGGCGGCGGTGGTGGCGTGTGCGGCGGTGTGCTGCCGGAGGCCGCGCTGTGCGACTGTGTTTCGGTGTGTGTGCTGCCGTCTGGAGCCGTTGTCGACCGGGTATGTGTCGAACTGTGCTGGCCGGTGGTAGTGGTCGTCGGTGCGTAACCCGGGCCGGCTGTATTGGCAGTCGCATTGCTGGTTTTGCGGTGTGTCGTCCTTACGGTGGTGCCATCGGGCGTTGTAGTGGTAGCCGTGTGCTGCGTCGTGGTGTGCTGATGTGTTGCGGTCACCGGTTGGCCATCCGGAGTGACGCCGGAGGTGGTCCTGGTGTGCGTGGCCTGGCTGGTAGTTTGCGTCGTGGTTGTTGTCGCAGGTTCCTGTGCGTATGCGGCGCCAGTGATGAGCGCCAGGGAAAGGGCCGTTGTTGCGATGGGATGGAGCAGTTTCATGGGGTCTCCTCGTTAGGGTCCGTGCCAGGCGCCTATCGCGCGCATGGCCGCAGGCATCGTCGCGATCGAAGGAGACGATGCCGGCTTGCCGCAAAAGGTCACGGCATCAGTGTTGGATGCAATCGAGTGAGAGATGGGGCTCTACAACTGGTCTGCCACCTTCTTTGCCAGCGGCTTGATCGCGTCCGTCCCACAGGGACACGTGACGTAGGTAAAGCGTATGAGGTGCCCATTCTTCATCACCATCAGTATCGATCCCTGGGCATCGAACGCTTCGTCTCCTATAGCGATTTTTTCCCTTCCCGGTTGGTTCCCGAGCAGCGACTTGAAAATCTTCATTGCCACGCGCGCGTCTTCCGCGTCGACGTCCATCATCAGTACGGGAGTGGTAGCGTTTGGATCCATCGGCTGGTTGGCGTTTTCATTCTTCGGCTTCAGCAGGTTCGTGAATTGTTGTATTGTCTTCTGCTGGTCGGCATTCGCGCCGCCTTGCTTGATGGTCGCATCCATGTGTTTGGAAGCCATCTCGTCCGCAGTTCCCTTGGCGCTGTACACGCAGGTGTTCGCGGTGTTCGCGCCGGTAGAAACCCTCGATTCAGCAGAAACGATGGTCACGCCAATCGCCGCGCCAACCTCATCCGCGCTCAGCAAACTGCAGATCGGCATCTCCAGCGGCTTCACGTTGGCCTGCTCCTGGCGCGTTTCTGTCGCGATTGCCTGGACCTTTTCTTTCATCTTGTGAATGGCGTAGTAGCCGGCCCAGACAAAAAGCCCGCCCAGGACGAACAGCACCACCAATATCCCGAGGATCCACTTGAACGCCGAACTGGACTTCTTCTTCGGTGCAGACATGGGATAGCTCTGTTGTGGATACCTCGGCGCGGGCGGATAGTT
>Ga0134125_10007659_pt1 | contig 12186 bp, 10 predicted proteins | sample KB31751_FD_96464 | JGI IMG/M metagenome (GOLD analysis project Ga0134125, IMG submission 96464) | Terrestrial soil microbial communities with excess Nitrogen fertilizer from Kellogg Biological Station, Michigan, USA - KB3-175-1 | ecosystem: Environmental > Terrestrial > Soil > Unclassified ... | reverse complement strand
GCCCACCGCGCACGTGCCGGTCATCATGCTCACCGCGCGCTTCGGCCTCACCGACAAGATGCGGGGCTTCGAGCGCGGGGTCGACGACTACGTGGGCAAGCCGTTCGAGCCCGCGGAGGTGCTGGCCCGCGTGGCCGCGCTGCTCAAGCGCTCCGCCCAGGCCCGGGCGGTGAGCCCGCTGCTCAGCGTGCTGGGCGACTGGTTCACCGCCGAGCGCATGGCCCAGCTCGGGCGCGACCTGGAGGCCGCCCGCGACATCCAGGAGCGGCTGCTGCCGCCGGTGCCCGCGACGCTGGTCGGGCTCGAGGCGGGCGCGATGCTGCGCTCCTCCACCGTGGTGGGCGGCGACTTCTTCGACCTCGTGCCGATGGGCGATCGCATCGGGGTCGCGGTGGGCGACGTCTCCGGCAAGGGCATCCCCGCCGCGCTCCTGATGGTGATGACCCGGACGCTGCTGAGGGAGATCGCCCGCGATCTCGAGGAGCCCGGGGCGGTGCTCTCCCGGCTCAACCGCTCGCTCTGCCGGGACATGCCGCCGTCCATGTTCGTGACCCTGATCCTCGCGGTGCTGGACCCCCGCGACGTCGGCGGTCTGGCCCTGTCGGGCGCGGGCCATCCCGACCCGGTGCTGGTGCCCGCGGGCGGGGAGGTGCGGGTGCTGGCCCTCGGGGAGGCGGCGGGGCCGCCGCTCGGGGTGTTCGAGGACTCGCGCTTCGAGCAGGCCGCGCTCCGGCTCGGCGTGGGCGACGCGCTGGTGCTCCTGACCGACGGGATCCTCGAGGCCCCGGAGGAGGGCGGTCATCGGCCCGGCGCCGCCGCGCTGCTGCCGCTGCTCGCGCGCCAGCGCACCCTGCCGCCGCAGGGCCTGGCCCGCGCCATCTGCGAGGACGTGCTCCGCCGCGGTGGCTCCCGCATCCAGGACGACATGACCGTGTTCGCGCTCCGCAACCCCGGGGGCTCCGCATGATCCGTCCGCTCCTCGCCTGGCTCGCGCTCGCGCTGCTCGCGGCGCCCGCCGCCGCCCAGTCCGCCGCCACCCGGCCCGCCACCGGCGAGGTCGTGGTCCTGACCTCGTTTCCCAAGGAGCTCTTCGAGGCCTACAAGCAGGCCTTCGAGCGGCGGACGCCCGGGGTGAAGGTCGTGGTCAAGCAGCAGCAGACCAACCAGGGCGTCACCTACCTGCGCGAGACCCGGGCCCGCCCCGAGGCGGACGTGTTCTGGGTGTCGGCGGTGGACGCCTTCCAGACCCTCAAGGCGGACGGCCTGCTCGAGCGGCTCACGCTGCCGCGCGAGACGCTGGCGCGCATGCCTGCGCGCATCGGCTCCTTCCCCCTCCACGATCCCGACGGCGCCTACTGGGGCTTCGCGGTCTCGGGCTACGGGCTCATGTGGAACACGCGCTACCTCGCGCTCCACAAGCTGCCGCCCCCGCGCGAGTGGACGGACCTCACCGACCCCCGCTACTTCGGCCACCTCGTGATCTCGGCGCCTTCACGGAGTGGAACAACGCATCTGACCGTCGAGGTCATCCTGCAGGCCTACGGCTGGGAGAAGGGCTGGGCGCTGCTCCTGCAGTCCGGCGGCAACATGGGCGCGATCACCGAGCGCAGCTTCGGGGTCCCGGAGGCGGTGGTCTCCGGCCAGTACGGCATCGGGGTGGTGATCGACTTCTTCGGGCTCTCCGCGATCGCCTCCGGCCAGCCCATCGACTTCGCGTACCCCGCGCTCACCTCGGTGGTCCCGGCCTCGGTGGCGGTGGTGAAGAACGGACCCAACCCGGCCAACGGACGCGCCTTCGTGGAGTACCTGCTGAGCGACGAGGGGCAGCAGAAGCTCTTCGCGCCCGAGATCGGCCGGCTGCCGGTGGTGCCCGCGCTCTACGCGCGCGCCCCCAAGGGCTACCCGAACCCGTTCGCGATGAAGCTCGGCGGCGTCGACTTCGACGACAAGCTCTCGTCGTCCCGGCGCAACGTGGTCAACTCCCTCTTCGACCACGCGATCACCTTCCGCCACGCCGAGCTCAAGGCGGCTTGGGGGGCGATCCACGCCGCGGAAGCGCAGGTGGCCAGCGCGCGCCGCGCCGGCCGCTCGGCGGACGCGGCGGCGGCCCCGCTCGCGGAGGCGCGGCGCCTGGCCAGCGCGATCCCGCTCGACGCCGCGCGCGCGTCCGATCGCGAGGTCAACGCCGCGTTCCGCGACCGGCCGGACGTGAAGTCGCGGATGGAGACCGAGTGGGACGCCTCGGCCAAGGCCGCCTACGCGCGGGCGCGCGAGCTGGCGGAGGGAGCGGCCGCCCGGATTCGCTAGGGCGTCTTGGCCCGGATGGCCCGGGCCTGGGCCTCGAGCGGTGCCGCTTCCGTCTCGCGATTCGTCTGCTTCAGCAGCAACGCGTATTCCTCGAGGCTCTCGGCCACGTCCGGGTGATCGGGCCCGAGCGACTTCCGCTGCAGGGTCAGCGCCCACTGATAGAGCGGCTCCGCCTGGGCGAAGCGGCTCTGGTCGCGGTACAGCGAGGCCAGCTCCACGATGGCCGCCGCCACCTGCGGGTGCTCGGGCCCGAGCCGCTTCTCGCCGATGGCCTGGGCCCGCTTCACGAGGGGCTCCGCCTGCGCGAACTGTCCCTGCCGGCGCTGGAGCGCGCCGAGCTCGACCAGGTCGAGCGCGACGCGGGGAGACTCCGGCCCGAGCCGCTTCTCGTCGATGGCGAGCGCTCGCCGCAGCAGCAGCTCGGCCTGCGCGTAGCGGTTCTGGAGCGCCTGCGCTCCGGCCAGGGCGCGGAGGCTCTGCCCGAGGTCGGGATGCTCCGGGCCGAGCGCCTTCTCCTGGATGGCGAGCGCGCGCTGGGCCAGCGGCTCGGCCTGGGCCGCTTTCCGGCGCAGCACCGCGAGCTCCGCCTGGCCGGCCACCACCAGCGCCACGTCGGGATGCTCGCTCCCGAGAGCTTTCTCCCGGATGGTCAGCGCCCGGCGGCCGAGCGTCTCCGCCTCGGCGTAGCGGCCGCGCTCGCGGGCCAGCTCCACGAGGGGCTCGAGCGCGTCGGCCGCGTCGGGATGCTCGGGGCCGAGGACCTTCTCGGCCACCGCGAGGGCGCGGCGGGCCAGGGGCTCCGCGCGCGGCCAGTTGCCCTGCTTGGCCTGCAGCGATGCCAGCGTGACCAGGGGCCCGATGACCGCGGGATGCTCCGCGCCGAGGCGGCTCTCGCGAATGGCGAGCGCCCGCTGGGCGAGCTGCTCGGCCTCGACGTACCGGCCCTGGGGCAGGTAGATCTCGGCCAGGCCGGCGAGGCTCGTCGCCACGTCGGGGTGGTCGGGGCCGAGGGTCTTCTCGCGGATGGCGAGCGCGCGGCGCGCCCGCGTCTCCGCGTCCGCGTAGCGGCCCTGCCGGCCCTCGAGCATCGCGAGCGCCTCGAGGGTCTGCGCCACCTCCGGGTGCTCGGGCCCCAGCACGCGCTCGTCGATGGTCAGCGCGCGGCGCAGCAGGGGCTCCGCCTGCGCGTAGCGCCCCTGCGCGGTGCCGAGAGAGCCCAGCGCGGTGAGGGTGGCGGCCACCTCCGGATGATCGGGGCCGAGCGCGCCCTCCGCGATGCCGAGCGCGCGGCCCAGCAAGGGCTCGGCCCGCGCGTAGCTGCCCGCGGCCTGGTAGGTGCCGGCCAGGAGCCCGAGGCTCAGGGCCACGCGCGGGTCCTGGGGGCCGCCGGCGCGCTCCGCGCGCTCGAGCGCGGCGGTGAGCTGGCGCTCCGCCTCGACGTAGCGGCCCTGCTGGTAGGCGCGGTCGCCCGCCGACATCGACGCCTCCCAGCCCGGGCCGTCGGCGGCGGGCTGCGCGGCGGCGCCGGTGGCGGAGAGCAGCAGGACGAGCGCCGCGCCGGCGCGGGCTCTCCGGAGGCGTCGCACGGTCAGTTCCGCTTGCCGGCCTTGGTGAGCGGCAGGGCGCCCTCGAGCTCGCCCTTCAGCATCGGGTGCTGGTTGCCGCCCACCGCGCGCGACTTCCGGCTGACCTCCTGGGTGAGGTACTCGTAGAGCTCCTGCAGCGAGACGATGCCGTCGCGGTTGAGATCCGCGTAGCCCTGCAGCCCGCGCACCAGGTAGTAGGTGAAGAGGCCGTGCCCCAGCTCGGGCAGCTCGACCGAGAGCTCGGAGGGCCGCGAGGCGGTCACGATGGCGCGCCCCTTGGAGCGGGTGAGGCGCTCGAGGAAGATGTCGTCCACGTTCACGGTGCGGGTCTTGGTCGAGGCGAAGGTGCGCCCGCCCGCCGCGCCGCTGTAGCAGGCGTCGAGGAAGACGGTGATGCGCTCGGCCTCGATGCGGGCCAGCACGTTCTGCATCTCGTCCATGGGGAGCGCGGTCGAGTAGAGATCGTCGGGGTCCGCGTCGACCGGCACCAGGTACTTGGAGAGGCCGTCGCGCTCGATCCCGCGCTGGTCGACCTCGGAGGCCCCGTGGCCCGCGAAGTAGATCACCACCAGGTCGTCCTTGTGCGCGGAGCGCGCCAGGAACGTGCCGAGGGCCCACTTGATGTTGCGCAGGGTGGGCTTGCGCTCGGTCTTGTCGGTGAGCAGGAGGATGTTCTCCTTCTTGAACCCGCCCGACGCGATCAGGGTCTGGTACACCGCGTCCGCGTCCGCCACCGGGTAGCGCAGCTTCGGGACCGCGGTGGACTCGTACCCGCCGACGCCGATGATGACCGCCCACTGGGTCGAGGGCGGCGGGGGCGCGGCCGCGGGCGGCGGGGCCGCGGCGGGCGCCGCCGGCTTCGGCCGCTCCAGGATCACGGTCCGGATCTCCTGGCGGGTGGTACCGTCCGGCTCCAGCGCGGTGACCACGATCGCGTTCGCGCCTTCTCGTAGGGTCAGTGGTGCACTCACCGCGATCGACTTCTGCGGGCTGCGCTCGTCCTGCCGGTGTACCTCGGAGCCGTTCAGCGCCACCGTGATCCGGCTGACTCCCTTGCTCGAGCGGGCCACCGCGGCCACCACGCTCGCCTCGTCGGTCACGCGCGATCGGTCCTCCGGGTAGCGCACGTCCACCGCCAGCGGCACCGCCTTCTCCAGGTAGACGGTGCGCATCTCCTGGTGCATGGTCCCGTCGAACTCGGACGCCGTGACCACGAGGGTGTTCTGGCCCTCGGCCAGCTTCACCGGCAGGTTCAGCGCCATCGCGGGCAGCTGGGTGCGGTTCTCCTGCCGCCAGAGCTCGACCCCGTTCGCGCTGACCAGCACCTGGCGGATCCCGCTGCCGCCGCTCACGACGCCGGCGAACGTCACCGTCTCCTGGTCGACCCGGGCCTGATTCGTCGGGGTCGAGATCACGATGCGGAAGCCCGAAGGCGGCATGCCCGCGCTCGGCGGGATCGCGGCGACGACGGTCGGCGGAGGTGTCGGCGCGGCGGGCGGAAGCGGCGTCGGCGCGGGCGCTGCGGCCGCGGGCGTCCCGCTCGGCGACGGCGGCGTGACGACCGGCTTGACCGGTGCGGCCGGAGCGACGGGTGGCGCCGGCGACGGACTCTGCGCGACGGCCGGCGGGGCCGCGGTTGACGGCCCCTGCGGCGCGCCCGCCGCGGGCCGCGACGTCGCGGGCGGCGGCGCGACGGCCGGTGGCGGCGTGGGCGCGGGCGGAGCGCTGGCGACTGCCGGTGGGCTCGCCGCGGGTGGCGGTGTCGCGGCCGGCGGCGCGGAGGGGGCGGGCGCCGCCGTGCTCGGAGCTCCGCTCGACGGTGGCGCCGGCGTCGCGGGCGCGCCGCTCGTCGGCGGAGCCGACGCGACCGGCGGCCGCGCGGGCGGGGCCGGCGCGGGCGCGGCCGCCACGGCCGGCGCCGCCTTGTCGTAGAAGACCACCCGCTGCTGCTGGCGCATCGTGCCCGACCCATCGGTCGCGGTGACGATCAGGGTGTTCGGCCCTTCCAGCAGCTTGATGGGCACGCTGACCGACACGTCCTTGCCGGGCGTGCCCGGCTCCTGTTGCTGGGCCACCTCGGCGCCGTTGTGCGTGACCGCGATCCGGAGGGGCCCGGTCCCGCCGGTGACCCGCCCCGTGAGCGTGACCCGGTCGGTGGTGACCCGGCCCTTGTCCTTGGGATCGAGCAGGGCGACCGCGAGCGGCGCCTGCCCCGGCCGGTCCAGGGCGACGGCCTGGAAGGCGAGGCCGTTCAGGTCGCCGCCGTCGGCCCGCACCAGCTGCTGGGCGGCGGGCGCGTACCAGAGGGCCACCTCCAGCCGACGCGACTGCGGGGAGGTCGAGAGGAACCGCGGCTCCAGGACCTGCACGATGCGGTAGGCCTTGAATGTCCCGGCCGGCACCCGCACGTCCTCGTAAGCCTCGACCCGCCACGAGACGCGCACCACGGTCTGGCCGTACTGCCGGTCCGAGCTCTTGAGGGTGAGCCAGGTCACGCCGGACTGGCCGACCTCGAGGGGCCAGGTCGGCGCGGGCGCGGGATCGAGCTCGAGCGCGGTCTGCCCGGCGCGCACGACCTTGGCGATGCCCAGGTCGCGGGTCAAGTGGACCTCGCGGCCACCGTCGGCCGCGAACACATAGCGGCCGTTGTCGATCCGGATCAGGTCGTAGGCGCCGTCGCTCCGGATCCACCGGTCGCCGACGGCGTAGGAGGGCCGCTCGGCCTTCGGGGCCTGGGCCCACGCGGTCGTGACGCCGCCCAGGGGCGACGCCAGCAACGCCAGCGCCACGACGACGGCCGCCACGGGACCGGTGGTCCGCGGTGTCCGCATCACGAGGCTTGGATCGGCTCCGGGCTTGCCAGGGTTGTCACGGCAGGCAATGGCGCTCCGCGTTGCCGTAGAGAGTATGCCTCCGGACCCAAGCTGTCAACGAACCGGAAACGGGGAATATCCTTGACTCCCCTCGGCCTCCTGGACCAAGGTAGGGAGGCTTTTGAGGCGCCCCGAAGGCAGTGCCCCAATGGAGGAGCCCATGCACGCCATGCCCATCAGCCGCTCGACCGGGCTCGCGCTCGTCGCGGCGGCGCTCGCGGCCCTGTCCGGATGTACCGAGATGCAAGGCAAGGAGGCGGAGGAGCCCGCCCACTCCCGGGTGTACGTGGCCAACGAGAGCTCGAACTCGGTGACCGTGATCGACGGGGACAGCTTCCAGGTGGTCGGCACCGTCGACGCGCGCAACCACGCGACGCACGACCTGGCCGTCTCCCGCGACGGGCGCTGGCTCTTCGCCACCAACCTCGCCTCCGGCCGCCTCTCCGCGATCAACACCAAGGCGATGGAGACGGTGGCGTCGATCGCCACCGGCGATCGCGCGCACGTGGTGACGCTCACCAACGACAACCGCCAGGCGTGGGTGGCCAACATCGGCGAGAACACCATCTCGGTGGTGGACACCACGACCTTCCGTATCCTGGGCACCATCGGGGTGGGCAAGGGGCCGACCGGGCTCACCTTCTCTCGCGACGGCCGCTTCGCCTACGTGAGCAACCAGGGCGACAAGACGGTGGAGGTGATCGACACCGCGTCGCACCGGGTGCTGAAGGCGATCCCGGTGGGCACCAACCCGCACTTCCTGGTGCTCGGCCCCGACGGCCGCATCTGGGGCACCAACACCGGCGGGACCGACATCTACGTGATCGATCCCGCGACCCAGGACAAGATCGCGTCGATCAACGTGGGCCCCGCACCGCAGCAGATCGCGTTCGGCTTCAAGGGCCTGCAGGGCCCGAACGCCTACGTCACGGTCGCGGGGCTGAACCGGGTGGTGGTCCTGAGCGCCGATCCGAGCAACCTGCGCATCCTCGAGCAGATCGACGTGGGTCAGCGCCCCAACGGGATTTCGGGCAACCGGGAAGGCACCCGCCTCTTCGTCGTCCACGAGGTCTCCAACGACCTCAAGGTCGTCGACACCGGCAGCAGCGCGGTGCTCGCCACGGTGCCGGTCGGGCGCAAGCCGATCCGCGTCGTGTTCCACGGCAACTGAGCGCGCCATGAGGGCGGCGCGCGGCGGTCTCATCGTGGGGGGCGTGCTCGCGGCGGCGCTCGCGGTGGCGGGCGGCCCGCGCCCGGCGTGCGCCCAGGGCCAGCCGGTGGGCACCGCCCAGAACGCGGTCGGCACCCTGGTGGTGGTGCGGACGGACGGGATCGAGCACCGGCTGCAGGGGAAGGGCTCGCTGCCGCTCTTCGAGGGCGACGTGCTCCGCACCGAGGCCGCGAGCCAGGCCCTGATCCTGCTGCGCCCGAGCACGCCGGTGGCGCTGAACGAGAAGACGTCGCTCAAGATCCTCTCCCGCTGGGACAAGAGCGTGGGCGGCAACGGCACCATCCGCATCCTCCGCCTCAGCCGGGGCGAGGTGTGGGCGCGCGCCGGGTCGGGAGAGCGTCAGCTCGAGGTGGAGACGCCCGCCTCGGTGGCCTCCGCGCGCGATGCCGAGATCGACCTGAAGGTCGCCGACGACGGGCAGAGCACGCTGACGGTGATGCAGGGAACCGCGGACTTCGCGACACCGTTCGGTCAGTGCTCGGTGCGGGTCGGGACCGCGAGCATCGGAGCGCGCGGGGCGGGCTGTACCGCGCCCCAGCCGGCCAACGCGGCGGCCGCGGCGGGCTGGAAGCAGGCGGTGTCGCAGTGAGTGGGCGGGAGGCTCAGCCGAAGATCAGGTAGCAGGCCAGGCCGAGCAGGCCCAGCCAGATCAGCATCCCGATGGTGGCGGTCCGCTGCCCCTCGGCGGGCTTCCCCGGGTTGCGCCGTCGGATGCCGGCGCCGGTCAGGAGGACCAGCACCAGCGCACCGCCCAGGAACAGCAGGTTGAAGAGGCTTGTGTCGTCGCCCATCTCGGCCACCGGGATCCGGCCCCCGGTCACCGGGTGGTGCGGGGGATCGGGGGCCGGGCGATCTCGCGGATCGTGTCGACCCGGGCGCTGCGCTCGAGCTGGTCGGCGTCGAAGATCGTCTCGCGCTGATCCGCGGAGCGAAGCACGTAGGCGGGGCCGCTGCCGTCGGGGAAGGTGTGCGCGCGCTCGAGGCGAACGATCACGCCGAGCGGGGCTCCATCCGACATGCGGCTCAGCGTGTCACCGACGCGGAAGAAGAAGGCCCAGTCGCTCTGGCCACGGGAGCGCGAAGGCGTCGCGGCGGGCGGAGCGGCGGTGGGCGCCGGCGCTGCGGGCTCCGTTGTGGCGGTGGCGCTCGACTCGGAGGGCGGGGCCGGGCTCTGGTGCGTCCGGCCCAGCAGCAGGGAGAAGCCGACGACGACCGCGATCAGGCCGAGCAGGACGCCACCGAGCAGCTGGAATCGTAGCGACGGCATGTCCCTCGAGAGAGCAAGAAGGAGGCCAGCAGACGGGCTCGATGGAACGCATAGTTAGCGTACGCCCCGCACGGCTCTGGCCAAGTCTCGGCAATCGGCCTGACAAGCTCTGGATGACGAGAGCCGACATGCCCCCCAACTCGCTGATTTGGCTCGGACGAAGGGCTGGCGCGCCTCTTGCTGTTTCAGCGGGCATGATACTGACCACGGTTCTCACGGTGTTGTTCGTTGGGATAAGCTCGGTGATGCTCTGGCTCGCGATCGGGGCTGACTAGGAGAGAATCGGCCATGGATACGCAGGTCGAGGACAAGGGCACGCAGGCGGCGGTGTCGAGCGAGACGCCCACGCCCGGCGCGGCCTCGCTGGAGGCGGTGATGAAGGGCGGCGCACTCGTCGCCGTCGTGGCCCTCGGCGGTGTCGCGGTGGGCCTCGCGGTCTGGGCGCTCCGGCGCTGGATGGACGAGCGCGAGTACCAGGCCTGGCGCGCCTCGGTGACCGCCGATCCGTATCGGCGGGACCGCAACGGCTACCCGGTCGGCGCCCAGCTCGGCTACTCCCGCCCCCGGTAGGCCCGGCGGCCGGCCCGCACGCCCGGCCGCGGCCCCATCCCGCCTCCCGCTTCCTTCTCCTGCTCGTCCGGATTCTCCGTACCCCGTTGCTATACTGCCTTTCGAGCATGGTTTCCGGCGCACCCGGCCGTTTCTCGATGTCGAGCGAGGCCGAGGATCTGGCCCGGCTCCGCGCCTGGCTGCGCGGGGCCCTCGGGGACCTCGGCGTGGAGAGGGCCGTCCAGGCCGAGCTGGTCCTCGCGGTCGGTGAGCTGTGCGCCAACTCCATCGAGCACGCCTACGAGGGACGGGCCGGCCAGCCCATCCACGTCTCGGTCGCGGGCCACGCGGACCGGCTCGTCATCGAGGTGGAGGACTTCGGGCGGGCCTTCGACCGGAGCCGCTACACCGAGCCGGATCTGGACTCGCTGCCGGATCACGGGCTGGGGATCCACCTGGTGCACCGGATCGCGGACTCGGTCGCGATCGACGTGGCACGTGCGGCGGGTACCCGCTGGACCCTCGTGAAGTACCGGCCGGGCGCCCGCTCGGCGGGCTCATCGTCCGGGACTGGATCGAGGATCGGATCGAGCGGAGCTCGATCGGCCGCGGCTGAAATACCAGACGACGGCGTGCCGTCGTCGTCCCGCTCAGGAGACATCATGGACATCGACGTGACGGGCGCGGCCGCCGGCATCACGGTGGTCGCCCCCCAGGGCGACCTCGACATGGCCGCCGCGGAGCAGATGAAGCGCACGCTGACCAAGCTGCTGGACGACGGGAGCAAGAAGCTGCTGATCGACCTGGGCAAGGTGGGCTACGTCGACAGCTCGGGCATGGGCGCCCTCGTCGCCTCGCTCAAGCAGGCCCGGACCGCGGGGGGCGACCTGCGCCTCTGCGAGCTGCAGGACGACGTGCGCGCGATCTTCGAGATGACCCGGCTCAACAAGGCGGTCACCATTCACGCCAGTCGCACGGAGGCGCTGGGCGCGTGGACCTGACGCGGCGCCTGGTCGCCCTCGCCCTGGTGCTGGGCGGGGTCGCCGGATCCGCGAGCGGTGACGCGGCGGGCGCGGCGAGCCCGCGGCCGCTCGCGGGCGTCCGCACCTGGGCGGTCTACTACGGCGCGGCCCCCGAGGCCGCGCGGGATCTGGCCCGCTTCGACGTGGTGGTGCTGGACCCGCACGGGCACCCGCCGCTGCCCCTCGTGAAGCGCCACGGCTCGCTCGTGCTCGCCTACGTGAGCCTCGGCGAGATCAATACCCAGCACCCGGAGTTCGCGGCCATCGCCCGCGAGCCGTGGGTGCTGGCCGCGAATCCGAGCTGGCCCGACGCGCGCGGCCTCGACGTGAGCGCGGCCGCCTACGAGCGCTGGCTCCTCGACCGGGTGGTGCCCGCCGCGCTCGCGGGGCCGGTCAACGGCCTCTTCCTCGACACCGCGGACTCCGCCCTAGAGCGCGAGCGCGTGGAGCCGCGACGCTACGGAGGCGCGGGGCGGGCTCTCGCGCGCGTGCTCACCGAGCTCAAGCGGCGGAACCCCCGCGCGCTGCTGCTGCTGAACGGCGGGCTTCCGCTGGCGGAGCGCCTGCCCGAGGTGATCGACGGGGTCGCCCTCGAATCGATCTGGACCGACTACGACTTCAAGCGCAAGACCTACCTGGTGCGGCCCGCGCCGGAGGCCGAGGCCCGCGCCGCGCTGCTGGGGCCGATCACCGCGCTCGGGCTGCCGGTGTTCACCATCGAGTACGCGGCGGCCGACGGCGGCCCCATGGGGGCGGAGCTCATCCGTCGCTCCCGCGCGCGCGGCTTCGTGCCGTACCTCGCCACCATCGGGCTCGACCAGGTCTCGACCCGCACGCTCGCTCCGTGACCAGGCGGATCTCGCGCCGCGCGCTGCTGGGCGGATCGGTTGCCCTCGCGGGCAGCCGCCTGCTGCGCCCGCGCCCGGCCGCCGCCGCGCCGGCGGACGAGGCGGCGGGCGAGCTGCCGCGGGTCGTCCTCGCGCTCTACAAGTCCTCCGAGCTCGACAACGACGTCCAGGGCCGGCGCCCCAAGACCGCCACCGCCAACGAGGTGCATGCCCTCGCCCAGATGCCGCTCAACTGGCTCGGGTTGATGGTGGAGTACCACGACATCGACAAGGGCCTGCCCGACGAGCGCACGATGGCGCGCTACCGCGGGGTGGTCACCTGGTACCAGACCGAGGAGATCGCGGAGCCGCTCGCGTACCTGCGCTGGCTGGGCGCCCAGATGCGCGCGGGGCGCCGGGTGGTGATCCTCGGGTACCTCGGCGCCCTGCGCGACCGCAAGACCCTGCGCACGCTCGACCTGGGCGCCATCAACGAGGCGCTCGCCCCGAGCGGCCTCGAGTTC
>Ga0134125_10007658_pt1 | contig 12186 bp, 14 predicted proteins | sample KB31751_FD_96464 | JGI IMG/M metagenome (GOLD analysis project Ga0134125, IMG submission 96464) | Terrestrial soil microbial communities with excess Nitrogen fertilizer from Kellogg Biological Station, Michigan, USA - KB3-175-1 | ecosystem: Environmental > Terrestrial > Soil > Unclassified ... | reverse complement strand
TCACCGCGACGGCGAGGAAGACCAGCCAGGCGACGGTGAAGCGCGGCGCCCGCTCCGGGCCGCGATAGCGCCCCCACTCCCAGCCGAGGAACTGGGCGAGGTTGTAGGAGGCGGCGAAGCTGGAGTCGATCGCGGCGCCGCCGACGCAGCAGAGCATCCCGCCGAGAGCCAGCAGCAGTCCGGTCTCGCCGAAGGAGTTCTGGGCCGGCAGGGCGACCGTGCCGAGATCGCCGGGTTCGATCCCCAGCGGGTGGAAGAGGTAGCCGGAAACGACGACTAGGGCGACCGCGAGGACACCACCGAGGGCGTAGCCGACGATCGCGTTGAGCCGGTTCTCCTTCAGGTTGTCCTTGGTCCAGCCCTCCTCGATCGCCCCCGACGAGTAGAAGTGGACCTCATAGGGCATCAGTGCTGCGGCGAAGACGCCGACGACGAAGTAGAGGTAGAGCGGCGAGGAGTCGAGCGAGGGGACCAGCCCGTTCGCCACCGCGCCCCAGTCGGGATGTTGGTCGATCGCCGTCGCCACCATCACCAGGAGCAGTAGCCCGCCGTAGCCGAAGAGCCGCTCGAGGCCACCGAAGGGGAGCAGGGCGACGATCGCGATCAGGGCCAGAGCGGCGACGACGACGAACATGCTGAAGGCGGCGTCGAAGAGCAGGGTAAGGACGATCGCCAGGCCGCCCAGCTCGGCGGCGACGGTGAGCACGTTGACGAAGGTGCTGGCGATCAGCGCGATCAGCCCGGGCCCGAACCCGAGGCGCATCCGGATCACGTCGAAGACGGGACGGCCACTGACCGCGGCGACGCGACCCGACATCTCGGCGTAGACGGCGATCCCGAGCGTCCCGAGGACCACCGCCCAGATCAGGTCGTAGCGGTAGAGCGCCCCCGCCTGGGTGTTGAAGACGAGGTCGCCGATGTCGAGGAAGCCGCCGACCGCGGCGATGATCCCGAGGGCGACTTTGAAGATCACTTTCACGGCCGTCTCACTGTTCTTCCCCGGTCAGGTCTTCGGCGATCGCGTCCGCCTTCGCCTTGGACGCCGCCATGTGGGCCTGGACGGTCGCCCCGTGGCGCTCGTCGCCGGGGTAGGTCTGCAGTTCGGCGAAGAGCTCCGAGATTTCGCGGGCGACGGCGACGGCTCTGCCGCGATCGGCGGCCACCGCTTCTTCGGGTTCGGCGTCGGCGAGCTTTTCCGCCTCGTGCTCGGCTTCACCGCCGAGCGTCTTCGCCATCACCCGGACGTACGTCGACTTCGTCCCGTCGTCGGCGACCCCCTTGGCGACCAGCGAGCCCTGTGCCGCCAGAGCGCTCAGGCTTTCCACCCCGCGGGAAAGCTCGCCGCGGCTGAGCTCGCCGCAGCCGGCCGTGGCAAAGATCAAGACGACGAGGGCGACCGCGACGCCGACCCACGGCCTCACCGGGCCACCTCACGCAAGCTCGACCTCCTCCGCCGGAACCAGGTCGGCCCCCATGTTGCGCTCCATCATCTCGAGGGCCGCCTCGCCGAGCTCGTCGTAGATCGCCGCCACCGCATCGGGCGGGACGACCACGTCGAAATGCCGTACGTACGCATCGAGGGCGCTGTAGAGGATGCACTGCTCGGTGACCTGGCCGGAGAACACCAGTCGACTCACCCCGAGCTGGTCGAGGAGATACTCGAGTGGGGTCTCGTAGAAGATGCTGTGGCGGGCCTTGACGATCAAAGACTGCCCGTCCTCGGGGAGCACCGGCTCGACCAGCTCGGGGTGGGCGCCGTCCATCGCCGCCGCGGCGAGCTGCTGCGAGGCCGAGGTCCAGTCACCGTAGTTGTCGTTGACATACACGACCGCGATGTCTGCCTCCGCCGCCCGCCGCCGCAGCGCGCGGATGCCCGGAAGAGTCTGGGCGACCCGCTCCGCCAGACGGTCGGCCTCCGGGTGGTCATAGGGGTTCAGCATGTCGACGACGAGCAGCGCCGTGGCGCCGCCGTCGTCGTCGTGCCGCTCCTGCCGGGTGCGTCGCCGGCTCAAGGATCACTCCGCGTACGGGTCCTCTGCCGCCGCCAGCTGGAGAGATCCGTCGCGGACTTCCTCCAGATGGCGCTCCTGGATCGGCAGCGCCCACTCGACGAGCGTGCCGATGCCCTCCTCGCCCGCGTTCTCGTTGACTTTGCCGAGGATCGCCCAATGGCCCGCCTCGCCGGCCTCGGTCATGGTCAGGAACTCGAAGCCGTCGAGCTCGTCGGAGTCCTCGTCCAGATAGATGTCCATGAAGGCTTTCGCCTCGTTCTTCGTTTCCTGGGCCTTCTCGAGGATCGCCGTCTTCTTGCCGTCGCGGTCCCCGGCAGCCTCGGTGCAGCGGCGCTCGGTCTCCTCCGCCTCCTCGCGCATCTTCTGCAGCGCGGCGAGCAGCTCGGAGTCGTCGTCGAGCAGTCCCTCGACTTTCTTCGTCGCGTCCTGCGCAGCAGCCGCCAGGCCGGTCACCTCGGCCAGCTTCTCCTCCAGGGTCGTCAGGTCGGCCATCGTGCTCCTCCTCTTCGTCGATGCCCGTGGGACGACGACGCGTCCCCTCGAGGCCATGTGCGATGCGGATGTGGACTACCCGTAGGCCGGTCCCGATAACCCGTCCCCCTTTGCTGTTTGGTCGGACCTGCGGTGGGGACCTGAAGGTCCCGATCCAATCGCGACTCGAGGAGCCCCGATGAGCATCGACCCCCAGTCCCGATCGATCTCGGAGCTGACCAAAGAGCTGACCGAACAGACGAGCCGCCTGGCTCAGAAGGAGATCGAGCTGGCGAAGGCCGAGCTGTCCGCGAAGGGTAAGCAGGCGGGCATCGGCCTCGGTGCGTTCGGTGGGGCCGGAGTGGTCGCCGTCCTCGCCCTCGGGGCTCTCGTCGCCACCGTGATCCTGCTGCTGGCGACGGCGATGACCGCCTGGCTGGCGGCGCTGATTGTCACCGTCGTCCTCGCCGCGATTGCCGGCGTGCTCGCGCTGCTCGGCAAGGCGAAGGTCGAAAAGGCGACGCCGCCGGTCCCCCGGCAGACCATCGAAACCGTCAAGGCCGATGTCCAGGAAGCGAAGGCTCGCGCCCAGGAAGGAAGAGCATGAGCGGCGAGGAACAGAAATCTCCCGCCGAGATCCGCGCGGAAATCGAGAAGACTCGGGCGGCACTTGGCGACACGGTCGAGGCGCTCGCCGAGAAGACCGACGTCAAAGCGAAGGCGAACGCGAAGAAAGCCCAGGCGAAGGCCAAGATCGAAGAGAACCCGAAACCCGTGGCGACCGCCGCGGCCGTCTTCATCCTCTTCGTCCTCTGGCGATTGCTGCGGTCGTGACCGACCGACCCGACAGCCGCGACTCCGACCGCGAGTTCCGTGACCGCGCCGAGGGGCCGCGGAGCGACTACGCGCCGCAAGGCACCGACGCCGGAACCGGTTGGTGGCCGACGATCAAGCGCACCGCGAAGGAGTTTCAGGAGGACAACCTCACCGACTGGGCGGCGGCACTCACCTACTACGGCCTGCTCTCGCTGTTCCCGGCGCTGATCGCGATGGTCTCGCTGATCGGGATCTTCGGCGACCCCAGATCGACCACCGAAAGCCTGACCAAGATCATCACCGAAATCGGCCCGGCATCGGCGGCGGAAACGTTCGAAGGGCCGATCAAGTCGATCACCGAAAACAGCGGCACGGCGGGGATCGCGCTGATCCTTGGCCTGCTCGCCTCGCTCTGGTCCGCCTCGGGCTACACCGGCGCCTTCATGCGCGCCTCGAACGTCATCTACGAGACCCCGGAGGGGCGGCCGTTCTGGAAGCTGCGCCCGCTGCAGCTCCTCGTCACCCTGGCGATGATCGTCCTGCTGGCGCTGCTCGCCGTCTCGCTCGTCCTCACCGGGCCGGTGGTCGAAGCGGTCGCCGGGCCGCTCGGGATCGGCCAGACCGCAGTCGACGTCTGGGAGATCGCCAAGTGGCCGGTGATGGCCCTCGTCTTCCTCTTTATGATCGCGGTCCTCTACTACGCCTCGCCGAACGTGAAGCTGCGGGGCTTCAAGTGGGTGACCCCGGGCAGCCTGGTGGCGATCGTCGTCTGGATCGTCGCCTCCGCCCTCTTCGCCCTCTACGTCTCCAACTTCGGCTCCTACGACAAGACCTACGGCACGCTCGGCGGTCTGATCGCGCTGCTCGTCTGGTTCTGGATCTCGAACCTGGCGATCCTCTTCGGCCACCAGCTGAACGCGGAGCGCGAGCGCAGCCTCGAGCTGGCCGAAGGCCGGCCCCGCGCCGAGCGCGAGATCCAGCTCGAACCCCGCGACGACCCCAAGCGCCGACAGACCACCTGACCCCCCGCGAAGGAGAGCCATGAGCGCATCCCCCACCGACATCCTCGCCAAGCTGAAGCCATTGGGCACCGCGGCCCTTGCCTCGGGGCGCCGGAAGCCGAGGCGCACCAGCCGCAAGGTCGTCCTCGTGCTGATCGGCGCCTCCCTCGCCGGCGCCGCCGCGGCGCTGGCGACCGACGAGGACCTGCGCGACTCGGTCTTCGGCTCGGCCAAGGCGCTCGGCGACGAGCTCGCCGGCAGCGACGCCGAGACCGGCGAGGAGGTCCCGGAGCCGGGCGGGCTCTCCGTCGGTCACGACGAACGTGAAAGGACCTAGATGGACGATAGGTATTCGGTGGCGGACTGATGGCGATCTCGATCTCGTCAGCCGCCACGGCCTCGGTCGGCGGTGTCCGCTCGGAGACCGGCAGGCTGCGACGGGTGCTCGTGCACCGACCGGGCCGCGAGCTCGACCGCCTGACCCCCGACAACGCCGGCGCCCTGCTCTTCGACGACGTGGTCCGGCCCGACCTCGCTCGCCGGGAGCACGACATCCTCGTCGCCACGCTGACCGAAGCCGAGGTCGAGGTGCTCTACCTCGGCGACCTCCTGGCCGGAGCGCTGCGGGTCGGCTCGGCCGCCGACGAGGCGATCGAGCTCGCCTGCGCCGGACTCGGGCCCGGAACCCGTGACCGCGTCACCGGTTGGCTCGCCGGGCTCACCCCAGAACGCCTGGCGGAGGTTCTGATCGGGGGCGCCACCTTCGCCGAGATGGAGATCGCGCCCCCCCGGTCGGGTCAGACACGCTTCGCGGTCCCCCCGCTCCCCAACCAGATGTTCGTTCGTGACACCTCCGTATGGCTGGGCACCCAACTGGTCCTCGGGGCAGGATCGAATCCCGTGCGCGGACGGGAGACCCGCTCGCTCGAACAGGTCTATGAGCACCACCCCATGTTCGCTCGCGTCACCGCCCGCACGCAGCCGATCACGGCGACCGGACTCGAGGGCGGCGACCTGACCTGCCTCGGAGACCGCGCGGTGCTGGTCGGGGTCGGGTCGCGGACCAACTGCGCCGGCGTCGAACGGCTGGCGACGCGACTCTTCGAGCGCGGGTTCGAGCGCGTCCTCGCGGTCGAGATCCCCGCCGAGCGCTCCTCCATCCACCTCGACTGTCTGATGACGCTCGTCGATCTGGATGTCCTGCTCGCCGACCGCAGGCTGCTGACCGCGCCGGTAGTCGAAATGCTGCCACCGGGCGGGAAGGTCACCGCACGTATCCTGCCCGCTCTTCCGGGAGCCATCGCGGCCGCGATCGGGATCGACCGGATGCGCGTCGTCGAGGTCGCGGACGAGCGCGAGCAGTGGACGCTGGCGGCGAACACCGTGGCCGTCTCTCCCGGGCAGGTGATCGCCTTCGGTCGCAACGCCCGCACCAACGACGCCCTGGCCGCCGCCGGCGTCGACGTCCTGCCGATACCGGGCGAGGAGCTGAGTCGCGGCCGCGGCGGGCCCCGCTGTCTGACCTGCCCGCTGACTCGCGACCCGGTCGACATGCTTGGATGACCTCGGGCGCCGGCACCGGAGGGTTGGCCTTGGTTCAGGGACCCTGGGGCGGGTAACTGACAGTCTCGGCCGGAGAACTCTCCCGTGGGCTCCCGGGCCACCCGCAACACTTCGAGGTACGTCACCGGCCATCGCTGGCCTGCGTCGGACTGTCGGATCCAATATTCCTAGACGGAGGATCTTCAGATGGACCGTGGAGTCCCAGCCGGTCGAGGGCACGCCGATCGCCTCGAGAATGCCGACTCGACGGCCGCGGCCAAAAATGCCGTGACCGCTCGGTATCCACATTGCGCTCGCACCAGCAGCGGCAAGCGGCTCGCCGACGGCGCGATCCCGCCCGCTCGCGAACAGCCTCATCCTGGCCCAGGGCGTGCGCTTCGAGGGGCTCTTCCGCTTCTTCTCGAAGATGAGCCTGATCGGGACGCCGCCGGCGCTGATCCCCCAGATCGTCCTGCTCATCGTCAGCGGGCACTGGTCCCGTGTGGCGCGGCCCCACCGGTTTCGAGAGGTGGATTCGGGGGGACCAAATACACCATGTGCCACCTGACCGAAAGCGAGCTGTGACGCACCCGATACGCAAACTCGAGGGACTGGACGTCGGTGCCGAGCCGACCACGATCACGCCCTACCGAAACGGCCCCTATCTGATCCGCGGCCCCTTCACCCTCCGCGACCAGGAGGGCGAGGAGATCCCGACCTCACGACGGACGATCGCGCTCTGCCGCTGCGGCAAGTCACGGATGCGGCCCTACTGCGACGGCACCCACAAGCTGATCGGCTTTCGTGCGCCCGGCGTGCTCGAGAGCTGGCCGCCGGAGTCGGCCCCCGAATGATCCGCGTCGCCGACCCCGACGCCGAGGAGGCAGCCGATGCCGTCGCTCGCTGAACCGCGTCCAGGGACCGGCAGGCGGACGGACCTGCCCCGATCGGTCGGGCCGTGGACGGAGCGACTGTTCGGGGCACTCAGGCTGAATCCCGGGACGGAAGTCGCCTGGGGTGACCTGTCGCTGCCCGACGACGTGATCGCCGACCTCGACCTGCAGCTGGCGTTGTACGTCTGTTACGAGTTGCATTACGCGGGCTTCGATGGCGTCGACGAACGCTGGGAGTGGGCACCCGGGTTGCTTGGCTTCCGGGCCGAGATCGAGGCGGCCTTCGAGCGGGCGGTGGACGAGGTGACCGCGCCGAACGACCCGACCGAGCTCGACGCCGTCGGCGAGAGCCTGCAGGCGATCGTCGCCGAGGACGACGGGCCGCCGCTGTCGCGCTATCTCGAGACCGCGGGGACCAGGGAGCAGATGCTCGAGCACGTGGTCCATCGGTCGCCCTACCAGCTGAAGGAGGCAGACCCCCACTCCTGGGCGATCCCACGGCTGACCCCGGCGCCCAAGGCCGCCCTCCTCGAGGTGCAGTTCGACGAGTACGGAGGTGGCCGAGCCGACCGGATGCACTCTGTCCTCTTCGCGAAGACGATGACGGCACTCGGCCTCGATGACACCTACGGTGCCTACGTCGAGCTGGTTCCCGGAGTGACCCTGGCGACCGTCAACCTGTTGTCAGGGTTCGGGCTGCACCGGCGCCGGCGCGGCGCCCTCGTCGGTCACCTGGCGGCATTCGAGATGACCTCGTCGGTGCCGAACCGCCGCTATGGCAACGCGATGCGGCGACTCGGCTACGACAAGACGGTGACCGATTTCTACGACGAGCACGTCGAGGCCGACGCCGTCCACGAGGCGATCGCGGCCTGGGACCTCGCCGGGGGCCTGGCCCGCGACGAGCCCGACCTCGCCGGGGACATCCTCTTCGGGGCGCGGGCGCTGCTGGCGCTGGAGGGACGTTGGGCGGAACACCTGCTGGGCTGCTGGGAGGCGGGGACGACGTCTCTGCGCCGGTCGCTCGACCAAGCCTGAGGTGGCCCCGCTCTCCGAGTGCTCCTACCTGCTCCCGGTGCGCTGGGAGGACGGAGGTGAGCGCCGAGCGATGACCGAGTACCTTGCCGGCCTGGCGGCCATGGGCCCGGAGGTGATCGTGGTCGACGGATCTCCGCCGCCGGTCTTCGCGGCCAACGCCGATGCCTGGCGACCTCACGTCGCCGTGCACGTCCCTCCCGATCCCGCCCAGGCGTGCCTGAACGGCAAGGTCGCCGGGGTGCGGACCGCGGTGTCGCTCGCCACCCGCGAGCGTCTGGTGATCGCCGACGACGACGTCCGCTACGAGCCCGACGCCCTGCGGCGCCTCCTCGACCTCCTGGAGGACTACGACCTGGTCCGGCCGCAGAACTACTTCGACCCGTTGCCCTGGCACGCACGCTGGGACAGCGCTCGCAGCCTTCTGAACCGCAGCTTCGGAGCCGACTTCCCCGGCACCCTCGGCATCCGTCGCTCGCGCTTCCTGGCGATGGACGGGTATCACGGCGACGTCCTCTTCGAGAACCTGGAGCTGATCCGGACCGTCCGCGCGCACGGCGGGCGGACCCACTCGCCACTCGATCTCTACGTACGTCGGCTTCCCCCGTCGAGCGCCCACTTCCGTGGCCAACGTGTGCGCCAGGCCTACGATGACTTCGCCCTGCCCGCCCGTATGGCGCTCGAGCTGGCCTTGCTCCCGGCCCTCGTCCTGGGCCTGAGCCGTCGACGTTTCGACCTCCTCGCCATCGCCGCCGCGGTGCTCGTGCTCGCCGCCGAGCGAGGCCGAAGGCGCGCCGGAGGCCGGCGCTTCTTCCCCGCCGACGCCTCGCTCCTCGCTCCGGCCTGGGCGACGGAGCGCGCGGTCTGCGCCTGGCTGGCACTCCTGCGTCGGCGCGAAGGAGGCGTCCGCTACGCCGGCTCGAAGATCGGTGTCGCCGCCCATTCCAACGCCTTCCTGCGGCGGCAGTTCGCCTCGCGGGGAGCGGGGCCGGATCGCGTCGACGCTGGGTAGGGCTCAGCGGTTCGCGGATCGCCTCGGCGAGGTCCACGCGGCCCTGCGCCACACCCCGACTGCCGCCGCTCTCGAAGATCGTCGCCTCGCTCCTCGTGTGACCCTCGCGCAGCAGTACCAAGAGGCAGTCCTCGTGAAGATAGGTCTTGCCTGGAAGCCGGACAAAAGCGAATCACGATCGCAGGAACGTGAAACAGGCCCCGCCCCCCCGGAGGGTGACGAGGCCTGAATCGAGAAACGCCGTCTAGCTATCGTCGCGATCTTCCTTGTAGGGCTCGCTGGAGCCCGACTTCGCGAGACCGCGGCTGACGATGTAAGCCGAGGCGACGATGGCGACGTAGAGCCAAGCCTGCTTGGCGACGAAGCCGTCTCCGCCGCTGGTGTCCCCGCCCTTGATCAGAGCGGCGGCGACGAGGATGGCGACAATCACGCCGACCATCGCAAAGAACTCGGTCGTCTTGAGTGCCTGCTTGGTCTCGGTGACCGAACGACGAACGGCGCGCGGTGGCGCCGAGGCTGCAGGCGCGCCGCGCCTTGAGGCTGAGTGGGCCTCCATTGTGACTCCTTCTGTGGATATCGGACTGAGACATCGGCGTGGTGGCGCCGGTCATCAGATGATCTGGCCGGGCGTTTTTCCCGCGGCCTTCAGTTGGTAGGTACCCGTCTGATCGGAAACGAGCGGTTTCAGCGAAGCCGGGCCGCGGCCCTCGTGGACTCCATTCCTTCAGGGCTTCAGCACGACCTTGACCGCCCCGTCTTCCTTCTTCTGGAACATCGAGTAAGCCTCCGGTGCTCTATCCAACGGCCAGCGATGGGTGGTGAGATCGTCGACGCCGAGCGGGTCGTCGTCGCCTTCCAGCAACGGCAGGATCTGGTCGGTCCACTGCTTCACGTGCGCCTGCCCCATCCGCAGCTGCAGACCCTTGTCGAAGATCTGCATCATCGGCAGCGGGTCGAGCTGGCCGCCGTAGACGCCGGAGATCGAGACGGTCCCGCCGCGGCGCACCCTGTCGATGCAGGCGAGCAGCGCGGTGAGCCGATCGACCGCGGCTTTTTCGGTGACCTTGGCGGCCATCGCGTCGGGCAGCAGGCCGGCGGCCTTCTGGGCCAGCTCGGCGAGCGGGGCGCCGGCGCCATGGGCCTCCATGCCGACCGCGTCGATGGTCGAGTCGGGACCGCGGCCGTCGGTCAGCTCGCGCAGGGCACCTTGCCGTGGTAGGTCAGCGCCTTCATCTTCGTTCTCCCTCGCGTCGGTCTTGCGGTCGGGGAACAGGTCCCCCGTCGCGGTGCGGTCGAATCAAGACGTCAGGACCGTCGGAGGAGACCGCCGCGCCGGCGAGTCTCCTCGCGGCGGAGGGCATCGCCGATGAGCCACAGCATCGGCGGCCAGAGCCCGACGAAGATCGCCCGGCGTTCGGCGTTGCCGCGTTCGTCCTCGCCGATCGTCTTCGCCCGGCCCCACAAGCCGAGACAGAGGGCGATCCCGGCGAGCGAGAGACCGTGGAGATGAGAGCCGCGAAGCCGGAGTTTCTGGGTGGGGGTCGATCGCATCGGCAGAGAGCGGGTACCCGGGGAGACGTGTCGCACACCCAAACTCGACGCAAGCGCTGGGCAACCGCCGCCCGCTGGCCGGTCGGCGTCGGGATCGCCTACTGGCGCTACCTGTGGAGCGTTACGCCGGTCCACCGCTGGGAGATGCGCGGGTACTGGCCGGACGACGCGCCGCCCCCTCTCCCCGCCGACGCCGACCCGGACGGCCTGCAGACGGCGGAGGATGGGGTAGGGCCGTTGATCCATCGGATCTACCGGACCCGGATCGTCGGCTCGAGCCTCGAGCCCGAGGAGCTGATGGAGTTGATGACGACCGACCTCGACCAGGTCGCCCCGTCGGAGTTCGCGACCTTCCAGCGGATCGGCGAGGAAAGCGACGCCGTCGCCGTGGGCGACGAGTACGTGGTGCGGATGCCGGGACCGTGGGACGGCCCGGTTCGCATCGTCGCCGTCGATCCGACCTCGTTCCGCCTCGCCACCCTGGCCGACCACCTCGAGGCGGGCCAGATCGAGTTCCGGGCCGGCGCCGATTATCGGTCACTGTGGTTCGAAATCGAGTCGTGGGCCCGCAGCGGCGACCGCCTCAGCGATTTTCTCTACGACCACCTGCGGATCTCGAAGGAGGTGCAGTTGCACATGTGGTCATCGGTCCTGCGTCGGCTGGTCGGGCTCACCGAGGGCACCATGGAGGGCGGGCTTGTGATCGTCACCCGCCTCGTGCCCGAGGAAGCGCTGCCCGGTGGGGACCCCGACCGGCAGGCCGATCGCGGCCGCCGCGCGCGCTTGGCGGATCTGGCAGGTCGCGGTGCCAACTTCGACCCGGCGCTGCTCGCCGACCGGCCCGACGAGCGCGGTTGGCACCACGACGACATGGTCGTGGCGCTGCCCACCGAGCCCTCCGGCCCCCCATCGGACGGCGGCAGTTGGCGGGTCGCCCGCGCCCTGATGGACAGTTACCAGCTGGCCGACCCCGGGGTGGTCGACGCCACCTACGAGGAATCGGCGCCGCTGGCCGGACGGGACATGTTGCTGCGGATCTCGTTCAAGGGTCTGCCGCTGTGGGTCGGAGTCAGGGTAGGACGGGATTACGAGGAGACGCGCGAGGTCGAAGGACGGAAGGTGCATGTCTTCGGCTGGAGCTACGACACTCTCGAGGGCCACTTCGAGGAGGGGCGGATGCATTACGAACTGTGGAAGTGGCTCGACACCGGCGAGGTCGAGTTCCACCTGCGGGCGATATCCCGTCCGGCTCGCCGAGGAGCGCTGTCGATCCGGATCGGGTTTCGCCTCTTCGGTCGCACCCAACAGCTGCGCTTCTATCGCCAGGTCTGCCGGCGGGTGCGGCGCCTCACCGAGGCACAGCTGGAGACCGAGCGCGCCGGCCGGCGTCAGCCCTCGCGGGGCTGATCCTCCGCCGAGCGTCCAGGCGCCGGCCGAACGAGCGTCCGCCCCGCCCGCGGCGTGGCTAGGATGCCGCGATCGTCCACCGCTCAAAGATCTCGCTCCTTCTTGGGGCACTCCTCGCGGTCGCGCTGGTCGCGCCGGGGAGCGCGGCCGCCGGCGAAGACCACTTCACGCCGCTGAGCGCCCGGGTCCTGCACGCGCCTGAACCGGTGCGCGGCGGCGACGGTCGCGAACACCTCGCCTACGAGCTCGTGATCGCCAACGAGTCGGTCTTCCCGCCGCGAGCGGTGACGGTGCGCAAGGTGATCGTGAAGTCGGCGGGAAAGGTTGTCCAGACGCTCGCCGGCAAGAAGCTGGACGAACTGATGGCGCCCTTCGGTGAGGTCACGGAAAAGACCCCGAGGACGACGATCGAGCCGGGCGGCACGGCCAAGGTGCTGATCGACGTC
>Ga0134125_10007657_pt1 | contig 12187 bp, 11 predicted proteins | sample KB31751_FD_96464 | JGI IMG/M metagenome (GOLD analysis project Ga0134125, IMG submission 96464) | Terrestrial soil microbial communities with excess Nitrogen fertilizer from Kellogg Biological Station, Michigan, USA - KB3-175-1 | ecosystem: Environmental > Terrestrial > Soil > Unclassified ... | reverse complement strand
GGTTTACGGTATAAGTAAACAAGCAGGTGAACGCTGGTGTGAATATTATAACAAAAGATATGGTGTTGATGTACGAAGCATTCGTTACCCGGGCCTTATAGGATGGCAATCGGCACCGGGTGGTGGTACAACCGACTATGCCGTGCATATTTTTCATGAAGCAAGGAAGCAAAAGAAGTATGAATGCTTTTTGAGCGAGAATACTACTTTGCCTATGATGTATATGAGCGATGCCCTGCGAGCAACCATTGGTTTAATGCAGGTATCACCCAATAAAGTGAAGATACGTTCAAGCTATAACTTGGCAGCTATGAGTTTTTCTCCGAAAGAAATTGCCGCAGAAATTAAAAAACATATTCCGGAGTTCACCATTACCTACAAGCCCGACTATCGCCAACCTATTGCCGATAGCTGGCCACAAAGTATTGATGATAAACTTGCCCGCGAGCACTGGGGCTGGAAACATCAGTACGACCTTCCCGGAATGACCAAGGATATGCTCGAACATATAAAGTAGAACCTTTGTTTGATTACTAATTCCTAATTATTAATTACTAATTAATTCGTGGGTCACAATAAACTGGCACGGTTTGCCGAAGTAGCTACTTTCAATAATGTATTTCAACCTGATAAAGATGTTGAAGAGGGCAAAGGCTTTACATTAAAAGGGCATTGGCACAAAGAATATTTTAAGAACGATAACCCGATAATATTGGAATTGGGTTGTGGTAAAGGTGAGTATACCATTGGCCTTGCAAGGCGCTTCCCCAACAAGAATTTTATTGGCATGGATATTAAGGGTGCCCGTTTGTGGAGGGGTGCGAAAACAGCCTTTGAAGAAAAAATGGCTAATGTGGCTTTTATCCGTAACCGTATAGATTTTATTGAACACTATTTCGATAAAGATGAAGTAAGTGAAATATGGGTTCCTTTTTCTGATCCTTATCCGCGCAAGGGTAAGACAGAAAAGCGTTTGGTGTCAGCCTCATTTGTGGCGCGCTACAGAAACCTGGCTAAAAAGGGCGCAATAGTTCATTTGAAAACCGATAATGAGGGGCTTTATCAATTTTGCATGGAGCAGGTAGAGGAACATAAATATCCTTTGTTAGTAAATTCCGATGATGTGTATAATGATGCCGAAAAGCTTGGCCCGGAGCGTTATGCACTACTCACAGAAATTCAAACTTATTACGAAAAGCAATTTTTAAAGGAAGGAAAGAAAATACATTACGTGGAATTCGTAATTTAGCACCTCAATATTATAGATATGAAATTTGTAGCTGAAATAGATGTAATGCCTTTGAAGGCTTTATTAGACCCTCAGGGCCGTGCCGTATCAGGTGTTCTCAAGAACATGGGCCTTGGCGAATTGGATAATGTTCGTGTAGGCAAGCATATTACTGTTGAAGTAGAAGCTCCTTCGGAAGATACTGCTAAACAAAAAGTGGAAGAAGCCTGCAAAAAGTTATTGGCTAACCCGATAATGGAGAGCTTTCACTTTACGATCAAGTCAAATTAGTCGTTAGCTAATAGTCGTTAGTCTGAATAGATTTCATCACTGATGACTTACGACTAATGACTGTCGACTATCTACTGATTAGTATCCACCCTTTGTACTTTAATTACACCATCTACCTTTTCAAGCTTTTTCATTAAAGCAGTAAGGTGCGAGGTATCGTGCACAAACACTATAAGGTTACCTTCAAAGGTACCATCGTTGGTATCAAAGCTTATGTAACGCATGTTTACGTTAAGCTCGTTCGATATAATTTGTGTGATGTTATTTACCAGTCCTATTTTATCAATACCCGTTACTTTAATACCGGCAAGGAATGAAATAAGTTTCTGGCTTGTCCATTTTGCTTTTACCACACGGTAAGCAAAGTTCGACATCAGTTCTATTGCATTAGGGCAGGTTACACGGTGAATTTTTATACCCTCGTGTATAGTAATGAATCCGAAAACGTCATCGCCCGGAATAGGGTTGCAGCAGGGCGATAATTTATATTCAAGGTTGTCGAGGTTATCGCCAATCACTAAAAAGTCTGACTTACCACGAGTGCTTGAAACAAGTTGTTCAAGCGTTTTTGGGGCCTCCTTGGGCACTTCAATCTTTTTATCTTTTACCTTAACAAACTCTTTAATTTCCTTGTTGGTAATGTTACCCATGGCCACACGGTAAAACATTTCCGACAGATCAGTTTGTTTCAGGAAGGCCGCCAGTTTTTTAATGGTGGCTTCTGTATGGTCGAGTTTATTATGATTAAGTTTCTTTATCAGCTCAACACGCCCTTCATCAACTTTTTTGGTGCGCTCTTCTTTCAAAAACTCTTTTATACGCGACTTTGCTTTTGCGGTAACCACAAAGCTCATCCACTCGTGCTTAGGAATTTGCTTGTTCGATGTAAGTATTTCCACCTGGTCGCCGCTGTTCAGCTTATGACTAAGCGGTACAAGCTTATGGTTCACTTTTGCGCCAATACATTTTTCACCTATTTCCGAATGTACGTCGAATGCAAAATCGAGAGCGGTAGAATTGGCCGGCATGCTTCGCATTTCACCCTTGGGAGTGAATACAAAAATTTCATCGGCAAAAAGATTCAGCTTAAAGTCATCTATAAAATCAAGCGCATTACCATCCGGATTTGATAATGATTCACGTATTTTACGTAACCATTCCTCGAGCGGGTCTTCAGGCTGCTGCTGTTTGTCTCCTGCTTTATATTTCCAATGCGCGGCATACCCTTTTTCAGCTACTTCGTTCATACGCTCACTTCGAACCTGCACTTCTACCCATTGTCCATTAGGGCCCATAACAGTGGTATGCAATGCCTCGTAACCGTTGGCCTTAGGCGTCGATACCCAATCGCGCAACCTATCCGGGTTAGGGTAATAAAAGTCAGTAACTATAGAATATACCCTCCAGCAATCTGCTTTTTCCATTTCAGGCGGAGAGTCAATAAGAATTCGAATAGCGAATATGTCGTACACTTCTTCAAAAGGCACATTCTTGTTCTTCATCTTACTCCAAATGGAGTAAACAGATTTTGGCCTTCCGAAAATTCTGAATTTGAATTTCTGATCCATTAACACCTGTCGCAGCGGCACAATAAAACGGTGTATGTAACGTGCGCGCTCGGCCTGAGTGTCTTTTAATTTCTGATCTATGTTACTGTAAATCTCTGGCTCTGTATATTTCAATCCTAAATCTTCCAGCTCTGTTTTGATATTGTTCAAACCCAGGCGGTGGGCCAGCGGAGCATAGAGATAAAGTGTCTCTGAGGCTATCTTCAATTGCTTGGTACGCTCCATCGACTCCAGCGTACGCATATTGTGCAGGCGATCGGCCAGTTTAATAAGTATAACCCGAACGTCTTCAGCAAGGGTAAGTAACATCTTGCGGAAGTTCTCTGCCTGAAGTGAGGAAGAAGCATCGAATACGCCCGATATCTTGGTAAGCCCGTCAATGATAGAGGCAACTTTCTTGCCAAACATTCCCTCAATGTCCTTAAGCGTAATGTCGGTATCTTCAACTACGTCGTGCAGTAAAGCGCAGGCAATGGCGGTAGCGCCCAAGCCTATTTCTTCGGCTACAATACGGGCAACGGCAATTGGGTGGTATATATAAGGCTCGCCCGATTTGCGACGCGCTTCTTTGTGGGCCTCTACGGCTACGTTAAAGGCTTTGCGTATAAGCTTCTTGTCATCATCGTCGAACTTGCGGCGTGAAGAGCGCAGAAGGCCCCTGTAACGATTTAATATCTCTTTTTTCTCCTGTTCTACATTAATAACCGCTGTAGCAGTAACTGGCGCTTCCATAGGCTTAAATACGGGTAAACATTTAGATGCGCAAATTTACGCTTTTATCCGCTTAAAATAGATAAGTTTGTCGCTCTTTGTAAAGCAATATTTATGCAAAACGATTTGCTGCTTCGCGCAGCCAGGGGAGAAGAAACAGAACGGGTGCCGGTATGGCTTATGCGCCAGGCTGGCCGTATTTTGCCGGGTTACCGTAAGGTAAGGGCATCGGTAAAAGATTTTACTGAACTGGTTAAAACCCCTGAACTGGCCTGCGAAGTAACCCTTGAGCCTGTAAATGTACTGGGGGTTGATGCTGCAATCATATTCTCGGATATACTGGTTATACCTGAAGCAATGGGCTTGCCTTACCAGATGATAGAAAGCAAGGGCCCAAACTTTGAAAAAACTATTAAAACAGCAAAAGATATTGATGCGCTGCGTATAGGAACAATTGAGAATTGGGGCTATATGACAGATGCCTTAAAGCTGACGAAAAAAGAATTGGCAGGAAGGGTTCCGCTGCTTGGTTTTGCCGGTAGCCCATGGACCATATTTGCCTATATGGTGGAAGGGCATGGCTCAAAGACATTTTCAGTGGCCAAGAAAATGATATTCAGTGAGCCTGAGCTGGCACATAAATTACTCAATAAGATCACTCAATCAACTATTCAATATTTGAAAGACCAGGTGGCAGCCGGTGCCGATCTCGTGCAGATTTTTGATTCATGGGGTGGTATTTTGGGTTATGATACCTACCAGGAGTTTTCCCTTCAATATATATCTCGTATTTGCGATGAGCTTAGTAAAGTGGCTCCAGTTACTGCTTTCCCGAAAGGAGCCTATTTTGCTAATGAACAACTAGCTAAACTGAATTGCCGGGTAGTAGGGCTCGATTGGAGTGTTAACCCACAGGAAGCCAGGAAGATATATGGGAATAAGACACTTCAGGGTAATATGGATCCTTGCGTACTCTATTCCGATACAGCATCAATAAAGAAGGCTACTCATACCATGTTAAAGGCTTTCGGTAAGCGGAACTATATTGCCAATTTGGGGCATGGTGTTTATCCCGATACTTCAGCCGACCATGTTAAGTGTTTTGTAGACTCTGTTAAGGAGTTTAAGGGCTGATTTCCAATTTGTACAATATCAGCTCACTTTTCCCGTTCAAAATAGGGCAAATGTGGCGGATTTCACTAAATTTGTAAGTTATAGAAGTGACTGTTGACTAAACGAAAACACATAGTATTTTTGTTTGTATGCTTATTGGGGCTTGGCGGTATTCATTTATCTGCCCAGAATACAATAAGCTCACCTGAATTGCATTGCATAGCTGTTGACTCGGCTGGCGATGTAACACTCACCTGGACCTTACCTCCGTACATTGATGCTTCGTTCCAATCTTATAATGTATATTCTTCAAACGCATATGGTGGCCCTTATGCGAATAGTGCTATTGTAACTACATCTACACAAACTTCAACCACAATTAAAGGACTTGGCGCAAATATCAATCCTATTTACTTTTATGTACTTACAGACACCACAATAGGGCTGGCTAATGCTATAGATACGCTCGAAAGCATGTTCCTTCAGTGTAATAATATCGGCGGAGGAATAGCCAGTTTGAAATGGAACGCCATGCATACGCCCAACTTGCCATCATTCAATGGTTGGTATAAGATTTACCGCGAGTACAATTACAAATGGACGCTTCTGGATTCAACTCAGAAACTGACTTATAATGATACCATACATTTTTGTAATCTAACCCCGCTTCATTATCAAATTGTAACTAACGATGCTTCAGGCTGCCAGTCATCATCAAACTGGGCAGGAAGCAGCTTTATTGAAACCATGATTCCCACTACTGTTTTTCTCGATTCAGTTAGTGTTGGACCAGGTGGAAACATAAGCATTTCCTGGTACCCGAGCAACGCAGCAAATGGTGCAGGTTATGTGGTATATGTTTTCAACGGAGCAGGTTGGACGGCTGTGGATACCGTCCACGGATTAAATAATACATTCTATAATTATACGGGAGGGTCTCCGGGAACAGGCATTGTGCAAATAAGGGTTGCAACGCTTGATAGCTGTAAAAAAGTAAGCCCCATGGACAGTACACAAAACACTATTTATCTTACACAGGCTCCCGATTATTGCTCCCATACCAATACACTAAACTGGAACAAGTTTATTAATTTCCTTCCCTTGGGAATTGGGGTGGGTCATTATAATATTTATTGTTCTGCATTAGGTGCCCCCACATTCTCATTGATCGGCAGCACATCGGCCGGCGTAACAACATTTACACATACCAACCTCGATAAGGCCGGCATGTATTGCTACTTTGTTCAGGCCGTAGACTCAATGGATAAGACAGTAACAGCATCTTCTAATATTATTTGCTACACAGTTACATATCCGCCGCCGCCTAAGTTCAGTTACCTGAACGACGCAACAGTTAATACCAGCTCTACCCAAAATATAGTTAGGTGGTATTCAGATTCTGATGCCGGCGTAAAGGAATATATTATAACCAGGGCGCCAGACCCCCAGGGTAAGTTTGTTACTATTGGTACAGTCCCCGAAGTTTCGCATGTTGTAAATTTCAGCATGGTCGATCCTTCAGCCGATCCGAATGTTCAAAGCTATACGTACAAGGTATATTCAAAGGATAGCTGCGATTATATAATTGACAGTACCAACATCGGGCAAACCATTTTCCTTACAGTAACTGCAAATAGCACAGATGGTACCAACTCCCTAAGCTGGAACCCTTATCAATCGTGGCAGAATAATGTTGATTACTATGTTGTATGGCGTAATGAAGATGATGGGCCGTTTACCAAGGTTAAAAACATTAGTTGGTTCCAGGATACTATGACAGATAATATCAGCCAGATAATTACAGGGCAGGGTAAATTCGGGTACTATATACAGGCCATTGAGGTGCCCAGCGCGTATCCGATGATTGACACCAGTATTTCGAATATTGCCTATGCCTACCAGGACCCCAGGGTTTATATACCTAATGCATTTAATCCTAAAGGCATTAATAAGGTGTTCATACCTGTGGGTGTATTTGTTGACCTGCAGAGCTACGATTTCCAGATGTTTGACCGTTGGGGGCAGTTAATATTTGAAACCGATAACCCAACCGTAGGCTGGGATGGTACTTTCCATGGCAAGCTGGTAGAGGAAGGCGTATATGTTTATCACCTGGTATATACTTCCAATAAAGGAGAGTTCTTCAATCGTAAGGGTTCAGTTTTGATGCTGAAGTAACCCTTATGTCTTACATACATCTTATTACTGAAATAAAGGCACCTGTTGAGCAATGTTTTGACCTGGCCCGCAGTGTTGACTTTCATATTAAATCGAGCACAAAGACCAAAGAAAGAGCAACAGGCGGCAAAACAACTGGTTTAATAGAGCAAGGCGATGAAGTTACTTTTAGCGCAGTGCATTTTGGGAAAAGGCAATCGCTCACCTCCCGAATTACAGAATATAAATACCCCGAATATTTTACCGATGAAATGGTGAAAGGGGCATTCAAAAGCCTGAGGCACCATCATTCATTTAAAGCCCTGGGCAATAATACAATAATGGAAGACGATTTCAATTATGAAGTGCCGCTGGGAGTTTTGGGGAAATTATTTGATAGGTTGATACTTAGAAAGCATATGGAAAACTTTCTTAAAGAAAGGAACAACCAGTTAAAGAATGAGTTGGAGAAGAAGCTTACTTAATAAGTATAGTCTGGCTAACGTTGCCGCCAACCTGTAACTGTACCAATCCACTACCCGTCATACTGCCCTGTGTAGCAAGAACATCGAATATAGCAGGAAGTTTAAAGCTAAAGTGAACATGGCCGCTGCCATCGGTAGTACCGGTAGCCTGTACCTGGCCGGGAGGGTTAATATTGGCATATAGTTTAACACTGGCCCCGGGAACAGGAGTTTGAACACCCTTATGGCCGGTAGTATCGACAACGTAAATGTCTACGGTACAGGTTGTATTCTTACTGCAGGAAGTTTGGGTGCTTTCCAGCAGGAACAGAAATAAACCCATAAACAAAAAAGAGCAAAGCGTAAGTAATTTCTTCATGCACAGATTAAAAATCATGTAACTTTACATCTTACAAAAATAAACATTTTTTGAAATGATAAAAAGAAATCTGATTATTTTATCAATATTAGGCATGAATATGGCAGGTATTGCCCCCGCAATGGCAGGCCAGTCATCAGAAAAGGAGACTAAAGTAAAAATACATACCACCCAGGGCGATATTGTGGTAAAACTCTACAATGAAACCCCAAAAACCCGTGATAATTTCGTAAAACTGGTAGAAAAGAAGTTCTACGACAGCACACTTTTTCACAGGGTTATACAAGGTTTTATGATACAGGGAGGCGACCCTAACTCGAAAACTGCCCAGGCAGGTGCTATGCTGGGTAATGGCGATGCGGGTTATACGGTACCTGCTGAATTTGTTCCCGGTCTGTTCCATAAAAAAGGCGCGTTGGCCACAGCAAGGCAAGGCGACCAGGTTAACCCTACCAAGGCCTCATCTGGATGCCAGTTTTACATTGTACAGGGCAAAGTATTCAGAAGTGGCGAACTTGATACCATGGAACAACGTGCCAACTTTGGCATAAAACAGCAGATATTCACCAAGATCATCAGTGAGCCCAAAAATGCCGCATTGAGGGCTAAGTTTATAAAATACCAAAATCAAAGCAATATTGACAGCCTTCAGGCACTCACCAAAACTATAGAGCCTGAAATTGATTCTATATATGACAAAACACCTAAGTTCACTTTTACACCTGAAGAAAGGAAGGCCTATACAACTGTTGGAGGCACACCTCAATTAGATAATAACTATACCGTTTTCGGAGAAGTGGTAGAAGGACTTGATATAGTAGACAAAATTGCTGCTGTTAAAACCGACAAGGCTGACAGGCCGGTAGAAGATGTTAGGGTATTGAGCATGGAGATTGTGAAGTAAAAGCCAATATGGAAAGCAAGATTAAAGAACTGGTTGATGAAGTAGGGGGCATTGCTATTGCCAATGCCGATGATGCCGAACAGTTCAGGCTTAAATACCTGAGCAAAAAGGGAATTTTATCTGTTCTGTTCGAAGAGTTTAAAACTTTAGCTCCTGAGCAACGTAAAGTGGTGGGTAAGCAATTGAATGAGCTTAAGCAACTGGCAGAAAAAAAATTCAATGAGGCGAAAGAATCTTCTGAACAAAATGGTTCGGCAGGTAAAAGTAGTATCGACCCATCGTTACCGGGTGAGCCTGTTGAATTAGGCTCAAGGCACCCCATTTCTATTGTACGCACACAGATAACCGAGATATTTACCAAAATAGGTTTTACAGTTTCCGAAGGGCCGGAAATTGAAGATAACTGGCATAACTTCGGTGCACTTAACTTTCCCGAAGATCACCCTGCACGAGATATGCAGGATACATTCTTTGTGGAATCGGGTACTGATGAGAAGTGGTTGCTACGCACCCATACTTCTTCAGTGCAGGTAAGGGTGATGAAAAATTCAAAACCTCCTATTCGTACTATTTCACCCGGGCGTGTTTACCGTAACGAGACTATCTCTGCGCGTGCGCATTGCCAGTTCCACCAGGTTGAAGGGCTTTACGTAGATGAAGGTGTTTCATTTGCAGACTTGAAGCAAACGCTCTATTACTTTGTGCATGAAATGTTCGGCGAAGACATTAAAATAAGATTCCGCCCTTCGTTCTTTCCTTTTACAGAACCAAGCGCTGAAATGGATATATCGTGCATTATTTGCGGTGGTAAAGGTTGCCCGGTATGCAAACAAAGCGGATGGGTAGAGATTTTAGGCTGCGGTATGGTGCACCCCAATGTGCTTGAAAATTGCGGGATAGACAGCAAGAAATATACAGGCTATGCATTTGGAATGGGTATTGAGCGTATTTCTATGCTAAAGTTCCAGATAAAAGATTTGAGGTTATTTTTCGAAAATGATATGCGATTCCTATCGCAATTCAAATCGGTACTATGAAGATTATAGAGTGCCCTCGCGATGCTATGCAGGGGATACACGATTTTATTCCCACCGATAAAAAAGCAGCTTATATAAACTCACTGCTGAAAGTAGGCTTCGATACCATTGATGCTGGTAGTTTTGTGTCGCCTAAGGCTATTCCGCAAATGAAAGATACGGCCGAAGTATTCAAGCAACTTGACCTTTCAAATACTAAAAGCAAAATACTTGCAATTGTCGCAAACTTACGTGGTGCGCAAGATGCAGTTCAATTTGATGAGGTAAATTATTTGGGTTTCCCTTTCTCAATCTCAGAAACTTTCCAGCAGCGCAATACAAATTCATCAATAGGGGAATCATTAATAAGGGTTGAAGAGATACAGAAAGAATGCATAAAGCATAAAAAAGAACTTGTAGTATATATTTCGATGGCCTTTGGCAACCCTTATGGCGATGAATGGAGCAGTGATATAGCCATTCACTGGTCGAAAAAATTGCACGATATGGGCATACGCATACTTGCATTATCTGATACTATTGGTGTGTCCAATCCGCAAAATATAACCGAGCTTTTCTCAACTCTGATACCAGAACTGGAAGATGTGGAATTTGGTGCGCATTTGCACACTACGCCCGACAAATGGGAGGAAAAAGTAAAAGCAGCGTATGAAAGTGGCTGCCGCAGGTTCGATGCAGCTATTAAAGGCTTTGGTGGTTGCCCTATGGCGGCAGATGAACTTACCGGCAATATGCCGACCGAAAACCTGTTGAGCTATTTCAAGAAAAACAACATCGACACAGGGCTCAATATGGATGCATTTACCAGTTCTATGATGCTGGCAACGAAGACGTTCCCTGCGTGATAAATATCATGCAGCCGCCAACCATATTTCCCTATATTTGCCCAACGTTTTAAGTATGCTATCATTCGACGATACAGCCATTGCATTTTCAGGTAAAACCGATGCCGACCTGAGGCGCTCTTACTGGCTTTTTAAATTGGTAGGAAACAGCGGCCTCGTTAATTTCGGACAGAAGTTTACCACCTTTGCTATTAACACGCATTTACCTATCCGTGGGTTTATTAAAGCGACAATCTTCAAGCAGTTTTGCGGAGGCGAAAATGTAAACGAGTGCCTTAAAACCATAGAATCACTTGGCAAATATCATGTGGGCTCTATACTCGATTATTCAGTTGAGGGTAAAGCAGAAGAAGCTGTTTTCGACAACACGGCTGAACATATTATAGAAACTATTGTACTGGCCGGTAAAGACAAGCATATTTCGTTCGCGGTGTTCAAACCATCTGGTGTTGGTGATATTGCTATTTATGAAAAGGTGAGCAGTAAGGCAACGCTTTCAGCTAGTGAGCAGCAGGCCTGGGAAAAAATTAAAGGCCGTTATGACAAAATATGCGGCAAGGCTCACGAACAAAAAGTGCAATTACTTATTGATGCGGAAGAAAGCTGGACACAGGTAGCAATTGACGACCTGGTACATGATATGATGGTTAAATACAATAAAGAACAATGCATTGTATTTAATACCGCCCAGATGTACCGCAACGATAGGCTCATATATTTAGAGAATGCGATAAAAGATGCACGCGAAAAAAAATATTTCTTCGGAATAAAGATCGTTCGCGGTGCATATATGGAGAAAGAAAGGGCAAGGGCAGCGAAAATGGGATACCCTTCACCAATTAATAATACCAAGCCCGATACAGACAAAGAATATAATGGTGCTTTAGAATTGTGCATTAAAAACATTGACATGGTTTCGATTTGTGCTGGTACGCATAACGAAGATAGCGCCATGTTGCTGGTAAAACTTATGCAGCAAAACAACTTACCTGCTAATCATTCGCATATTTGGTTTTCGCAATTACTTGGCATGAGTGACCATATAAGCTTTAATGTGGCCAATGCAGGCTACAATGTGGCCAAGTATGTGCCTTATGGCCCGGTAAGAGATGTATTACCTTATCTAATTCGCCGTGCAATGGAGAATACCTCGGTAAAAGGACAGACGGGAAGGGAGCTAAGCCTGATAATAAAGGAAAAGCAAAGAAGGGCATCTGAGAATGCTTAACTCATCAAATAGGAGAATAATGCATACAAGAGTTCTTCTTGTGCTTTTATTCCCTTTTGTATTTTCTTGTAACAATGCCAATCCAAGTAAACAGATACAAGTTAGAACTAATGTTGCGGATAATAAAGAAGTAAATGATAGCCTACGTCATCTTAGCAACAAAATTTGCGATACCTGCATTTCAGTGATTTTCGTCCATCATGAAGAGAGTACCGAAGCAAAGGATATTTTAGTCGATAGCGGTACAGTATATGTGCCGAAG
>Ga0134125_10007656_pt1 | contig 12187 bp, 14 predicted proteins | sample KB31751_FD_96464 | JGI IMG/M metagenome (GOLD analysis project Ga0134125, IMG submission 96464) | Terrestrial soil microbial communities with excess Nitrogen fertilizer from Kellogg Biological Station, Michigan, USA - KB3-175-1 | ecosystem: Environmental > Terrestrial > Soil > Unclassified ... | reverse complement strand
CGCTCAGATGTTGAAGAATACCGTATTACCAACCGTGGCGGAAAAGGTGTTAAAACCATAAGTATAACCGATAAAACAGGCGATCTTATTGCTATTAAAGATGTAGTTGACACCGACCACCTTATGATCATTAACCGTTCGGGTATTGCCATACGCATGTCGGTATCTGACCTTCGTATAATGGGCCGTGCCACACAAGGTGTAAGGCTTATTACCCTTAAAGATGACGATTCTATTGCGGCAGTTGCCAAGATAGACGTGCAGGAAGAAGAGGGTATTGAAGGAGCCGTAAGCGATATGGCTACGGAAGGAAGCGTGAACACAGAAGGTGAAGCAGATGCAGGTAATGGTATTTCTCCTGAATCAACCGAACCAACACAGGAATAACCGGCTGAATTATGCAGTTCGCTAAGTGCCTCACGGCATGGGCTAATTGCTTATAGGTGAGCTATTGAGTAAAAACTTAAATTTGTGTCATTAATAATATCCTTATGAAAAAGTCATTTATTGCAGCTTTCATTATTACAACCGCCGGTATACAGGCCTTTGCCCAGAACAATAAGGTGGTAAGCGCTAACATGTATTTACAAGATTACGCGAAAGATAACGACAGCACCGCGCTTAAGAATGCTAAAGCTGCTATTGATGAGGCGGCACAGAATGACAAAACAAAGAACGAGCCAAAGATGTTCCTTTACAGGGGCGAGGTTTATAAAACCATTTACGAAAAACAACTCTCCGATATATCTAAGAAGATATTGATGAACAGTGGCGGAAAAATGGACGGTGCATCTGTACAAAAGGCCAATTCGCAAGCTTATACGCAAGCCGATACAGCGGCCCTGGGAATAGCAGCATACTCACTAATGCAGGTAATTCAGCTTGAGCCTAAAGGCGGATATGCTGACGAAGCAAGAATGATGCTTGTAGCTTGCGGCGGACACATGCAGAACAAAGCTATTGCTGATTACAATAAGCAAAACTATGCATCGGCGATGTTGTTTTTTGAAAGGGTATATATGGGCTTAAAAGGCCAGGGCATTGCTGATACTACTAAGATTTATGTGAGTATTTTGCAAAACACTACACTTACGGCTACCAAAGCAAAAAACTATGCCAAGGCGCTGAAATATAACAACGAAATGATAACGCATAAGGTAGGCGGTGCGCTGCCTTACACCAACCTTATGAAGATGTATACCGACACATCGTACCACATGCTCGATACAAACAAGGCTATCGACATAGTTAAGCAGGGTAGGGCCGCGTATCCTAAGGATTTTGACCTGCTTATAAGTGAAACCAATATTTATATGTGGAAGCATGATAACGAGCATGCTATAAGCAACCTGCAGGCAGCTATTGACCAGCTTGCAAAAGACCCTAAAGCAGGCGACGACCCCCACAAACAAGTTATGGCTCAATTATACTCAGCTATGGGAAGCATTTACGATAAAATGGCTAACCCACGCGACCCTAAGACGAACGAAGACCTTGCAAGGCCTGCAAACTACGATGAGGTGTTTGGTAAGGCTGAAGACAGCTACAAAAAAGCACTTGAGCAAAGGCCCGATTACTTTGAGGTGAACTTTAATATTGGCGCGCTTTACAACAACCGCGCAAAGCAGATATATACTGCCATGCAGAAAATGTCGGATAAGGAACAGGCTGCAAAAGGCAAAGCAATGGCCGATGAAGCCAAAGGCTGGCTTACCAAGGCGCAGCCATACCTTGAGAAAGCGCATGACCTGAGGCCTGACGACACACAAGTTACAAAGGTGCTGAGGGGCCTTTATGCCAGCACCGGCCAGGAAGACAAGGCCAACGCTTTAAAAGGCAAGTAATACAATTGAGTATTTGTTGCATGCGCAATGTTCTCTTTTTTCTGAACGGGCTAAATTTAGCCTGACCGGAAAATATTTACCGGTTTTTTAAGTTTGTAAGTAAGAAGTGAACATCATGCTACATGCATTTTCAAAAATAACGCTCCTTACACTATCTGCATTCTTGCTTATTTCGGCAGGTGGCGGTGGCGACAAAATGTACCACGTTGACAATAAGGAGGAGCAGGCGGCATTTCAGTTATTGAACAAAATAAGGAAGAATCCTGCCCAGTTCAGTAAAGTATATGGTGTGAACCTTGACACCGTAAAACCTGCCCTGCAGTTAAAATGGAACGATACACTTGCCAAAGTGGCGGAGGCAAGAGCACTGGATATGGCTAAACGGGGATATTTCGACCATGTAAACCCGGATGGATATGCGGTTAACTACTTCATGAATAAAGCAGGCTATAAACTTGATAAAGACTGGCTGACAAGTAAAAGTGCCAATTATTTTGAATCGCTCGATGCAGGCTCAGGTACAGGAGTAGCTGCTATTGAAAACCTGATAGTTGATAATGGCTGGCCTGCGGCTAACCATAGGGTAGCTTTACTTAGTATGAGTGCATTTGACAAAGGAAATGTAGATATTGGCATTGGATTTGTAAAATGTGAAAATGGTTGTAATTTTGAATCCTATATGTCTGTTATTATTGCACGACACCACTGGTAAAATAAACACATGAAAAACACACTCACACTCATTGCAACTGCTGCAATTGGCTTGCTGTTTGCAGGCTGCGGCACAACAGGAAAATTTGCAGGCACATTTGGCAAACGCCACTATACCAAAGGCTATTATTGGGAAAGGGCGGGCTGCGGAGCAACCGTAACTGCCAGGGCCGGTAAAAGCAGTGTTGTGGCAAGCAAATCGCTGGAACCTAAAGTCAATGATGAAATTAAACCTGTATTTGACGGTACGGGTAATAATGTAATGCCTCAAACTATTGTAAAACGTAAAAACAATGTAAGAGCTTTAATTAAAGACCGGTTAAATAAGCTCGCCGGAATCAGGAAGTCGCTGGTAGCAATGGACCCGCAACTATTGAAACAAACCACTATTGAATCACCAACATCAAATACAGAAAGCTCACCCGAAAGACACGACGCAAAGCTATTTATGTTTCTTGGCGCCGTATTTCTTTTAACAGGTATAATTGTTGCCGGTGCAAAATTGGTTTTGCCTGGCCTTGCAACTGTATGCATTTTACTGGGGTTGATATTCTTAATTATTGGAATCTTTGACTACTTCAGCCAGTCGTCTAAAAACAACAATGGTAGTAACCCACCGCCACCGGCAAATACTAATCCAAGCCCTGTAAATACACAGGCACAAAACCAGCAACCACAGGGCAACAGCCAATCGGCGGGTCAGAACCAGACTAACTTAGGCGGGCCGGGCTTCACCATGGCTGTATTAGCAATTGCAGTTATAGCTATAGCCTTAATAACTATATTTGCAGGTGCAGCAACTTTGGGCTTCGGAGGGGCGTTAGCTATTGTAATATATGGCTGGCTGGGTGCATTTATTTTGTCTTTAATAGCGCTTATTCTTTGCGAAATTGCCCTGCATACCAATACCGAGAAAAATAAAAAACTTGCACGTGCCGGCCTTATTATTTCAATAATTACCTTGTGTAGCATGTTGCTGCTTTTTATTTAATAAAGCCTGTACTTAATACTATAAAGGCCGAACACTTAATGAAATGAGGAATATAATTTGTGTATTAGTTTTCTCAGTACTATTAGTAAGTTGCGGCACCACAGAAAAGTTTGCCGGCACATTTGGCAAGCGGAAATACACAAAAGGCTTCTTTTTTAATTCATCATCTGGCATTCCGGCAGTAACCAGCAGAACCAATGCATTTACAATAGGGGAGAAAAAATCGAAAGTATCGAAGCCTGTATATGAGAATACCGCAGCTATACAGCAGTCATTCGCGATAATTGACTTACAAGAGAAAAAGAACACGGCTACATCAGATCTGAAAAATAGGAGCGTAAGAAACAAACATGAAAGGGTTGCTGCTGCACCCTCGTACAAACAAACTGTAGAGTCGCCAATTGAAATTGAACCTGGAACTGAAAAGGGCATAGATGGATTTACCTTGTCTTTATCGGGCTTTGTACTATGTGCGCTTGCCATTCTGGCCGCTTTTATTGCACCCGGGCTTTCCGGCGCTGTTTTACTGGTAGGGCTTATATTTTCTGTATGGGGGTTCTTTACCTGCCGTTCAGCCATGCACAATAACGACAAATACGAAAATTACGCCAGGGCAGGACTTATTATTTTTTGGATAACTTGCGTATTATTGCTTGTAGGTTATGTAATAACATATTCGCCTTAAACAATGAGGAATGGCAGCATATATTTCCTTGCACTGGTTGTAATAGTACTTTCCGGTTGTGGCTCGGTCGGCAAATTCGCCGGCACATTTGGCAAGCGCCATTATACCAAAGGGTATTATTGGGAAAGAGCCGGGAGCGGAGAAAAAGTGGCGTTAAATACACAAAGAAAGCGGAGCCCCGATAGCTATCGGGAGCGTGCCGGCTTTGCTTCAGTAAACGGCGAAACAAAACCCACCGGAATAACTGAAACATCATTACCAGATAATACCGTCATAAGGCAGGAGTCTAAAACTGAAAGGAACACGGCCGTTAAAGAGCATAGATTATCTTTAAAAGCAATAAATGCCCCGCAAACGAACCCAAAGACATTGGCTGTAGCTACAAGTGAATGCGGTAGCATTTCAGAATTAGGCTATAATGGCAATACAAGCCAGGCTACAGATTGGGCCGTAGTCAGTTTCATTTTTACGCTTATTGGTTTAATTTTCCTCACATTCATAATTGTTTATAGTGCCAGCATAACCGGGGCAATAGGATGGTTTTTCGGGCTGGGAATGGCAGTGGCCTTTATATTGGGGTTTCTGTTTGCAGTTTTAGGCACCATGAGCCCAAATGAACAGCATATAGGGCTGCTACACGGAATCGAGTGGTTTTACGATATAATATTCTTATTCAGCAGCGCTTTGGCTGTAATAAAGATATGAGCTAACGTCCGCCGGTGTGACAATTTTAATGCCTAGAGAGGAGACATAGGGCTCTTGGTGAGAATCAGTGACAGGAAGGCTCAAAAATCCATTTTAAAATCTCAACCACTACTAATGATACAGTTGCAATCCACAGATATTTTGTGCCTTGTGCTAATCGCTGGGAATCCGAAGCAAGTTTATTGGTTGTGGTCTCCTTCAGAAGATTATCAGCTTGCTTTTCTGCTTTTTGCTTTACATAACCTTCAAAACACCTTCCCTCATATGTTATATAATAGTTCCTCCCCACAGTTACTTCGATAGGATTAGTCATTGCATAAAGTTGCACCTTTTTGATATCTTCATAATCAATAAACCCATCTTTAATTAGTTTTTTAAGCATTCTCTGTACTTCATAAAATTGATTTTCGTACTGATTCCCATCTAAATCAGGCTTTTCGTCTTCAATTAATTTTTGCAATTGCCCATCAGTAAAATGAGGCTTCAATTTAGAATCTGAATGCTTATCAATAAACCTAAGTAATTTATCGAGTGTTTGTTCTGTATTTGGCATGGTCGTTAAACTTTAAATTAGCTACCCGTTGCAAATAGGAAAGGTTCACCCTTACCGTTAATAAACTCTACAGTTTCTCTTATTTTGTTAAGCGCCAAAGTACTATCCTCTAATAAATCGAAAGTAACCTCCATAGGCTCTGAATCAGATAAGTATATTATTCCTTCATCGAAAACCACATAATCCTTTAAAAGGAATAATAAATCAGATATTGCTTTTTTAAATTTGGGATTTCCTTTAAAATGCTCAGGGAAGCAATCGAAATCAGTCATTTCATAGTGATATATAACCTTCATATTTAGATGTTATTGTACTCCCAAATATATTGGCTTCACACTACATTTATTGCTATATATGTTAGCAAATAGAGAGAGATATTAACACTAAAAGTTGTTGGGTTCATTCATGTTTCCCTTAAACGGGACACATAGATGCACAGAATTGTGCCAAAACCGCATAATAAGTGAACCCAAAAATCTAATCCGCGACAATTACATTATGTACACGCTTAATTTGCTCTTTAAGGTTTTCATGCTCGCAGACGCTAACTTGGGTTTCGGAGAGAAACTTTGGCGATTTTCCGCAATCGGAACAAGTAAGTTCCTCGATAACTTCCTTAATAATTTCCTTTTGGGCTTCGTTTACTGAATCATCGGGATTATCGGCTATAATAAGGGTAATGGTATTCATCGGTTGGTTTATTTAAAATATTAGCTAGTTCTACAAAATAATGCCCCGATTTGTACCAGGGTATACGGGTTCAAATATATAGAAAGTTCGGTTGCCAAGATAAGAACAAGGTAGGAGCGTTAGAGACGCTGAAAGAAGAGTAAATACACATAAGCATCTGTATATCAATACATAATCTACTTAACATAATATTTATTATAGGACAGTCTTATCTAATTATATAGGGGAATTACTATCCTATAATAACGATTATCGTTAAATAGAAATCATATCCTATAACAGTACCTTTTACCTATTCACGCTCTGGGGTAAAAATGGATTACGGGAAGGTCTTTTTGTTTTGGGGGTTAAGGTTTTTCAAACCTTTAAAAAGTAGTTAAGATTTTTAGGCTGTTATTATGCACAGACCTCTGCATCTATGTGTCCATTCCTGTCCCCGCATCATCCCACCTCACGTGCCCACCAAAATAGTATATTTGAATTATGGAAAATGAAACTATACAGATATTGGAATTTTTGCGACCCTATTACCTTGATGCAATTCCCCATAGATGTATAAATCCAATCTTGTTAAGATTTAACCACAGTGTTGGTCAGACTCACAGATTATTACGTAATCTACATGCTCAAGGGAGTCATTTTATAGAAGCTACTGGACAGCCTCATGATTGGAGAAATATTGGCGAGCAAATATTTGAAGGTATAGATAGCTTAGGAGTTCTTAAACAAAATAATTTTACCGAGCCCCCATCTTATGAAAGTGTCGAAATTGTTGTTAATGCAAGAATAACAAAAGAAGGTGTTGAATATTTACAGGACTATTATCAATATCAGGGAGTATTATCAACTATAGATACAAATAAAAACACCAAATCAACAAATAGTAATCTTATTAAGATATTTATAGTTACAGCCCTAATATCGTTAGCAAGTTTACTTGTCTCTATAGTCAATATCTATGTGACTACTGAAACAAACAAGCTACACCAACAACTAAAATGGCAAAAAAAATTACTATCGCAACAACGAGACCTAATTGAACAATACGAGTATCATCATTAGTGTCTTCCTTTTTTTCGTACATTTGCACCCACGACGATACTAATGAACGAACGCCAATTTATCAAATGATAGTTGGCGTTTTTATTGTTAGTTAATTAATTGAATTTTATCTAATAGCCCCCAAAACAAACGACGATTATTGCCATTTTTAGTGACAGCTTGCCTGCCTTTTCTATTCTCGTTTGAGCATTCTTTTATTTCGGGAAGCAAACTTCGCCTCGGGTAACATAATCTGTGGATATTATAGGACATTAATATAGATTGCCTATGGCAATATAAGGTCATTTAACAGAGTCTGATTTAGCCGAATCTTTTATGCTATGCTCCCTTAACCTGACCCCATGCTTTTGGGGCATTTCTATGGATGTATCTCTCGGCGTCATTGAATATCCGCTTCCTGCAGAATATGTTGTAAATGATTGCGAAACCTGTGGCGCTACCGCTTGGGCTGAATCCTGGCATTTACTTGCTGCCGCATAGTAAATAGCCGCTTTGGCACTGTCTAACCCATGCATTTTCATGGCTTTGGCATACCATTGCTCTTCCTGCTTGCAATCACCCATCATTCTATAGCATTCGGCAATCTGGTAAACTGTATGTTCTTTGGCTGCTTTTACCTCAGAACCTTTCATTCCTTTGGTCTTTTTAGCGTTACCCAAATCTAAATAATACATCTTGTAATACTTAATGGAATTCAGATAATTATGTGTCGTATATTCACTTTCTGCTTTAAGTAAATTTGCATTCTGACTAAAGGCTATTTGAGCACAAACAAGCAGGCTAAACAGTATGAGTCCTTTCTTCATTTTCAGCGGTTTTGAACTTATAATGCAAATACCACAATAAGATACAGCCTCTTTAATTACGAATTAAAAATTAAAGATTAAAAATGGCTGTATCATCGTGAATTGTTCTTCTACATTCGTAATCTTTAATCCGTCATTTTTAATTGCAAAGTATTAGCTTTGTTTTATGAAACCCATTCTTACCATATCGCTTCTTTTGCTATTTAACACAATGTATGGGCAAATCTTTATGGTTAAGGGTACAATTACCGAAGATAAAACCCACAAACCCATTAAGGGGGCTATTGCCCATATGGTCGGATCCGATGGTTCAGATGAAGTAGCAAAAACTGATTCCTCAGGCAATTATTCATTTAACCCAAGCCAAATAAAGGCCAACACCTCTTACACCATTTCTGCCGATGCATCAGACCTTAGCTATCTTGCAAGTCCTGTAAAAGCAAATTTTACTACCAACGGGTTGACTGAATCGAAAACATTTGTTGAAGATTTGCAGTTGCAAAAAGCTGGTTGCAGCCTTGTACACTTCCCTTTTCCGCGCTGCCTTTTTGATTTCGATAAAGCAGATGTAACAAAAAGCGTTGCTGATTCCCTTAATTTTATAATTAAACTACTCCGTGACAACCCAACTGTAAAATTTGAATTAGATGGCCACGGTAGTCCCGATGAGAAGGATGCTATGCCATTATCGTTAGAAAGAGCACTAGTATGTAAAATGTATATGTTTTCACAAGGTATTGATTCGGCGCGCATGGTTGCAAAAGGCTGGGGTGATACTAAGCCCCTACCTGGTTGCAGCAAGCGAGATGTAATGAGAATGAAAACTAAAGCCGAAAAGATAGCCGCATACGAACAAGACAGGCGTGTTGAATTCAGGGTGATCAGGTTCAGGTATGAGCCTAAAGGCGGCTTTAGCCATGAGGATAGCCTGAAAATTAAAGAAACCGAAACACGTAAAATCTCTTACTGACCACTGATTACTGAATACTGACTACTATTTAGTACCTTAGCCAAATGAAATTAAAACTCCGATTTATACTTTTGTTGTGTGGACTAATTACCCTGCTTGGCTTTCAGAAAAAACAACAGACTTACGTTAATTTCCCCAAAATTCTGTTTGACAATAAAGCCACTGAACTCGACAGTACTGCAAAGAAGAAACTAATGTTTGTGGTAAGGGTACTTAAAGATAACCCTAACTATGTTATACAGGTTGATGGCCATGCCGACAGCAGCGAAGGGACACACGATGTAAAAGTGGCCCTATCGGGCAAACGCGCCGAAGCATGCAAGAAATACATCATCAGCCAGGGAGTAGATGCATTGCAATTATCAGTAAGGACAAGAGCAGACAGCCTGCCCATGCCGGGATGCTCACCCAGGGATATTTCGGAGTTCAAAACCGATGAAGACAAAGAACTTGCCCGCAGACAAAACAGGCGGGTATCGTTCAAGATCATCAGCTATAAGTATAAGCCAAGATAGTCGTTAGCCTGCAGTCGTTAGGCATTTCCGAAGTACAAAATATTTATAAGCCTTAAGGTGTTTACAACGACTATTGACTAACCGCTAATGACTATATGGGGTTGTTGAAAACAAATCCATTTTTTCAGAATATATTCAAACAGGCTCCCGTAATTTTGTACTCTATCAATTACGGTAAACCACTTATATTAAATTGAAATAATGAACGGGGTAACACGGGGTAACAAATTTCGGGGGTATCATAAAGCCCATAACTTTGATAATCAGCAATTTATTTGTTTTAAAAGCCTGAAAAGTGTATACCCATTTAAATTAGGCCCATCGGCTAATACCTACGAAACATTCAATAGAATGAAAACCAACAAATTAATGGAATTATTCTAAGCACAGATTACTGACTACTATCGGCTATAATTACTTATTTTTAGCCTCATGAAACTGAAAGAAATTACATCATACCTTGAATCGGTTTGTCCGCCTGCCTATCAGGAGGGCTACGATAACTGCGGGCTTATTACCGGTAACCCTGATAGTGAAATAAAAGGCGCATTAATCTGCCTCGACAGTACTGAAGATGTGGTTAAGGAAGCTATAAAGCTAAAGCACAACCTTATTATTGCCCACCACCCTATCCTCTTCTCCCCTATTAAAAAGCTTACTGGCAAAACCTATATGGAAAGGGTGATAATAATGGCTATTAAGAATGATATTGCCATTTATGCCATGCATACCAACCTCGATAGCATTAATACTGGCGTAAACCGAAAGATTGCAGAGAAGATAGGATTAAAGAATACTTCTATACTTAGCCCTAAGAAGGGAATATTGAAAAAGCTGGTCACCTTCTGCCCTACCAATAAAGCCGATGAAGTGCGCACCGCCATTTTTGCTGCAGGTGCGGGAGTAATAGGGAATTACGATGAATGCAGCTTCAACGCTGAAGGTACTGGTACTTTTAAAGGCAACGATGATGCAAACCCATACGTTGGTAAAAAAGGTAAAAGGCATTACGAAAAAGAAGAACGCATAGAGACTATATTCTCTGCCGAAAGGCAGAATGCTATTATAAGCGCACTATTAAAGGCCCATCCCTACGAGGAAGTGGCGTATGACATCTATAGTCTCGACAATACCCATCCACGCGTTGGCTCAGGTATGATAGGCACCTTGCCCAAGCCTATGGCTGAAAAAGATTTCCTTACCCACCTGAAAAAGGTAATGAAAGTGCAGGTTGTGCGCCATAGCGCATTATTAGGCAAGAAAATAGAGCGAGTGGCTTTGTGTGGCGGATCTGGCTCATTCCTACTGAATGATGCCATTGCCAAAGGCGCGCAGGTATTGGTAACAGCCGACTTCAAGTATCACCAGTTCTTCGATGCTGATGGCAAGATTGTTATTGCCGATATTGGCCATTACGAAAGCGAACAATTTACTCCCGAGATAATTGAAAGCCTCTTGAAGGAGAAATTTTCTACATTTGATTGTGCTATATCAAAAACAAACACCAACCCTGTAAGCTATATTTAATAAAGGGTTAACGATAAATGAGTACCGAAAACAAATTACCTTATTTACCTGTAATTGATTCCCTGCGTGGCTTAGCCGCCTCAATGGTTTGTTTCTATCATTTTGTGTGTACCACAACCGGGTTTATTACCAGCGCCGTGGTGTTAAAGGTCTTTACATATGGGGCGCAGGGCGTACAAATGTTCTTCGTTATTTCAGGTGTTGTTATACCAATGACGATGTATAACGCCGGCTATCATATTACAAAATTGCCCCGTTTTCTGGGCAAGCGTTTCGTCCGCATTGAACCGCCCTACCTGGCCTCGGCGGTAATTGCAATTGCATATCTTTATTTAAGGCGTTACGTGCCTAATACAGTGCCGCAGGCATTACCAAGCACCAGAGATATATTGCTTCACCTGGGATACCTTGTTCCTTTTGTTGATGGCGCAAAATGGCTTGTTGATGTTTACTGGACACTGGCTGTTGAATTTCAATACTACCTGCTTATGAGCTTGGTATTCGGGCTACTCTTTTCGAAGTCCATTTACTTACGTATTCCGATTTATGTTGCTTTCCTTGCATCGGGTTATTTGTTGCCTTCGGGCCATTTCGTACTTTACTGGTTGCCTGTCTTTCTATTAGGTATAGCTTATGTGCTCTACAAATCTGGCACAATTACATCGACTGAGTATGTAATAGTAACATTAGCCTCGTCTACAATGGTGGGCGTTCACCTTGGCATACGCGATTTGGTAATCAGTCTGTTTGCCATTTCGGCCATTTACTTCTTCAGTAATGCACGCAATAAAATAACCGGCTTTGTTGGCGATGTTTCCTACTCGCTTTACTTGCTGCATAGTATAATAGGGGCTGCCTTCCTTAACTACATGTCTCACCATGCCAATAGTTCTGCAGTTAAAATTGCACTGGTTATACTCACCTATTTCATAAGCCTTGGCAGTGCCTGGGTATTATACAGGCTGGTTGAAAAACCGTCAAGGCAGTTGTCGTCAAAACTTAAATACGATTAACCTATTATTATTAATTGATAATCAGATAATTGAATCGAAGACAAACCGCTATAAAAGCAGGCAATTTAACAGGGAAATAATTTATACCCTGATTAATGGGAAAATTTAATACCTT
>Ga0134125_10007655_pt1 | contig 12188 bp, 11 predicted proteins | sample KB31751_FD_96464 | JGI IMG/M metagenome (GOLD analysis project Ga0134125, IMG submission 96464) | Terrestrial soil microbial communities with excess Nitrogen fertilizer from Kellogg Biological Station, Michigan, USA - KB3-175-1 | ecosystem: Environmental > Terrestrial > Soil > Unclassified ... | reverse complement strand
GTGCATTCGGACATTGGACTTGACCGTCACCACGTCATAATCCACCAGATATCCTTCGCGGACCGCGCGCTCGTATTCGTAGCGATAGACGACATCTTTGAAATAGGACGTGGTGTGCGCGGCAGGCGTGGCGGTGAGACCGAGTTTGACGGCATCGAAGTGGTCCATGGCCTTGCGCCAAATGGCAGTCTCTTTCGCGGTATAGCCTCGATGGCACTCGTCGGCAACGATCAGGTCGAAGGCGTGGATGGGGATTAGCTCTTCTTCGACATCGTCGTCAATTTCTTCGCCGCCCAATTCCGGGATGGCGTCACGACCGAATAAATTGATGGTCATGCGTTGGATGGTAGATACATACACAAACGCATAGGCGGACTTGGGATTGGTCAGATACCCGGTTGGAAGCACTTTAGGATCGAATTTGTCATCGTCTTCGAGATCGCCTGTATGGAACTGCTGGTGATAGACCTCGTAGATCTGGTTGAATTTTAAACCGGGCTCGGCTTCGAATGAGGCGAACGCTTTTACGGCTTGCGCAGCAAGGGCGCGCCGGTCGACGAGAAAGAGGACCCGTTTGGCGACCGCCGGACTTCATGAGCCGGTAGATTTCGTTCACGAGGGTAAACGTCTTGCCCGTGCCTGTTGCCATCGCGACCAGCATTTGCCGCTTGCGCTCGGCGAGCGCCTTTTCGATGCCGGCGCTTGCATCCTGCTGGTAGGGCCGAATGCGCGGATGATCGTTCGGAGCGGCGAGGGTCGCGAGGCCTTCCTCGAAATTGCGGGTTAGCGCCTCCAATAACGCTTCGGGCGTGTGGAATCCAAAGATCTGACGGGATCGATTGAGCTCGTGGCGGATATCGTGGTGCCAGATGACTTCGCCGTTCGTGGCATAGAGAAATGGCACATGGAAGCCACGAAATTGGAAGGAGTTCTGTGTAGCGCCTTTAGAATAGCGCTCGGCTTGAATTAGGACATTCTGAGGACCAAGCGTAAGTTTCTTGGCTTCGACGATACCGGCGATATGGCCGTTGAGACATAGTGCGTAGTCGGCGGGACCGTTGGCGGTGGGGTACTCTTCGACTGCGCAGCGATCGTAAGCGGTGAGCGGTTTTTCGGGATCGAATTTCTGCTGTGGGACGATTGTCCAGCCCGCGCCCGTTATCCGGTCATCGATCAGTTGTTTGCGGGTGAGGTATTCGGAAACTGCGGGCGAGGGTGGGCTTTTGCGTGGCTTGAGCACGAACGAATCGGTCTTTTCGATGTAATCGTGAGCGATCTGGGAACCATTTGATTGTATATGGGCGGCGCGGGGCTATTCCCGAAGGACGGCGCGAGATGCCGTCCGCAGGCCAGGGGCCTGCCCCACAGCGCTTCCGACTCGGGTTCGAGATCGGCGCCATCCTAAGATATGTCCTAAGTCCAGGGGCGGCGTGAGACGCCGTTTGCAGGCCGGGGGCCTGCCCCACAAAGGGCCGGGAAAGGGCTGACGGCAGCCAGGGGTCGCTGACGCTTCCGGCTCCGTTTCAAGGTCAGCGTCCAGAGGCGGCGTGGAAGGGCTGGCACTCCCTATTGCGGGTTGTCGCCGGGGGAACCCCATTGCTGCAAGATCGGCGCACCCGGATTCGAACTGGGGATGACATACCATGTTCCAGATGCCCGGCGCCACACCGCGAAATCGCTCTTTCCATCGCTATCGTAATCCGCAGCCACAGGGATGTCCCCCTGAAAACCCCACTGCTGCGAAATTGGCCTGGTGGGATTTCCGCTGGGAATGATAAACCATGTTCCTGAGCTTGGCCGCCACACCGCGAAGTCGGTCCGGCCATCGCCGTCATAGTCGCCGGTAACCGGAATGTCGCCAGGGAGGCCCCATTGCTGCACTATCGGCACACCAGGATTGGAGCTTGGTATCACGTACCAAGTTCCGTTCGACGGCCGCCAGACGGCCGTATCAATTCTTCCGTCGCCGTCATAATCACCAGGAACCGGAATATCACCGCCGGCTCCCCATTGCGCAGCAACCGGAGTTGACGGATTGCTGCTCGGGACGATGTACCAAGTGCCGTTGGAGGGTCGCCATACAGCATAATCGGTTTTGCCATCGCCGTCATAATCACCTGGAACCGGAATGTCACCATCGATTCCCCAAGATTCGATGAGGGGGGTTCCGGGATTGCTGCTCGGGATGACATACCATGTACCCTCAGCCGGCCGCCACACAGCATAATCGGTTTTTCCGTCACCATCATAGTCGCCAGGAATTGCAATGTCACCGGGAAGCCCCCACTGTTCCACGAGCGGCGCCGCGGAGCCAAGACCCGGGAAGATAAACCAGCCCCCATTCGACGGGCGCCAGATTGCATAATCCGCTTTTCCGTCGCCATAGAAGTCGGAGTGGGTGTTATTAGTGAAGTTCGAGCCGCACCCGCTGGTGATCGCGGTGAGGTTGGCGACGCCCTCGTGTTGGTCCTCGTCGGAAAAGTTAAAACTAGTCACCGTCCATTCTGAAGCGGGTGGGAGGGCGGCGGGCAGTCCGTTCACAAAGAGGTCCCCGCGCGCACCCTCAATGGCAATGGACGCCGACAGATTTGCCGTCGACACCGGGACTACTGAAATCAAGAGGGCATTCGTGATATTGGGGGTGAGCCCTTTATAGTTGGCTTCGATGAAGATGCTCCTGAATGCGGTCGGATAATACGAGACTCCACCCACTGTCAACGTCGCGCTGTTTCCGCTTAATCCCCCGATTTGGTATGCGTAGCCGCTTCTATTAAGAATTAGCGGCGTCCCCAGATTTGTAAGCTTGACCGACAGACTTATCGGGCTTCCGCCCGGAACAGTCACGCCCTGAAACGTGTAACACTGCGCTCGCGCAAACCGTGTCACACAAAGCGCGACAACTACCAACAAACAAACCCGCCGCACCATCTCCTCCTGTTGCCAAGGAAGGCTTCCTCCATGCCTCGCGACGATCCGAGGCCGTCGGAATAATACCACCGATTTGCCGGGCTCTGAATCTTGTTGCTATCCGCCTTTGGTACTGCTCGTTTGCCCTGGTCGGGAAAGGGCTGACGGCAGCCATGGGTCGCTGACGCTTCCGGCTCCGATTCGAGATCTTCCGCAAAAGTAAGATGAGGACATGCGTCTGCTTTTCTCTCTCGTAGTGATGTTGCCGCTATTTCTACCAGCCAAGCCGGGCGATAGCAGCTACAACGTCAAAGCGCATTACACAAAATATGAATTCCGGATTCCGATGCGAGATGGGAAGCGTCTGTTCACGGCAGTGTACGTTCCCAAGGACACCTCAAAAGCCTATCCATTCCTGATCATGCGCACGCCGTACGGCATCGCTCCTTATGGCGTCGATAACTATTCGAAAACGCTATATCCGGGAGATAATTTTGCGCGCGACGGTTATATCTTCGTTTACCAGGACGTGCGCGGACGCTACATGTCGGAGGGTACGTGGCTTGAGATGACCCCCGAAAAGGACCGTCACAATTCGCCGTCCGAGGTGGACGAAAGCACGGACACCTACGACACAATCGAATGGCTGCTGCATCATGTGCCGCGCAACAACGGGAAGGCCGGGCTACTCGGAATTTCGTATCCGGGGTTTTATACGTCCGCGGGACTGATCGACGCGCATCCGGCGCTGGTGGCCGCATCGCCGCAAGCTCCGATCGCCGATCTTTACATGGGCGACGATGCCTTCCATAACGGCGCGTTTTTTCTGGCGGCAAATTTTGGATTTTACTCGTCGTTTCATAAGCAAGATCATCCGCAAAAGCCGAAGCATTCGCCGGCATTCGATTTCGGGACAAAGGACGGCTACAAATTCTACCTGAATCTCGGCTCCGTCCAGAACGCGGATGAGAAATATTTCAAGTACAAAAATCCCTACTGGACGGACATGATTGCGCATCCCAACTATGACGAATTCTGGAAGGCCCGCAATCTGTTGCCTCATCTGCGCAACATCAAGCCCGCGGTTTTGGTGGTAGGCGGCTGGTATGACGCGGAAGACCTATCGGGAACGCTGAAAACGTACCGCACCATAAAAGAAAACAGCCCAAGCACTACCGATTTCATCGTGATGGGGCCCTGGTCCCACGGCGGATGGGAGCGAGGCGAGGGCGCAAAATTGGGCGACTTATCGTTCGGATCGAATACCTCTGAATTCTTTCGCGACCAAATTCAACTGCCGTTTTTCCACCACTATTTGAAAGGCGGAAGCGACCCTCAACTTCCCAAAGCCTACATGTTTGAAACCGGAACCATGCAATGGAGGCGCTTTTCGAAATGGCCACCGGAAAACGCGAGATCCGAAAAGCTCTATCTTCATGCAGGCGGCACGCTGAGCTTTAAAGAACCATCCGCCAATGAAAATTATGACCAGTACGTGAGCAACCCCAATAAGCCGGTGCCCTACTACAACAAAGTGGTCACGGGAATGGCCCGGGAATATATGGATGCCGACCAGCGTTTTGCAGCCCACCGCACTGACGTGCTTACGTATGAGACAGGACCCCTGGAAGAGGACATAACAGTCGCCGGTCCCGTAAGTCCGACGCTGCATGTCTCCACATCCGGAACCGATTCCGATTTCATCGTGAAGCTGATCGACGTGTATCCGGAGGACTACCCCAATCCCGACCCGAATCCGTCGAAAGTTGAGATGGGCGGCTACGAGCAGCTCGTTCGTGGGGAGCCATTCCGCGGGAAATTCAGGCGCAGCTTTGAAAAGCCGGAGCCGTTCCCACCTGGACAGGTTGAGGAAATTCACTTTTCCATGCCGGATATCGACCATTGTTTCCGGCGCAGACACCGGATTATGGTGCAGATACAGAGTTCCTGGTTTCCCCTGCTGGACCGAAACCCGCAAACGTTCACCACGATTCCCACGGCGAAACCGGCCGATTTTAAAGCGGCAACCGAGCGAATTTACCACTCCGCAGAGGCTCCGAGTTTTCTGAGCCTGGAGATTTTACACTAAATTTCGGCGCCCTGAACTGGTAGAAACGCTTTACTTCGCGTATACTAAAAAGAGTCAATTTAGCTTTCATGCTGAACATTATCATCATCAGCATTATTGGTGCGGGTATTACGAGCCCCGCCTGAGAGCTTTTGACTAAAAAGGTTTTAAGACAAGAGCCATCAGCGGGGTGCAAGCTCCCGACTGATGGCTTTTTATTTTTTGCGCGGACAGTAACCAGGTGAGTGAAACAAAGCGAATTTTATGAAGATCTTTACCTTCGATACGACCCTTCGAGACGGCACACAGGGCGAAGCCGTTTCTTTTTCGGTTGAGGATAAGCTTCTGATTGCGGAGAAGCTGGACGACCTCGGAATCGATTACATCGAAGGCGGCTGGCCCGGGTCGAATCCGAAGGATCAAGATTTTTTTGCGCGAGCCAAAAACCATAAATTCAAGCGCGCAAAGCTGACGGCGTTCGGCGCCACGCGCTTCGCTAAGAACTCGGTCGAGGAGGACGCGAACGTAGCCGCGCTGCTGGCAGCGGAAACGCCCGCGATCTCGATCTTCGGCAAGAGTTGGGACTTTCATGTCCATCGCGCGCTTGGAATCACCGAAGAAGAAAATTTGAAGCTAATCTCCGACACGGTAGGCTATCTGAAAAAGCACGGGCGCGAGGTGGTTTACGATGCTGAACATTTCTTCGACGGCTACCAGGCCAATCCGGATTTCGCTCTGCGCACATTGGAAGCGGCGAAACGCGCCGGCGCCGATGTTTTGACGTTGTGCGATACAAACGGCGGGACAACACCGATGCGCTTGCAGGAAGTGGTCGCCGAGATCAGGAAGCGCTTCGATGGCGTGCTGGGCATTCACACGCATAACGACTCCGATGTTGCCGTAGCTAACGCCCTTGTTGCGGTAGAGGCCGGCGCAACGCATGTGCAGGGCTGCATCAACGGATACGGCGAGCGCTGCGGCAACGCCAATATGTGCTCGATGCTGGCAAATCTGGAATTGAAGCTGGGCCACACAACGCTTGGGCCTGAAAATCTGGAGAAGTTAACGGATCTGGCGCGTTTGGTGGCGGAGCTCGCCAATTTGCCGCTGCGTCGCGATCAACCGTTCGTCGGCCAGAGCGCGTTTGCGCACAAGGGCGGCATCCACGTCAGCGCCATCTTGAAGGATTCAGCCACGTACGAGCATATCCGTCCGGAGACGGTAGGCAACCGCCAGCGCGTTTTGCTGAGCGATTTGTCGGGGCGCAGCAACATCAAATTCAAGCTGGAACAGCACGGATTGACCGATCGACTGGGTGAAGCCGATACGCGCGACCTGCTGAAGCGCATCAAGCAAATGGAATATGAAGGCTACGACTTTGAAACGGCTGAAGGCACGTTTGAATTGCTGGTGCGACAAGCGGCCAATCCCACATTTCATCCGTTCGATGTGGTCAGCTACGACGTAACTACTAAATTCGCGGCTGGAGGCGAGGCGGTAACGACCGCGAATGTGGCCCTCAATGTGGAAGGCGAGCTTCATTCGGCCACAGCGACCGGACAGGGGCCGGTCAACTCTCTCGACATGTGCCTGCGCCAATGTCTTTCCACACGTTTTCCGGCGCTTGCCAGCGTTCGCCTGGTGGACTATAAAGTCCGCGTCCTGGGCATGAAGGGTGGAACGGAATCGAAAGTCCGCGTGCTGGTGGAATGGTCCGATCACAAGCGCAGTTGGACTACGGTAGGGATTTCGGACAACGTCATTGCGGCGAGCTGGCACGCGCTGGTGGACGCTTTACGATTGGAGTTGATCCGGCTGCACGAGCGGGCGGCGGCGCAAGATCTGGTTCCGGTCTAATCACTGAAAGACGATGACATCCGAGAGACAACCGGGCAAACTCGTGTGCTTGCATCTGAGCGAAGGGGAGGAGTGCCAGGGCAAGCCCCTCTATGAAGCTATTGTTAATAAGTGTCTGGAACTCGATGTCTCCGGCACAACCGTGCTTCGCGGCATTGAAGGATTTGGCGAATCGTCGGAAATGCATCGTTCGGGATTGCTGAACCACGACCGGCCAGTGGTGATTCAAATTGTAGAAACGGCGGAAAAAGTGGAAAGTATTTTGCCGGAATTGCAGCAAATGCTAGGCAACGGAATGGTTGCGGTGTCCGACGTGGAACTCTTACGAGTGGAGAAGATTTCCGGCCACATGATGCCGTAGTTCGGGGAACAAGCGTCGAGATGAGTCTCGACGCGGCAGGCATTGCTTGAACCGCACACAACGCCACAAATCGGCTGTGCACTCAAGTGCCCGCGCCACGAGAACCGCAAAGGACCGGTATTTCTATTCGCCGGGCAGCCCGGTGATTCAAGTCACTGCCCTCCTTCCATCTTCGAGTCAGACTAAAACTTGACAAGGAGTAATTCGCAATGGCCTATATCATCGCCGAACCCTGTATTGGCGTAAAGGATACGGCGTGTGTGGATGCCTGCCCGGTCGACTGCATTCACCCGAAAAAGAGCGCCGCAAACTTTGAACAGGAAACACAGTTGTACATCGATCCGCAGGAGTGTATTGATTGCGGCGCTTGCGTTCCCGTATGTCCGGTATCGGCCATATTTGCATTGGATGATCTCCCGCCGCAATGGGAATCGTTCGCAAAAACCAATGCGGAGTACTTCGGTCGTTAGGAAGCGGAACGAATATGCCCATAATTATCGGCGCCAAACAGGAAAGCGGCTTTGACGATCCCATAGGCCTTTTAGGGGACTGCCACCGCAGAATAGAACGGTTTCTATCCGCGCTTTTGTTAGTTGCGGACCAGGCTCGTGGAGGCCCTCTGAACAACGACCAGCGGACCGCGCTCGAGAAATCGCTTCGATACTTTTGCGAGTCGGCCCCGAAACATACCGCCGACGAAGAGGAAAGTCTTTTTCCGCGGTTAAACAACGGAGGAAGCGAATGGGCGGATACGCTGGCTTCCATAACCGAACTGGAACAGGAACACGTCCAAGCTACGATTTATCACCAGGCAGTGGACGGCCTTGGCCGGCGCTGGCTGGCGGACGATCATTTAGCGGCAAGCGATTTCGAAAGGCTGCTGATCGCGCTCACGGCCCTGGATCTTCTTTACAGGCGGCACATCAAGGTTGAGGAGAGCGTTGTGTTCCCGTTGGCGGCACGCGTACTTTCACAGACCCAAAAAGCATCCATCGGAACAGAGATGGCATCGCGCCGCGGCATTCAACAGAAAGAGCAGAGGAATGGAAATCATTAACGTTTTAAACCAGATCAATTTCGACGACACAAAACCTGTTATACGCACGCTGGTACCCGGTCCGGGGCCGCGCGTTGTGCTTCTTTGCCTACGCGCCGGGCAGGAGATACCGGTGCATACCACCGCAAACGCAATGACAATACAGGCGATCTCCGGCCACGCTACGTTTTACGACGGACCGGACCCGGCCGAGATGAAACCCGGGGTGTTGCTGCGGCTGGATGCCGGACGACCGCATGCAGTAACCGCCAGTGAAGATAGCGCGTTGCTTGTAACAATTCTGGCGCCTCCGGTCAGCGCACCGGCGGACAAGTCGGTTCTCGATCTGCGTGAAATTCCCCGTCCCCAAAGGCACGCACTGGTGTTCGATTGCCTGGACCACTTGCCCCTCGGCCAGACGTTCACGCTTGTGAACGATCATGACCCTTTACCGCTTCGCAATCAGATTGAGATGCGGTTCCCGAAGGAAAGCGCCTGGGAGTATGTGGAGCGCGGACCAGAAACTTTTCGTATTCGCATTACGCGAACACAAGAGGCACACGCGGGCCGGTAAATCAGCTCACGGAATTCCTGGCATAGGCAGCTAAGCGGTCGCGATCGACGATGACCAGGGTACGTCCGTCGAGAGTGATTAAACCCTCTTTTTGAAGGCGCGCCAGGGCGCGGGTCACGACCTCTCGAACAGAACCGACGCGAGCCGCTAACTGCTGGTGAGATAACTGAAGCTCGATCTTTGTGCGGCCTGCTTTCAGCGGTCCCCTGTCGGCTGCTTCGCTGAGAAATAACTGGGCGAGCCTTTGCCCTACTTCGCGCAACGAAAGGGACTCGACCAATTCGGCATGACGCCGAAGCCGTCCGGCCATTATTTTGAGAGCTGTTAGCGCGAGATGAGGATGCGCCAGAAGGAATTGCCGGAAATCGCGCTTGTCGATAAAGATCACCACCGCGTCTTCTTCAGCGGACGCGGTTGCCGGATACGGTCCGTCATCAAATACGGGCACTTCGGCCAGCGTCGCTCCCGCACGCTCCACGTGAAGCACTTGCTCGCGGCCGTCGGAATTCATGCGAAATGCGCGGACGGAGCCAGACACAATCACGAACATGCCCTGGGCCTCCTCGTGGACGACGAAAAGCACGTCGCCGCGCGACAATCGGCGGATGACCGCATATCTGGCGAGCAAGCGCAATTCCTGAGGAGCGAGGCCGCCGAACAACGCCGTGCGGGCGAGCGCCGCGACTGTTTCTTCTACCGTCATCGCTTCCCATCATCGCGCGGCTTGGGTGCGGACATTGACGGCTTCGGCAAAATGACACAATTTACGGAGGACAATAAATGAACCTGGTTCATCGCTGGCTTTGTAGTTCATCTCTATGGCGAAAACAGGTGCAAGATTCCGTTTTGCCTTGGACACTCGAAGGCCTAGCTATCGGCTCGAAGGTTCTCGAAATCGGCCCTGGCCCTGGAATTACTACGGACTTCCTCGCCAACCGCGTTGACAGTCTGATCTGCATGGAAATCGACGGCGGTTATGCTTCCGCTTTGGCACGCCGGCTGACGGGTAGAAACGTACGTGTGTTATGCGGGGATGGAACGGCGGCGCCCCTTCCCTGTTCGCACTTCGATGCAGTCCTATGCTTTACGATGCTGCACCACGTGCCGTCCACCGCGCTGCAGGACAGTTTGTTTGCGGAAGCCGCGCGAGTGCTACGGCCGGGTGGAATTTTCGCAGGGCACGATAGCTTGTCGAGCCTTCCGTTCCGACTCTTCCACGCCTTCGACACCGCAGTCACCATCGAGCCACACAAGCTGCCGGGTAGATTGAAAACCGCCGGTTTCGACGCAGTTCAGGTAGACGTAAATAGCCACGCATTTCGATTTCGAGCGTGGAAATACAACTAATGGCAAGTCGCGGAGAAACATTTTTTTCCTATTGGGGTCGCTAACTCTCCAGGCTCCGTTTCGAAATCTTGCGCAAGATCGCACAGAATCGCACGTAAGCCATTCACAATGGATATAGAGAATGCGCTATCTGGCACTGGCGACCGATTATGACGGCACAATTGCTGAAAATGGGCGAATGCCGGATGAAGCTGTAGAAGCCATTTCGCGGCTTCGCACCTCGGGAAGGCGCGCGATTCTGGCGACGGGCAGACGTTTGGACGATTTGCTGGCGGTGTGCCCTCACGTGGATCTGTTCGACTATATCGTGGCGGAAAACGGCGCACTGGTGTACTCGCCGCGAACGCGGGAGGAAGTATTGCTCGCGAAACGCCCGCCCGCGCGTTTTGTGAAGCGATTGAAGCAGTTGGGCGTTGAATTTGAGATCGGCCGGGTGATTATCGCAACCTGGCTGCCGCATCATACCGCCGTGCTTCAGGCCATTCAGGAAACCGGCCTTGAACTCGTCGTGATCTTTAACGGAGCCGCGGTAATGGTGCTCCCAGCGGGTATCAACAAAGCGACCGGGCTCGATTACGCGCTGCGAAAGCTGGGCCTTTCGTTTCACGAACTGGTCGGGATTGGCGATGCGTCCAATGACCAATCGTTTCTCAGCCGTTCCGAATGCTCCGTTGCGGTGGCAAATGCCGCGCCCGCGCTTCAGGAATTCGTCACATTCGTAACGCGCGCAAGCAGCGGTTTAGGGGTAGCAGAAGTCATAGACGAGCTGATCGAGGATGATCTGGCGAGAACGTACGCTGAGTTGCGACACCACTTCATTGCTATCGGCTCGCGTGCGAACGAAGATATTGTTGCGATTTCTCCTTACGGCGTGAACGTTCTGATAGCGGGTCCATCAGGAAGCGGCAAATCTACCGCGACGGCCGGAATTGTGGAGCGCCTGATCGAACAAGACTACCAGGTTTGCATTATCGATCCTGAGGGCGATTACGGTCCATCACAGGGTGTTGTCACGTTGGGAGACCGGCATCATGCCCACGGAATCAACGAAGTGTTCGCCATTCTGGAAGATCCGAAGATCAACCTGAACGTTAACCTGCTGGGTATTCCGCTTTTGGATCGTCCCGCGTTTTTCGGACAATTCTTTCCGAGCCTTCAGGTTCTCAGAACTCGCACCGGGCGCCCGCATTGGGTAGTTTTTGACGAAGCGCATCACCTAGTGTCGCCGGAGTGGGGACATTTGCCCGACATCCTGCCGCAAAAATTCGGCGAGACAATTTGGGTGACCGTTCATCCGGACCACCTTCCGCCCGCGATTCTATCGCTGATGTACGTCGTTATTGCCGTAGGTCCGGGACCTGATGAAACACTGAAGAGGTTTTGCGACGCCATTGGCCAACCGTTGTTATGGCCGGGCGGCTTAGCGTATAAGGCGGGTCATGCCGTGGCGTGGTTTGTCGACAATCACGAACCGCCGTTCTCAATGAGCGTCATTCCAACGAGCAGCGATCGGGTCCGGCACCGACGCAAGTACGCAGAAGGGAATATGCGCTATAACAGCTTTTACTTTCGCGGTCCCGAAGAGCGCCACAATTTGAAAGCGCAAAACCTCGCTATTTTTTCGCAGCTTGCCGAAGGAATCGACGAAGAAACGTGGCTGTATCATCTTCGGCGGGGTGACTATTCGAGCTGGTTTCGGAGCGCGATTAAAGATCCTTATCTTGCAGATCAGACAGAACGTATCGAACAGCGCGCGAACCTGGGACCGGAGGAAACGCGAAAGCTGATCCGCAATCTGATCGAAGCTCGCTACACGCTGCCCGAATAGGCGTGCGAATCGCCGGCCCTGTCAGCTCGCAGATGCAGACTGCGCGTTAATCAGTTTTTCGGGCTTCACCGGCGGCCGTTTCATCTCCTGCGATTTATCGGGGCGATTCCGCTTCTCAAAGGGCGCCAGTTTTACGGGCGCGCCAGTCCTCATTGACTCAAGCAGCGCGTCCACGATGCGCACATCGGCCAAGCCCTCGTAGCCTGAAGG
>Ga0134125_10007653_pt1 | contig 12188 bp, 9 predicted proteins | sample KB31751_FD_96464 | JGI IMG/M metagenome (GOLD analysis project Ga0134125, IMG submission 96464) | Terrestrial soil microbial communities with excess Nitrogen fertilizer from Kellogg Biological Station, Michigan, USA - KB3-175-1 | ecosystem: Environmental > Terrestrial > Soil > Unclassified ... | reverse complement strand
GTGGCTCGGAGCGCTGACGCTCGTCGCGGCGAGCGCGTCGCTGTTGCTGCTGCGGGCTCCGCGGCGACACGAGGCGGCCATCCGCGTCGGCGATCGAGAGGTCACGACGCGCACCACGCTCCCGCTCGGCGATCGGGTGACCGCGGTCGCGGAGGCGAACAGCGCCTTGTCGTGGACGCTCACGTCCGACGGCACGGTTCGCGTTCAGCAGCGACGAGGAAACGTTTTCTACCGGGCCGAGAAGGGAAGCCGATTGTTCGTGTCTACGGCCGACGCCGACCTCACGGCGCTCGGAACCTGTTTTCGCGTGGAGGTTCGATCGATGGACAAGAAGGCAGTCATCGCGGCACTGGCAGCGACCACGTTCGTCAGTGTCTATGAAGGCCGGGTGGCGTTCGCCAACGAGCGGGGCCGCGTCGAAGTCGCGGCGGGTGAACGCGCGATGGGATCACCCGATCGCGCGCCCGCCCTGGTGGCCCCAAGCGACACGACGGCGGTGAGCGATGCGAGGCACGCCGTCGCCCCGGCCCCTCTTCCCGCGCCGTTGCCCGGCGCTGCGCCGGCCGCCGCGCGGCCGATGCCGGATACCCCGGATGCGCTCTTTGCCGAAGCGAACCAGCGGCTCGCCGCGCGCCAGTGGGACGAGGCCCGCCGGCTGTTTGGCGCGTTCCTCGGGCTCTATCCGACGGATCGTCGCGCCGCGCGCGCGCAGTATGGCATCGGCGAGTCGTACGCCGGGGAGAAGCAGCTCGCGGAGGCGATCGGGGCGTACACCAAAGTGCTCCAGCAGTATGAGGACAGCGACGCCGCCGCCGACGCGATGTACCAGAACGGTGTCGCCTTCGCGGCGCTCAAGCATTGCAGCGACGCGAAGGTCTATCTCCAGGCACTGCTCAGTCGCTATCCATCCACGTCGTGGAAGAAGGACGCCGAGCAGCGCCTCCACGCGCTGGCCGCCAATCAGAACGACAGGTCCATCTGTCGCGACTAGAACGCATCTGATGAGTTCTAGGACGCTCGCTCGTCCACGCAACTTTTTCCGCGTTCGGCCGATAACTGTCCGTGTCGCGCCTACTCCCCCTTGTCTTTGTGATCTCCGTCGTGTTGGCGTCGTCGCAGGCATCGGCGGCGAGGGTTCCGCCAACGCAGCACCGTCGCGCCATGGCCGCCAACACGGCCGGCTGGCGCTACTACCGCGCCGGGCAGCTTCCGCGCGCCGAGCTCCACTTCTCCGACGCGGTCGCGCTCGATCCGGAGTACGCGCTCGCGCACTACAACCTCGCGTGCGTCGCGTCACGGCTGCGTGACGTCGTGACCGCGATCAGGGAGCTGCGCTGGCTGGCGGCGTCCGCGGATCCGGTGGCGAAGGAGAAGCGCGCCAAGGCGGCGAGTGACGCCGATCTCGATTTCATCTCGGCGCTGCCCGAGGTGCGCGACCTCTTGACCCTGCCGGAGTTCGACGAAGGCGAGCCGCTCGACTGGATCCGCGAGCGCAGCGGCCGCTGGTCGACCGAGGTCAGCGATCCCGAGTGCGCGACGCGGAGCTATTCGTTCGTGTTCGAGCGCGGGAGCGACGCCGCGCAGCTGACCATTCGCGAGGTGTGTCGTGGCGGCGCGCCGCACGTGGCGACCTTCGCGGCGACGGTCGACGTGGACGAGGCGAAGGTCCGTGTTGCGGTGCCGGACTGGAAGCAGTGGCCGGAGGCGGCGGAGCTGGTGTTGTCGACGTGTCCGGGGCTCGAGGACGCGCCCGGCTCGTGTTTCACGCTGGTCGCGGGCGAAAAGACGCTCGGACCGTTCCACCGCGGGCTACCCGGAACGAGCCCGATGCGCGCGGCACGAGCGTTCGCCGCGACCGGCGGCGCCGTCGTGCGCTGATCAGCGACCTGTCCCGAGCTCGACGAGACTCTTCCTTCGATCACTGGAAGGATCTCAAGCGCGCGACCATCGTCGGCGAGAACCGGACGGCGGCGCGCACCCGACGGCGCCGTTGCGCATCGATGGTCACTTCGGCGTCCACGTGCCGTATGCGCGCCCGATCAGTCCGATCACCAAGACGGACAGGAAGGGACGGGCGTCGCGCCCGACGTCAAGCGTCCCCGTCGAGCAGGCGCTCGACGTCGCAAAACGGGTCGCGACCGAAGCCATCCGCCAGAAGTAACGAAGCCTTGGACCCAATACGCGTGGTGCACTAGGGCGGAATCCCGTTGCAGCGGCCCGCGTACGTGCTCACCACCAGCACGACAACAACGGACTAAGCCGGCCACGCGCCGGCGAAGGAGGTGCCAGGATGCTGAGCCGCAAGATCCTCGAAGAGCGAGGCGTGTTCACCTGTGACATGAACGAGGTCCACGAACAGCTCGACGAGATTCAAAGCACGTTGACGATTCTGGCGACGCACGCCGGCACGGCGCAGGACTCCGAGCTGCTGCTCGCGCTTCAGGGGGTCGCACGCTCGGTCTCGGCGCTTCGCCAGGACATGAGCGAGATCGACGAGGTGCTGCGCGAGCGCGGCGCCATCGTCGATGCGCACGAGTATCTGCGCCGTCAGCGCGAGCAGCGAGAAGAGTGGCACCTCACGGGCGAGGTGCAGTGATGTCGGCGCGACTCGAGCCGAGCCTCGACAGCGCCCGGGTGATCGTCGGCGCCTTGCGCGGCGCCATCGAGCACGGCGGCTCCGACGGGGACAACCGGCGCTTGCTGCTGCTGCTCGACGCGCTCGAGGGGGAGCTGCAGCCGTCGGCGGCGTCGGCGAAGCGCCGCCGTCGCGGCGGCTAGCCGTACCAGGAGCGCGTCGGTTGCAGGACCGCCTCCCGTAGCGCCGTCGTACGCAGGTGCGTGACCTTCTGATACTCGGGGTCCGCCACCATCTGGCAGAAGGCGGCGCGGCTCGGATAACGAACCAACAGCACCGCATCCCACCCTTGCCCTGCCTCCGCCACCAGCGGCGTCGTGCCGTCGCCGGCGTAGACCACCTTGCCGCCCGCGCGCGCGAGGAACGGCTGAATGGCGCGCGCGTATTCGTCGTAGCGGGCGCGGCCGCCGTCGGCGAAGCGGAGAAGGTTGAGCATCACCACCGGTGCGCCGTCGTCGTCGGCGAGGAAGCGCTTGAGATCTTTTCCGGTCGGATCGATCGCCATGTTCACTCCGATTGGGACGTGGCGTCGATGTAACATCGCCCGACGATGAGCTTGCAAGACTGTCTGCCTGCCGAGCTGCGCCACGAGGGCACCGCGATCACGCGGCTCACCGCCGGGCTGTCCGGTGCCGCGGTCCATCGGGTCGACGCCGATGGACGCGCCTTCGTGCTCAAGATCGCGGACGCCGCCGAGCCGCTCGACGGCTGGCGGCGCATGCGCGACATTGTCGAGCGGGCCGCGCAGGCGGGGCTCGCGCCGCGGGTCGTTCACGTCGACCCCGAGCGCCGCGCCATCCTCAGCGAGCTCGTGGTCGATCGCTCCTTCCCGGCGCTGCTGCTCAATCCGGCGACGCGCGCGGCGGCGATCGCGCTGCTCGGCCGCACGCTTCGCCGCGTGCACGAGCTGCCGCTGCCGGCGGCCAGCGGTGACGGCATCGAGCCGCTCGCGTTTCTGGCCGCCCTATTGGCGCGGGTGTCGTCGGGCGTGGCGTTGCCTGCGTTCGTCGGCGAGGCGGTCGCACGCCTGCGCGGCGAAGCGGCGCCATCGAGCGGACGCACGCCGGTGCTCAGCCACAACGACGTCAACCCGTCGAACCTCGTCTACGACGGGGAGCGGCTGATCCTGCTCGACTGGGATCGCGCCTCGGCGAACGAGCCATACTACGATCTCGCCACCATCTCGGTGTTCGCGCGCCTCGACGACGAGGCCTGCCGCACGCTCGTCGCCGCGTACGACGACGCACCGGTGGCCGCGCTGCCGGCGCGCTTCGTCTACGATCGCCGTCTCGTGGCCGTGGTTTGTGGTGTCGTGTTTCTGCATCTGGCCCGCCTCGCCGGCTACGAGGGTGACGGCAGCGCGACGCTCGACGGAGCGCTCGGGCTGGGCGACTTCTATCAGCGGCTGCGCGCGGGCGCCGTGAGCGTCGCCGACGGCGAAGGGCGCTGGGCCTTTGGCCTCGCGCTCGTGAAGGAGAGCTTCGCGCGATGAGGCTGGGGGCGTGGCTGCTGCGCGGGCTCCCTGACGAAACCGTGATCGGTCCGCCGCTGTTCACGCACAGCGGCCTGTCCGCCGACGGCAAGCGGCTGGCGCTGGTGGTCACCGTCCGCGATCAGACCGATCCGCAGGTGTGGATCGCCGAGCTACCGAGCGCGACATGGCCTTAAGAAAAGACGACGCGGACGTCTCCCTCCAACGCCGCCGGCCACACCTTCCAGACGCCCGCGTCGCCCTTCTCTGATCGGTTGGACGACGTCCGCGCCGTCGCGGATCCATTTCTTGCCGATTCTTTGGATGACGACTGCGTAAGCAACCGCAGCGTGGAACATCGTGTGCACACAAAAGCAGACGCGATGACGCTGCGGAGCTGTTTGCTGACGGTTGCGTGTTTTTCGTCGAGCGCGATCGTACGCGCGCAAACGAGCGGCACCGGCGCCATTCTCGGCGTGCCGAATGCGACCGGCGCCGCGTCGTCCGCCGGCGCGTCGACGAGCACCGCCGGTGTCTTGCCCGCGGAGGCGATGCCCGCGTCGACAGCGTGGCCGCCGTGGCCCGGCGCGCCGAGCGCGACGCTCTCCATCAACGCATCGGGCGGCGCCGAGGCGCCGAGCGTGCCGTCGGCCGCGGCGGCGAGCGCGGCGAGCGCCGGCAGCGGCGCGGGCACGACCGCGGTGATCCTCCCGTCCGATCCCGCGACGCCGCTGTCGACGACGCCGGTCGCGCCGGTGGCCTCACCGCCCGCGGCCAACGGCGGCTTGACGAGCAGCGCCTCGAACGTGCCGCTGCTGACGCCGCCGACGACGGTGACGCCGTCGACCACGACGGCCGCCGTGAACGCCAGCGGCAGCAGCAACGTGAGCAACAGCGGATCCGCGACGGGCGGCAGCACCACACAGGGATCGCCGTAGTGCATTTCGCCCGCGTTGTCGTCGCACCAGGCGCCGCCTATATCCGCAGACAGGATGCGTGCGTCGCTGGTCATCCTGGCGCTCGCCGCCGTCGCGTGTGAGCAGGCGCAGGCGCGCCGCGAGCCGGCCAAACCGGGCGATCGCCCCATCCCGGTGGTGATCGCCGAGGTCGCCGAGCGCGACGTGCCCATCTATCTCGATGGGCTCGGCACCGTCGTCGCCTACAAGACGATCGCGGTGCACACGCAGGTCGACGGGCGCCTGCTCGAGGTCGACTTCGCCGAAGGACAGGACGTGCGCCGCGGCCAGCTGCTCGCGCTCGTCGATCCCGATCCGTTTGCCGCGCAGCTCACGCAGGCCGAAGGCGCGCTGGTGCGCGACTCGGCGCTGTTGCGCTCGAGCCGCATCAACCTCACGCGCAACCAGACGCTCCGCAAGCAGAACCTCATCGCGCAGCAGAACGTCGACGATCAGGAGGCGCTCGTCGGGCAGTACACCGGCGCGGTGCGCGTCGATCGCGGACAGATCGCGACGGCCCGGCTCAACCTCAAGTACGCGCGCATCGTCTCGCCCGTCGACGGCGTGGTCGGGCTGCGCCTGATCGATCCCGGCAACATCGTGCACGCCGCCGATCAGAGCGGCATCGTGATGGTCACGCAGATCGATCCGATCTCGATCGTCTTCACGCTGCCGCAAGACGATCTGCCCGAGGTGGCGCGCGCGCTTCGTCGGGAAGGCTCGCTCACCGTCGAGATCTTCAGCCGCGACGGCAACCTGCCGCTCGGCCGCGGCGTGGTCACCGCCATCGACAACCAGATCAATACGACGACGGCGACCATCCGCTTGAAGGCGACCGCGCCCAACTCCGAGCGCATGCTGTGGCCCAATCAGTTCGTCAAGGCGCACCTCCTCGTCGCCACGCGCGCGCACGCCACCGTCGTGCCGTCGACGGCGGTGCAGCGCGGCCCCGAGGGCATGTTCGCCTACGTCGTCGGGGCCAACGACACCGTGGCCGTGCGCAAGGTGCAGCCCGAGGTCACGACGGGCGACGTGTCGATCATCAGGGGCGGCCTTCGGCCCGGCGAGGTCGTCGTCACCGAAGGGCAGAACGAGCTCAGCCCCGGCAGTAAAGTGGCGCCGCGCGCGGCCAGCCCCGACGGCGGCGCCGGCGACGGTGGTGCTCCGCCCGACGGCGGGGCCGGGCCGTGAACATCTCGGCGCCGTTCATCCGCCATCCGGTCGCGACGACGCTCCTCACCATCGGAATCCTGCTCGCCGGCATCACCGGCTATCGCGCGCTGCCCGTCTCGACGCTGCCCGAGGTCGACTATCCGACCATCCAGGTGACCACGTTCCTGCCCGGCGCCAGCGCCGAGACCATGGCCTCGGCGGTGACCACGCCGCTCGAGCGGCAGTTCGGGCAGATGCCGTCGCTTGGCCTCATGACCTCGACCTCGAGCTTCGGCACGTCGCTCATCGCGCTCCAGTTCCAGCTCGACCGCAACATCGACGCCGCCGAGCAGGACGTGCAGGCCGCGATCAACGCCGCCGCGACCTTCCTGCCGCCGACGCTGCCGTCGCCGCCGGTGTACTCGAAGTCGAACCCGGCCGACACGCCGATCCTGACGCTGGCGGTGACCTCGAAGACGTTGCCGCTGGCGCAAGTCGACGACGTCGCCGACTCGATCCTCGCGCAGAAGATCGCACAGGTCTCAGGCGTCGGCCTCGTCAGCATCAACGGCAGCCAGAAGCCGGCGGTGCGCGTCGAGGCCGATCCGGTCGCGCTCTCCGGCGTCGGGCTCAGCCTCGAAGATCTGCGCACCACGCTGGCGCTGGCCAACGTCAACCAGCCGAAGGGAAACCTCGACGGGCCGCGGCTCGACTACACCATCGCCACCAACGATCAGGTCTACAAGGCCGCGGGGTTTCGCCCGCTCATCCTGGCCTACCGCAACGACTCGCCGATTCGCCTCGACGACGTGGCCGACGTCTCGGACGGCGTGGAGAACGCGCTCCTCGCCGGATGGGCCGATCGCGAGCCGGCGATCATCCTCAACGTCTGGCGCCAGCCGGGCGCCAACGTCATCGCCACCGCCGATCGCGTCAAGGCGCTCTTACCGACGCTGCACGCGTCGCTGCCGCGCAGCATCACCGTGCGCACGCTCTCCGATCGCACCGAGACCGTGCGCGCCTCGGTGCACGACGTGCAGGAGACGCTCGTCATCACCGTCGTGCTCGTCGTCGCCGTCATCTTCATCTTTCTCGGCAGCGTGCGCGCGACGCTGATCCCGGGCGTGGCCGTGCCGCTCTCGCTCGTCGCCACCTTCGGCGTCATGTACCTGTGCGGCTACAGCCTCGACAACCTGTCGCTGATGGCGCTCACCATCTCCACCGGCTTCGTCGTCGACGACGCCATCGTCATGGTCGAGAACATCTCGCGCCACGTCGAGGAGGGCATGGCGCCGCTGCCGGCGGCGCTCGAGGGCGCCCGGCAGATCGGCTTCACCATCGTGTCGCTGACAGTGTCGCTGGTGGCGGTGCTGATTCCGCTGCTCTTCATGCGCGGGATCATCGGCCGGCTCTTTCGCGAGTTCGCGGTCACGCTCAGCATCGCCATCGGCGTCTCGGCGCTCTTGTCGCTCACGCTGACGGCGATGATGAGCGCGCACCTGTTGCGTCCCGCCGGCGAGGCGCGCCGTCGCGGGCGGCTGTCGGCGTGGTGCGACACCGGCTTTCGTAAGACCACGCAGCTGTACGAGCGCACGCTCGGCTGGGTGCTCGATCATCAGCTGCTCATGCTCGCGGTCACCATCGCGACGCTGCTCCTGACCGGGATCCTCGCGCTCGTGGTGCCCAAGGGCTTCTTCCCGCAGCAGGACACTGGCCTCCTCCAGGGCATCTCGGAGGCGCCGGCGACCACGTCGTTCGCGCGCATGTCGGAGCTGCAGCTGGCGCTCGTCGACGTGGTGCGCGGCGATCCCGACGTCGCGTCGGTGGCGTCGTTCATCGGCGCCGACGGCACCAACCTGACGCCCAACTCCGGGCGCATGCTGATCACGCTCAAGCCGCGCAGCGAGCGCCACGCCGGCGCCGCCGCGATCATCGCGCGCCTGCAGCCCAAGGTCGCCCGCGTCGAGGGCATCAAGCTCTACCTGCAAGCGGTGCAGGACCTGCAGATCGACACGCGCGTGAGCCGCACGCAGTATCAGCTCACGCTCGACGACGCCGACGCCGCCGAGCTGCACGCCTGGAGCCCGCGCGCGGTGGCGCGCCTCGCTCGGCTGCGCGAGCTGCGCGAGGTCTCGAGCGACGAGCGGCTGGGCGGGGCCACGCTCGTGGTCACCGTCGATCGCGACACCGCCTATCGGCTCGGCCTGTCGGTGCAGGCCATCGACGACACGCTCTACGACGCGTTCGGCCAGCGCATCGTCTCCACCATCTTCACGCAGCTCAACCAGTACCGCGTGATCCTCACCGTCAAGCCCGAGTATCAGAACGATCCGAAGGCGCTCGAGCGCATCTTCGTGCGCACGCCGGCGGGCGACCAGGTGCCGCTCTCGGCGGTGGCGCACGTGCACGCCGCGCGCGCGCCGCTCGCCATCGATCATCAAGGGCAGTTCACCGCGGTCAACGTCTCGTTCGATCTCGCGCAGGGCACGTCGCTCGGCGCCGCCGTCGAGGCGATCGATCGCGCGCTCGCCGAGCTCGGCGTACCGCGCGGCATCCACGTCACCTTCGCCGGCACCGCGGCCGCGTTCCGCGATTCGCTGGCGTCGGAGCCGTGGCTCCTCCTCGCCGCGCTGGTGACCGTCTACATCGTGCTCGGCGTCCTCTACGAGAGCTACATCCACCCGATCACGATCTTGTCGACGCTGCCGTCGGCGGGCGTGGGGGCGCTGCTCGCGCTGATCCTGTTGCAGGTCGACTTTTCGATCATCGCGCTCATCGGCGTCATCCTGCTCATCGGCATCGTCAAGAAGAACGCGATCATGATGATCGACTTCGCGCTTTCCGCCGAGCGCGGCGAAGGGCTGCCGCCGCGCGAGGCGATCTATCAGGCGTGCCGGCTGCGCTTCCGGCCCATCATGATGACGACGATGGCCGCGCTCCTCGGCGGCCTGCCGCTGGCGATCGGCAGCGGCACCGGCTCGGAGCTGCGCCGCCCGCTCGGCATCACCATCATCGGCGGCCTCCTCGTGTCGCAGCTCTTGACGCTGTACACGACGCCGGTCGTCTACCTGTACATGGAGCGGCTGGCGCGCCGCTTCCGCCGCGAGCCACGGCCGTGAACCTGTCGCGGCCGTTCATCGCGCGACCGATCGCGACCACGCTCCTGTCGGCCGCGCTCTTCGGCGCCGGCGCGGTCGCGTTCAAGGAGCTCCCGGTCGCGCCGCTGCCGCAGATCGATCTGCCGACGGTGAACGTGCAGGCGCTCCTGCCCGGCGCCAGCCCCGAGACGATGGCCTCCGCCGTGGCCACGCCGCTCGAGCGCCGCTTCGGCCGCATCGCCGGGCTCACCGACATGACCTCGACGTCGACGTTGGGCACGACGCAGCTGACGCTGCAGTTCGCGCTCGATCGCAGCGTCGAGTCGGCCGCGCGCGACGTGCAGGCCGGCATCAACGCCGCCGCCGGCGATCTGCCGCCGAATCTGCCTTCGCGCCCGACCTACCGCAAGGTCAACCCGTCGGACGCGCCGATCTTGATCCTCGCGCTCACCTCCGACACGCTGCCGCTCGGCAAGATCTACGACGCGGCCAACGCCATCCTCGCGCAGAAGATCTCGCAGATCGCCGGCGTCGGCCAGGTCTACGTCGGCGGCGGCCAGACGCCCGCGGTGCGCGTACAGGTCGATCCCGAGGCGCTCGCCGGCGTCGGCCTCACGCTCGAGAACGTGCGCGCCGCGCTCGGCGCCGCCACCGCCAATCAGGCGAAGGGCGCGATCAACGGCGCGCGCACGCTGCACACCATCGGCGCCAACGATCAGCTGCTCGCCGCGCACGAGTATCCCAAGCTCGTCCTCGGCTATCGCAACGGCGCGCCGCTCTACCTCGGCGACGTCGCCCACGTCGTCGAGGACGTGGAGAACAACCGCGTCGCCGCCTGGGCCGACGGCCATCGCTGCGTGCTCCTCATCATCCGCCGCCAGCCCGGCGCCAACATCATCGCCGTCATCGAGCGCATCCAGGCGGCGCTGCCGGGGTTCGCCACCTCGATGCCGGGCGGCATCGAGACCATCGTCGCGCTCGATCGCAGCCAGACCATCCGCGCCTCCATCGCCGACGTCGAGCTCACGCTGGCGGCGTCGCTCGTGCTCGTCATCGTCGTGGTCTACGTCTTTCTGCGCAGCGGGCGCGCCACGCTGGTGCCGTCGATGACGCTGCCTTTGTCGATCGTCGGCACCTTCGCCGTCATGTACCTCCTCGGCTACAGCCTCGACAACCTGTCGCTGATGGCGCTCACCATCTCGACCGGCTTCGTGGTCGACGACGCCATCGTCGTCACCGAGAACGTCACGCGCTACCTCGAGCGCGGCGATCCGCCGCTCGAGGCCGCGCTCGCCGGCGCGCGTCAGATCGGCTTCACCATCGTGTCGATCACGCTGTCGCTGATCGCGGTGTTCATCCCGATCCTGCTGATGGGCGGGATCGTCGGGCGCCTCCTGCGCGAGTTCGCGGTGACGCTGAGCGTGGCCATCCTGATCTCGGCGGTGCTGTCGCTGACCCTGACGCCGATGATGTGCTCGCGCCTGCTGCGCGCGCGCAAGACCGTCGAGCGCGGGCGCTTCTATCACTTCGCCGAGCGCTTCTTCGAGGCGCTCGCCAGCACCTACGCGCGCCTCCTGCGCTCGGTCCTGCGCCATTCGTGGATCGTGCTCGGCGCCACCCTCGCTGCGCTGGCGGCGACGGTGGTGCTGCTCATGATCATTCCGAAGGGCTTCTTTCCGCAGCAGGACACCGGCTCGATCATCGGCTTCTCCGACGCGCCGCAAGACATCTCGTTCCCCGCGATGAAGGCGCGCCAGGAGGTGCTCAACGCCGTGGTCGCCTCCGATCCCGACGTGCACCACGCCGTCTCCTTCATCGGCGGCGGCGCCGGCTCGGCGGGCAACACCGGCACCGTGTTCATCGAGCTCGTCCCGCGATCGCAGCGCAAGGCCAGCGCCGACCAGGTCATCGGCCGGCTGCGCAAGAAGCTCGCGCACGTGCCGGGGATCGCGCTCTACCTGCAGTCGGTGCAGGACGTGCGCGTCGGCGGCCGCTTCACGCGCACGCAGTACCAGTACACGCTGCAGGACGCCGATCTCGCCGAGCTCGACCAATGGGCGCCGAAGCTGCTCGCCGCGCTCAAGAAGCTGCCCGAGCTGCGCGACGTCGCCAGTGATCAGCAGAACGCCGGCCTCGAGCTCGACGTCACCATCGATCGCGACGCCGCCTCGCGCGTCGGCATCTATCCGCAAGCCGTCGACGACACGCTCTACGACGCCTTCGGCCAGCGCCAGGTGGCGACGCTGTTCACCCAGCTCAACGAGTACCACGTCGTCCTCGAGGCCAAGCCGAAGCTGCAGCAATATCCGTCGGCGCTCGGCAGGCTCTACGTCGGCTCGCCGGCGGGCGCCGCGGTGCCGCTCGGCGCGATCGCGCGTGCCCACGCCGGCACCACCTCGCTATCGGTCAACCACCAGGGGCAGTTTCCGTCGGTGACGCTGTCGTTCAACGTGGCGCCCGGCGGCTCGCTCGGCACGGCGATCGCCGCCATCGCGCGGGTCGAGCAGGGGCTCGGCATGCCGGCGAGCCTGCGCGCGAGCTTCACCGGCACGGCGCAGCTGTTCCAGCAGTCGCTGGCGACCGAGCCGTACCTGTTGCTCGCGGCGCTCTTCGCCATCTACATCGTGCTCGGCGTGCTCTACGAGAGCTACGCCCATCCCATCACCATCCTGTCGACGCTGCCGTCGGCGAGCGTGGGCGCGCTCCTGGCGCTGCTCCTGCTTCGTTACGATTTTTCCATCATCGCGCTCATCGGGATCGTGCTGCTCATCGGCATCGTCAAGAAGAACGCGATCATGATGATCGACTTCGCCCTCGAGGCCGAGCGTGCCGAGGGGCTCTCCTCGCGCGAGTCGATCTATCGCGCGTGCCTCTTG
>Ga0134125_10007650_pt1 | contig 12189 bp, 10 predicted proteins | sample KB31751_FD_96464 | JGI IMG/M metagenome (GOLD analysis project Ga0134125, IMG submission 96464) | Terrestrial soil microbial communities with excess Nitrogen fertilizer from Kellogg Biological Station, Michigan, USA - KB3-175-1 | ecosystem: Environmental > Terrestrial > Soil > Unclassified ... | reverse complement strand
GTCGCGAATCTGCATCTCCTTCAGCTCGCAGAGATAGGCGTCGAGCTTCTTCAGCGCCTCCGTCTCGCTTTCATGCCGCGCGATGCCGCAATCCTGATCGAGGCCGGCGGCGCGCACCAGATCGAGAATCTGCGCGCCGAGCAGCTTGACGCGTCGCGGATCGCCCGCCGCAGCCGCGTAATATTCGTCGACCAGCCGCTCGAGCTCGGCGAACCGGCCATAGCTTTCGGCGCGCGTCAAAGGCGGCGTCAGATGATCGATGATGACGGCCTGGGAGCGGCGCTTGGCCTGCGTGCCTTCGCCGGGATCGTTGACGATGAAGGGGTAGAGATGCGGCAAGGGCCCGAGTGCAGCCTCGGGAAAGCACGCGGCCGACAGCGCCACCGCCTTGCCGGGCAGCCATTCGAGATTGCCGTGCTTGCCGAAATGGACGACGGCATGCACCCGCGCCGTGTCGCTGAGCCAGGCATAGAAGGCGAGATAGCCATGCGGCGGCGGCAAATCCGGCGCGTGATAAGAGGATTTGGGGTCGATGTCGTAGCCGCGCGAAGGTTGGATCGCGACGATGACATTGCCGCAGCGTATCGCCGGAATGGCGAAAGCGCCGCAATCGAGCCGGCTGTCGCGAAAGAACGGATCGCGCTCGGGCGCGCCCCAGCGCCCATTGACCGTCTCTTGCGCATCGAGCGGCAGCGAGGCGAAGAATGCCGCATAATCACTGCGCGCGAAGCTCTCCTCCGCTTCACGCGCGCGGCCGGCATTGGTCGGCCCGGCCTGAAGGCGCGCGATCAGCGTATCGCCGTCTTCGGGAATATCCTCGACGCGGTAACCGGCCGCCTTCAGGCCGCGCAACGCCTCGACGATCGAGGCGGGCGTGTCGAGGCCGACGCCATTGCCGATACGCCCATCGCGATGTGGGTAATTGGCGAGCACCAGCGCGACGCGGCGCTCTTCGGCCGGCATTCGCCGCAGCCTCGCCCAATTGCGCGCGAGATCGGCGGTGAATGCGACGCGGTCGGGCACGGCACGGTAAAGCGTGAGATCGGCCTCGGTCAGAGGATCGCGCGCCGGCTGTGCCTTGAAGGAGACGGCGCGCGTGATGATGCGGCCATCGAGCTCCGGCAGGGCGATGTTCATGGCGATGTCGCGCGCATCGAGACCGCGCAGGCCGGCACGCCAGGCCTCCTCGCTGCCGCCGGCGAAGATCACCTGCAGCACCGGGCAGTCATAGGGCACGAAAGGCCCTGCCTCGCCCTTGCCGGTCGAGACCGCAAAACCGGTCGCGTTGAGCACGAGATTGGGCGGCGCCTGCGCCAGCAGCGCATCGAGGATGGCCGCGCTTGGCGCGTCCTTCAGCGAGGCGACGAAAATCGGCAAGGGATTGAGCCCGCGCTCGCGCAGCGCCGCGATCAGCGCATCGACCGGACCGGTATTGGCCGCCAGCATCAGCGCGCGATAGAAGACGAGCGCCGCCACCGGCGCGTCCTTTTGCCAGTGCCGCGAAATGTCATCGAGCCCCGCGAAGCTCAGCCCCGGCCAGTAGAGCCCAGCATGCAGCAGCGGTGCCGGCTCCTGCCACGGCGCCGATTTGCCGATGAGGCTCGAAGCATAGCGCAAAGCGTGCTCGGCATTGGCGGGCCCGCCCTCGGCGAGATAGCGCCACAGCCGGTGCAGCGACGCGGCATCGAGCGTCGAGAATTGCGTCAGCTCGGCATCGGGCTGATCGTCGCCCGGCAACAGCGCGAGCGCGATGCCGCGAGCGCGTGCGAGCTCGGCCAGGCGCTCGACGCCATAGCTCCAATAAGACCGTCCGCCGAGGATGCGCGCGATCACTAGCCGCGCGTGCCGGGCCACCTTGTCGAGATAGAGATCAACCGAGAAATTGTGCCCGAGCCGCAACAGGCTCGCGAGACGCAGGCTCGGCCACGCCGCGTCCTCGGCGATCAGCCGCCGCTGCGCCGCGGCGAGGCAGGCAAGGTCGCTATCCGCCGCGGAGAGCACGACGATGTCGCCCGGCGTCTGGCCGAGATCGATCGCCGCCGCGCCGTCGCTGACCGTACCGGGAATCGCGGCTAAGAGATGCATCGCGCCCTCACGGCGAAACCGCGGCGGCAAGCGCCGCGGCGATCGGCGCGCGTTCGAGGCCTTTGCGCCCGATGACCACAAGGTGCGAGAGGCGCTGTTCCTCCGCGCCCCAGGGCCGGTCGAAATACTGCTCGATGCGCGGTCCGACGGCCTGGATCACATGCCGGAACGCTTTGTTCGGCACATCGAGAAAGCCTTTGAGGCGAAGAATGTCATGCGACTGCATCACGCGCGACAAAGCCAGGCCTAGCTGCGCCGGATCGCCGACGGGGCCAAGGCTGACGACGAAGCTCTCGAAATCGTCATGGTCGTGCGCGCCGGCGAGATCATGCTGCGAGGGGCGGGTATCGAGATCCTCTTCCGCCGCAGCGGAGAGCCCCAGCAGCACTGCGGGGGCGATCCGGCCGAAGGCGGCGGTGATGGATTTGGCACCGGCGCGCAGCCGCGCGCGCACCGCGCCCCCCACGCGATCGAGCGTTGCGGCGTCGGCGAGATCGGTTTTGTTGAGCACGACCAGATCGGCGCAAGCCAATTGATCGCCGAACACCTCATCGAGCGGATTGTCGTGGAGGAGCTCGGGCGTGGTCGAGGCAAAGCGCCCTGCCGCCACCGCCGGCGCGTCGATCACCGCGACGACGCCGTCGACGGTGACGCGTGCCTTGATCTCCGGCCAGTTGAAGGCCTGGACCAACGGTTTCGGCAAAGCGAGGCCCGAGGTCTCGATCACGATATGGTCGGGCGGATCGGCGCGGTCGATCAGCCGCTCGAGCGCCGGCAGGAAATCTTCCGCCACGGTGCAGCAAATGCAGCCATTGGCGAGCTCGACCACGTCGCTTGCGCCGCAGGATTGATCGCCACAGCCGAGCAGCAGCTCGCGATCGATGCCCAGCTCGCCGAATTCGTTGATGATGAGCGCGAGACGGCGTGCGCCGGCATGGGCGACGAGGTGGCGCAGCAGGCTCGTCTTGCCGGCGCCGAGAAAGCCCGTGACGATCGTCGCCGGAATCTTGCGCATCGCATTCATCCTTTGAGCGTCATGGGCAGGCCCGCCGCCATGAAGACGACGCGCTGGGCAATCGCGGCAATGCTTTGATTGAGCCGGCCGGCATGATCGCGAAAGGCGCGTGCCAGCGCATTGTCGGGCACGATGCCGAGGCCGACCTCGTTGGCGACAAGGATGACGGGCATGTTCACTTGCGCTAGCGCGCTGCGCAGCCGCTCGATCTCGAAGCCGATATCGCGGTTGGCTTCCATGAGATTGCTGAGCCACAGGGTCAGGCAGTCGATGAGGACCGGCGGCGACTCGGGCGGCAAGCCAAGGAGGCAATTGACCAGCTCGAGCGGCTCTTCGATTGTCGTCCAAGCCGCGCCGCGCCGCGCGCGGTGCGCCGCGATTCGCGCGATCATTTCCGGATCGCGGCGCTCCCCGGTCGCGATGTAGAGCGCCTTTGCCGAGGCTTGCGCGACGAGGCTCTCGGCGAAGCGGCTTTTCCCCGAGCGCGCGCCGCCCAGGATGAGGACAATGCGCGGCAAAGCCGCGCGCGCGGCATCACTCGAGGTGGAAAGACTCTCTGCCGGCAAGACACTCCTCCGCCCGAGGGTGGTCGCGTGACGAGGCGATGCGGAGGTCTCCTGGCTCGGGGTCATAGACCGCTTGCGCCTTCCCGGCGGAAACGCTCCGCCAGTGGCATGCATGCCGCGGTCTCGCCGCTTACAGTTGCGGGGGCAGCGCCGGCATCGCACCGGCTTCCCTGTCGCATCGCGCGGACGAACCTAGCATGCAGCCGGGCCGAGCGCTATCGTCCCTCGACGGCCAACCTCCGAGAGGGCCGATGGGCCAATACGAAGTCAGCGTCGCATCGATCGTCAAGCGCACCGCGGCGATCCGCGAGCTCGTCCTGCGCGCGAAGGACGGCGCGGGCCTGCCCGCCTACGCGCCCGGCGCGCATGTCGAGATCGATGTCACGCTCGATGACGGCAGCGAGGCGATGCGCGGCTATTCGCTGCTCGGCGGGACGCTCGCGAGCGACGATCCGCCGGATACCTATCGCATCGCGGTCGAACGCCGCGCCGAGGGCGCGGGCGGCGCGCGGTTTTTGTGCGAGCGGGTCGACATCGGCACGAGCCTTGGCATTTCCGCGCCGCGCAACAATTTCGCGCTCGAGACCCACAAGGCCAATCGCCTGCTCATCGCCGGCGGCATCGGCATTGCGCCGATCTATGCGATGGCGCGGCGCCTCAAACGCGAGGGCCTGCCCTTCGCCCTCGCCTATCTCGCGCCGGATAAGAGCCAGATGGCCTATCGCGAGGAGAGCGAGGCGCTCACCGGCGGCCGTGCCATTCTGCACGCGGAGAGCAACGCGGCCGAGCCGCTCGATGTGAAGGCGCTGGTCCAAGCGCTCACCTATCCGTCCGAGGTCTATGTCTGCGGCACTTACGCGCTCAACCAGGCCGTGGTCGCCGCCGCGAGCGCCGCCGGGCTGTCGCGGTTGCAGATACACGAGCAATGCTTTGCGCCGCCCCCGCCCGTGCGAGTCGAGAATACGGAATTCGATGTGCTGCTGCGGCGCTCGGGCGTCGAGCTGCACATTCCGGCGGATGCGAGCATTCTCGAGACCATGCTGTCGTCGGGACATACGCCGAAATTTTATTGCGGCCGCGGCGAGTGCGGAATTTGTCCGATGACCGTCGTCGCCGCCGATGGGCCGATCGAGCATCGCGATCATGTGCTGAAGCCCGAGGAGAAGCAGGGCGACAAGCGCATGTGCATCTGCGTCTCGCGCGTCAAAGGCTCGCGGCTGGTGCTCGACGCCTAACGGCGCGGCCGCTCAGAGCGGCGGCTGATTGACCGCGCCGACGCGCCAGCCCTGGCCGACAGCCGCCCCGGCGATGTGATCGATGCGGGTCAGCGACAGATTGTCGATGACGAAGGCGAGCGCCGCCTCGGGCGAGAGATCGAGCGCCAGCGCCAAGGCGGCGCGAATCGTGCCGCCATGGGTCACCGCGAGGATGTCGCGGCCGGCGAATTGCCGGTTGAGGCGGTCGATCGCCGCATGGACGCGCGCCATCAGCGCAACGAAGCTTTCGCCGCCGGGCGGGGTCTCATGCGCCGGCGCAAGCCAGAAGCGGTGCCAGGCTTCGCCGCGCCGCGCCGCAAGCTCGTCATAGCGAATGCCCTGCCATTCGCCGAAATGCTGCTCGATCAGCGCGGCCTCGATGGTGACGCCCGGCCCGGGGATCGCGGCGGGCCCGTCGAGTCCGGCGGCGACCAGCGCCGCGGCGGTCATCTGCGTGCGCTGGAGCGGCGTCGCGACCCAGGCCGCGCCGTGCGGCAGGCGCTTGGCGAGGCTCAGGAAAAGCGCCGCGTCGCCGACCTCGCAGGGGAAATCGATCTGGCCGTAGCAGCAGCCGCGATTGGCCGTGACCGGCGCGTGCCGCACCCACCACCAGCGCGTGGTCGGCGCTTCGCTCATGGCGACCAGGCCGCGATCGCGAGCAAAGCCGCCACCTCGCCGGCCTGCTCGATCGCGCCCAGCACATCGCCGGTCTGGCCGCCGATCTGGCGCTCCGCCAGCCAGCCGATCGCCACCGCCGCCGCCAGCGCCGCGACGAGCGCCGTAAGACCCGGCCGGAGCCCGACGCTAACAAGCGCGACGGCGAGGCCGATGAGGCCCGCCCAAAGAACCATCGGCGCCGCCGGACGGCCGGCGCCGGCGCCGAGGCCGTCGCTGCGCGCGGGATCGAGGAAGCGCATCGCGGCGGGGAGGAAACCCCGCGCCAGCGCATGTGCGGCGATCAAGGCGCCAGCGACGCGCCAGCCGAAGCCGATCTGCGCGAGCGCCGAGGCACGCAGCGCGACGCTGAAGATGAGCGCCAGCACGCCATAAACGCCGGTGCGGCTGTCGCGCATGATGGCAAGCTTTTCGTCGCGGCTCGCGCCGCCGCCCAGCCCGTCGAGCGTATCCGCCAGCCCGTCCTCGTGCAGCCCGCCCGTTGCGAGCGCGGTTGCGGCGAGGGCGACGAGCGCCGCCGCGAGGAACGGCAATCCGACAGCGAGGGCGATGCCGTAGCCGACGGCGCCGATCGCGCCGACGACCACGCCCGCCAAGGGAAAAGCCCAGCTCGCCGCGGCGAGATCCGCTGATAAAGGCTCATCGAGCGCCACGCGATGAAGCGGCAGCCGCGTCAGAAAGGTGACAGCGGCCAGCAAATCCGCGCGCCAGCTTTCCGGATAGGCGCTCATGCCGCCGTTGTAACCCAACTCGGCAATGCCCGCCAACCGCCGCGATTTCCCTTGGCGCCTCGGCGGCCATGGGGGACAGTCGCCATGAACTTCCTTGGGAGACCCGTAGATGGCCGAAAAGCGCCCGCCAACGACGCTCGATGAAATGCGCGAGATTCTCGCGCGCCTTCCCGGTCCCGATCGCGAGGCGGACGAGGCGGCGGCAACGCGCGAAGCGCAGCTGACCAAACCCGCCGGCGCGCTCGGGCGGCTCGAGGAGATCAGCGCCTGGGCGGCGCGCTGGCAGGGGCGGCATCCGGCGCAATGCGTCCATCCGCGCAGCGCGGTCTTTGCCGGTAATCACGGCGTCGCAAGCCGCGGCGTCTCCGCCTATCCCGCCGCGGTCACGGCGCAGATGGTGAAGAACTTCGTCGATGGCGGCGCCGCGATCAATCAGCTCTGCCGCGCGGTCGATGCCGATTTGCGCGTCTATGAGATGGCGCTCGATCAGGCGACCGAGGATTTCACCCGCGAGCCGGCGATGACCGAGGAGGAATGCGCGACGGCGATGGCCTATGGCATGATGGCGGTCGAGCCCGGCATCGACCTTCTCGCCATCGGCGAAATGGGCATCGCCAATACCACCGCCGCGGCGGCGCTGTGCGCAGCGCTCTTCGGCGGCGCGGCAGCGGATTGGGTGGGACCGGGCACCGGGGTCGACAGCGGCGGCATTGAGCGCAAGCGCGCGGTGGCCGAGGAAGGCGTTGCTCTCCACAAACAAGCAGCCAAGGATGGGCTCGATCTGCTGCGCCGCCTCGGCGGGCGCGAATTCGCGGCCATGGCCGGCGCGGTGATCGCGGCGCGCATGGCCCGCGTGCCGGTTCTGCTCGACGGCTATGCGACCTGCGCGGCGGCGGCGGCCCTCTTCGCGGTCGAGGCGCGCGCACTTGATCATTGCTTGGTCGCGCATCGCTCGGCCGAGCCCGGCCATCGCCGTTTGCTCGAGCATCTGGGCAAGGCGCCGCTGCTCGATCTCGGCATGCGGCTCGGCGAAGCGTCGGGCGCGACGCTCGCCATCGCGCTCGTCAAGGCGGCGCTCGCCTGCCACAACGGCATGGCCACCTTCGCCGAGGCGGGCGTCAGCGGCAAGGAATGAGGCGGCGGCGCGGCGGGTAATTTGACTCCCGATAAGGCCGGACGCATCATTTCGAAAAGTTCATCTATTTCACGGCTCATCCTCCACGCCGGTGAAGGGAGACCATCATGAGCATGATGTCGGACGAGATCGAGCGCGGCCAAGCCGTTTCCGGCCCACCGAAATTCCGCGCCTTCGCGCATGTCAGCATGCCGTGCCGCGATCTCGAGGAGGGCAAGCGCTTTTACGGCAAGGTGCTGGGCGGCGAGCTTCATGTCGAGACACCGACCTTCGCCTCCTTCCGTCTTTGCGGCGTCGATGTCGGCATCGGCAGCGACGGCTGCACCTTTCTCGCGCCGAGCACGGAATATCCGCATTTCGCGTTCTTCTGCGGCCCCGACGAGTTGGTCCAGATGAAGGCGTGGCTCGCGCGCTGCGGCATTCCGAGCTCGAATTTCTGGACGCGCAGCGGCGTCGAGGCGCTGATGTTCTTCCGCGATCCGTCGGGCAACATGATCGAGCTCTATTGCGAGAAAGGCTTTGCCGGCGCCGACAAGCTGCCGCGCGGGCCGGCGCGCGGCCATGGCACGGCGGTCGATATCGATCGGCTGCGCTACAGCGACTGGAAGCTGCCCTGAGACGGATAGAGGGGTGAAGCGTCCATGGGAGCGGCGCCGCGGGGCGCGCGGCGCGACATGACGCGATGCAAACGACCAAACAGGCGCTCAACGGCATGAATGCGCGGCGCGAAGCCGGCGCAGGAAAGACGGCGCCGCCGGGCCAGGGCACGGTGCCCGCGCCGCCGCGCACCGACGTCTCGATCAGCCTGCGCAAGCTGGTGCTGATCCGTTGGGTCGCGGTGATCGGCCAAGCGGCAACCCTGCTCGTCATTCATTACGGTCTCGGCTACCGCCTGCCGATCGAGAGTGCGTTGGCGGTGGTCGCGGCATCCGCCGTGCTCAATGCGGCGGCATCGCTGCCGCGCAGCGCCGGCGCCCGCCTCGGCGATCGCGCGGCGGCGCTTTATCTTGCTTACGATACGCTGCAATTGGGACTCCTCCTCTATTTGACCGGCGGCCTGCAGAATCCGTTCGCGATGCTGATGCTGGCGCCGGTTACGGTTTCGGCCACCATCCTGTCGCGCTCGAGCGTGATCGGCCTCTCCGCTTTGACGGTGGCGGCGATCTCGGTCCTCGCGATTGTCCATCTGCCATTGCCGTCGCGCGTCGGGACGTTCTTCGATCCGCCGCCGCTTTACATGCTGGGAATTTGGACGGCGCTCGTCTGCTCGACCTTCTTCATCGGCGGCTATGCCTGGTCGGTCGCGGCCGAAGCGCGGCGCATGAGCGACGCCTTCTCGGCAACGCAGCTTGCCTTGGCGCGCGAGCAGCGCATCTCGGCGGTCGGCAGCCTCGCCGCCGCCGCCGCCCATCAACTGGGCTCGCCGCTCGCCACCATCGCGGTGATTGCCAAGGAGCTGGCGCGCGACCTGCCCGCCGACTCGCCCTATGCCGCCGATGCCGAGCTGCTGCTCAGCCAGAGCGAGCGCTGCCGCACGATCTTGACGGACCTCGCCCGCCAACGCGAGGCCGAGCATGGCTCGCCCTTCGCGCGGCTGCCCTTCTCGGCCCTGGTCGAGGCCGCGGGCGAGCCCTATATCGTTCCGGATATCGCGATGCATTACGAGATCGATGCCGGCCGCGACGCCGCCGCCCATCCGATCGAGGAGCCGCTGGTGCCGCGCAGCCCCGAGATCATGCACGGACTCGGCAATCTCCTGCAAAACGCCATTCAGTTCGCGACCCACGAAGTCGTGGTGACGACGAGCTGGAGCGACGAATCGGTCGCGGTCGACATTGTCGATGATGGGCCGGGCTTTCCGCCGGCGGTTTTGTCGCGGATCGGCGAACCCTATATTTCGGGAAGAGGTTCGAGTGCCGCCACGGTCGGAGCGCAGCATATGGGGCTTGGCATTTTCATCGCGCAGAGTCTGTTGGAGCGGACCGGCGCGAAATTGAGCTTTGCCAATCTCGCCGATGGCGGCGCGCAGGTGGTGATCGAGTGGCGCCGCCAGCGCATCGCCGCGCTCGAACCGGCGACAACATTGCGGGAGACCGGCGAATGAGCACGGGCGACGATCAGTTTCAGCAGGAAGACGGCCGGGCGGATGCGCTTGCCGGCCAGCCCGAGAGCGAGCGCACGCTGCTCATCGTCGATGACGACGAGCCTTTGTGCCAGCGTCTCGCCCGCGCCATGGAGCGGCGCGGCTTCATCGTGCGCACGGCCGACAGCGTCGCCGCGGGGATCGCCGCCGCGACCGAGCAGCCGCCGGTCTTCGCCGTGGTCGATCTCCGCCTCGGCGACGGCAGCGGCCTCGACGTGGTCAAGACGCTGCGCAAGTCGCGCCCCAATGCGCGCATCGTGATGCTGACGGGCTATGGCAATATCGCGACGGCGGTCGCCGCGGTGAAGGCGGGCGCGGTCGATTACCTGCCGAAACCGGTCGATGCGGACGCGGTCGAGCGCGCGCTGCTCGCGACGGAATCGGCGCTGCCGCCGCCGCCCGAAGACCCGATGTCGGCCGACCGCGTGCGCTGGGAGCATATTCAGCGCGTCTTCGAGCAATGCGACCGCAATGTCTCGGAGACGGCGCGGCGACTCAAGATGCACCGCCGCACCTTGCAGCGCATCCTCGGCAAGCATGCGCCGCGGAGCTAGGCCCTTGCCAGCGCGGGGGGCGCATCATAAGAGGGGGGCGTGACGCAGGCCGATCTGATCCCTCTCGTCGAAACGCTGAAGCAGGCGCGCGTGCTGTGCGTCGGCGATCTCATGCTCGACCACTACATCTATGGCCGGGTCGAGCGCATATCGCCCGAGGCGCCGGTGCCGGTTCTCCATCTCGAGCGCGAGGAGCGTACCTTGGGCGGCGCCGGGAACGTGCTGCGCAACCTCCACGCGCTTGGAGTCGAGACCTGCTTCATCTCGGTGACCGGGACCGACCCGGCCGGCCGCGACGTCGCGCGGATGGTGGCGCGGCTCGGCGGCGCCGAAGCGCATGTGTTGGCCGAGCGCGGTCGCACCACCACGTTGAAGACGCGCTACATCGCCGGCACGCAGCAATTGCTGCGCGCCGATCACGAGCGCATCGCGCCGCTGCCGGCGGAGCTGCGTGCCGACTTCATCAAGCTCGCCAAGGAGGCGCTGGCGCATCACCGCGTCGTCATCCTCTCGGACTATGCCAAGGGCGTGCTCGGCGAGGGCGTTGCCGCCGAAATCGTCGCGGCGGCGAAGGCGGCCGGGCGGCTCGTCGTCGTCGATCCCAAAGGAACCGATTACGGCGCCTATCGCGGCGCCGATCTGTTGAAGCCCAACCGGCCCGAACTGGCCGCGGCGGCGCAAATGCCGGTCGCGACCGATGACGAGGTGGTCAAGGCGGCGCGCAGCCTCATCGCCGCGCATGGCTTTGGCGCGATGCTCGTCTCCTGCGGCAAGGACGGCATGCTGCTGGTCGAGGGCAGCGGCGCGACCCTGAAGCTCGCCGCCGAAGCCCGCGAGGTGTTCGATGTGTCGGGCGCGGGCGACACGGTGGTGGCGGTGCTCGCCGCTGCCATGGGCACGGGCGCGAGTCTTGGCGATGCGGCACGGCTCGCCAATGCCGCCGCGGGCGTGGTTGTCGGCAAGATCGGCACCGCCGTGGTCGAGCCGACCGAGCTCGAAGCCGCGCTCCTCAACCGCGACACCATCGAGCAGCGCAAGACCCTGCCGCTCTCGCTCGCTCTCGACCAGGTGGCGCGCTGGCGCCGCGGCCGGCTCAAGATCGGCTTCACCAATGGCTGCTTCGACCTGCTCCACCCGGGGCATATCTCGCTGCTCGATCAGGCCAAGGCCGCCTGCGACCGGCTGATCGTCGCCATCAACAGCGATGCGTCGGTGGTGCGCCTCAAAGGCCCGGACCGCCCGGTGCAAAACCAGGAGGCGCGTGCCGCCGTGCTGTCCTCGCTGGCGGCGGTCGATCTGGTCGTCGTCTTCGACGCCGATACGCCGATCGAGCTGATCGAAGCGATCCAGCCGGATGTCCTGGTCAAAGGCGCGGATTACCGGCTCGACCAGGTCGTCGGCGCCGAGATCGTCCAATCCTATGGCGGCAGGATTCTCCTGGCGGAGTTGATGCCGGGCTTCAGCACCACCGCCACCATCGCCCGCGCCGCCCGCTAGCTAGGCGTAGCACCGGCACGCAAGCGCCGTCGTGCGAAGCAAAGCAAAATTCCTACGCAGGCGCCATCCCGCGGCGTCAGACGAGCGTCTCGGGATCGCGCGCGCCGGGATCGAGCAGGTGCTGCAGCCGGGCTGCCGCCAGCCGGGCAAAGCGCAGCTGCACCGCCCGCCGTCGGGCGGCCCCGAGCTTTGCGAGGGGCGCCTCGCGCAGGATCGCGGCGCCGAAGCCGTCGGCCTGCATGAGGCCGCAGGCTTCGGGGATGAGCTCCAAAGGAAAGCCTTCGGGCACGGCGAAGTAGAGCCGGTCGCACCATTGGCGATAGTCCGGCCATTTGCGGTCGGCACGGAAATCAGCTACCGACGATTTTATCTCGACGATCACGAGCGAGCCGTCGCGCCCGAGCGCCAAGACATCCGCGCGTCGTCCATCGGCGAAGGATACCTCGGCGAGCGTCGCGAAGCCGCGCTGCGTCAGCGCGCGGGTTACGCCGCGGCAGATCGTCGGGAGGGTGTCGCGAATTTCCAGCATGGC
>Ga0134125_10007649_pt1 | contig 12191 bp, 21 predicted proteins | sample KB31751_FD_96464 | JGI IMG/M metagenome (GOLD analysis project Ga0134125, IMG submission 96464) | Terrestrial soil microbial communities with excess Nitrogen fertilizer from Kellogg Biological Station, Michigan, USA - KB3-175-1 | ecosystem: Environmental > Terrestrial > Soil > Unclassified ... | reverse complement strand
GGCGATCCATATCCCGCTCGCTACCCAAGGCGCGTTGAGTGGCTGAATCGCCGTCGGCAAAGGCGGGAGTGAGTGTCCTGCTGGTGGAAGATGACGACACGTTCGCCACCGTGTTGACGCGAGCCCTTCGATACCGCGGCTACGATGTCAGAAACACCGCGTCCGTGCAGGGCGCCCTGGCCGCTACGGCGGCGGCCTGGCAGCCTGCGGCTGCAATCATCGATTTGAAACTGACCCACGAATCCGGTCTCGAGCTGGTGCCCACTCTGACGCAGCGCCTGCCCGGAATTCGGATCGTCATACTGACGGGCTACGGGAGCATCACGACGGCAGTGCAGGCGATCAAGCTCGGCGCCAGCGACTATCTGACCAAGCCCGCGGATATCGAGGACATCATCACCGCCCTCGAGGGCAATCCCGGAGGCACTCTGAAGCCCGGAGCGGCGGATATTCCCTCTTTGCGCCGCCTGGAATGGGAGCACGTCCAGCGCGTGCTCACCGAGCACGGCGGCAACATTTCCGAGGCCGCGCGGGTTCTGGGCATGCACCGGCGCACCCTGCAGCGCAAGCTGGCCAAACGCCCGGTGCGGAAGTAGCTCGCTACCCAACAGCCGCAATATCGAGTACGAGTTACCCGACCTTCTTGAGATCGGACTCGATCGCAGTGGCCTCCTTCTGCACGCTCGAGAGCTTCTGGTTTCGCAGAGCTCTTCGCACTCGGAAGGCGATCTGATCGAGCGCCTTCTTCGTATGGGCGTCCGTGGTATCGGGAATGGCGCCGTTGCCGAGGCTGGCGCAAGGATTGGCCGCCTTGGTGTCGAATCCCAACCCCTTAGGGCCCACCAGGCAATTCAATGTGTGATGCAGGTGCGTGTCGGCCATCAGGAGGGAGTTCGACGCCGTGGAGAGCCCTGCGTGCTGAGCCGCCGTCGCCACTTCGTTGGATGCATCGGCATGCGCAGAAGGCGGCAATATGACGAGACCCGCGCACAAAGCGATTCCAGTCCAACTCCTCTTGAGCACGTTCAAAATGTTCATGGGAAGTCCTCGTGATGTTCTATGGCGGATGCCAACTAGTGTGCTGTCATCCGAGTGGAGAGCGGATTGAAGCTTAGCTTGATCGCTTCAGCAAAAATAGCCATTTCCGGATTTGCCAACGAGGAATTTCTGCTGAAGTGGCTGGCCTTTCCAGAGCTTTCCATACGCAACAGCGTGAGCAGAAGCTGTCCAGAGGTGTTCAACTGCGGCTCATTGCTCGTATGTGCTCAGACAGGAACTCCAGTGCCAGCGAGTGCGCACGCATCAGGGGTGCACAGGATCTACGAGGCTAGCCTCCTGCAGTGGGGATTTGCAGTTCAGTCAGGAAATCAGCTTCCTGAGCCGCCAACCAGGCAGGTGGGAGTCGGTAGCCGCGCTGATCGGCGCCGAATCGGATATACGTCTCCCTGAGAGGTCCGGCGGCTCGCGCACCGGTGATACGGATCCAATTCTCGAGCACCGTCGCGGCACATGGAACCTGGTCATAGCTACCCTGGAAGGAAAGGCAGGCAGCACTCGGCGCGCCAGGGGGTAGGGATCCCTTGCTGGAGCAGATTCCGATAGCCGTGAAGGTCGAACAGGATCTCAATCACCGTCCGGTGCTAATGGCGAGCGATAAGACCCGTTCGTTCCGTAGATTGTGGGATCCGAACCCGCAGCTTAGGGATGTGGATTGGGGGCACGTGGAGCTCATTTCCTGGAAAGACAAGACTGGCTGGGAATACCACGCCGACCTGATAAGGCCTCCCGGCTTTTCGGCCGGAAAGCGCTACCCGCTGCTGATTCAGACTCATGGATATGCGAGCAATTGGTTTCTCACATCCGGGACTACCACGAGCTTTGTTGCTCAGGAATGCGCTAGTGCAGATATGGTGGTGGTGCAAATGGACTGGAATGGAAGGCATTTCAACGAGGCCGGGGAGGCTCAGGACCAAGTGGAGGGCTTCAAGAGCTTGGTTGAGAAGCTCGATCGGGAGCGGATCATCGATCCTACGAAGATCGGCCTCATGGGCTGGAGTCGCTCCGTCTACCATACCTATGCGGCGCTCGTGGCAAACAGTCCCAAGTTGGCGGCGGCTTCCGTTATCGAGGGGGTCAATTTTGGGTACTGGGACTATCTCAGTTCGATCGACGCGAGTAGCCGAACGGCAGGGTCCGCTCCCAGTCAGACGCTGCACATGGTCGGAGCGAGGCCGGCTGGCGCAGGGCTGAGAAAGTGGATGCGCCATTCGCTCATGTTTAATCTCGATCGGGTCCGCACACCGCTCTTGATGCTGGAGCCCGGAGCACGAGATTTGTTGGACGATTGGGAGCCCTACGCGCAGCTCTATTCTTTGGGCAAACCCGTCGATTTGGTGTTGCTACCCGAGGGAACGCACGTACCGACGACGCCTCAGCAGCGGCTTTTGACCCAGCAACTGAATGTGGACTGGTTTCGTTTTTGGCTTGAAGGCGAGGAGGATCCCGATCCCAATAAGTCGGAGCAATATTCGCGTTGGCGCCAGCTGCAACGAGCGGGCCATCTCAATTGAATGCGTCGGAGTGGGGTTCAGTCTGGGTGCGCGGAGGGTTTACAGAATCAAGATGAGATATGAATCCTAACATCATGAAAACTAAGGAAATGGCTCCCCGGGTTGGACTCGAACTGCCTCGTAACCTGCTGATCCAGCGAGCATTGTTCCGCCACCCCGGCAAGTTACCCCTAAAGCTACCTTCGAAATCGCGCGCTCCGATGAGACCGGCTGATACGGGATGATCATCCGCGCCGTCTTGACGCCGTGACGCGGTCGTGGCAGTTTTGCACGTCATAAGGAGCAATTCTGCCATGAGTGTATTGACCCTCACCGAGCGACCTCTCGGCGAACAAATCGAGGTGCTCGAGCGTGGGCTACCCAGTAGCGCGCTCGGGGAGATCGCGGCCGCTCTCGGTTTGCCGAAGGCACGCATCATAAAGGCGCTCAAGCTAGTGCTGCGGACGATGACGGAGCGCGAAAAGAAGAACGAGCGCTTCTCGACAGCCGAATCCGAGCGCCTCTACAGGATCGTGCGAGCTCGCAGTCTCGCCCGAGAGATCTTCTCCTCGGACGCTGCGGTGGCTGAGTGGCTTGGTGCTCCGGATCGGAGCCTCGGAGGTCGGGCTCCGCTCGAGATGCTGGCAACAGACCTCGGCGCGCAGAAGGTGGAGAGTCTTCTGCGCGCGATGATCCACGGTGTGCCAGTCTGAGCATTGAGCCGTGAAGGCTTGGAGAATCGTCCTGCGTAAGTTTGGGCGGACGAGCCGGGCTGCCTTTGGGGGCTTGAGCGGATTCTCCGTAGATGGCCGCTGGCACAGCGCCGGTCGCCATCTCGACTACGCGGCTCAGAGCCTGTCATTAGCAATCCTTGAGCGTCTGGTGCACTACAAGCGTTTTGATGCCCTCGAGCCGCATGTTGTGTACGGGCTTGATGTTCCCGACGCGGCGATCGAAAGCGTGCCCGCGGCTCCCGACGGCTGGGATGGGGAGGAGCCCGCGTCGGCCGCGCAGGCAATCGGTAACAGCTGGTGGGACGAGCGGAGAAGCCCTGCGCTCCTCGTGCCGAGTAGCGTGACGCCGGGAGAGTACAATCTGATCATCAACTCCCGCCATCCGGATTGGCAATGGAAGTGGGTGATCTCGGGTCCGGTAAAGTTTACCTTCGATGCGAGGCTGGCCGATCTGATGGAGCAGTCGCAGAAAACTGCTGGGTAATCGGAAGGCGACATGCGTGCAAATCCATCTTTGAGCTCGCTTGCAGCGATCCTATCCGCATGCACAACTGTCGCGGTATTCCTTTCGGCAATCCCGATTGCCGCGAAGGCAGGTCAGGGAAATGCGAATAAGATTGTCTATGAGGCTCCTACTCGGACGTCCAAGGTAGTAATAGATCAGGGAATCTGGTCTTCCGGCGAACTGGCGCCACTTGCTCCACTTCCATCCGAGAAAAACGGAATGGCCTATGAAGTTGTTGGGCACGAAGTTGTAAGCTGCTCTGATTCGCAATACCGCTGCATAAGATCTTGGGGCCGCGCGCTCGCGGTGCCACGTCTTCCGTTGCGATCTCATCAGACTTACGAGAAGCACGGCGTCATCTTCTACGTGGAGGAGTGCCTCAGGGGAGACGCCCGGCGGTGTCAGGTGGCGCTAATAAGCGGAAAATGTGGCCATGCGCCTTCCCTTCGCGAGATGCGATGCCTGCCGACGCCACGCGGTGGCGTGGGGTCCCAGGCAGTCTATGACTACGTCATCTATTTCCTGTACAACGAGGACTTTGGGATAACGGCGTTCGGTGCGACAGATCATCTGGTGGCGACGAAGGCCGGCAGGCTGGCAATCGCAACACAGATGGTCCTGGTGAGCCCGGTAGGCCTGCTCCGAAAATAGTCTCGGCTCACGCCTGGGGCCAGATATAGGTAAGCGGCTGTAGGCACCCCAGCGATGCTTGAGGGTGGGCGAGGAGGGGAGTATGGATGAGCGGGGCGGGATCGCCTCGGCAATTCTTCGCACGGGGCGGCTTTTATCCCATTCTCGTCTCCGCACCATTGGCCGCTTGGGGCGCCATTCTTCAGGCCCCGCAATCTAACTATCCAAGCGTTGAGACAACCGCCGCGCTTTTTCTCTGGTGCTCAACCTGCTCCGTATGGGGAATCGTGGTTGCACTCGCGGGGGCGCGCCTCTTCGTGAAAGACCGCGCGACCACGTCGTGATTATGTCGTCGCAGAGCGGTCAGTCGCGAGTGTCAGCAATGGGTCGAGGCTGTGTGAAAACCGGAGGTCACTTGGGACTTCTTTCGGGTAGGTAGCTTACGGATACCAGACGATTGAGCCACCGTGTTCTAGACATTCCTCGTAGTGTCGGTGAAATACCCGCATTTCATCCGAATTTACGCTGTCAGGCTGGAACGGTCCTGCGCGTCGGATATCCGCCTTGATCCAGGCATGTTTGGCCAGCCGTGATCGCGCCGCCTCGAAGTCTGGCTCGCTGCCGGGTTGGGCAAGAAAGAGTATGCAGTTGTGCTCGGAACCTGTAGAGGGCGGTACAGAATACGGCACTTCTGATTCGCCAGAAAATTCTGCCCGGCAGAGAAACAGGATTACATGTGGCTGCATTGTGAGGGCTGCGTTCCGTTCCCGACATATGGGTTCACTTCATCATACGACTCTGCACGCCAACCGGTGTGCTATTCGGAACCTCACGACACTCTCTCAAACCTCTGCGACGCCAGCTGTTTTATAAGATAATCGTGGTGGCGATTCGCAGAGGGGCACGCCATGAGCCGATACATCGAGGGAGAATCACGCTCTCAGAGCGTGCTGTTTCCTGAACGGCTAGAGGACTGGATCCAGGAGGACAACCCCGTTCGGGTCATAGATGCCTTCGTTGAGGAACTCGACCTAGGGAGACTCTGATTTACCGGTTCGATCATGGCCATCATAGATGTCGAGGCCGAGTTCGATTCGGCGGAGACCAAGGGCAACCAGGGATTCGGGTGTGATCGAGAGACCTTCATTACCTTCGCGCATGAATAGGGCGCAAAACAGGTCGACGCGGTATCTTTCGGCGATTGAGGTCCATACGGTGAGATCGTCCGTTAGTTTTGAGAGCAAATCCCTGATCTGAGCATCCAGGTCTTCGGGCTCCCGGTCCGCCGCTGAGAGCCGCCACATTCCCGTGCGCGCGATTCGCACTGAACCGCCATGGCGAGCGACAATCTCTTCGCCTCGGGTCTGCGCAGCTTCTGGAGCACACCCGAGAAGCCGGGTAATTTCAGTGGGATCGAGCTTGTCCCCGATGATCCGCAACGTCGCTACGGAACGCTGTACTTGTGCCATAGGATCTGCACCACGTGACTCTGCCAATTATGCGACCATCGAAGCGCGCGGGCGACCCCGGTGAGGCGGCAATGAAGCAGCAGACGCTGACTGGATTTGAACGGTACGGCAAGACGACACGGCGCGCGCAGTTTCTCGCGCAGATGGATCAGATCGTGCCGTGGGCGGAGCTCGCCGCGGTGGTGGAGCCCCACTACCCGAAGGTGGGGGAAGCCGGTGGCCGACCGCCAATTCCGCTGGAGCGGATGCTGCGAGTGTACTTCCTGCAACTGTGGTTCAACCTCTCCGATCCCGCGGTGGAGGAAGCGCTGTACGACTCGGTGGCGATGCGCGGCTTCGCCGGCGTCGACTTGGGCCAAGAAGGAGCGCCGGATGAGACCACCGTGTGCAAAATCCGCCATCTGCTCGAACGGCATAAGCTCGGCAAGAAGCTGCTGTCGACTGTGAACGGGTATCTGGCCCGCAATGGGATCAAGATCAGCAACGGCACGATCGTGGATGCGACGATCATCAGTGCCCCAAGCTCGACGAAGAACAAGGACGGTAAGCGCGATCCTGAGATGCATCAGACCGCGAAGGGAAAGCAGTGGTACTTCGGCATGAAGGCGCACGTAGCGGTCGACAGCCGACACAAGCTCATACATACGGTGCTCGTCTCGGCAGCGAACGTGGCCGATTGCCTCGCGCTGCCTCACCTGCTGCGCGGAAAGGAGACCTGCGTCTGGGGAGATCAGGCCTACCAGGGCCACAGCGACGTTATCCACTCCGTCGCTCCGCGGGCTCGCGACTGCATCAACAGGCGCTACCGATGGGGAAAGCGAGTCGATGAGGCGGTCAAGACGAAGAACCGCCATAAGTCCAGAGTGCGCGCGAAGGTTGAGCACAGCATTGGGGTCATCAAGCGCGTGTTCGGCTTCCAAAAGGTGCGCTATCGTGGCCTGGCGAAGAATCTGCATCGCCTGCAGGTCACCGCGGCCCTAGCGAACTTGTTCACCGTACGGCGGCGCCTGGCAACATAGGGGAGATGCCGGTGAGAGCCGCCACACGGGCGCGAAAATCGCCTGCCCCCAACGGGATTACTGCGATGTGCGAGCCCCCAACGATCCCCACAAAACTGTTCGCAACAGAATTGGCCGCCGTGGTCGTCCTCTTCATGGGTTATTCAGAGGTTCCCTAGAGGAGCGGAGCTTTGAAGGAGCATTGCCCGCTGAGACTGGACGACCCCGGGTACCACCCCGCGACGCTCCTGAAGATCTACATTTACGGTTATCTGAACCGAATTCAGTCGAGTCGTCGGCTCGAGAGAGAGTCGCAGCGTAATGTGGAGCTAATGTGGCTCACGGGCCGTCTATCACCCGACTTCAAGACAATAGCTGACTTTCGCCGCGATAACGGCCCAGCGATTCGGCAGGTCTGCGGCCAATTCGTGGAGTGTCGCGGGATGGGTCTTTTCGAGAACGCTGTGATCGTCATCGACGGAAGCAAGTTCAAAGCGGTAAACAATCGCGACAAGAACTTCACTCCGCACAAGCTCAAGGCGCGACAGCAACAGCTCGAACAGAGTATTGGCCGGTACTTGACCGAACTAGATCGAGCGGATCGCGATGCGTCCCTCGTGCCCGGGGAACGCGTTGAACATCTGAATGAGAAGATCGCGTCCGTAAGAAAGCAAATGCGCAAGCTAAAGGCGATTGGCAAGGAGCTGGCCAACGCGCCCGACCATCAGGTATCGCTGACCGATCCGGATGCACGCTCGATGGCCACGAGTGGCCGCGGAACCGGCATCGTCGGCTACAACGTGCAGGCGGCGGTCGACACCAAGCACCATTTGATAGTGGCGCACGAGGTCGTCAATCAGGGACACGATCGTGAGCAGCTCGCCTCGATAGCGAAGCGGGCCAAGGCGTCGACAGGTGAAGATGAGCTGCGGGTGCTCGCGGACCGGGGTTACTTCAACAGTCAGGAAATTCTTAACGATCATTGGCCGTACGGCCGCTGCCGGCCGTAGCTTGTGTTCACCGATGTGGCAATTTGGGCCAGGGGGTGCTGGCGGGATGCTAAGAGAGTGTCAGCTTCTCGCGTGCGCGTCGACGCTCCGTACAATCGAGGTAGCTGGCGAGTTACCACAGTCAATTTGCGCTGGGATGGGATCGGCAGATACGCCTTGCGCTCGCGCAAGTACGTGCTACGAGGTCAGTTCGAGTCCGGATTTCGTCCCGGGATCGATAAATCATTTAAAATCAATGACTTATGGCTCCCCGGGTTGGACTCGAACTCACTCGTAAGGCACTGATTGGCTGAGTGTTTTCCCGACACTTCGACAAGTTACCCCTAAATCTACCTTTGAAATCGTGGGCTGCGATGAGACGCCCAGATACGGCCCGAGCGGGCTTTCGGCGCCGCCGAAGGGACCCTCGGGATCATCGGCGCAAGTTCTGGGATAATAGCCGGGGCACACGAGCAACCTCGATCTTGGGGTACAGGCAAGCACCATGGACATCGACGCTCTCGAGCGCGAAGCGCTAAAACTTCCTGCCGAAGATCGGGCACGGCTGGTCCGCGACCTCCTCGACAGCCTCGACGAGCTCTCAGCGGGAGAACTCGACCGGCTGTGGCTCGAGGAGGCCAGTCAGCGGGCAGCGCAGATCGACACCGGCGAAGTCGACTTGATCTCCGCCGAGGAGGTCGATCGGAAGGCACGGGCGTTGCTGCGATGACCTATCGCTTCCACCCGGCGGCGGAAGCGGAACACCTCGGACAGATCGCCTTCTATGAGTCGCGGCGTAAAGGCCTCGGCGGACGCTACCGAGATCACTTTCTGAAGGTAGTTCAGGGGGTCTGTGAGCGGCCGGCGCAATATCCGATCGAGCACCCGCCAGATATTCGCCGGGTACTCCTCCGACCATTTCCGTTGACGCTCATCTATCGTGAGCAGGGCGGCACCGTCCAGATACTCGCGCTGGCTCATTACCGTCGCCGCCCTGGTTACTGGTCGAGTCGGGTGGCCGAAAACAAAAAGAAAAAGGGAGGGTGATCATAGTCATGAGCTACCGGATTGTCCGTGAATGTGGTGGTCACGATGACCAGCCCGAGATTTTCGTGCGCTGCCTTTAGAGGGCTGAGCGGCTTCTCTGTGGAGGGCCGTTGGCACACCGCCGGTCGGCATCTCGACTACGCGGCCCGCAGCCTTTCCCCTGGGGATCTCGACTCCTGGTGCGCTAGCTCGCGCCGCATGTCTTATACGTACTCAATATCCCGTCTACCGCGATCGAGAGCGCGCCCGAGCGCGGGAAGCCTGGCGGCGGAGAGGGGAGAGAGTAGGCTCAGGCAGTTTGCTGTGGTTCGAGCTTCTTGTCTGAGAAGCGCCTGAGATATATACCGAGCGGCACGCCTACGGATACTACTATGCCCATCACAACAATGCCGCCGAACCATACCCGCCAGGATTGCCTGAGAAGCAGTACGTTCAATGGGAATGATACCAACCAGGAGCCAATAGCAACGTTCCACGCGTGTGGAGTCAGGGGAGGCTCTGAATGAGCTCGCGACAACCGCTTGTGTGGGGTACTGTTGCGCGACGATTCACATACTGCCTGCTCATCGTCCTGAGCACTCCTTTTGCGGTGAGCAGATACGCGGTAGCAACCACAGAGGCCGGTTTTGATTTGGGATTCGGCTTTCGCGTGGCTGAAATTGCGATGCCAACGGGCCCAAAGGCATGGGAACGTTATGCTCAATATCGCGTTCTCTTTTACAAAAGCACGGAGTTGGGCATATACGACAGTTACTCTATCGCACCGTCAGGGAGATACCTGATATTCCAGGATGCGCCCACAGAAAGCATCATTCTCTTCACGCGAGCGACTGGTAAGCGGCAGATCGTGGCCAAGCGCCCCCAAAGCCTGGCGAAAGATTACTCCTGGAGGGTAAAGAAGTACTCCTGGAATGAGGAGCAACACCAGGCAATTGTGCTCATCGGAAATAAATCTTCAGTGCGTATCTCCTTGGCTCCGCGATAGCTGTATGACTATGCCGATGGAGACCCCATCAATGAGAGGGACCCCAGTGGATGATGTCCGTGGTGTGTGGCAGCAGCAGTGGCAGCGGCGATTGGCGGCATTGACGTGGCCCACTCGAGATAGTCATGGCTCAAAGCGATCAACTCGGGGGCCGTGTAATCCTTAAGCGCAGATCCCTATGGACTTACATGAAGGTAAGAAGCGGCGGACGGCCGAGGCTGTCATGGGGCCGCTCCTGGTTGTATTCTCTCAACTAGTTGTCAGTGACCTCGCACACCTGCGCGATGGTTTCGAAGACGTAGGCTTCGAGAACCTCATCCCGCGCAGTCCCCAGTCAAACGGCATGGCCGAGGCGTTTGTGAAGACCTGTAGCTCCCGGCGTGTGGTGTCGGGTATTTGTGCGCTAGGTTATTTTTGCTGAGCCAGATTATTCGTCATGACCTGCACTTCTCTAATAAGTTAGACTCAAATTCTCAGCATGCCTCGCAAGCTCATTGATGTGTTCACCGCTTTACCGCTGCTGATCGCCTCCCTTTGCGGTGGTCTCATATTTCTTGCGGCCTTCGCTGGTCACCCACCAGAGTGGATCTTGGACGCCTACTATTCGATCTTCCCAGCAACGGCAGTGGCAGGGGTTATGGCTCTATTTGCCTTCATTGGTCTTCTTTCTCTGTGGCTTTTCGGCTTCGCGATGGTTCGGATCTTTCGGCGCGCGCCGACAGCCGAGTCCACTGGGGGCATGAGCACGAAGAACGACGCGCCTAACAGTCGTAAAGGTCCGTGAACGGTGCATGTCCGCGCCTCGGGTGCTGGAAGTGGGTTTGCGCCCGCGGCGCTTGATCAGGTCTTCTCAGAGAGTGCCAAGGCGAACAGGAGCGCGTCCGTGGCACTAGTTGCGGCGACCGCATTTGCTCTAATTCAGGCTTGGCTCTGGTTAGCGGCGGGCCACTTCTTCCGGCAGTGGCACTGCTGATCATTGGTGCAACTCTCCTGACGACAGCGTTGGAGGAAACCTGGCGCCGTTATCAGCTCCGAGTGGCCGTGATCTGGCATATTGCCAGTATATGCACCTAGGAGGTGCTTCGACTCTTGTCCGCACAGGAGCAAAGTCCCGACGGAGAACTCCGCGAGAGGTATGGGCGATCTACCGGCCTGCCCCTCGAGGCCCGATTGGCTTTTCAGATTCTTTCGGCGGAAATCTGTCGCAATGCCTTTCTTCGACCGGCGGGATTGACGCCAAGCGCGAGCAGCTGCCGCGCTGCTTGGTGTCGTGCCTTGGCGCTCTCGAGGGGGACCTCTGGATAGCGGCCCAGGGAGAGCAGATTCTCTCGGCCTTCGAACCGGAAACGGTAACGCCAGTATCGGCTGCCCTTCGGCGTGACGAGGAGGTGGAGTCCGCCGCCAAACGGCACTTTTCGCTGGTAGCGAACAATGGCGCTTCTGGCACGGCCTCCCGGCACGTGCGGACGGGAGCGGCGAATTGAGATCCGGTGCGTTAACGGAAGAGGGCAAGTCTCCAAACGCGGGATGTCCTCACGGGAGAGCGCCTGCTGCCACAGCTCCTTAAGGGAAAGCACGCGGCCATTGCGCTCGTAGACCACTGTGAACTGGCGCTTGCGGATCCGGTGGGCGAGCTCAACCCCCGAGAACGTGACCGCCGCGGTCCGGAACGACTTGAGCCCGAGCATCGACGCGCAGCGCTGCTTGATCGCGCGGTGATCCTGCTCGACGATGTTGTTGAGATACCGACGCGCTCGTACCGTCACGGACTGCCACCGAGAGTCTTCCTTGCCGAGTAGTCGTAGACCGCGATGGGAGGCGGCGTTTCCGTCGAGGTTGATCTTCTCCGGCCACGATCCTGTCACGCTGACAGCCTGGCGAAAGAACTCCTGCGCCGAATCGATGGCGCGGTCCTGGGAATGCATCGAATGAACGGACTTGCCCTCCCGATCGACAGCGCGATAGAGATTATTCCGTAGGCCCCGGATCGATACTGCAGTTTCGTCCATGCGCCAGGACGAATTGGTCGGTCTAGAAAATCGTCCCCAACGTCGCTCGAACTCCGGCACGTAATGCTGCACCCAACGCAGGATGGTTGTATGGCTCACCGCGACGTCGCGCTCGGCCATCATCGCAGACAGATCGCGGTAGCTCAGCCGGTACGTCAGGTACCAGCGGATGCAGAGCTCGATGACTTCTGGAGTGTAGCGACAGCGACAATAAAGTTGTTCACATGCGCGCGGCGGCGTTCAATTATCGCGACATTGCGATGCTGCGCGGCAACT
>Ga0134125_10007647_pt1 | contig 12193 bp, 11 predicted proteins | sample KB31751_FD_96464 | JGI IMG/M metagenome (GOLD analysis project Ga0134125, IMG submission 96464) | Terrestrial soil microbial communities with excess Nitrogen fertilizer from Kellogg Biological Station, Michigan, USA - KB3-175-1 | ecosystem: Environmental > Terrestrial > Soil > Unclassified ... | reverse complement strand
TGGTCATCTGGTCATTTGACGGCCGGATCGCCGGTCGGGGGCGGGGCGTGGTCGGTCGCCGCCGGAGGCCCGAGGACCGAGGTCAGGATGGGCGTCAACGCATCGGCCCACACCTGATAGCCGGTGACGGAGAGGTGCAGGCCGTCGACCGTCACGCCGTCGCGCAGCGAGCCGTCGGCGTCGAGGAGCCGCGCGTTGATGTCGATGTAGCGGACCCGGGTGCCGTCGGCCATCGCCGCCAGCCGGTTGTTGATCGCGTCGATGGTCGGCATCAGCGACATCGCGCGGTTCCGGTCCCGCCGCGGCGTGACGCCGGTCAGCACGATGGTCGCGTCGGGCGCTTTCTCGCGCATGACGCGCAGAATGGCGGCGATGCCGCCGGCGACCTCGTCCACCGCCGCCGCGTCGACGCCGTTGCGCGGTTCGGCACCTACATTATTAGTACCCGCGAGCAGCACGACGACTCGCGGCTTCACGCCGTCGAGTTCGCCATTGGTCAGCCGCCACAGGATGTTCTGCACGGTGTCGCCGCCCCAGCCGAAGTCCGCGGCGTTCCAGCCGAAGAAGTTGCGGCGCCAGCTGTCGAGGAACGGGCGGTACTGCGGGTCACTCGTGCCCCATCGGCGCGTGATCGAATCGCCTTCGAAGTAGACGTCGATGCCGCCGTGCGCGGCCTTCTCGACGAGCTGCCGATGCGCGAGCCGCGAGTTGCCGTCGGTTCGGGGCGCCGGCATCACTTGCGCGAGCGCCAGGCTCACGAGCAGCGGTAACATGAGCGCCATTATGCGCTACGCACTTGCCGTCGCGTCGGTCGCGGCCCTCGGCGTCATCGCCGCTGCGCAGCAGTTTCCGCTGAAGCAGAACGTCGAGATCCTCAAGGAGGCGCCGCTGCGCGCCGACAAGGTGAAAGACGGCCTCTACGTGATCCGCGGGCCGTTCCTTCCGTGCATGACCGGCTGCCGCCCGGGACAGACCGGCGACGGCCTCATTCACGAATCAGGCGACGTCGCCGTCCGCGTCACGTCCGAAGGCCTCATCGTCGTCGACGACAAGTTCGCGGTCCAGGCGGCCGACGTCTTCGCGAAGGTGAAGACGGTCAGCCCGCTGCCGGTGAAGTACGTGCTCAATTCGCATCATCACGCCGATCACGCGAGCGGCAACGCGTACGCGCGGAACATGCTGGGCGTCAACATCATCGCGCACAGGAACATCCGCGAGAACTTCCTGCGCATCAAGCAGGCGGGCGAGCCGAACATCACGTTCGCGAACGACGCAGCGGTGTATCTCGGCGGCGTCGAAGTGCAGCTCCACTGGTTCGGCCGCGGGCACACGAACGGCGACACCGTGATCGAGTTTCCCGATCTGAAGACGATCCACGGCGGCGATCTCGTGATCGACGCGATGCCCGTCATCGACTACCCCGGTGGCGGCAGCGCGATCGAGTTCATCTCGACGATCGACAGGATGCTGACGCTCGACTTCGACACGTACATCCCCGGCCACGGCCGCATCATGACGAAAGACGAAGTCCGCGCGTACCGCGCGCGGTTCGCGGAGATGAACAACCGGATGAGGGCGCTGGTGCGGAAAGGCGTGACGAAGGATCAGATGAAGACGCTCGACCAGGCGCGAGCTCAGCTGCGCCTGGCCGATCTGGGCTGGGACAACTCGGTGAGTACCACGACGTGGTTCGCGAGCTTCCCGGCGTATTACGACGAGATCGCTAGTTCACTGAACACGACTCGCCCGAGGCCTTGACCGACATCACGCGGAACTGGGGATAGTCCCCCTTCTTGATTTCGGTCTTCGTCCGCTCGGTGTCGTGCCCGTTGACCTCGGTCTTCGTCTTGACGTCGATGTCGCCGTGGCCCGCAGGCACACGCACGCCCGTCACCTCGACGCGATGACCGACTTGCGATTCGAGCTGTACCGAGGAATCCGGCACGAGCGCGAACGTGGTCGTCGTCGAGCTGCTGCCGTCGGCGTTCACGGTCGTTTCCCTGCTCACCGGCGCGACATGCTCGAGCACGTACGAGCGTGACGGCGTGCTCTGCACGCAGCCGCTGTACGTCACGACTTTCCCGCCGTCGTCGGCTTTCACTTTCGTCTTGACCTTGTCCGACTGCGCATAGACGAGACCGGCGCAGCCGAGCGTGAGAACGAACGTCATCGCTAAGCGCTTCATGAGTTCCCTCCCGTCCGGCTGAGGCCGGACACGTGTAAGGGAAATGCATAGCGCGGGCCGTGTGTCACGGGCGCGCCACGGTGATGCTCATGCGTGCCGTCTCAACCAGGAGAACGCGACCGTAGCGCCGACGGCGACCATCGTCATCGCGGCGGTGCTCCACGCGAGATCCTTCGCGTCCTCGGTCAGCTCCGACGTGCGCGACGACAGCAGATCCAGCTTGCGATCGATCGACGCCCGCGTCTGCCTTATCTCGGCGCGGACTTGTTCTGCATCCATGCGATGTTCTCCTTCATCGTTTCCGTCGTGTTTGGAATCGCACGAATCACGCGCATCCGCTCACGCGCGAACAGACACAAACCCCAGCCGGCGCCGAGAAAGATCACGGCCATGACGCCGTACCCCGCCCAACTCGGCCACTTCAGCGCGTACGCGAGCGCGCCGCCGAGCGCGATGGCCAGCAGCATCCCACCGAGCAGACCGACGACGGCGGCGACGCCGAACGCGATCGCGACCGTTCGAAGACCCGCGACCTCTTCGCGGATCTCGGCCCGCGCCAGCTGGATCTCTTCACGGATCAGATCCCGCGCGTCGTCGAGGAGCCCTTTGATGAGCCCGGGAATCGACGTGCGTTCGTCGTACTCAGCCATGGAAGACGCTCCCCTCCGCGTGCGCATGACATTACTGATATCAAGGTGGATGCCACACCTTGTGACAATTGCGGCTGCATCTTCGTGACGAGAAGAGCGCGCCCAGACCTCGTTCAAATAATTGATTCAGCGCGGCAGCGCGCGCGAAAAGCGTGCACTTGTGCATTGACACTGCACATCCGCAGCCTTACCGTAACGGCGACCCACACAAGGAGGTCGTCGTGCGTTCTTTCCACCGGATACTTTCTGTCTTCGTTCTTCTCGTTCTCATTCCCGCTGCGGCTCTTGCGCAGGCATCGATTGCCGGCGTCGCGAAGGACAGCTCGGGTGCCGTTCTTCCCGGCGTGACCGTCGAAGCCGCAAGTCCGGCGCTCATCGAAAAAACACGAACGGCCGTCACCGACGGCACCGGGCAGTACAGGATCGAAAACCTGCGGCCCGGCACGTACACCGTGACGTTCACGCTGTCGGGCTTCAGCGCGGTGAAACGGGAGGGCGTCGAGCTCACCGGATTCTCGACGTTCACCGTCAACGCCGACATGCGCGTCGGCGCCGTCGCCGAGACGATTACCGTCACCGGCGAGACTCCCGTCGTCGACGTGCAGAACGCCTCACGCGAGACGGTGCTCTCCAAGGATGTGCTGAACGCGATTCCCACCGCCGGGTCCTACAACGCGGTGCTCGTCCTCGTGCCGGGACTCTTCGGCGGACAACAGGACGTCAGCACCGGCCCCTGCAACTCGTGCACGTTCAGCGCGCACGGCGCGATTCTCTCCGGCGGCCGCGCCAACTCCGAAGCGCGTCTGCTCCTCGACGGCCTCAGCATCGCCGTCCCGCAGGCCGGCGGCACCAACTACCTCACCGACACGCGCAACTCGCAGGAGATCAACTTCACGACGCAGGGCAGCACGGCGGAAGTCGAGTCGGGCGGACCGGTGATGAACATCGTCCCCCGCACCGGCGGCAACAAGCTGTCCGGCAACGGCTTCGCGAGCTGGGCGAACGACAAGCTGTCCGGCAGCAACTACACGCCCGAGCTGCAGGCGGCGGGCCTGGCCGCGCCCAACCCGCTCGTGAAGATGTATGACTTCAACGGCGCCGTCGGCGGACCGATCCGGCAGGACAAAGTCTGGTACTTCCTCACCGCGCGCTCCCAGGGCGCGTCGTCGTACATCCCGATCTTCTACAACGTGAACCAGGGCAATCCCAACGCGTGGCTCTACGTCCCCGACAAGTCGCATCAGGCCGTCAACGACAAGACGTGGGTGAACGGAAGCGCGCGTCTGACGATGCAGCTCTCGCCGCGCAACAAGCTGAACCTCTTCTGGGACGAACAGAACGTCTGCAGCATCTCCTTCGCGAAGTGCGAGAACGGCGGCAACTACGCGAACGCGCTGTTCTCGCCCGAAGCGAACGGCTACGGCGATCTGTTCCCGATGCGCGCGCAGCAGGCGACCTACTCGTCGCCGCTCAACAACAAGGTCCTGATCGAAGGCGGCTTCGGCTACTTCTTCTCACGCTGGGGCGGGCGCGCCAAGGACAGCCCGAACACGGAATCGCTCGTGCGCGTCGTCGAACAGTGCTCGGCCGGCTGCCCCGCCAACGGCAACATTCCCGGCCTCACCTATCGGTCGCAGACGACCGACCTCTTCAGCGACGGGCGCAACAAGAACGTCACGACGACGTGGCGCGCGTCGGTCTCGTTCGTCAGCGGCAGCAAGAGCCTGAAGATCGGCTACCAGGGCAGCCTGCTCGGCGACATCCGTTCCGCCAACCGCGGACCGAACGATCTGCGGTATCGCTTCAACAACGGCGTGCCGAACCAGCTGACGATGTTCATCCACGACTTCCAGAACGATCTCTGGATGCGCGACGACGGCCTCTACGCGAACGGCACGTGGACGATGCACAAGCTCACGCTGCAGGGCGGACTGCGGTTCGATCGGGCGTGGAGCTGGGCTCCGCCACAGGTCGAAGAGTCGCGGTTTCTACCGACCTCGCTCGTCTATGCGGAAACGCCGGGCGTGGACAGCTACAAGGATCTCCAGCCGCGCATGGCGGCGACCTACGATCTCTTCGGCAACGGCAAGACCGCGCTCAAGGCGAACGTCGGCAAGTATCTCGAAGCGACGATCACCGCGAGCAACTACGGCATCGCGAACCCGACGTCGCGCATCGCGCAGAACGTGTCGCGCAACTGGACCGACGCCAACGGCAACTTCCAGCCCGACTGCGACCTGCTGAACCCGCTGGCGCAGGATCTCCGCGCGAGCGGCGGCGACGTGTGCGGCGCGTACTCGAACGCGAACTTCGGCAAGAACGTCTTCAGCAACACGATCGACCCGGCGATTCTCCGGGGCTGGGGCGTGCGGCCCTCCGACTGGGCATTCGGCGTGTCGGTGCAGCAGGAAGTCGCGCCGCGCATCTCGGTCGAAATCGGCTACGTGCGGCGCTGGTTCCAGGGCTTCATCGCGACGGACAACCTCGCGGTGTCCGCCTCGGACTATCAGACGTTCAACGTCACGGCGCCCAGCGACGCGCGGCTCCCGGGCGGCGGCGGCCAGGTCATCGGACCGCTCTACGACGTCAACCCGGCGCTGTTCGGGCAGACCAACAACTACATCACCTCGGCGGACAACTTCGGCAATCAGTACCAGCGGTTCAACGGCATCGACATGAGCGCGAACGCCCGCATGCGCAACGGCCTGACGATGCAGGGCGGGCTCAGCTTCGGCAAGACCACCGCCGACAGCTGTGAGATCCGCGCGAAGCTGCCCGAGTCCGCGCCGCTCAATCCGTTCTGCCACATCGAGACGGGGTATCTCCCGCAGGTGAAGTTCCTGGGCAACTACATCATCCCGAAGATCGAAGTGCAGACGAGCGTCACGTACACGGGCAAGGCCGGCATCCAGGTCAGCGGCTTCGGCACGCCCGCCGGCGTCGGCGGTGCGCTGGCGGCGAACTACACGGTCGCGAACGCCGTCGTCGCTCCGCAGCTCGGACGCAATCTGTCCGGCGGCGCGCCGAACGTCACCGTGAATATCGTCGAGCCGGGCGTCCTCTACGGCGATCGCGTCAACGAAGTCGATCTGCGCCTGGGCAAGATCTTCAAGTTCGGCCGGACGCAGACGACGATCGGCTTCGACATCTACAACCTGCTGAACTCGGCGGCGATTCTCAGCTACAACCAGGCGTTCATCGCCGGCGGCGCGTGGCTGGGGCCGACCTCCGAGATGTCGGCGCGGTTCGCGAAGATCAGTCTGCAATTCGACTTCTAGAGATGTCGCAGGCGTCGGGCTGGCCGCTGGTCAGCCCGCGCCTGAGCCCTGCCATTCGAATCCCGCCCCGCGCGCGTCCTCGATGTCGGCGCGATCATAAGCGCGCCCATCTCATGCGGGCCTCCTCGGCTCTTCAGCATCAAGCGCGATTCCACTCGCACGAAGCTTGCATCGTTGTGTTGTGAATCCGGCGGAAGGAGCCGGCTGAGATGAAGACGACGTTGATATTGATGCTCGTTGGCGCGCTCGTCGGCGTCGTGGCGGCGACGTTCATCGTGCCGCCCGCGCTCGCCTGGTACACCTCGCCCGGCGGGCTGCCGCAAGGCGCCCAGATTCCGGCGGTCGTGCAGATTCCCGAAGTGATCCGCTACGCGACGACGAAGCTGCTGCACGGCCAGCTGCTCGGCGCCGCCATCGGCGGCGTCGCGGGTCTCGCGGCCGGATTGTTCATCACCATGCGTCCACGGCCGGTCGTGATTCACACGCCGGCCCCGCACACGACGACGTAGGCGACATATATAAGGAGGCACTCACATGAGCTTTCTCGCGTGGATCATTCTCGGCGCACTGGCGGGGTGGATCGGCAGCATGATCGTCAACCGCGCCGGTGAGGGCCTGTTCCTGGACATCGTCCTCGGCATCGTCGGCGGCCTCGTCGGCGGCTGGCTGTTCTCGGCGATGGGATCGACCGGCGTGACGGGCTTCAACATCTGGAGCCTCTTCGTCGCCGTGATCGGATCGGTGATCGTGCTGATGCTGTATCACGCGATCGCGCGTCCGCACGGGCCGTCGCACGCGTAAAGCCGCGATCTGAAGGTCGGGCGCCACAGCTGCGATCGCGGAGAACCTACCTGGTCGGGGCCGCTTTCAGATCGGCCCTGACTTTTCGACGCGGGATGATTCCGTTGTCGATCGTCTGGCCCTTCCTGCTGATCGTCTGGAAGAACATCTCGTCGCCCGAAATCTCGACCAGCATGAACGAGCGGTCGGTGTCGAACCCTTTCGCCGTCTCCGGATTCCTCTGGATGTCGTGCGGGCGCAGCTTCGCCGAGCCGCCTTCGACGAAGTAGTAGATGCCCTTCTGCGGGAAGATGCGCTCGTAGACGTGCTCGTGCCCGGCGAACACGACGTCGACGCCGTACTTCTGGAAGAGCGGCTCGAGCGCCGTGCGGAGCTCGATCGTGGGACCGTGCGACGCCGAGGAGTACATCGGATGATGGAAGTACGCGATCTTCCACTCCGACCCGGACGACTGCAGTTCCTTCTCGAGCCATGTGAGCTGCTCGGGATCCAGGTAATTGCTGTCGAGCGCGAAGAAGCGGACGTCGCCTTTCTTGAACGTCCGGTAACGCTTGCCACCGAGATTGAACGGCTTGTAGTACACCTGATTCGGATCGTCGTGGTTGCCGAGCGCGGCGTTGAACTCGACTTTCGCGTCGATCAGCGGTTTGTACGGCTGCTCGAACTTGCGGACGAAGTCCTGCGGACGCTCCGAGCCGTACATGTTGTCGCCGAGCATGATCGCGAACGTGAACGGGAACTTGGCGAGATACTTCGCCATGACCGAGGCGGTTTCGTACTGCTCCGAGTCGCCCGTGCCGCTGTCGCCCATGACGAGAAAGCGGACGGAATCCGGCTTGAGCGGAAGCTGGAGCGGCAGTTCCTGAGCGAAGACCAGGAGCGAGGCGCAGGCGATCGCAATCGCGGAGAGCGTGATTCTTCTCATGACGCGCGCTACTTCCTCGCCTTTTCCGCCGGCGGCACGTTTTCCGGCGGCGCGGCGTCGGGCAGGACGTCGACGATGAGATTCGCTTCGCTGTCACGAAGAATCAGATACCGGCGGACGAACCGGTACTCGAGCGGCTTGGGCAGCGACGGCAGCTGGCGCAGCAGTCCAGGCGGGAAGGTCGCCAGCGGATACGCCGTCGGATAAATCTGGTTGACCGCCGGCGTGAAGTTCGGCAGTTCCTCCTGCGAGTCTTCACGATTCGCGATGGCGAGCTTGCTCCGCTGCGCGAACTCGTTCCTGATGATCGTCCTGAACAGATTCGCGACGTCGGGGGCGAAGATGTCGCCCTGCTTCGCGCCGGTGCGCGCGGCGAGCAGCGCCTCGCCGAGCGCGTGCTCGCGCGTCGCGATCTCCTTCGGCGACTTCGTGGGATCGAGCGGTCCGACCTTCGCGGCGATCCTCCGCTGGAGCGACGTGTAGTCCTGCGCGCGCTTGAGGAACTCGGCGATTGTGCCGGATGTCTGGTGGATGGGCTTGGGCCTGGACTGCGCCCCCGCATTGCTCTGCGAGAGCACTCCGGGCGGCATCGCCGCCATGAGAAAGGCAAGACCGACGGCAACAGGCGACATAAAGGACATCCTCCAGTCGAGCTCGCTGCTGGGGTGCAAACTTCCTGCCCGTCACGATAGGATGTGCGGGTGCTGGGTCCCCGCAACGCCGACGTCGCCTCTCAAACCGCGCGGGCATTCGTGCGTATCCGCGAGATGCTGCTTCGCGGCGAGGTCGCACGCGGCGAGCGCCTGTCGGAGCTGCCGCTGGTGGCCCGGCTCGGCATGTCGCGGACGCCCATCCGGCTCGCGCTCGAACGGCTCGCCCACATCGGGCTCCTCGAGACGACCGCAACCGGCGGCTTCAGCGTCCGTGAGTTCGCCATCTCCGAAGTGCAGGACGCGATCGAGGTGCGCGGCGTGCTCGAAGGGACGGCGGCGCGGCTGGCGGCCGAGCGGCTGGCGGATCCCATCGAGCTCGACACGGCCGAACATCATTGCCACCGCATGGAACTGCTCGAGCGGCTGACGCCGGATTCGTTTTCCGAATACATGGACGCCAACGAGGCGTTTCACTCGGCGGTGCTCGATCTCGCGAAGAGCGCGATGCTGCGGCGCGCGCTGGAGCTGACGACGTCGCTGCCGTTCGCGTCGCCGAGCGCCATGGTCTTCCCGACCTCGATCCTCCCGAAGTCGGACGAGACGCTCGCCATCGCCCAGGAACACCACCGTGGCATCGTCGACGCCATCGTCAAGCGTCACGGCACGCGCGCCGAGTCGCTCGCCCGCGAACACGCCCTGCTGGCCCGGCGTGTGCTCGACGTTGCACTTTCGGACCGCGACGCCCTGAGCGGCGTCCCAGGCGGATCTCTAATCAATCTCATGAGATAGGCTCTGTATACAGATCTTTGGATTTCCCCCGCGATCCGCAACGAAAACCCCTCGTAAATTCTTGACCCGAAAGTAGCTGGCCGGTATTCTGCCCCGGCTCTGCATGCAGCTCTTACTGCCTGCAGCAAAGGAGTAAAGGTCAGGTATGCGAACTGTGACGAAGTGTCTGTTAGTCCTCGTCGTGTTACTGCTCCCGACCGCCGCGTTCGCACAAGGAACGCTGACGGGAACGGTCAAAGACGCGTCCGGCGCCGTGCTGCCGGGTGTCACCGTCGAGGCGTCGAGCCCGGCGCTGATCGAAAAAACGAAGGCCGCCGTCACGGACGGCACCGGTCAGTACCGGATCATCGACCTCCGCCCCGGCACGTACTCGCTGACGTTCACGCTGACCGGTTTCAACACGGTCAAGCGCGAAGGCATCGAGCTCACGGGCACGGCGGTCGTGACGATCCCGGCGGAACTGAAAGTCGGCGGCGTCCAGGAAACGATCACCGTCACCGGTGAAACGCCCGTGGTCGACGTGCAGAGCGCCAAGCGCGAGGTCGTCATGAGCTCGGAGACGCTCAACACGCTGCCGGTCACCCGTGCGGCGGGCGCGCTGCTCAACGCGGTGCCCGGCCTGCAGGTCGACACGAACGGCACGGCGCTCGCGCCGACGATGACGTTCTTCAATGCGCACTCGAGCAGCATCAACTCGGGCTTCGTCGCAGGCGAAGGCCGTTACCAGGTGAACGGACTGCCGGTGAGCGCGTCGCGCAGCGGCGGCCCCTCGTCCTACGTGTACGACACCGTGAACGCGCAGGAAATCGGCGTGACGGTGGGCGGCGGCATCGGCGAGGACGCGGTCGGCGGCCCGGTGATGAACATCATCCCGAAAACGGGCGGCAACACGTTCAAGGGCTCGGCGTTCCTCAACGAAGCCGGCAGCTGGTCGAGCAGCCAGAACCTGAGCTCCGACATCCAGGCGCTGAACCCGAACCTGAAGCCGGCCACCGCCATTTCGAAGGCGTACGACTGGAGCGGCTCGTACGGCGGGCCGATCGTGAAGGACCGCCTCTGGTTCTTCGGCTCCTATCGCGCGCTCGACACGTCGACGCCGCAGGACGGCATCGTCGCCAACGCGAACGCGGGCAATGCGGCCACGTGGCTGTGGGTGCCCGACAACAGCACGAGCACGCGCGTCGTGCAGGGCCGCCAGATGATCATCGGCCGGCTCACGGCGCAGGCCGGCTCGAGCCGCTTCCGCTTCAACTCGGAATACCAGCACCGCTGCGAAGGCACGCCGCTCAAGACCGACACGCCCGGCTGCCACAGCCGCGGCGCGGACTGGATCGGCCTCGGCAACAACGCGGCGCCCACGCAGATGTCGCCCGAAGCGACCTCCACGGCGGCGCGCGGCTACTTCGACGTGCCCTTCTACGTGAACCAGGGCGCGTGGACGATGACGCCGACCAACAAGATCCTGATCGAAGCGGGCATCAGCCTGTTCCGCTATCAGCCGATCTTCGGCCACCCGCCGCCCGACGGCATCACGAACCTGATTCCGGTCACCGAGCAGTCGAACGCGATCAATCCGGCGACGGGCTTCCCGTTCGCGCCGGTGGCGAACTACCAGTACCGCGGAATCGAACAGTGGGGACCGGCGTCGGGCAAGAACAACGACATCGTCACGTCGGTTTCGTACGTGACGGGCGCGCACAGCGCCAAGGTCGGCTTCCAGTCGCGCCGGCTCGACCTCCAGGACGATAACCTGGCCGGCCAGACGCAGCTCGCCTATCGCTTCAACCAGGGCGTGCCGAACGCCGTCACCTACTGGTTGCCGGAGATGGGCCGCCGGACGATCACGTACAACACCGGCGCCTACGTGCAGGACACGTGGACGAAGAAACGCCTCACGCTGCAGGGCGCGGTGCGCTATGACCGCGTGACGAGCTATGCGCCCGTCGAGGGCAACGGGACGTTCGGCAAGTCGTCGTTCCTCAACCCGACTCCGATCACGATCGTCGAGACGCCCGGCGTGCAGGCGTACAACGACATCACGCCGCGCATCGGCGTGGCGTACGACGTGCGCGGAAACGGCCGCACGGCGCTCAAGCTGAACTGGGGCAAGTACCTGGCGTATGCGGCGAACGACTCACCGTATACCTCGACGAACCCCGGCGCGACGATCACCCGCAACGTGTCGAATCGCGGCTGGACCGACACGAACAAGAACTTCGTCGTCGACTGTAACCTTCTGAACGTCGACGCCAACGGCGAGTGCGCCGCGGCCGTCGGCACGGCCCGGACATTCGGCCAGGCGGGCGCCGCGACGCAGGTCGATCCCGCCGTGCTGAACGGCTGGGGGGTGCGTCCGAGCGACTACCAGACCACCATCGGCGTGCAGCACCAGATCGTCGACCGCGTGTCGGCGGAGCTGAGCTACACGCACCGCACGTTCCATGGGTTCTTCGTCACCGACGACCTGGGCCGCAACGCGGCGACGGCGTATGAAACGTATACGCTGGCGGCGCCGAACGACCCGCGCCTGCCGAACGCCGGCCAGCCGATCACCTTCTACACGGTCAGGGCCGCCGCGAACGTGACGGGCCAGACGATTCTCCGGCCCGAGACGTTCTACGGTCCGGAGCGCGACAGCCACTGGAACGGCGTCGACTTCACGCTGAATGCGCGGCTGAAACAGGGGCTCGTCCTGCAGCTCGGCACGTCCACCGGCGGGGCCGTGGTCGACACGTGTCAGACGGTCACGCAGTTCAACAACGTGGGTGTCGGCGGCGTCGAGAGCGGTCCGGATCCGCGCGGCTGCCGCAACGTCGATCCCTGGCAGACCACGGTGCGCGGCCTGGCGAGCTACACGATCCCGAAGATCGACGTGCTCGTCAGCGCCACCGTTCGCTCGCAGCCGCCGATTC
>Ga0134125_10007645_pt1 | contig 12196 bp, 12 predicted proteins | sample KB31751_FD_96464 | JGI IMG/M metagenome (GOLD analysis project Ga0134125, IMG submission 96464) | Terrestrial soil microbial communities with excess Nitrogen fertilizer from Kellogg Biological Station, Michigan, USA - KB3-175-1 | ecosystem: Environmental > Terrestrial > Soil > Unclassified ... | reverse complement strand
GTCCGGCGATTGGCTGCCAGCAGCAGCGCGCAATCTATGGTCTCGATCAGCACGTGCTCGTCGGCGAGGCCCGTCCCGGCGATGTCGATCGCCGTGCCGTGATCGACTGAGGTGTGGGATCGGCGCAGTCCTAACGTGATGTTCACGCCCGACAGCGCGCGTCAGGTTCCGGTGGCGGGGTCCACATCCAAGCCAAGAATCTTCAGGGGGATGTCACCGTGATCATCGTACATCACCAGCACGGAAGTCGTGCTGCCGGGCGCTTAGCTTGACGAACACCGTGTGTCCGGGAACTGGCCGCTGATCTCCATCCCGTCTGGAAGGTATCGCTCGATCACCGGCGCGCTGATGTCGATGTCCTGCCGGCCGAACAGCCCGCCTTCGCCGGCGTGTAGATTGAGTGCGGCGACAACGATGCGCGGATGCGCTATTCCCAGGTCGTGCAGCGCGGTCTGCGTCAGGTAGATGGAGCGGCGAAGGCATTTCGCGGTCAGCGGCTTCGGCACGTCCTCAAGCGCGACGTGCGTGGTGACATGGCTCACCAGCAGATCGCCATGTGCCAGCAGGTTGACCGAGCGTGGCGTCAGCGTGGCCAGTGTGTCGGTGTGTCGGTGTGTCGGTGTGTCGGTGTGGCCGGCGTAATGATAGCTGGCGACGCTTAGCGCCTCTTTGTTGGATGGCGCCGTGACGATGCCATCGATCTAGTCTGGCTGGTCCGGGCCAAAGCGACGGCACGTTCGACAGCGAGATACCGGAAACGGCCGGCCTCCGGGCTGAGCAAGCCGGATTGAATGGGCTCTTGCTCCTCGCCGGCGGGGAGGAAGGCGAGCGGGACGGACGCTGTCTGGGGGATGCCCAATAACTCGGTGAGCGCCGTTCGTACCGCTTGCAGGGCGGAACGGTGGCCAATCACCAGCAGCCTCAGATCGCCCGCATCGATACGCGGTTGGAGCCGGCGGCACGCCTTTGACGATGATCTCTGGGCCGACGCCGGCCGGATCGCCCATGGTAATGGCAGCGCGTGGGCTAGTCGGTGACGGGTCGCCTCCGGGTCGACCGCGGTCGCCCGGTCATTGCTAGGCGCGTAGCACCGCAGCAATCTCCCGGGAGAGATTGCTTCGGCGCCGCACGCCTCGCAGTGACAGGACGAGAACCATGTTGATCACCGCCCCACTGTTCAGACCAGTCCGCGACGGGGAGCCGGAAGAGGTCGATGTGGTGTTGGTGCAGCCGGCCGGCTTCCCGGACTCCGGCGTCTTTGTTGAGGTTGCCGAAACCTTGCAGGGCGGCTTTCGTGCCCTTGGCTACAAAGTGAGCGTCTCTGCCAACGTGCTCCGGTTCAACGTGCCTGTCATCCTGCTCGGCGCGCATCTCATGACCGAGACCGACGCGTACCGGCTCCCAGTTGGCACCATAATCTACAACCTGGAACAAATTCGCGCGGGCGCGTGGGCAGCGAATCCTGGATATTTCGACATCCTGCGCCGGCACACGGTGTGGGACTACGACGCACGCAACGTCGAGGCGATCATCGACGCCACCGGCAACCGCAATGTGTACCACGTGCCGATCGGTTATGTGCCCGAGATGACACGCATCGCGCCGGCGCCGGTTCAGGACATTGACGTGTTGTTCTACGGCAGCGTCACGCCGCGTCGACATGCGGTGTTGGAGACTCTGGCCGCTACCGGGCTGAACACGCACGTCGCGTTCCGCGTCTATGGCGCCGAGCGTGACGCGCTGATCGCCCGTGCCAAGTTGGTGTTGAACCTGCACGCCTACGACAATTGGGGCTTTGAAATCGTCCGAGTCTCGTATCTGCTTGCCAATCGTGCGGCGGTGGTCTGCGAGGCCGTGTCGACGGAGGAAATCGACGCCGACCTGCGCGGCGCGGTATACGCCGCACCGTACGATAGCCTGGTCGACGCCTGCGCGTCGTTGGTGCGCGACGAGCCCGCGCGACGGCGTCTGGTGGAAGCGGGCTTCGCGGCTTTCAGCCAACGTGATGAGGTGGCACTTCTGCGCCAAGCCCTGAGTGCGCCGCGGCCGCATCCGTTGACAGTGTCGGCGAACCACACGAAACACCTGCGCGAGACCTACCTTGATCTGCTGGCACGGTGCTTGACGAACCAGATCTATGGCGACCCGCCGTTCGACTACTGGTCAGGCGGGCGGTTCGATCCCGCGGTACGCAGCCTTGGCCGCGACTGGCCCTCGCAGGCCATGACAATGATCGGAGACAGCCGGCTCGACAATATCCGACAGCTGTTCGCCGCGGTCGTCGCCGACGGGATTCCGGGCGACCTGATTGAAACCGGTGTGTGGCGCGGCGGCGCCTGTATCTTCATGCGTGGCCTGTTGAAAGCTTATAACATCTGGAACCGCCAGGTGTGGGTCGCCGACTCGTTTACCGGCCTGCCGCCGCCGGACCCGCGTTATGCGGCGGACAGTGGTGACCAGCACCATGTGCACTCGCAACTGGCGGTCAGTCTGGGAGAAGTGCGGGCGAACTTCCGCAAGTTCGGCCTGCTGGATGAGCAGGTGGTTTTCCTGCCGGGCTGGTTTTCCGAAACGCTGCCAGCCGCGCCGATCCGCCAATTGGCACTGCTGCGGCTCGACGGTGACATGTACGGCTCGACGATGGATGCGCTGGTCGCGTTGTACGACAAGGTTGCGCCGGGCGGGTTCGTTATCGTGGACGACTACGGGGCGGTCGCGGCGTGCCGCGCGGCGATCACGGACTTTCGTGCCGCGCGCGGGATCACGGAGGCGATTCAAGACATCGACGGATTGGGCGTTTTCTGGCGTGTCCCGAGGTAGTTGACCCTGATCATGCAGCGCGAGGAACCCAGCGTCGCCGAACGCGCCGGATTTCGGCACCACACGCTGACCGTCCCAGGCGCCACCGGCAGGCTCGAGGTGCGAACGGCGGGGGCGATCTCGCCATCAACATCAAGCCGCTCGATCGCGAGCGATCCGCATAACCCCACGCTGGGTTTCGCCGCCCGCTACGATCAGCGTGTCGGGGCGCCGTTTGCGGCACGTCCCCTGGTGAAGCGCGCGTTATTGCACGAGTGGGCGACGAGGCGGGTTGTGTTAAGTTCTGCAGGAAGAGCCACGCCGACGTCGCGCCACGTGTATCCCTGGCGCACGAACTGCCGGCCACCGCGGATGATGCGGCCCCAGCAAGGGGAAGCTGGCGCCAGCATACAGTGATCAAGATTGTGCATGCAGGCCTCGAGTTCGGCCGCGATCTGACTCGGCAGCAGGCTGTCGATCTTTTTGAATGCGATGTCTGCTGGCTGCAGCGCCGGCACGAGGACAGCGATGATGGCTTGGGCTGCAGCTTGCTTTAGCTATCTCGTGCCACTGTCGAGCGCCGTCGTTGGCAGGGACGGCCTGCCAGGCCACACCACAGGAACCTGGCCTAGCCGCGGCACAAAGCGCGCTGCGCCATCCAGCGCACCGGTCAGATCATCAGCGAGCAAACGGAGTTAGGTCATCCTTGTGGGTTCGGCCGAATCGGATGGAAAAATAATAGCCCCAAGCCGCGTCATGCTTCCCGATAGGACAGCAGAATCAGCCCGGATAAGAGCAGGCACGCCGGCCACGTCCAGCTGGCAATGCGTATCCTAACAAAATCTGTCTGCGGATCGAGCCGCAGTTCCAGCCATCGCGCCCAACCCGCTACGATGCCCGCCAGTGCAAGCGGCGTGTGCGTCAATTCGATCAACAACTGGTCCTTCACGTTGGCGATGGCGTGGCTATGTGTCAGCAGCATTGCCCCGCCGAACGCGCACAGCAGCGGAAACACCAGCGCCGCGTGCGGGTTGTCCCAGGAGGTCGCGCGGACCCGCCACTCGAACCACGCGAACACCGCGAGTAGCAACACGTAGAATCGATGCTGCAGGACCTCCACGTCGCGGAAGCTTGCAAGGAAGCCGATGTCGCCGAGTGGCCACGTCTCTGGGTCGGACCGAAAGAACAGGAACACACCCAGGCCCAGGAATACCAAAGGCCAGTGGCGTGCCCAGCGTAGACCGGCGCGGTGTGTCATCGCCAAGAGGCCGATCGCCACCACGAACAAGCCCGACCAGTGGTGATTGTATTCCGACCATGCGATGTCGGCGGCGTTCCGCGGGGGCAGCTCGCCGGAACCCGGCACGAATGCGGCCTGTGGTGCGGCGCTGTGGCGTCCCGCCTCCGCATCGAATTTCGCCTGTAATGACGGCAGCGCCAATGCGTTGTGGTCGGGGCTGGAGAAACGCGGCCATTCTGGTGCGTTGCGCGCTATGATGTCGGCGAGGCTTACGCGTTCCTGCGTGAGGTCTACCGCGGGTGGCACCGACGTCAACGAGGCCGCGGCGCAGAAGATGGAGATGCCAATGCCGAATTCAACCTCGGCGAAACGACGTAGCTTGAGCACGGATGTCGCGGGGTTGGCATGCAGGCGCATTACCAGCAGGAAGTTCATCCCGCCCAATCCCAGCAGCATCAGGAACATGGCGATCTTGGCGCCAACCATCACACCGTATGCGGTGCCGTAGAAGCCTTGGGCGTCACCGACGTAGAACACGCTCATGGTGATGCCGCTGACCAGAATGCAGGCGACACCTACCATTGACATGCGCGAGAAGCGTGCGCCTACCAGCAGCCACGCCGCGCCACCTTGCACGCGGGCGAGGGCCATGAGAAAGCACGGGATGCCGCCGATCCACAGCGCGGCGCCGACCTGATGCAGCCATTCGGCGATCACCAGCGGCACGCGGTTGTTCAGCCGCGCCACGGCGTGAGTGGTCAGTGTGGCCGCCGCAAGCTCCACCAGCGCCAGCGGCAACAGCAGCAGCATCGGTGAACGGGATCCGCGGACAAGCAACAACACGGCGATAAGTGTCGCGATGCCCATCTTGATGAAGCCGGCAACGGCGAATTCCGCACCCAGGACGTTGGAGACCGGAAGGTCGACGGTACCGGTCAGCACCGCGGATTGCAGTGTCACCATGGTGGCCTCGCACAGCAGCAGCGCGACGGCGCTCCAGGCGGCGGCGCGTTGCGCGCCGCGCACAACCGCCGCCCCGCCGGCACCAAGTTGTGGCGCCAGGGGGCGTGCCAACAGCGAGAAGAAAAACACGCTGCCGATCGTCAGGGACTGCGCCAGAATGGTCAGACCGTGCACGATGATCGACAGGTAGCCGAACAAATCTATCAGCAGGTCCACGCGTCAGTGGTCCGCTACGCTGAATGGCAGGTCGCCGCGAGTTATGTGTCCGTCGATTGCCAGCACCTGCCAGCGGAGGGTGTAACGGCCCTGGGTCAACGTGGCGATCGCGTCGAGTTCATCCGGTGTGCCGGCGCGATCGATCGGGAGGACGGATTGGGAACCGTCCGGGCGCATAAGCGTGAGTCGCGAACGGCCGCGGTCGATGCGGCTGTTATAGTGCAGGTCGAAGGCAACGCGGCCCGCCGGCACATTGCCACCCATCGGCGGATGACTTGCTACCAGGATAGCGTGCGCGACGGCCGGTTGGGTGGCAAGCACAGTGGCGAGGACGACTAGCACCGCGTTGGGTGTGCGGTGCGTGAGCAGGCGGCGACGAACGGGCAACGCGATCTCCCGGGTGGTGCGAAGTCGGCGCGATCCTATATTGGGATCCTGAGGGTTTGAGCCCGTTGCCTACCGGTCATTGCGTCGCCTTTGGTTCGCAACGATTGGGACGGCCATTGGCACCAAATGTCAGGGTCCGAACACTAGCGCCGGCGTAGGGTCCGAGTCCAACCGCGGTGCGCGCCCGCATCGCCTGGGGCAGAGCGTCGATGAGTTCGCGCTGAGCCGCTCGGGCGATGGCCACGTCCGCCAACTGCAGCAGCGATAACCAGGAAGCGCGCACAGCCGTTCTGACCTCGCCAAGCTGGGGCTGCGCGGTGAAGATCAAGCCCCGCAGCGTCGGCGCATTCAGCCTCGCCGAAGCGCGCGATGTCGGCAATCGTCGGCGCGTCGCCCACGAGGAAGAAATGCCGCCGTCCAGCCTGGCGTCCAGCACTGCTAACGCAATTTCGGCGAGTTCGCGGGTAATGTGCCACCAGAATGGGATCGGCAGGACGCGACAACAGCCTGGGGGGCCCGAGCTCGAAATCGTGGCATCGATACACAGCGGGTCCGAGGCGGTCCGCGTCCCAGAAAAATTGCTCCCGGACGAGCTGCCGGCGTCGAGGTCGGCGACATCAAACCGCCCAAGCATATCAGCCAAGTACAGCAGGATCGCTGCCGACTGTGACAGAACGCGCTCCCCGCGCCGCACCACCGGCACTTGGCCGGGCGGGTTGAGCGCGAGGAAGTCCGGCGACCGGTGCACGTCGGTACGGAAACTTACGTAACGGAATGCGAATGGCACGCCGCACAGCGGCGACAGCAGCGCCACCTTGTAGTTGAACTGCAAATGCGGGCTGCCGTGGAGGGTAAAATCGTGCTGCATCGGGCGGTTCGGTGCATGGGGCTTGAGGCGGGCTGCGTGTGCAAGCAAACTGCTGGCGACCGCGCGTGGCTACATCTGGGGAGACAACAGGCGATGGGTGGGGCATCCACGGCGTCGGCCTCACGTACGAGAGGAGCCTACCGGCTGCATCGCCCGGCGACAGCTGCAGAGTGGGAGACGTATCATCGGATCCGCCGCGACGTGCTGCTGGAGGCGCGGAAATACGCCATCGAGGTAGACGCTGAATCCGCCCCCGGGCACCATCCGCGTCTGCTGTGGCTGGGCGACCAGCCGATCGGCTCGATCCGCATCGACGTCGTCGCTTCGGGAGACGCGGCGTTGCGCTTGGTCGCGATCGATCCGCTACGGCAACGGCAAGGCCACGGGCGTGCGCTGCTGCAGCTCGCCGAGGAGTTCGCGCGCAGCTTGGCGTGTGGAAGGGCCGTGGTCTACTCCACCCCGGATGCAGCGGAATTCTACAGCAAAGCGGGGTACGCTGAGGACGACTGGGACGACGTCTACGTCAGTGGCATTGTGCAGATGGCTAAGCGGCTGAATTAGGGGAGGCAACTCCGGGTGGTGAGTGCCACGATGCTCAGAATCCGCGCCATCGGGATGGTCCGCTGCATCACGAAACCCACGAAGCGGTCCAAGATAACAAAGCAAGCAGGGGCTTGCTCGCAGAGGCCTCCCCTGCCGCCGAGGTACCGCGGATTCAGCGATGCTTCCTTGTTCGTGAGCTTGGCGCGCTTCCTGTGCTCGGTGATTCAACTGGAAGCGGGGCCGCGCGATAAAGCGATAGAAACAGCGCCGAGCCGACCGGTCGGTTCCAGCGCACTGCCTCCTCCATCGGCGGGGTCGTGTAATGAGCGTCGTGACGTCGGAGCGACGCGACCCAATCTAGATCACCCGAATTAACCGGCCAGAGCGGATGAATGCAATCTCCTCGGCGGCCGCGGTCGATGTGCACGAGGCGCTCCAGACCTTCGAGGCCGAACCCGAACAGTGCGTTTCCACCCTTTCTGCCGCGGGAGATCGGTGGTTTACCTCGGCAGCGGATGTCACCGACCTGCCGGAGATGTGGCGCGCAATCCTTGGCGTTGGCCTCTACCTCGAACGTACCGACCGGCAATTCTCGGAGCGCCGCAAGCCGCGGTTCGCCGGGAAGTGATCCCGGCACGGACGCTTGACTGGCGACGCGGTTCGAGCCCGGCTTAATCTCCCGTGCAGGACGACCGCCGGGCAAAATGCATGATTGACACTGAAACCACCGATGGCCTGCACCCCGCGGGGCGCGTGCCGCCCAACGTGGAGCAAATTGCCTGGCGCTGTGTTGAACTGTACCGCAAGTCGGCCTTCGATGTGCGGCGAGTACTGTTCGGCCGGGGTGACGACAGCGCGTTGCGCCCCGCCACAGTCACATGTGCAACTCACTCCTGATCTCGGCTACCAGTGAATCCATGTCGATCGGCTTGTAGAGCACTTTGGCCGGCAGATCCCCCGATCTGGCGACGAATCCGTAGTAACCGGTCATCAGGATAACGGGTGTGCTCGGGCTGCGTCGCTTGACGGTCCGAGCGAATGCCAAACCATCCGGTTTGCCGTGCGGCATGACCAAGTCTATCAGGCACAGATCGATCTCGTTGTCGACGCCGAGCTTGGTGAGCGCCTCCGAGGTGTCCGCCGCCTGAACCACGTCAAAGCCCGATGATGCGAGGCTCTCGTCCAATACCCCTCGGAGTGCAGCGTCGTCTTCGACAAGAAGGATTGTTGGCATGGCACCCCCGTGGCGGAACTTATAGCGGGAATGCTCGGTCAAAATTCTCCGCGGGATCCCAGCAAGTGCTCACGATTGGGTGATGGGCCCGCCCAACCCCACTAGAAAACCGGTTGGACCGCGGGACGATGCCGGCTACAGGCCGATCCACAGGGATATAAACTCCGCGTGACAGATCGCGCCCGTTGGGTCGGCGAACAGCCACATCGCCCCGCGATTTGATGAACAGCGTCTCCGAAGCTCCACCAGCCTGCCGGTCCGCGACGCCCTCGACGCACCCGGGCGCGCTGTGCGACCGTTCACGGGCAAGCGATAAAAGCCCGTCGCCGGTCAGTGATAGGCGCCGATCCCACCGAACAACAGGAACAGGATCAGGATCAGCAGGATCAGTCCGAGACCCCCGCCGTAGTGGGCGCCACCGTAGTAGCCGGACCGGTAGCCGTAATAGCCGCCGCCTCCGAACAGCAAGAAGATCACCAGGATCAACAGAAGAAGCGTCATGGAGCCACCTTTGCGTTTCGTGGAGCATGGAGGTCGGTGCCCAGTACGTTTGCGGCGTGATGGCGGCATGGCGTCAGTGTGGCAGAAGCCTCCTGTACGTTCACACTGACGCCACTGCCACTTGAGTCGCGCCGCCGTGGTGGGCCATGCAGGGCCCATGCGCAACAAAATCCAGACCCCCGCGTGGCATCCCGAGCGATTGGCCGCGCGGCTGCCCTTCCTTCGGCGCCGCGCCATGTTGGCCTCCGGAACGCGCGCCTTCTTTACCGCTCGCGGTTATGCCGAGGTTGAGACGCCCTACGCTGTTTCCGCGCCGGGCGAGGAGGTGCACCTACGCGCCTTTCGCACCGAGCGTGAACACCCGGATGGCACGCGCGAGCCACTTTGGCTTCAAACCAGCCCTGAGTTCGCGATGAAGAAGCTGCTGGTAGGTGGCAGCGGGCCGATCTTTCAGCTCGCCCGAGTGTGGCGGAATGGCGAGGGCAGCGACCTGCACGCCGCCGAGTTCACCATGCTGGAGTGGTACCGCCCGGGCGCGGATCTTGACTCCCTGGTTGACGAGACCACCGCGTTCCTGCGCGCCGTGCTGCCGCCGACCGTCACGTGCCGCGGTGTGACCACCGACCTTAGGGCCATCGAGCGGTTGACGCTCGCCGAGGCCTTCCACCGTCATGTCGGAGCCGATCTGCTGGGCACGGCAGAAGATGCGATGGCGCTCGCGGCGGCATCTGGCACCCAGCTGCGGACGTCCGAAACCTGGGAGGACCTGTTCTTTCGCCTTCTGCTGGAACGGATCGAGCCGCAGCTGGGCCGGGCGCACCCCACATTTCTGACCCACTGGCCCACCGCACAGGCGGCTCTTGCCCGCTTCGATCCGACGGACCCCAGGGTTGCAGAACGCTTCGAGCTATTCGTCTGTGGGATAGAACTGGCCAACGCCTTCGTAGAACTCACCGATGCGGTCGAGCAGCGGTCGCGATTCGCCAACGACCGGGCCCGGCGGCACGCGATGGGTGGGCCGGATTGGCCGCTGGACGAGGACTTCCTGGCGGCAATGGCGCACGGCCTGCCCCAGGCCGCCGGCATTGCGGTCGGCTTCGACCGGCTGGCGATGATAGCCTCCGGCGCCGACCACATCGACCAGGTGCTGTGGCTGTGAATCGGCATGGGCGTGCGGTGGTCAGCGGCGCAAGACGCCCCACATCGTCCTGATGATCCGCAACCACCGAATGGGCCCCGTCATGCGCTGCTTGTTGCCGCTTTTTCTCTCCATGTCGCTGGCCGGCTGCGTTAACCAGCTCGTCGCCCGGCAGGCGTGGCTGAACCAGTTCATCGGCCACTCGGAACCTGATCTGGTGAAGCAGCTCGGGGTGCCGTCGCGCAGCTACGAGACCGGCGGGGTGAAGTACCTGGCCTACGATGAAAGCCGGGTGGAGCTGTTGCCGTCGATGCCGCACTACGGGTTCGGGCCGTGGTGGGCCGGGTCTTACGGCGGGGGGTTTCCGCCGCAGGTGGTGTATCTGGTGTGCGAGACTACGTTCTCGGTCGCGGACGGTGTCGTCAAGTCCTACACACTGCGCGGCAACGCCTGTGGGTAAGACGGAGGCTTAACACGGCAGACTGGGTCCGGTTATTACGCTGCCGCGCGTTGCTCTGCCGCTGCGTGCGCCAGCCGTGCCCTAGCATCCTGCAAAATCATGTCGGACGCTTTTTCCGCGATCATGATGGTCGGTGCGTTGGTGTTGCCCGCAATGATCGACGGCATGATCGACGCATCCACCACGCGCAGCCGGTCGATGCCCCGCACGCGCAGCCGCGGATCAACCACCGCGTTCGGGCCGTGCCCCATGCCGCATGAGCCGACCGGATGCAGATTGGACACGCCGCGCTTGCGCACGTCGTCGGCGAGTTGCTCGTCGGAAATCACCGCCGGACCGGGCGTGGTTTCCTCCACCACCAGGCGCTGCAACGGGTGCTGCCGCGCGATCTGCCGGGCGATGCGCATGCCGGTGATCAGTGCCTGCATGTCGTACTCCGACCGCAGGAAGTTAAAGCGAATTTCAGGTGGTGCCAGTGGATCGGGTGTCTTCAGTCGCACAGTACCGCGCCCTTCCGGCCGCAGATGAACCGGGCTGATCGCGAAACCCGGGAACGGATGGGAGATGATGCCGGCGCGCGTGCGATCGATCGTGCTCCAGGCGGAGATGTTGAGCTGGATGTCCGGCCGCTCCAGGCTCTTGTCGCTGCGCACGAGCGCGCCGACATACAGCCCATTGCCCGACATCGGCCCGCCGCGGTACAGTAGGTACTGCGCACCAGCAATGAGCCGGCGAGTGCGGGAATAGTGCAGCTCGTTCATTGAGATCGATCGCGAGATTCGCCACGTGCAGTACGTGTTGAAATGGTCATGCAGGTTTGACCCAACGCCCGGCAGGTCATGCAGTACCGCGATGCCCATGTCGTGAAGATGCTGCGCAGGTCCGATCCCGGACAGCAGCAGCAGTTGCGGCGAACCATAAGCGCCGCCGGAGACGATCACCTCCCCATTGGCGCGCGCGGTTTCCAGTCCGCGCGGTGAGCGGTACTCGACACCAACGGCGCGGCCGTTCTCGATCAGCACTCGGGTGGCGTGGGCGTTGGTGCGAATGGTCAGGTTGGGCCGGCCGCGTGCTGGACGAAGATAGGCGGCGGCGGTACTCCAGCGACGTCGGTCCTTTGTCGTTGTCTGATAATAGCCGCAGCCTTCCTGCTGCGCGCCGTTGAAGTCAGGATTGGGCTTGATGCCGGCCTGGATGCAGGCTTCCAGCAGAAGCTTGCCGATCTCCCATTCGTAAGGTTGGTTGGACACGCGCAACGGACCGCCGGAGCCATGAAATTCGTTGTCGCCGCGTTCATTGTCCTCCGCCTTGCGGAAATATGGCAGAACGGATTCCCAGTCCCAGCCTTCACAGCCGCGCTGTCGCCATTCGTCGTAGTCGGCGTGGTTGCCACGCATGTAGATCATGCCATTGATCGAACTGGTGCCCCCCAGAACCTTGCCGCGCGGCTGGTACATGATGCGGTCGTTCAGGTTTGGTTCCGGCTCGGAATCGAACATCCAGTTGACGCGCGGATCGACAAACGTCTTGGCGTAGCCGAGCGGCACATGAATCCAGAAATGATTGTCCTTGCCGCCAGCTTCCAGCAGCAACACGCGGTGGCGCCCGGATTCGGACAGCCGTCCCGCCAGCACGCAGCCGGCCGACCCCGCGCCGGTCACGATGTAGTCGTAAGTGTCGTCGGGTGCGGACATGCTTTCCCCTCAATCTTGCATCGTGCGAACGCAACGTTTACCAGCCTGAGCTCAAGATCACACCTGTCAAGTCTGCTCATTGCACCAGTTTCGCCAGGCAGCCCACAGGGAACGGATCGATGGCGGCGCGGCCCCACTTTGTACGGACGTGTC
>Ga0134125_10007644_pt1 | contig 12197 bp, 9 predicted proteins | sample KB31751_FD_96464 | JGI IMG/M metagenome (GOLD analysis project Ga0134125, IMG submission 96464) | Terrestrial soil microbial communities with excess Nitrogen fertilizer from Kellogg Biological Station, Michigan, USA - KB3-175-1 | ecosystem: Environmental > Terrestrial > Soil > Unclassified ... | reverse complement strand
TGCCTAAATGCAACGAGACGCTCAAGAGATCCTCTGGCCGAGTAAGTCTCAAGAGCGTCCCAGTTGCGCGCCACTTCGTCTGCCATGGGATAGAGCATCCTCCTTGCCATCCCTGCACTGACTCAAAACACAGGACTTAGCCACTCTGCCCGCCTTTCTGGCGGGTAAACTTTTCTGACTCCAAAGTGCCGTAGTGTAGCTTTTGCCCGACGCTGCACAAGGTATGTTGCAGGTTGCCTCGGGAGCTCCCGATGATCACCGCACGACCAGCACCATCGGTTGAGCAGTTCGTGCTTCGATTGACTCGCGAGCGGCTCAATTCAAGTTGTGGAAATCGACAAGCTCGAAAATTACCCACACACGGCATCGGTTTTGTTCCGTCAAAGTACGCCGCCAGCCGTGCGTCCGAAGCGACGTGATGCCCCGCAGTCTGGTTCTGGCGGTGTATGCAGAGAGCTCTTTGATTCCTCAGTTTATCTCCGCACGGGTTGTTCTGAGTAGTCAGCTCAATTGAGATAACTATGGCGCGCCGTGAGAGACGATTTAGGACTCTCCCATCTGACGACTCGTGCCAAGCTGAATATGAATTCCGTACTACCGGTTTTGCAAGGGAGGCTTGGAGACTCGGGCACGCCCTGGCTCAAGGACGACAAATGCGCCATTGAGGCGCTCTCCGATTTCGGCCACCGCTACAACCACAGCCTGACCGAGCTGGTTTCGCGCACCAGCAGGAAAGCGGATGAGGATTACCCTTGCCGTTTTTTGCCCACCTGCGTACGCTAATAGACCGAAATCCTTGTCTTCGGTCAGCAGAATGCGATTGTCCATGCGTGCGAGTTGAAGCACAACGTCGTCGCTAGCCGCAGGACTGAGTTCTGCTACGACGGTTACGTCGTGTTCAACTTCACGGAGTGCCTTCACTACAGCGAAATCGCAGGTCTCGTCGGCCAGGAAGCGCACGCACTAGTCCTGAGTTTTCCCAGATCCGGTAAGAAATACCACCTCTTCGTGAGCAAGCACATCGGCCGCGTACCGAATTGCGGCCTGAATGTCTTGACGAGAGAGCCGCGGATAGGCATCGAGAAGGTCTGCTTCGCTGGCCCCTTCGCTCAATTTGCGGAGAAGGAGTTCGATGGTGATACGCGTTCCGCGGATCACCGGTTTCCCAAGCATTATCTGTGGACTAATTTCAATTCGATCAGTGAGGGGCATACACTTCTATGACAAAGAATACACCGGTGCTGCGCAACATTTTCTAACGGAGTTCGAAGCTACAAGAAGGGTTCTGCCATAACTGGCTGAAGCGAAAAGCGAAAGGATCTGGCGCGCCCTGAGAGATTCGAACTCCCGACCTTCTGATTCGTAGTCAGACGCTCTATCCAACTGAGCTAAGGGCGCGAGAATTGCGCGAGGAAAGAACAGTGAAGACGAAAAAAATTATAACAGAGCGCGAACTCGTCCCTCAGTCTGACTGGTTACCCTCTTTAACTTAAGCAAACACTCCCACTCTGAGCGGCATCTCTGGTTGAATCGCCTTGTCCGCCAAGTCCCGTGGCGGGCGCAGTTTCGTTGCTGCAACAATGACGAAGAGGCGTAACATAGGCCTGCCAGGCCCGGAGTTGATTCTGATTTTCCCTGAAGGAGCACGGCGTTATGAAAAGCTCCACCCGTATCGTTTCGACAAGTTGCACACTAGTTTTCGCAATGTGCTTGCCGGCTGCTGCTCAGCGCACTTCTCCGGGCAGCGCTCCCAGTAGTTCGCCCGGCAGTAGACCCTCGACTCCGACCGTGCAGCCGAGTATTCCGTCTCCAGGCACGAATTTCCCTAATCCGCAGACGCAGCGTCAGATCCTCTACATCTCCGGCGCGGTGGTGATGCAGGACGGCACGCCGCCTCCTGAGCCGGTGGCGATCGAGCGTGTATGCGGCGGCGCGGCGCACAAAGAGGGATACACCGATTCGAAGGGCCGTTACCAAATCCAACTCGGGCAAAATTTTGAGCTCCAGGACGTCTCGGAAAGCAGCAACGTAAGCAGCGGTCTAGGCGGCATGAATGGCGGCTCCGGAGCCGGAGGGCCAGGAGGTATGGGGATGGGCGGCGTGAGTCCGCGCGATCTCATGGGGTGCGAGGTTCGTGCCATGCTGCCGGGTTTTCAATCGACTACAGCCATGATCCGCGTGGAAGGCGCCTTCGGCGAGATCCGCATGGACACGATTACGCTGCAACGCCTCGGCGGTGGCGAAGGGACGACCATCAGCCTGACTACCATGCAGGCCCCGAAAAACGCCCGCAAGGCCTACGAAAAGGCACAGAAAGATGTTACGAAAAACAACCTCAAAGACGCCGAGAAAGAGCTGACGAAGGCAGTAGAGGAATATCCCCGATTCGCCGCTGCATGGGCTCTTTTGGGAATGATCAACCAGCAAAACAAGCAGAACGATGAGGCGTCGAAGGACTTTCAGCAGGCCATCAACGCCGACCCGCAATACGCGAAGCCCTATTTTGGTCTGGCGGTGATTGCGGCCACGCAACAGAATTGGAAGGACACGGTGCGCATGAGCGACCAGGTCAATCGACTCGCTCCCCTCGCCTATCCAGAGGCGTACTTCTTCGGCGGAGTCGCCAACTATAACCTCGGCGACATGGATAATGCCGAGCGCAACATGCGCAAATACATCTCACTCGATAACGAACACCGTCGGCCGGTTGCCGCGCTTTACCTGGGCGACATTCTCGCGCGGAAGCAGGACTTTGCCGGAGCTGCCGAGCAGGCTAAAGCGTATCTGGCGCTCGCTCCGAACGCTCCGAATTCTCCAGGTGTTCGAGAAAAGTTGAAGCAACTCGAACAGCTCAGCGCTACTCCGGCGAAGCAACAATAATTCCGCGCAGCAAGCGCAGAGCTAGAGGCGGATCATAGTTCTACCGGTACATCGAGTGAGCGCCACATGTACCAGCTTGCGACTGAGCAGTAGGGGTGCCAGGACTTGGCTATGCGCTCCATCGTCCTCGGCTTAGGCATTACCTTCATTCCGTACGCTTTCCGCATGGCGCTGCGGACACCGTAGTCGCCGGTGGGCAGGATATTCGGCCGGCGCAGCGCGAACATCAAGAACATGTGCGCCGTCCAGTCGCCGATGCCTTTCACCTGCGTCAGCTCGGCGATCACCTGTTCATCCGCCATCTGAGGAAAACGTTCGAACTCCACAACTCCATCCCTCGTCTTGCGCGCGAGGTCGCGAATGTAGGTGAGCTTCTGCTTTGAGAGTCCGAGCGACCGCATCTGCTGCGGCCGCAGTTTCAAAATGGAATCGGGCGTAATCTCACCGCGGGCTTTCGCCTGCAGCCGGTCGAAGATCGCCCGCGCGGCTTTGCCGTGTAGTTGCTGGAAGACAATCGAACGCACCAGCGCGCGGAAAGTCGGTTCGTGGTACTGCATGGCATACGGCCCGACGCGCTCGATGATCGCAGCGAGGACCGAATCGCCGGAGCGCAAGTGTGCGAGCGCGCCTTCGAAAGAGCCATCGAGCATCGGAGCAATCGCCGGAGTGGCGCTCAGCTGTTTTTTGGTTGCATCTTTCAATATGTTGTTCAGTGTACGAAATTAGAATGCTTTCAGGCGTCCGGATGGTTCAATTTTTCTGAGATGTTCAGTCCAGCTGCCAGTCGCGTGAGGGAGTGCCGCGATTTGTGTGTTTATCGCGCAAGGCAAAGCCAGTCGTCGCGCCGAAACCACGGGACTCAGTGATTGATCACGCAGCTACCCGGCATTTCATGTCGGGTTACTTACAGTCGTGCCGCAAAACGGGCGGCACTTTCTTATTGGTGTGAGGCGGAACTGGCTGTAAGATGCGACGCGATCTTCTGATACTCGTCTTCGCTCACCGCACCTTTGCCGACAATCTGATGAGCATTCCGATACGGGCGATCGGCAATGATGGCGTTCGCCTTTGCCTCATCGATGCCTGGTAATCCCATGAGTTCGGCCTTGCTGGCGGTGTTCACGTTCACCTGTGACGAACTCTTGTCGTTCATCCCTTCCTTCACGCCTTGAGCGGCGGCAGTGAGGTCGGTTTTGGCGACGCCGGCGCCCTTCTTGATATTGCCTGCGGCCTCGCGCGCGTCCTGCTTTAGTTGCTCGGTCGCGTTTGCCGCCTGCTTGCGGGTAGTTGCAGGATCGTTGGAGCAGGCCACTGACACCAGGGCCAGCACAGACAAAATCATGATGCCGATCTTCGTTCTCATACCTGCTGTGATTGGAAGGACGATCATCCGGAACAGTTGCTCAGAGAAGACGCTCATAGGAACAAAGAAAAAGGCCGGCACTCGTCATGCCGGCCTCGAGGAGAAGTTCAGCTTAGAAGCTGAAGCGGAAGCCGAACTCGCCCGTGAGCGAGCGCGGAATGTTGGTGCTGGTTGGATTAATAAATCCAGCCGGTTTCTGGAAATCAGCGGAAGTAACGACGCCGGTGAAGTCGTTGCCGTAGTTCGCCCGGTTCGTCAGGTTGAAGGCTTGGGCCATGATCTGCAAGTTGGCTTTTTCGCCGAACTTGAGGTTCTTGCTCAGCCGGGTGTCTAACTGGAAGAACGGATCGCCGCGAAGTGCGTTAAAGGGAACAAGGTGGAACTGGCCCGCGAAGTAGCAGGCCTGACCGGCGCCTCGCACCATATACGTAGTTGAGCTGCCGTTGGGAACGACCACAGCGCGATTGTCATCACCAGAGCCGTAGCCGAGCGTGTCGCTGGGAGCGCTCGCGTTGTAGGGCCGTGCGGAGCCGAACTGAAGAATCGGCGCGAATGCAACTCCCCACGGTAGATTCGCCACACCGCTGATGGTTACGTGGTGCCGCTCGTCGTTGAACGTAGGTCCCCACTCGAATGGAGAGAACGGATTGTGCGGATCGCGCGGATAATTCCGGAACGAAGTTCCGGTGTCGCCGTACGAGTACGCTCGCGCCAGCGTGTAGTTCGCCTGCAGAGAGAAGTGACGAACCATTTGCTGCCGATAGCTGATGTTCATTCCGTCGTAGCGCGAACGTCCAATCGACTGCTCGTCGCGCACGCTGCCCAGAACAGGAACTCCGGCAGCAGTAAACGCGGCATCGAGCCCACGACTGGTGCCGTCGCCAACCAGAGGAAGCTGGGGATTGATGTTAATGGTCTTGTTCAGGTGAAGTCCAAGAACATGGACGTACTCGGCTTCGAGCACCGAAGAGTTGCTCAATTGCCAGCTATAGCCAATGTTCGACTCCTCGGTCTCTGGATTCCGATAGATCGGATCCATAAGGCGTCCAGTGCTGCCAGCGAGCAGTTGGCTCGACGGCGCGCCGACGGTCGGCAGAGGATCGACTCCATAATGATAGTTCTGCAGTTGAATTCCCGTTCCGGGAACAACGTCCGTGGGAAGACCGATTGAGAACTGCGTCTGGAAGATAGTCGCGTTAGCCATCTGCTCCATAAAAAGCGGAATGTTCTGGAAAATGTTGCCATAGTAGAGTCCAAAACCTCCACGCAGCAGATGGCGTCCAGAACCCGTGAGATCGTAAGCGAATCCAACACGAGGACTGAAGTTTCGGTTGTCATCGCTCGGCTTCTTGTAAGTGAATTGCTTGGCCAGCGGGCTGATGGCCGAAATCGCAACCATTTCCTGGAAAGTGCGGCTGTTGTCGATGGCTGAGCCACCGACGAAGTTGAAGTCACGATCCCAGCGCAAGCCCAGATTCAAGGTCAAACGACGGTTTACTTTCCAGTCATCCTGGAAATAAGTCCCGAGCTGCTTGGTTCCTCCAGGAACCGTAGTCGTAGGATCGCCGTTCGAAATCGACATGCCGGTTATGATGCCCGGGCTTGCGAATCCCTGGGGCAGCGCAACGATCTGGCTGGGATCAAGCCCGAAGTCCACTTCCAGTGTGTCGTTGAACTCGAAGTATCCGCCTAAAGTGGGATTGAAGATGTAGTCCACTCCCGCCTTGAAAGTGTGGTTGTTCCAGGTTTTCGACAGGTCGTCTTTGAACTGCCATTTACGCTGGAACGATTGCTGAGGAACGTTGGTGTTGGTTCCAAAACAGGAACCACCGGGGCCGCAGTTGTTGCCGCCTCCACTGGGGAAAGTGAGGAGCGGAACACGAACCTTGCTATCGATCACGTTATTCCAGTATTGGAAGCCGAACGTGAAGGTGTTCACAGTAGTGTTGGAAAGCGTGCTGTTGAGCGTCAGGTTCGCCAGTTGCAGATGGTTCAGCGTGAAGTTTCCTGCGGTCGCATCCTGGAAGCCATCGGACTGATCATTCAGGCTGTTGTTCGCCTGCGAGTTGTAGACGAGATAGGCGCTGTTTTTCGAGTTGATGATGTAATCCGCGCGGCCGTTATAGCGCGTCTCAAAAAATGGAGTCGGGATAACCGACAAGGGCTGCGCGCCCACCGACTTCGCCAATGACAGCTCGGTAAACGTGTCCGGACTTTCCTGAATGCTGGTGTGCTCGCGTTGACGCTCGATGGCGAAGAAGCCGAAAAGCTTGTCCTTGACGAATGGTCCACCGACGCTACCACCGAATTGTTGGCGGCTGTAGGGCGGATTTGCGTCTTTGCGCGGTTGTGGATGCTGATCGGCATTGAACGTCTGATCGCGGAAGAAGCTGAAGAATGATCCGTGATAGTTATTCGATCCCGATTTGGTAATCATGTTGATGGCCGCGCCTTCGGAGCGTCCATTGGCGGCGGAGAATCGTTGCGTCGAAATTGCGAACTCCTGCACGGCTTCGAGAGGAAGCTGCATGACGGGTCCGCCGACCGTGTTGTCCTTGTTGTCGACGCCGTTCACCGTGACGTTCACGTTTCGTCCGCCACTGCCGTTCACGGAGAGAATCGCGTACCGGTTCTTCGTCGGGTCATACGAGTCCGCAGCCTTCACGCCGGGCGCGAGATACGCGAGATTCGCGACATCGCGGCCGATCATCGGCAAGTCTTCGACCTGCCGCGGTGTGATGTTCTGACTCACATCAGTCTTGAGGGAATCGAGCAGCGGAGCTTCCGCGCTCACTTCGACCGATTCCGTCGCCGATCCAACTTTCAACGAAAAGTTCTGAGTCGTCGCGGCTCCCACCAGTGTTTCCACTCGCTGCGCTTTGGCAGTATCAAAACCTTGCATCGCGACGCTAACGTTGTAGTAGCCGACTGCGAGCGGATCGACGCGATAGCCGCCATCGGAGCCGGTCTTCACTGTACGACTCACTCCGGTGGCGCTATTCGTGACTGTCACATCCGCTCCCACGACTGCGGCTCCGGTTTTGTCTGTCACGGTGCCTTGCAGCGTAGAGCTGGCAGTCACCTGACCGAAAGCCAAACTTGTAGAGACAAATAGCAGGCCAAGCAACCATTGAGATATCGTTTTACACATGCCTCTTTCTCCTACTTAGTAAGTTGCGCGAATGTCGGCTCGATCAAGTAACCCGCCTCGCACAGGGAAGCGCACGCTCAACGCCTTCTACTCGCGATTGTGCGCTGATTGTCTTTTAGTCCCACCGGCGAAATCCAGACTCCGAGCCAACAATTACGCGGGTTTATCAAGATTGATGGGACATTGCGCTCGATTTGAGGGATAGTGTGACGAGCGCCACTCGCGGGCGGGCGCACATACTCTCTCTCTGCTGTATGAGGAGAGGGCTCTGTCCAGCTCCCGAACTTAAACGCCTGCATATCCTGCATTGCGTTTCGGTGTAAGCGGAGCGGACGGATAACCTGGAATGCTTATACCTTCAGTACAGCAACTTACTCCTGCCGCAGCGCTCTGGAAGGATCGATATGCGTAACTCGATTGGCAGGCAGCATGCACGCAACACTCGCGACTGTTAAAAACACGCACGAAACCCCTGCAAAAGTCAGGGCGTCTCGCGTGCTCGTGTTGTAGAGTAGCGATGCGAGCAAACGTCCGAGACCAAGCGCTCCGACGATTCCCAAAATAGTACCGGCAGCCGCCAGCGAGAGCCCCTGCTGCACGATCATCTGCACGATGGAGCTTCGCGACTGCCCGAGGGCCATGCGGATTCCGAGTTCGTGAGACCGCTGGCTTACAGAGAGAGCCATTACGCCGGCGATTCCGGTTGCACTGATGGCCAGAGCCAATGCCGCAAAGATGCCAAGAAGGATGGTTGTGATTCGCGGAGAAGCCACAGACTCCTGCTGCAGCCGCTCGATCGAACTCACGCGATCAACTGCAACCTGCGGATCGATCGAGTGAATGGTGGAGCTTATGAGACTCGAAACGCTGGAGGGATCGGCGGCTGTCCGCACAACGAGCCAGTTCGCCAACCCAGGAAGATACATCTGATCTTCCGGAGCTTTCGCCAAACCGTATTCGCGTACGTCGCCAACGATTCCTACGATTTCTGCCCAGTTTTTCCCATCGTCGAGGCTGATATGTTGGCCAATAGGATCCTGGTTAGGCCAGCGATGGCGCGCAAAAGTCTCGTTGATTACAGCTACGCGTTGCGTGTTGTCTTCATCTTCCTGCTGCGTAAAGGTTCTGCCCGCAATGAGCGGCTGCCGCAGTGTTGCAAAGTAATCCTTGTTGACAGTTGGGGTATCTACGGTTGCAGACTCCTCGCGTCCAGATTGACCCTGGATGCGAATCAAGTTTGTGTTTGGTCCATTGACGATCCCACCGGGATTAAACGGGAAATTACTGGCCAGCGCCGCGGACTCAACGCCGCTGGTGTTAGTCACGCGAAGAAGTACCTGGTTGATCAGAGAGGTGGCTTTTGCTGAGGTATCGTATTTCGTGAAATTCAGACTTATCCGCATGGTCAGCAGGCGATCCGGTCGGAATCCCGGATCGACACGTTCGAGCGTAAGAATGCTGCGCATCATCAATCCTGCGCCGATCAGCAGCACAAATGAAACGGTCACCTGCGCAACGACTAATCCGGCACGAAGGCGCTGTCCACCGAGATTTGTGGAGCTCTGATTTCCTGCCTGCTTCAGAGCGTCATTCAGGTGCCCTGTTGATGCGAATGCCGGAGCCATGCCGAAGAGAAGTCCGGCCGCAACTGAAACAAGGAAGGTAAAGACAAGTACGTGCCAATCGAGCTTCACCTCGGCGGCCCGCGTAGTAAAACGTGCGGCAAACTTCACAAGCAGCTGAAGAACCGGTGGAGCGATTACTAATCCAAGCGCTCCTCCACCGAGAGCCAGCAGAACGGTCTCGGTCAGGAGTTGCCGGGCGATCCGGAATCTGCTCGCGCCCAGGGCGCTGCGCACTGCCAGCTCTTTTTCCCGTTTCAGGACTCGCGCCAGCATCAGGTTGGCTACGTTGGCGCAGGCGATCAGCAGAACGAATGCGGACGCGCCGAGCAGGATGAGCAGCGTCATGCGAGCTCGCCGCGTGAGCTCCGACTGAAGTGGAGCGGCGGTGAGTCCGTAACCGTATTCGGGCTTGTAGCTTTGCGGATATGTTGCTTCGAGCCGATGAGCGATCGTAGAAAGATCGGCCTGAGCTGTCTGGAGCGGAATGCCCGGCTTGACGCGCCCGAATGCCATCATCATGCGAGCGTCGCGATTGTCCCGGAACTTTTGCGATGAACGCGTCGGGCAGGCGCTCGTGGGCATGTAGACATCGTTCTCAGCCGGATATTGCGGAATCGGCGGCAACACGCCAATCACCGTGTGCGGCCGATTGTTCATACGAAATACTTTGCCGACGATGTTTGGATCGCCGCCCTGGTGATGCTGCCAGTAATCGTAGCTAAGCATCAGGACCGCATCAGCCTTCGGCGATTCATCGCTCTCGAGAAAGTTGCGCCCGAGCAGAGGCTTCACACCGAGGACATCGAAAAAGTTGTGCGAGACTACGCCGGTCTGCACGCGCTCGGCGGAATTGTCTCCCAGCAGCAGAAACGCCATGCTGTGATACTCGACGATTCCCGAAAGCGTGTGGTTTTGGCGATAGTCGTCCAGTTCCTTTACCGAAAAGGGAACATTGGGAATGTTGATCTTCTTCGCGTACTGATGGAGAACGATGAGATCCTCTCCATGCGGATACGGCAGGGGCCGCAACAGCACGCCATAGACCACGCTGAAGATCGCGGTATTTGCGCCAATTCCCAGGGCGAGCGTGAGGATCACGAGCGCAGAAAATCCGGGATTGCGCCCAATCATGCGCAGGCCGAATTTCAAGTCTTGAATTAGAGTTTCCAGCCATGCTCCCGAGCGCACATCGCGAACGTGCTCCTTCACCTGATCCGATCCGCCGAGTTCGATCTTCGCCGCGCGCGTCGCCTGCTCACGATTCAAGCCGCGCGCGATCTTCTCGTCGATCAGCATGGTGAGGTAGGACGAAACTTCCTGATCAAGCTGCGCATCGACCTGCTGCTTGCGAAACAGATTGCGGAAGAAGCTGCGAACTTTGGTGATCGACATAAATCCTCGGCCTAACGTGGAGCCGGGCGCCCTCGCCCGGGTGTTTGCTGTTCCCACCAGAATCACAACATTGCCGAAACCGTCATCATGCAAATGGTTGCGAAAACCCGGCCGAGGGCGGCCGGCTCCACGGTTACATTGCGTCCACATACTTCTGCGGAGACTTATCGAACACTTCCTTGTGGTCTTCCGAGCAGAAGTAGTAGTTCTTGCCTTTGAATACCGATTTAGGAGCGCTCTTCGGATCAACGTCCATGTCGCATACAGCGCATAACGGATGCTGGGCGGTGGAAACTAGTTTCGCAGCATAGACTTGATTCGAATTGGGATCGGTCCAGCCTTTCCCTTGATATTCCATCTGGTAGGCGGTGGTTTCAGCTGTCTCACGGCCGTAATATCGCTCGACGACGTGCAGTGCCAAATCGATACCCGACGAGAGTCCACCAGCGGTGGCGATATTGCCGTTATCGACAAACCTTGCTCCGCGCTTCAACTGAATGTCGGGATAATCCATCGCCATCTGCTTGTAAGAGGAATGATGCGTGGTGGCCGCTTTTCCGGAAAGCAAACCGGTATTCGCGAGCAGGAACGCTCCGGTACAAACCGACATGGTCACGTCGGCTGTTTTTGCAGATTTGCGAATCCAATCCTGCATTGCCTGGCTCGGATGTCGCTGCGCAGATTGAGCAGGGATCACGATAACTTTAGGAATGGGCGCGTCGGCGAAGCTGTAATCGGGAATGATCTTCATTCCTCCACTGGCGCGAATCGGCTTGGTAGTTTCAGCAACCGTGTACAGAGTGAACATGTCCATCTTCATGTTCATGCCATTGCCACTCATTGCATCCTGAAAAACTTCCCACGGTCCGGCAAAGTCGATCATCACCGCGCCATCGGAAAGTACGAACGCTACGGGAATACTGCCTTCGGCTGGAGGCTTGAGCGGAGCTGACGAATTTGTATTCGCCTCGAGTCCGGTTGCCATCCAGGACTTTGTCCCAAATGGAAATGCGGAAATGCATCCGAGTGCCGCTCCACCCTTGAGTAAATCGCGTCGTTTCATGCGTCCTCCTTGCAGTTCAACAGAACCGCGCCGCCCGTACCCGGTGGGGCAGCCGCGTGTATTGCGGCTGGTTCTCTTCCGTACTGCTCACAGTGTTGTCGCGCTTGGAGCTCGCCATTCGGCGACCTCAGACCCAGCGGCCAGCACCCCGCTCTACCGCCGCCGGTTTCCGTACCCTGCTATGAACTTGCCAGCGCCTGCGAAATCGCTAGCGAGATTTTGCCCCAGCGTTCGGTTTCAGTTTCCAACTGGCGCTTTCCCAATTTGGTAAGCCGGTAATACTTCGCGCGGCGATTGTTCTCGCTCTCCCCCCACTCACTCGCGATCGCGCCCTGGTGCTCCAGCCTGTAGAGCGCCGGATACAGCGACCCCTGCTGAATCACCAGTTCCTCGCCTGAAATCTGCTGAATCCGCAGCAGCACCCCATAACCGTGCAGCGGCCCCAGCGACACCGCCTTCAAAATCAGCAGGTCCAGTGTTCCCTGCAATAGATCTGTTCCCTTGTCCTCTGGCTTGGCAACCACGCGCCACTCTCCTCGACGATCTAGGAAAGAAGATTACATGCGTTCTCCTAGAACGTCAAGGAGAGCACAGAAGCCCTAAATCTTGCGCGAAGACCTCTACCCCGACTTCCGATTCTGCATCTTATTCCCGTTGTTGGACCGATCGCGGAGGAAAAGTGTAGTCGTTTGCTGGGCTTGCGGTGTATTCTCCCTTGCTGCA
>Ga0134125_10007643_pt1 | contig 12198 bp, 13 predicted proteins | sample KB31751_FD_96464 | JGI IMG/M metagenome (GOLD analysis project Ga0134125, IMG submission 96464) | Terrestrial soil microbial communities with excess Nitrogen fertilizer from Kellogg Biological Station, Michigan, USA - KB3-175-1 | ecosystem: Environmental > Terrestrial > Soil > Unclassified ... | reverse complement strand
TCTCGTGGCATACCACCGCGCCGATCACGCCGGCATCCGGATGCGCGCGCCGCACCTCGATCAGTTTCCCGATCGTGTGCGGTTCCAGCATGCAGTCGGGATTGAGGATCAGCAGCGCATCGGCATTCGCGAGTTTCGCGCCGCGATTGACCGCGGGACCGAAACCCAGGTTCGAATCGTTGAACAGGACGCGCACGCGCGGATCGTTTTCATGGTCGCGCGCGATCGCCTGCGGCACGCCGTCGCGCGAAGCGTTGTCGACGAGGATGATTTCGGTCGAATCTGAAGCCGACAAGGCGCGCGAAACGCATTCACGCATTCCCTCGCCGCTGTCGGCGGCGACGATGACGACGGAAACCGTTGGAGCGGACGACGACATCCGCGCAGCCTAAGCGGGAGCGGGAGCGCCGGGCAATCCCGGCGCGATCGCAATCGAATTGAAACCCGCCGCTACCGGGCGTAGCATCGTCGTGCCCGGGAACCAATCACTGGAAACCGTGGAGGTTGGCCATGCGCAACAGATCTTTCCTGATCACGGCCGGCGCAATGCTTCTCTTTGCGGCCGGTCCCGTCCTCGCTGGCGGCGACGCAAATGCTCCAGCTCCTTTCAACATCTCCAGCGCGCAGGATTTCGCGCAGCAGGCCGCGGCCGTGCGCGAAGGATTGCAGCCCGGCGGCGAATACGCGGGGCTGAGCGCGCGCAACCGCTACCTGGTCACGCGCAATCTCGATTTCATGACCGCGCTGATGCAGGAACACGGCGGCATCGAGGCCATGACCGGCAGCGAGCGCGTGCGCATGTACAACGCGCAATCGGAAACCAATCGCCTGCTCACCGGCGACGCTGCCGGGTCGGTGACGTGCGCCTGGGGTCCGCAGACCGGATCACATCTGTCGAGCACGCAATGCTGGGCGGGCGACGGGATCTGAGCCCTGCCGACGCCGTCTTATCCGGGTGACAGCGGCGTCAACAGCACGAAGCGGGAATCCGCAACGAATGCGACACCGTTGTCGGGAATCGCATCAGCGCTTTCGTTGGATGCGGTGCGTTGCGAACCATCGTTCATCCACGGAACATCCTGCACCGGGCCCGGAACGTACACATCCCAATGTCCGTATGTCAGGGGAGGCGTTATTCCGTTCAGTAGATAATTGATCTGAATAGTAACTACCCAAGCGTCACTGTTCGCCTCATCGCCGGTTGTCGGAATATTGAATATCCAGTCGCGAACGGCTGCCAGTGAAGCGCGCGTCAGAGCGAAACGCCAGCTCTTTAGGTCCCCCTCATCTCCTATTTTTCGCAAATCGATTTGTCTGACAGCGGCATTCGCGACACGCCCTTCCCGGTTCACTTTCAACACGACGTAGACCGTTCCGCTGACTCTGTCCCGAAGTAATTCGAACGGATACGCAGGTGGCTTTCGCTTGGCGGGTGTCAGGCACGCGCCATGCCCGCACTCGGGTGATTTGAGCGACTGCACCGTATCCCGCGCAAAACTGGCTCCTTCGACGCTGGCTTGGTACTGCCCTCGGGAATTCTGGCGTGCAACGATTCGAAGCGACATTAGCGCTTTGGCCAATACTGGCTTGCCGCTGACCACTACCGGTGTAAATTTCCACTCCGGCAGTGTTTCATCAATCAGCTTGACCACATCAGTAGGTAGCTCCTCACGATCATCCAGCGAGTACCCATAAACGCTGCCATCCGGATTCACCGCAATCAGCCCGGTAACCAGCATGCTCATCTCGACGCTCTTGCGCGCATCGTCTACACCACCATGCGCAAAAACCAGACTTGGCAACAGCAGGAAAAGCAATATTGGCGTCAAACGTTTTATGGCTATTCCCCAACGTTACGCAACAAAGTTGACCAACGAAGCGCTCTCTTTCCACCTTTGACGCGGACGACAAATTCAATCTCAGCACTCACTGAAGCGGCGCCATCACCGTGCCCTGGATGTTCATCCGCTGCGCGATTTGCGCGCGCAGGTTGTCGGCGTCGCCGCGCGTTGCGAGCGGGCCGATGCGCACGCGCCACACCGTGCTGGTGGACGACTGCGCGCTGGTGAGATAGGCGTTGTAGCCGAGCTGGCGCAGGCGATCGCGCATCGCGCGCGCGGGTTCGCCGCTGTTGTACGCCGCGACCTGCAAGGTCCACGCGCCGCCGCCTTGCGCGGACGCCGGTGAAGACGGCAGCGGCTGCACGGTTGCGGGTGCGGCCGTCATGAGCGGCGAAGTGACCGCGGCCGTTTGCGTCGGCGCGGCGGACTGGTCTGCGGCAGTCGCCTGAGCGTTTTCCTGCAGAATCGGCCGCAGCGATTCGAACTTGGTCTGGTACTCGTCCGTGATGGCGCGCGCGGTTTCCGGATTGCCGATCACGTGCGGGGTGATCAGCACGATCAATTCCGTGCGGTTGTGGTCGCGGCTGGTGGTGCCGAACAGCCTGCCCAGCACCGGGATGCGGTTGAGAAACGGGATGCCGTTGTCGGCATTGATGTCCTTCTGCTGGATCAGGCCGCCCAGCAAGACGGTCTGCCCGTCCTGCACCGCGACCTGCGTGCTGAGCGAGCGGTTGGCGATGGTGTAGTTGCCGTTCTTGTCCTGGGTGGTCGGGCTGCTCACGACCTGCTGGACGTTGAGGTAAACCAGCCCGCCCGGATTGACGCGCGGCGTGACATCCAGCAATACGCCGGTGTCGATGTACTGCACCGAAGCGGTGTTGTAGTCGGTGACGTTGCCCAGGCCCGGCGTGATGTAGGTCTGCACCACCGGGATCTTGTCTCCGACCTTGATCTGGGTCTGGTGGTTGTTGAGCACCACGGTGGAAGGCTCGGAGAGGATCTTGGTGTTGCCGCTGCCTTCCAGTCCGCGGATCGCGAACTGCAAATCGTTGCCGGCAAACGACCAGAACAGGCCATCGTCTCCCTCGGTGTACTGCACGCCGCCCAGGCCGGCCGCGCCCTGGTGGCGATGGAAGGATTCGTCCGTGCCGGGCGGCGAGCCGGGCTGGGTACCGATCAGGCCTGCAAGGTAGTACTGCACGCCGAACGAGAATTGCCCGGTGAGATCGACCTCCAGCACGCGCGTTTCGATCTGCACCTGCAGCGGCACCTGGTCCAGCCGCTCTATCACCGGCAGCATTTCCTGCCATTGGCTGGGACGCGCGCGCACCAGCAATTGGTTGTTTTCGTCGACCGCCGCGATGCGCACGCCGCTCTGCGTGACATACGAAGCGGTGCGCGATTGCGTATTGCCGTTGCCGCTGCGCTGCGGCAACAGTCCGCTTTCGAGCCCGCCGCCACCGGGGCCGTTCATGCCGTTGTCGTTGCCCGGCCCGTTGTCGCCACCGAAGCCGTTGTCGTTGTAGTTGCTCTTGCCGCTGTCGTCGGAAGTGCCGTTGCCGCTGTCGAAACCGTTGTTGGAAAGCTGACCGACGCCGCCCAGTCCGTTGCTGCCCTGCTCCAACGGCGAGAAGCCCGGCGCGACCCCACCGGCGTTGTTGCCGCCGTTGGTCGGCGTGCCGTTGTAGAGCGCGTTCAGGTGCTCGGCAAGATCCGAGGCCTTGATGTTCTTGACGTCGTAGACGTACAGCCCGTTGGAGCCGCCCGCACCCGCGTCGATCTTGGCGATGAAATCGCGCACTTCATCGACATAAGTCGGTTGCGAGGTGATCACCACGATGCTGTTGCTGTGCTCGAGCGGGATGAAGCGCGCCATGCCCGCCATGGGCGAGTCGCCCTTGCTGCCGAACATCTGGTCCAGTTGCGGCATCAGCGAACTGGTTTCCACGTGCTGCAATGGGATCACGGCCACGGACATGCCGCGCAGCCAGTCCACGTCGAAGGTGCGCACGGTGCGCTGGTAGTTGGCCAGTTCCTCCGGCGTGCCGGCCATCACCAGGATGTTGCGCTGCGGATCGACCAGGAGGAACGCATCCGGCCGCGCGAACGGCTTCAGCAGTTTCTGCATCGCATCGGCCGACACGTAGTGCAGCGGGAACAGGCGCGCCGCGTAACCGCTGTTGGGCGTGGCCGCGCCCAACCCCGGCACCAGGTTGCCATTGGCCGCCTGCTTGCTCTGCAACACCACGTAACGGCCGCCCTGGCGCACCAGCGCGTTGTTGGTCCATGACAGCAGCATCTCGAGGACCGGCAATACCTGCGAGCGGTCGATCGGTTGCGAAGTGGAAAATGTGACGTTGCCGGTGACGCCCGGTGCAATCACGTAGTTCTCGTGCAGGACGTCTCCCAGGATCGCCTTCACCGCCGCCTGCACCGGCTGGTTTTCGAAGTTGAAGGTGATCGCGCCCTGTCCTTCCGCGGCGATGGAGGCCGGCATCGGCGCGCGCGCGGCCTGCTCGTTGACGAAGCTGCCGGTGCCGATGCTGGTGGTCGCCTGCGGCGGCGCCTGCACCAGCGGTTCAACGTGGCTCTCGTTGGTCGGCGGTGGCGGCGGTGCCTGCGTGCCGGAAATCGCCTCGCGCTCCAGCGCGTGGTCGTCCGGACGCGTGTTGGGCGCGCAGCCGGCCAGCATTGCCAGCAACAGCGGCAAAAGGAGGGGTATCCATTTGATCTTGTTGTTCACTTCAAAATCACTCTTGCTGCTGCGGTTGTTGCTGCCCATCGTTTTGCTGCTGACGCTGCAACCGTGCGCGCGCTTCCGCCTGCTTGCGGCGCTGTTCGATACGCGCCTTCAGCATGCGTGCACGGGCCTGGGCCCCGGCGGATTGCCCCGGTGCCGGTGGCGCCGCGACCGGTTGCGCGACTGCATTTCCTCCCTGATCCCCCTGCGTCTGCTCGAATGGCGTCGGTCCTCCGGCGGCCGCATTATCCTCCGCATCGGTGGCCGGTGCGGCGCCCGGTTTGAGCGCCAGTTCACTCCGCGAACTACCGGCTTCCACCACGGCGCTGCGGGGTTTGACCTCGATCACGGTCGCTCCGCCGGCGCTCTGGCCCTCCCGCACCCGCCAGGTACGTCCGGTGGAGCGTTCGCGCAACAGGGCCATGCGCAGGTCCGGAAGGATGATCACGCCCGTCAGTTCCAGGTTGTTGCTGTCGGCCGATTCGCCATCGTCCGCCGAACCCGGGATGGGCTTGCGGTCCGGACTGAACAACGGATGCTCCCACACATTGGCGAAATCCTGCAGCGGCGGCACGCTCGGGGGCGGCGGAGCCGCCTTCAGCGGCGGCAGCCTCGCGGGCTCCGCACTGTCATTCCAGCGCGCACCGCGGCCGGCGCCCGCCCACAGCGCGATCAACAAAAGCGCCAGCAGGGCGCAAACGATGCCCAGCGTGGGCGTCAGACGGCGGCGGTCGGCGGCGTTCATGTCGGAGTGGCGGCCGCGGCGCGGATGTACCCGGACAGCGTGAACTGGACCTCGAGCTTCGGCGATGCCGCACCGCCGGGCTGTCCGACCAGGTAGATCGTGATGTCGTCCACGAACATGTACGGCAACGCGCGATCGAGGTCGTGCAGCACGCCGGTCAGCGGCTGCATGCCGCATTGCAGGGTGATGCTGACGCTGACGCGCCGATATGGTTCCTTGCCGGCATTGCCCTCGATCGGCATCTTCTGCGGCATCTGGCAACCGCCCTCTTCGGAGGCGTGCGCGGCCACGACGTCCGAAGCCCGCTGCATCAGGCCGGCGGCCGCGGAAGATGGATCGGTTTCCGGAAGGAAGGCATTGCTGGAAGCGCCGCCCCGCGCCAGTTGATCGATGCGCTTGCGCAAGGCCGGCGCCTGCGCGATCGCCGCGGCGGAGCGCGCGTGGCTTTCGCGCAGGTCCTGCATCTGCGCGCGGATGTCCAGCCACGGTGCGACGAACCACCAGTGAAGCAACACGAAATACGCCAGCGCCAGCGCCAGCAATGCCAGCGCGATCGCGGCAAATCGCGACTGCGGAGGGCTGAGCCTGGCCGCTCTACCGCGCATCGGTCGTGCTTCCGCTGTTGCGCAATTGCGCCGCCACGTCGAAATGTTCCTTGCCGGTCTGCGGATCAGGTTGGATCACGCCCTGCAACTTCGGTTCCGTCAGCAACGGCGATTCGCGCAGGCGATCGATCAGGCTGGCCGCCTTGGCGCTTTCCCCCTGAATCGCGATCTGGCCCTGCGCATCCTGCGAATAGCGCTCCAGCCAGGTGTCCGCCGGCAAACGCGAGGTGAGATCGCGCAGCACCGCCAGCGCCGAGGGCGCGGCGCGCTTGCGCGCGGCGAGGAAACCCGAAGCGCCGGCCGCGTTGACCAGTTCATCGCGCAGGGCGGTCGCCTGCCTGGCTTGGGCGCGTAGCGCATCGGCCTGCACCTGCATCGCATCCAGCGCTGCGCGGCGGTTGTCCAGCCATTGCAGCATCGCCACCACGAGCAGGATCACGCACGCCGCGGCCAGCGCGAGGTTGATGCGCCGCCGCGGTTGCGGCCGGCGCGGGCGTTGCCCCGGCGGCAGCAGGTTGATGCCGGCGCGGCCGACGACGGGGGCGGAGTCGGTGCCGACATCCACCGCATCCGGCGCAATGCCGATGCCGCGCAGTTTCTCGAGCAGCGGGTCGACTTCGGAACGCGGCGTCGCGATCAGCTCGACCGTGATCTGGCCGCGCGGCGAATCGTTTTGCAGCACACGCACGTCGTACCAGACCTGGTCCGGCTTGAATGGCGTCTGCCGGTCGATTTCATAGCCGACCACGCGGCGCGGGTCGGAAGCCGCGGCCTGCGGCAGGTGCAACCGCCGCTGCAACACGTTGTCGGGCGGCAGCAGCAGCACCAGTCGCCGGTCGGAAGGGTCCACGCCGGCACAGGCCCGCGCGAAATCCGCCCGCTGCGCATCGCTGCCCGCCGCCCAGGGAATCGCCGCCAGCACGTCGTGCGTGCGCTCGCGGCGCACCCGCAAGCCTTGCGCGTGGACCGTCAGCAGCAGAACTTCCGGGCCGCGCAACAGGCGCGCGCGCAGGTTGGCCGGCAGCAGCGCGGCCAGTTCCGAGCCCCACCATGCAAAGAAGGCGGGCGCGCTCGAACGTCGCCACGCCAGCAAGAGGCGATCGAGTGTGGGCGAAAAGCCGTTCATCGTGAATTTGCGCCGACCTCTTCGTTTTCCGAAAAGCCGCGCCAGCCTAGCACGGCGTACGGCCGCAAACTGCCGGTCATGGCCGTAAGCCGGAGGGTCACATCCTGTCCGGATTGCGTGCCGTCGGGCAAGGTCGCGAGGCTGCGGATCTCCTGGGTCACGCCGCCCGCGCCGGCGACGAGCGCTTCCGACTGGATGCCGGACTGGATCTGCGCCAGCACGCCGTTTGCCGTCTGCGGCGGATGTGCGCGGCGGTCTTCGACCGCGCGGGTGGCGGCATTCAGATCGCCGTCACGGGACGCGGCCAGGGCCAGCGGCCCGGCGTATTGCGCATCGGGAAAGTTGCGGCCCGAATAGACCGTGACGGCCTCGGCGAGTTTGCGGTACAGCGCATCGCTCATGCCGTAGACGCGCGCCAGCTCGTCGCCGCTGCGGAACGGGCCGTTGCGCGGCTGCCATTTCAGTCCGGCCTGCTTGTAAGTATCGGCCTCCGCACCGTGCGCGTGCGGCAGGTCGTCGCTGTCGCGCCAGTCCTGCACGGCGTCGCTCAACGCCTGCGCCCGCGCGTTGTCCGCACCGGCCGCGCGGAAAAGATTGGTCAGCACCTGCGGCGTCGCGGCGTTGAGATCCACCTGGCCGGAAACGTCATCGATGCGCACCTGCACGCGCGCGCCATCGAACTCGAACTGGTACGAGCGCCCGTCCGGCACCCAGCGTCGCGCCGGATCGCTTTCGCGCAAGGCTTCGATCGCGCGAGCCACGCCCGCATCCGCCGCGTAGCGCGCGCGCGTCTGCGAATAGAGGTTCAGGGCGGCTTCGCTCTCGCTGCGCGCCCCCAACGCCAGCCCCGCGAGCAACGCGGCCAGCAGCGCCACCGCCCAGAGTGCGAACAGGAGCGCGGCACCGCGCGCGCGACTCACTGCGTGTCTCCCGCTTCGATGGGCCCGCCGCGGCCTTGTCCGTTGCCCGCGCGCAAAGGGATCAGCATTTCGGGGAACCCGATGCGGCTCTTCCAGTCGGGCCTGATCGCGATCCTCACCGCCATCGGCAGGCCGGAGGTGCTTTGCCAGGTGTCCTGCCAATGTTCGGGTTCATCGCGGGCTCCGGCAACGAGATATTGGAACTGCCCTGCCGCGACATCGTCGAGCAGCAGTTCCGGCGTGGCGGGTGGCGGCACCGAGGTGTCGCTGGAGAGCGGCGAATACGTGAGCTGCAATTGGTAATCCTGCGCGTCCTTCTTCTGCACCAGTTGCAGGGTCTGCACGAACAGCCCGCCGTCGCCCAGTTGCGCGGGCATCGCCGATACCCAGGTGAGTTTCTGCGGCGCGCCCTCGAACATGCGCGCGGACTGGTCCTGCGCCGGAACGTAGGCCTGCGGCTGCGCACCGCCGAGGTAGTCGCGCAGGAACTGCTGCACCGCGCGCACGCGATCGCTTTGCTGGATCGACGCGTCCGCGGCCTGCGTGAGCTTCGCGCCGGTGCGCAGCGCGCCCCACACGCCGACCATCGCGAACGCCATCAGCACCAGCGCGAACAGGATTTCCAGCAGGGTGAAACCGGAGGCGCGCCGAGTCATGGCTGCCGCTGCGCCAGTTGCGCTTTCAACGTGGAGAATTGCAACGTGCGATTGCCGCCGTAACGCACCTCCAGGTCCAGCCGGAACAGGTCGATGCCGCCGCCCTGGTCGAGGCCACCGGAATCGTCGTCTTCGGACGGGGATCCGGGCTCGGAAAACCCCGCCGCGGGATTCGAGACCTGCGCCGGCGGACGATACGTGCTGGTTTGAAGTATCCAGCTGGCGCCATCATCGAAGCGACCTTGTTGCACCCCCGCGCGCAACGGGTCGGTCAGCCCCTGCATGTCCAGCAGCGATTGCGCTTCCAGCGCGGTCTGCGTCATCGCCTCGCCGCGCGTGCTGTTGCCCAGGCTCCCGCTCATCGCGCGCAGCCCGATCGCAAAGGCGAACCCGAGCAAGGCGATTGCGGCGAGGACTTCGAGCAGCGTGAAGCCGGTTTCAGCGATTCGGGTTTTCACGCGTCGCCGCCTCGCTGGTCGCCACCGCACCGGTCAGCCAGTCCACGTCGATGCGCACCTGGCGGTGCTGGCGCGAGAGTTCGATGTGGCCGCCGGTGGAACTGCCGTCGGGGAAGAACCGGATGCGCGCGATGCCGGGCTTGCCGGCATCTTCCGCCGCCGAGGTCACGTGCAACGCGGTCCCCGCGGGAATGCCGCGCGCGTCGCGACCCGGCGAGGCGAAACTGCGCGCGTTCAAGTCCAGGGTGAACCATTGGGGACGATGCGCCGTCAGCGCGAGCGTGCGCGTATGGCGCAACGATGCAGCGATGTCGCGCACGGAGGCATCCAGCTTCGCGCGCTGCAAGCCGCCATCCAGGCTGAACGCGGTCACCGCCAGCGCAAGCCCGATCAGCGCCAGCACCGCGAGGATTTCCAGCAGGGTGAAACCGCGCTGCTTCATTCTCTCTCTATCACTGTTGCCAGTTGCCCCAGTCCGCGTCCACGCCATCGCCGCCGGGCTTGCCGTCGCGACCGTAGAAGACGATGTCGTACTGGCCGTGCTGGCCCGGATTGGTATAGCCGAACGGATGGCCCCACGGATCCTTCAGGTCGCCCGACCTGGCGTACGGGCCGTTCCACGATGGCGCATCGCCCGGCTTGCTCAGCAGGTCCTCCAACTGCTTCGGCGGCGAGCCGTTGTCCAGCATGTAGCCGTCGATGTCCTGCGAGAGCTTTTCCACCTGCAACTTGCCGGCCTTGTAGTCGGCCTTGGTGACGTTGCTGCTGATGGAGCGCGCGACGATGGTGGCGACAATGCCGAGCAGCACGATCACCGCCAGCATTTCGAGCAGGGTGAAGCCGCGCGCGGCGGCCTTGGCGACGCGAGTCCCGGGACCCGGGTGCCGAGTCCCGGACAAATTCGAAAACGTCATATTGAAACCTCTGCGTTGAAAATCATTGGATGTTGCTCGTCAGGCTCAGCAGCGGCAACAGGATCGCCAGCATGATGCCGGCCACCAGCACCGCCATCACGATGGTGAGCACCGGCACCAGCGCCGCCAGCATGCGGTCGATCGCGGTGCGTACTTGGTCATCGTACGTGTCGGCCGCGCGCAACAGCATGGTATCCAGCGTGCCGGATTCCTCGCCGACCTGCGCGATCTGGGTCGCGAGCTTGGGAAACCCGGTGTGCGCGGCCAGCGCGCGCGACAGCGCCTCGCCGCCCTTCACGCTTTCGGCAACCGGCTCCAGTTGCGCAGCCAGCTCGCGATTGCTCACGACCTGGCGCGCGATGCCCAGCGCGCTCAGCAGCGGCACGCCGTTCTTCAGCAACGAACCGAGCGTGCGCAGCAACCGCGCGGTATCCACCTTCAACAACAGTGGACCGAACACCTTCACGCGCAACAGGCGCGCGTCCAGCTCGCGCCGCGCGGCCGGCTCCTGCCAGCGCATGCGCAGATACAGCGCACCGAAGACCAGCAGCACCAGCACGATCCAGCCCCAGTCGTGCAGGAACGATCCGAGCGCCATCAGCACGCGCGTGATGAACGGCACCGGCACGTTCATGTCGGCGAAGATCGGCACGAACTGCGGCACCACGAAAGCCAGCAGCAGGATCAGCGAACCCAGCACGCCGAAAAGCAGGAAGGCCGGGTACACCAGCGCGCCGATCACGCTCTCGCGCAAGGATCGCGCGCGCTCCAGGTAATCGGCCAAGCGCTTCAGCGTTTCGTCCAGCGCGCCGCCTGCTTCGCCCGCGCGCACCATGCTGACGTACAACCGCGAGAACGCACCGTGCTCCTCTTCCAGGGCGCGCGACAGCGACGCACCGCCGCGCACGCGTTCGCGCACGCGGCTCACCACGTTGCGCGCGCGTTCGCCTTCGGGGATTTCCAGCAACAGTTGCAGGGAACGATCCAGCGGCAATCCGGCACCCAGCAGCGTTCCCAGTTGCTGCGTGAACTGCACCAGCGCCGCGCCGCCCAGCGGCTGCTTCTGCCAGCGCGCGAACAGCGAGCGGCCCGCCGCGTCCGCGTCGTCCGCCGCCAGCGGCACGTTGCCCTGTTCGTGCAGGCGCGCGATCACGTCGTCGAGCGACTGCGCATCCATGCGGCCCTCGACCACTTCGCCGGAAGGCGTGACCGCTTTGTAGTGGAACACCGGCATGTCAGGCGCGCACTTCCATCAGGCTTCCTGCGTCACGCGCAGGACTTCCTCGATCGTCGTCAGCCCGGCGAGCGCCTTGCGCAGGCCGTCCTCGTACATGGTGTGCATGCCCTCGGCGCGCGCGGCGCGCTCGATCTCGGTGGAGTCGGCGCGCTGCATGACCAGCCGGCGCAGCGGATCGGAAAGCGTCAGTTGCTCGACGATCGCCAGCCGCCCGCGGTAGCCGCTCGGATTGTCGTGCGAGGGCCGGGGCCGGTACAACCGCAGCGGCCGCTGATCCGTGTATTTCTCCAGGCCCAGCTCGCGCACCATTTCCGGCAGCGGCGCGTAGGCTTCCGCGGTCGCCGGATCGAGGCGGCGCACCAGGCGTTGCGCCACGATCGCATTCACCGTGGAGGCCAGCAGGTAATCCTCGACGCCCATGTCCAGCAGGCGCGTCAGGCCGCCCGCCGCGGAATTGGTGTGCAGCGTTGAAAGCACGAGGTGTCCGGTCAGCGCCGACTGGATCGCGATCTTGCAGGTTTCCAGGTCGCGCATTTCGCCGATCATGATCACGTCCGGATCCTGGCGCACGATCGAGCGCAGGGCGCCGGCGAAATCCAGCCCGATCTGCGGCTTCACCTGCATCTGGTTGATGCCTTCGAGCTGGTACTCGACCGGATCCTCGACGGTGATGATCTTGCGATCCGGCGTATTGATCTTCGACAGCGCGGTGTAGAGCGTGGTGGTCTTGCCCGAACCGGTCGGCCCGGTGACGAGCAGGATCCCGTGCGGCTGTTCCAGCACGCGCATGAAATCGGGCAGCGTGCGCGCGTCGAAACCGAGCGCGCCGAAATCCAGCACCACGTTGCCGCGATCGAGGATGCGCATCACCACCGATTCGCCGAAGCTGGTCGGGATGCACGACACGCGCAGGTCCAGTTCCTTGCCCTGCACGCGCAGCATGATGCGGCCGTCCT